>CEAX01006687.1_pt1 | contig 108547 bp, 94 predicted proteins | sample 554721 | NCBI WGS metagenome assembly CEAX01 (sample SAMEA3182098, study PRJEB8094) | gut metagenome | biome: human; feature: gut; material: Stool; isolation source: human stools | place: Canada | collected 2012-05-30 | reverse complement strand
GTCGAAGACAGATAAACAGAATGATTTTGAAAGTTCTGCTTTATCACCGGAATGGGCTACAATGCGTATCCCTGAGCAACCTTTCCATCATTTTGCCGATGGCAACTTGTTTTTGTCTCTCCGACCTGAGATGGCAGACAGTCTGGTATGTCCCTCCATGCTTCTGCGCCGTGTACATTCCCATAATTTTTCTGCCACCACGACAATGAGTTTCTCCACCCGTCGGGTGAACGAATGGGCGGGCTTGGTTCTGTATCGTACAGCTAAAGGCTATTATTCATTACTGAAAGGAAAGAATGAAATCCGTTTGACAAAAGTACTTCTAGGCAAAAAAACAATAATTGCGACACTGCCTTGGAAGGAAAAATCTGTCATATTACGCTTGGTAGCCAAAGGAGCTACATTAACATTCTATGCCGGTTTGTCAAATGATATGCTTTATCAAGTGGGAGAGGTACAAAGTGTAGATGCTGTGTCGGATAATAAGGTCAACCGCTTTAATGGTACGGGAGTCGGAATATATGCGACAAGTAATGGAAAACAATCGATAAATAAAGCATCATACCAATGGTTTGAATATAAGGAAGAGAATTAGTCTTAAAACAAGAAAAAATTACTATTGAACCTATTTCTTACAATTAAAAGACATATTCAGATATCATACAAAATTAGTTCTAGAGATACACAAAAGAAATACATAATGATTATCTTTGCAAACGAATATTATGGGATTAATCCACATTTAGGTAACACCATATATCTTGGAAGAGCACATAGAAAATATAGAACGACACTTGATTCATGACTTAAAACAAGGATCGCATAAGGCATTTGACAAAATTTATCAAATGTACTCCAAACGCCTGTATGCTTATAGTTTACAATTTACCAAATCTTCCGAAGAATCAGAGGAAATCGTACAAGAGGTTTTTGTAAAACTGTGGTCTAACCGTATAAATATAAGACAAGATGAAACATTACGTTCTCTACTTTTTATTATGGCTAAACACCGTCTCATCAATGCATACCGTCAGAAAATAAACCATCCCATATATGAAGAATACATTTATCATATAGATACCCTGTCAACCGAGGACACTCATTACAAGCTGGAATATAATGAATTCCTATTCAGATTCCTCAAAACAATAGAAAAGCTCCCAGACACTCAGCAAAAAGTAATTCGTCTATCCCGATTCAAACAGTTATCCAATAAAGAAATAGCAGAAAAACTTTCTTTAAGCGAACAAACCGTAAAAAACCAGCTTTCACTAGGACTTAAGACCCTAAAGGAGAAATTAAACAAAATATGGTTACTTCTAATGTTACTTTTTATTAATTAGAAAATAAAATTCGGTACTATCAACATAAATGGATGTCATAAATAGAAAAAAATAAATGAAGAAACTTGAAACCAAATATAGGAATGACGAACTATCCCCGGCGGAGTTACAGGAACTCAGAAATAGAATTAAATCCATGTCGGACTATGAAATAGGGGAAGAAATGTATCAAACTTGGATGAATGAAAAAATTGATGTCACTTCCGTTCCCGACAAACAAATAGACAAAATAAAGGCACAGATTGAAAATTCCATAAAAGAAGAAAAAAGCAATGGCTTCGGTTTTAGTCGTATAATCCAGATTGCCGCTACTATATTATTGCCTGTATTCATTATACTTTCCGGCTATCTGTATTATGAGAACAGACAAATTGCCACCAAAGAAATGATTGTCTGTACAGCTCGAGGAGAACGGGCAAGTGTCACTCTTCCGGACGGCACCGCTGTTTCTCTGAATTCAGAATCCAGGTTAGCATACTTCCCCCAAACCTATAACAAAAAAGAAAGGAAAATCAGCTTTGATGGAGAAGGTTATTTTCAGATCGATAAAAACAAGGAAGTACCTTTTATCATAGATGCCCAAGGACTACAAGTAAAGGTACTGGGAACTACTTTTAATCTTTTAGTACGAAAGGATCATAAAACAGCCGAACTGGCCCTAGAGGAAGGAAGCGTATGGCTTGGTGCAACTCAAAGTCATAAGAATGTAATCCTTCACCCGAAACAAAAGGCAATATTAGACCAATCAACAGGTAATATTTTCATCATTGCAGAAGAGGACACCCAAAAAATATCAGCATGGAGACATGGCAACATGATATTCAGAAATACTAAATTCTCTGAAGTCATCCATACTATTGAACAAAGCTATAATGTTCGAATCAACATCACCTGTAAAAACTGTCCCACCGACACTTTTACCGGTACACTACCTCTTACCAATTTAAACGAAGTGCTGGAAGTAATTGAAAAGTCCTATCATCTTAAGGCGCAAATCAAAGGCAAAGAAATTATTTTGACTGACATTTGAATCAAATCCAATCAATATCAAAACCGACTTTCTTTCTAAATTGAGAGAAAGCGGCTTCGTTTTGTATGCTTTATAACATATCTTATCTTCGGTACTTCTATAAAAATACATTGTCTTTACTTACGACAATGCCCACAGGGCCTAACATTAATCTAAAATTTACTATCGTATGAAAAACAAACACGCACAACTGAAGTTGTTCACTTTGTTTTCGTTATTGCTTCTTTTCTGTACATTCGAATCTATGGCACAGGAAAAACTAATAACGATAAACGTAAAAAATGTATCATTAAAAGAGATCTTTAACATTATCGAGAATCAAACGCCCTATCGTTTTTCTTATCGTAGTGTTGTTCTAGATGCTGACCGAAATATTTCGATATCAGCGGAAAATATTTCGGTCACTACCGTTCTGAATCAAGCTTTAAAAGACAGAAATTTAGAATATAGTATTGTTTCACCTAAAACAATCGTTATTTCGGACAAGCAAACCGGCAATGTAAAATCATCTGAAACAAAAAAAATATCCGGCATCATTAAAGATGTGAATGGCGAACCGATTATAGGTGCTAACGTAAAAATTAAAGGACAATCTATAGGCACGATTACAGATATAGACGGACGGTTTGTACTAGATGCCTCAACCGATGCGACATTGCAAATTTCCTACATTGGATATGCCTCACTGGAAATGAACACCGGAAATAAAAAAGAACTAAATATTGTTTTAAAAGAAGATACTGAAACTTTAGAAGAAGTAGTAGTGGTCGGATACGGTGTACAAAAAAAGGCCAACCTGACAGGAGCAGTAAGCAGTGTAAAAATGGATGAAATATTGGGGGATCGGCCTGTTACTTCGGTAAGTAATGTACTGATGGGAGCAATGCCGGGATTGCAAGTAACAGGTACATCAGGCCAACCCGGTGCTGAAATGTCTTTCAATATCCGGGGAGTAAACAGCATCAATGAAGGTGCCCCGCTCGTATTAGTTGACAATGTAGAGATGGACATAAATATGCTGGATCCTAATGATATTGAATCTATCTCTGTATTGAAAGATGCCGCATCATCGGCTATTTACGGTGCACGCGCTGCATTCGGAGTTATCCTAGTCACCACTAAAAAGGGAATGAAAGACACTCGCTTCTCTATCAACTACTCTAATAACTTCTCATTCAGTAAGCCTAGTAATTTACCCCACAAAGCAACTCCGTTACAAACAGTACAAGCTTATAAAGATATGGGAACAGTATCATATCAAACAGGACAAAATGTAGATACCTGGTTGGAGTTATTGAAAGAATATGATACTAATTCAGGCAATTATCCTGACGGTTATGCCGTAGTAGACGGACTTCGATACAGTTTACAAGAAACGGATCTCTTAAACGATATGATGGAAACAGGTTTTCAACAAACACATAATATTTCTGTTGGAGGAGGTAATAAATCAATATCTTACAGAATGTCAGCTGGGATGGTGGATCAAAACGGAATTCTTGTTACAGATAAAGACTCATACAAACGTTATAATATATCATCTTACATCCGTTCCGATATTCATTCCTGGATTACTCCGGAATTAGACATCAAATATGCGAATTCACATTCAGAACTTCCCTATACTTCAGCTTCTTATGGTATTTGGGGAGCAGCAGTAGCCTTTCCATCTTATTTTCCATTAGGTAATATGGAACTAGACGGTGAAATCTTGCCTATCAATACTCCTCATAATTTCATTAATCTGTCAGCACCTAAAGAAAATGACAGAAACGACTTACGCATCTTTGGCAAGCTGACTATTACTCCGTTCAAAGATCTGAAAATAATCGGTGAATATACATTTAATAGAAAGACTAGAGAAATCACAACTTTCGATAAGAAATTTAATTATGCTCACGGAGCTAACTTCCGTAAGGAACAGTCTGTTTCAAATTCGAAATATGAAATAGAAAATCGGGCGACCAATTATAATGCTTTTAATGTATATGCCAATTACAACAAAACATTAGGTAAACATGACATTGGAATTATGGCTGGTTTCAATCAGGAAAGCAATGCCTATAAGATGATGAAAGCGTCACGCATAGATATGATTAACGAAGATTTACCCTCATTATCACAAGCTACAGGAGATTATAAAAACAGTGATGAATTTGAGGAATACCATGTCAGAGGATTATTCTATAGGATAAATTACTCTTATGCCGGTAAATATTTACTCGAAACAAACGGGCGTTATGATGGTTCTTCGAAATTCCCTAAAGAAAATCGTTTCGGCTTCTTTCCTTCTGTTTCCGTAGGCTGGCGTGTCAGTGAAGAGCAATTTATGGAATGGAGTAAAGTTTTTCTTTCTAACTTAAAATTGAGAGGTTCTTATGGTAATATCGGTAATCAAAGTATAGAACCTTATGCTTTTATTCCTGGCATGGATTCTCCATTGGCTAATTGGGTTGTAAACGGACAAGCTACTACAACATTGGCTCCTCCAGCTCTAGTCAGCAATAGTTTCACTTGGGAAAAAGTTAGTACTTTGGATTTCGGGTTTGACCTAGGGCTGTTTAATAACCGCCTAAATGTTGTATTTGATTGGTACCAACGGGATACAAAAGGAATGTTGGCTCCAGGTATGGAACTTCCAGGAGTATTGGGTGCCAAAGCCCCATTACAAAACTCTGCCGATTTACGCGCCAAAGGTTGGGAAATATCCTTGGATTGGAATGACCGTATCGGCAATGTGCAATATTATTTAGGTTTTAACCTATATGACTCGCGTACGAAAATCACAAAATACGACAATGAGGTAGGCTTACTAGGAAAAGATTCGGATGGCAATCTGATTTACCGAAAAGGAATGGAATTAGGTGAAATATGGGGGTATACTACAGACCGCTTATATACTACCGAAGATTTTGACAGTCAAGGAAAGTTAAAAAACAATATTCCCAAAATGGAAGGTTATAATCCCAATCCGGGAGATATACTTTATGTGGATTTTGATGGAAATGGTATTATAAACAATGGTAAAAACACGTCAAACGAACCAGGCGATACTCATATTATCGGTAATGATACTCGCAGATATCAGTACGGAATTCGTGGTGGCGCAGCATGGAAAGGTATTTCATTGTCATTTATTTTACAAGGAGTCGGCAAACGGGATCTTTGGCTTATGAATGAGCTATTCTATCCACATTACGATGCTTACTCAACTTTGTTTGACTCTCAATTGAATTACTGGACTCCAGAACATACAAATAGTTATTTTCCACGTTTATATGAAAAGGCAGAAGGAAATACTAAAGCCAATCAAAAAACACAAACCCGTTTTTTGCAAAATGGGGCGTATTTGAGCATACGCAATATCAGTTTATCATATACCTTCCCCATAAAACTGATCAAGCCACTGGGTATTACTAACTTATCAGTATTTTTTAGTGGAGAAAACCTCTTTACATTTGATCATCTGCCCAAAGGGATAGATGCTGAACGTGTAGTAACAGACAATTTGGGACAACGTGGATTTACTTATCCTTATATGCGTCAATTCTCATTTGGTATTAATTTAAGTTTATAATAAAAGCTGACATTATGAAAAAATATATAGTAGGAGTAGGACTCTTCCTGTTGATGAATTCTTGTTTAAATAATGATTTTATGGAGGTATATCCCAAAGATCAACAAACGGAATTAACCTCTTTCCGATCATATGAAAACTTCAAGACTTACGCTTGGGGACTGTATAACGTCTTTTTCGGCTATGCATATAAAACAGGACAAACTGATGAGATTTTTAAAGGAGATTATGAAGCTGACAATATGATCAAGCATGTCTCAGGCAATGAAAGTCAATGGGCGTATCAGAAAGCTAAGGTACCTGCGTCTTCTGATTCATGGGACTATGAATATATCCGCCGGGTGAATTTAATGTTGGACAATATAGACCAGTCATCCATGAATGATGCAGAAAAAGCACATTGGAGAAGTGTTGGATATTTTTTTCGCGCTTATAAATATTTTAAAATGCTATCTCTATATGGAGATTTACCATGGGTAGAACATGCTTTATCAGAAGACAGCGAGGAACTATATTCCCCTAGAGACCCACGGGATGTTGTAGCCCAAAATATTCTGAATAACTTGAAATATGCAGAAGAACATATCAAGGTAGACGGAGATGGCAATAATACGATCAATCGAGCTGTAGTACAATCATTAATTTCCCGTTTTTGTTTATTTGAAGGTACATGGAGAAAATATCATGCCCTACAAAATGCCACAACCTATTTAGAAGAATGTACACGGGCTTCCAAGGAAGTCATGAATAAATATACTACCCTACATCCCAACTATGAAGAACTTTTCAACTCAGAGTCTTTAGATGGCATAAATGGAATTATTCTATACAAAGAGTATGCTACCAGCCAGCTATGCCATGGGCTCACACGTATGGTAAGAACCGGCGAATCACAAATAGAAGCAACCAAAGATGCTGTAGACAGTTATTTGTGCAGTGACGGACATCCTATCAAAAACAGTTCCACATACGGAGGTGATAAAGATGTATATGCACAGTTCCGCAACCGGGATTATCGTTTATATCACACAGTATGTCCTCCCTATATGGTAAGTCTAGCAAGTGCCTCTACCACTCAATGGAAGTTCACAGACAATCCTTCTGAACGTGAATATATTGACTTGATGGCAACAATTTCTAAAGAAACTTATCACCGGTTGCCGACATCTAATTTCAAAGGTTTTATAACCAAAGGGCAACCTCATTTCAAAAATGTCAATTGGGGACAGGGATGGAATGCCAGCCAAATGGGTTTCTGGGTATGGAAATACTATAATACTCATACCGATGCCAGCACTGCCAATGGAGTTTGTACTACAGACGCTCCCCTATTCAGACTCGGTGAGATACTGTTGAATTATGCCGAAGCAATGTATGAACTAGGGCAATTCGATCAATCTATAGCAGATGAAACTATTAATAAACTGAGAAAACGTGCTCACGTGGCCGATATGGTCTTGACAGATATTACCACAGATTTTGATCCTGACAGAGATCAAGATGTAAATCCGTTACTATGGGAAATCCGCCGTGAACGCCGCGTTGAATTAATGGGTGAAGGAACTCGTTTGGACGATTTACGCCGCTGGAAAAAAGGACATTACGTAGACAAACAACCTACTGGGGTCTATTTAAAAAATGCAAGTGAATTTAATGTAAAAGTTATGAATGGTCCCTCCAACAATGAAGGATATGTATATTATTTTGAGAAACCCCTAGGATGGTTGGAACATTACTATCTAAATCCAATTCCTCTAAATCAATTGGCACTCAATCCTGCTCTAGAACAAAATCCTGGATGGGAAAACAATAAATAAAATTATGCAGTTAAAATATACTTTGTTTTCAAGCATTTCAATGCTTGCCTTCTCTTCTCTGTCTGTATTTTCACAGACAGAGAAAATGAACGTTCTATTCTTGATGGCAGACGATATGCGCCCTGAGTTAGGATGCTATGGAGTAAAAGAAGTAAAGACCCCCAATATCGATCGTTTTGCCGCCAGCGGGTTATTATTTCAGAACGCTTACTGTAATATCCCAGTAAGTGGAGCTTCACGCGCCAGTTTATTGACAGGAGTGTATCCACACTATCCAGATCGCTTTGTCAACTATTCCGCTTATGCCAGCAAAGATTGCCCAACCGCAATTCCGATATCAAGATGGTTTACATCACATGGCTATTACACAATCTCAAACGGCAAGGTTTTCCACCATCTTTCAGATCATGCTAATTCATGGAGTGAACCTCCTTACCGTAAACATCCCGACGGATATGATGTATATTGGGCAGAATACAATAAATGGGAATTATGGATGAATGAAGCCTCCGCACGAACTATCAATCCCAAAACAATGCGAGGGCCTTTTTGTGAGTGGGCTGAAGTACCTGACACCGCTTATGATGACGGAAAACTGGCATTAAAAGCCATTGCAGACTTAAAACGTTTAAAAGAACAAGGAAAACCTTTCTTTATGGCATGTGGATTTTGGAAGCCACATTTACCTTTTAATGCCCCTAAAAAATATTGGGATTTATATGACCGAGAGAAAATTCCAGTTGCCAATAATCGTTTTCGCCCTGCAGGCTTGCCGGATGAAGTTAAAAACTCTGGAGAAATCTATGCTTACGCACGTACTACCACAGCAGATGATATCTATTTTCAGAAAGAAGCCAAACACGGATATTATGCCTGTTTAAGCTATGTTGACGCCCAAATAGGAAAAGTGCTGGATGCCCTGGATGAGCTAGGTTTAGCAAATAATACCATCGTTGTATTACTAGGAGACCATGGCTGGCATCTAGGGGAACACAACTTTCTCGGTAAGCATAATTTAATGGATCGTTCTACTCACGTTCCTTTAATTGTACGTGTTCCCGGATTGAAAAAAGGAAAAACTAAGTCCATGGTAGAATTCGTAGATTTATATCCAACACTATGTGAACTTTGTCATTTGCCCATACCAAAGAATCAATTAAATGGCACTAGTTTTGTTCCTATTTTAACAAATTTAAAAGCAAAAATAAAAGACCAAGTATATATCCAATGGGAAGGGGGAGACAATGCTGTTAGCAATAGATACAACTATGCGGAATGGAAACAAAAAGAAAAGATTCATTCCCGAATGTTGTTTGACCATCACATAGATCCAGAAGAAAATAAGAACAGGGTCAACGAACGAAAGTATAGAAGCGAAATAAATAAGCTCTCTTCATTTTTAAAGGCTAAAAAAGAAACTTTAATGAAATCACAATGAAAAAACTTTCTGGTTTACCTGCTCTAACCACCGAGATTAGATTATAACTGAAAGACATTTGACGATTGTTTTTTGTAAAATAAGAAGTGATAGGCATATTTTAGTGAGAGAATATACTTCAACCAGTATATCTTTCACTAAAATATCATCGGAAACTGTTTATCATTATTCCTCTAAAATAATCACCACACAAACCGTCATACTCAATTATGCCGGGAATTCATATACGCCTTCACCTGCTCACTAATCTGCTTCATCCCTTTCACCGAAGGATGTCCGCTCATTTTATCAAGCCCTTTCAGTTCAATGCAATCTATCTGATAATGTTTGCAAATCGTTCTGACCGATTCACTGATTTCCTCTCCCAAACCATCATTCAATAGAAAATAAATCTCCACATTAGGATAATAATCAATCATTGTATCCAGCATATAAGCCATAGCAGGGCGGAAAGAATATAAATCTTTTTTGGACCAATCCGCATACTGATACTCTCCTAAAGGTGATTTCGCCCAATAATCATTAGTCGCGCCAAAAATAAAAATAATATCAGGACAGCCCAACGCCTTCATCCGGGTGATAAAAGAACGGTCGCTATAATCCTCCGAACGATAACCGGTATGGCAAATAGTAGCACCGGAAAACGAATTATTCACACAAAGACGGTAGTTGTTCTCCTTAATAAACTGATGCCACCAAGTATTACGTACAGAAACCATATCCGTCTTTCTCCCTTCAGGAGGTGTCTTTAGATACCATACAAAATTAGTATCGGGTTGAACATATCCTTCGAAAGTGGAATAAGAATCTCCCAAGATAGAAACTGATTTCAAACCTTGAGCAATGCCTAAATGACAAAATAATGTACAAAACAGCAGAGTTATAATATACTTCTTCATAGGTATTTGATTATTTCGCTTTCAAATATACATCATATTTTGATTTAACACCTATAAAAATAACCTTTTTCTTCTATTTACAGACAAACAAGAAAACATCGATCTGCTTCATAAAAATAAGAACAAATCCGATGGTTACAAATCCTATCTACAAACGTCATTACTTATAAGCCGTAAAATGGAGGCCATTTAACTTTTAAAAGACTAAGTATGACAAGAAACGCTTTTTGGGGACTGTGTATCGGATTATGTCTGGCGGGTACGCAAGCCATTGCTCAAAAGATGGAAAGCAAAAGTATCAAAACGACTGATAAAACAGATAGTATATCATTCCATATCGATGGAATCACCGAAGGAGAAACTTTATTTACTGTTATCGGAGGACCTGAAGCCCCCGTTATCAACGCAGGAATGCCAGGTACAGAAGGGATTCAAGGAGGATTTGAAGGAGGCTCTATCGTAAAAATAAAAGGTACTTATCACATGTTTCCTACCGAACGCGCCGGTGTGAAAGGGATGCCTGCCTATCACGACAGAGTAAAGACACGTATAGGACACTGGACCAGCACTGATGGTGTTCACTGGACACGCCAATCCACTATATTGGAATCAAGCGGTGTCTATGCATTGGTACATGAAGACAATCCCATGAATGACCGCCGTTCCGCCATCTGGTCTTATATGCCTGTATTCAGCGAGGAAAACAACCGATGGTACGGATTTTATCTGGCCTACACCACAGATAAAGAAATTGCACCCAATCATTCTTTCGGCCGCATCTGGAGATGTGAATCCGAAAAGGAAGGTCTAGAAGGAATAGGCGGTCCTTACCGAGATATGGGAATCATTATAGAACCGGGACTGGACTCCCAACTTTGGGAAGGACGGCAAGGGGTCGCTTCTTTCTTCCCATATAAAGTGGATAAAGGCTGGAATGCGTTTATCAGTGGAGCTTATCCTTACGAAACCCGTGCAGATTATCCCTTGAAAGGAGGGGAAAAGCGCAAGGTATGGGCTGTGGGACTGGCCGAATCAGAAACGTTGGAAGGACCATGGAAACGTATGGGTGAGGAAATCAATCCGATAACTTCCATTCACCCGCAGTTTGTAGAGAATCCTATCGTATCCAAATTACCCAACGGAACCTACATAGCGATGTTTGACGGCGGGCCGAACTATTTAAACTTACCCAACAGAATGGGATACACTTTATCCATAGACGGAAAAAACTGGAGCAAAGCACGTTATATCGCCATAGATACCAAAGTTAAAAAATGGTGGACTGTCATGAGGACTCCGCTTTGCCTGATACCCGAAGGAGATAATGTATATACCATTGTTTATACAGCTTGGGATGATACGCGCTTCCACCCCATCGGAATGGTAAAAGTAAAATTAAATCCGGAAGTATTGGATAAGCTGACAGCAGAACTGAAACCAGCTATCCCCTATTTAAATGAAGTCGGTGCACAAGCAATGCCCCGGAATATCGTTCCGATCAAGAATGCATATTTCAATATGCCTCAGCCGAAGCGTCCCGTTTTTCCCGATTTCATCGTCAATATGAAAGACAAAGGAATGACAGAAGATGCCCCTATTACAGATTTAGTGAACCGGACGATTGCTGAAGTCAGCAAACAAGGAGGAGGAACAGTCGTCATTCCTGAGGGAAAATGGAAATCGGCCCGTATTGTACTGAAAAGTAATGTTAATCTACATTTAGCCAAAGGAGCCGAAATAGAGTTTTCCGGTCGTGCGGAAGATTATCTACCGGCGGTTTTCACACGCCATGAAGGGGTAGAGATAATGGGGCCGGCCGCCTTTATTTACGCCAATGGGGAAAACAACATCGCCATTACAGGAGAAGGAACCATTTACGGACCATCTATGGATGCTGAAATCAGAAAACGTCCTAACGGTGCTTCAGTGGTAGAAAAAGATGTCCCGTGGGACATGCCTATAGAACAACGTATCTATGACGGTATGAAAGGCAGGACTTTCTATCGTCCTAAAACAATCTCTCCTATCAACTGTACCAATGTATTAATAGAAGGGATCACGATGGAACGAAGCACCTTATGGAATGTGGTACCCATTTATTGCGAGAATGTAATTATAAGAGGCATTACCGTTAATTCCACCAAGGTGCCCAGCGGAGACGGTATTGATATAGAATCTTGTAAAAATGTATTAATTGAATACTGCACGCTGAACTGCGGTGATGATTGCTTTACCCTGAAAGCCGGTAGAGCAGAAGACGGATTACGTGTAGGCAAACCTACAGAAAACGTAATTATCCGCTACTCGCTGGCCCAGCATGGACATGGCGGGATTACTTGTGGTAGTGAAACAGCCGGAGTGATCAAGAATCTGTATGTACACGATTGTGTATTTGACGGCACTCGTACCGGCATCCGTTTCAAAACGCGACGCAACCGTGGAGGAGGCAGTGACAACACTTACTATGAGAGACTGCGCATGATCAATGTAGGAAAAGCCTTTACTTGGGATTTGTTGGGCAGTGCTTATTATATGGGCGAACTGGCCGCACGCTATCCGGCAAGAAAAGTAAACCGGCTGACACCTAATGTAAAGAATATCCTGATCAAAGATTTCATTGTAGAATCAGCCGACCAGTTCTTTACCGCCAATGGTATTCCTGAAATACCTTTCAACCAGGTAGTGATAGAAAATGGAGAGATCAAATGCAAGAAATTAATCGGCGCCCTGAATGATGCCGCCGGATTTACGATGCGGAAGCTGACGATAGAATCGCTGCATAATGACATTCACATATTGGATGGAAAAGACATCCTGTTCGAGGATATACATTTCAAACTCCCTAGTGAAGAAATTAGGGTGAATGTAGAAGGTAAGAAATCCAAAAACATTATTTTCAAGAACATAAATGCCAATCAGGAAAAGGTTGAATATAAAAAGGAATCTCCCATGAGAATAGAAATAAAATAATTCTATCGGCATATTAATTCCCTATAACTGTATCATTTTTCATCATAATGTATGATTTTCCATTGTAAGGCGGGTTATCCCGCCTTATTTTTGTATCATGAAAACAGTATTCAATGGTATTATGAAAAACAAATGGACCAAACTGACAGCTTTAGTAATAGCTGCCCTGTGGAGTGGACCAACTGTGCAGGCACAAGCTCCGCACCCCGAACGTATCTATTTATCGGGAACCGGTATTGACGACACCAGGACTTGGGAGTTCTTTTGTTCGGGAGGACAAAACAGTGGAAAATGGAAAAAGATCGAAGTACCCTGCAACTGGGAACTGCAAGGATTCGGAGAATATACTTACGGTCGTTGGTACACTATAAAAGGTGAAAGGCCAAGCGACGAAACGGGCATTTATCGATATAAATTTGAATCCCCGGCAACAACTTCCGGTGAGCGGATAAAAATATTCTTTGACGGAGTGATGACCGACACGGAAGTTTTCATCAATGGAAAACCCGCAGGCGAGATGCATCAGGGAGGATTCTACCGCTTCAGTTATGATATCACCGATTTATTGAAGCCCGGCAAAAAGAACCTGCTTGAAGTAAAGATAGCTAAAGAATCAGCCAACAAATCCATCAATGCAGCCGAACGTAAAGCCGACTGGTGGCTGTATGGTGGTATTTACAGACCTGTATGGCTGGAAGTTGTCCCGGCAGTCCACATGCGACATTTTATTCTGAACGCCGATCAGCATGGAAAATTGCAAGCGGCAATAGAAATGGAAGGAGATGCCAAAGGATATGAATTGTCTGTTTCCGTCCGTTCATTAAAGGATGGAAAAGACATATACACTCAAGAAAACAAATCTAGCATTTCTCATCAGATTAAGGATTCGAACAAGGAACAGTTGGTGGAAGGGAACTGGATGAACATCCAACCTTGGTCTACAGAGGACCCCAATCTGTACGTAGCCAGATTGGAACTGAAAGACCCCGAAGGGAAAACGGTGCAAAGCCGTGAAACGCGGATAGGTTTCCGCACCATTGAATTCTTTCCACAAGACGGAGTTTATCTGAATGGCACCAAACTCGTGGTGAAAGGTGTCAACCGCCATTCTTTTTCCGTAGATGGAGGTCGTGCTACCAGTGCAGCTATGAGCCGTCAGGATGCCTTGCTGGTAAAAGAGATGAATATGAATGCAGTCCGTTCACATTATCCGCCTGATGAACATTTCCTGGATATGTGTGATTCATTAGGAATTGTCTATATGGATGAACTGGCAGGATGGCAAAACGGATACGATTCAAAAGTAGGTCCTAAATTAGTCAAAGAAATGATAGAACGCGATGTGAATCATCCTTCCATCATTATTTGGAGTAATGGCAACGAAGGAGGATGGAATTATAATCTTGATCCTTTATTCGCCAAATACGATAAATTACAGAAACGCCACATGGTACATCCTTGGGCCGATTTCAATGATCTGGACACCCACCATTATCCCACTTATCTAACCGGAGTGGCACGTTTTACCAACGGCTATAAAGTATTTATGCCTACCGAATTCATGCATGCCATGTATGATCAGGGAGGTGGTGCCGGACTACGTGACTTTTGGGATCGTTGGTGCACGAACCCCATGTTTGCCGGAGGCTTTATCTGGGTATTCTGTGACGAAGCTCCCAAACGTTCTGATAAAGGAGGCATATTGGATTCAGATAAATCCAATGCTCCTGACGGGGTAGTAGGTCCGCGTAGAGAAAAAGAAGGAAGTTACTATGCTATCCGCGCACAATGGTCGCCCATCCAGTTAAAACCGCTGCTGATTACTGACCACTTTGACGGCAGCTTCCTGGTTACTAATGAATATACTTATACTAACTTGGACAAATGTCGCATGACTTACAAAATACGTACTTGCGAAACACCTTTGAAAGATGCAATGGAAAGCGGTAAAGTTATCGCAGAAGGCCATGTACAACTGCCTGCCATCACACCGGGTGAAACTGGAAAAGCCCGCTTCACTCTTCCTGCTTCTTTCCGGGAAGGTGATGTACTGGAGTTAGAGGCTTTTGACAAAGAGGGGAAAAGTATCTGTAACTGGACCTATCCTATCCGACTGGCAAAACAATACTTTGATCATAAAATGGCACAGACTCCGATGACCCTGGAAACGGTACAGCCGGCAACCGCCACTCAAACCGCTACCACCATCGAACTGAAAAGCGACCGTGTAACCGTCACTTTTAACCCGGCTACCGGCATGATCAGCCGTATCACATCAGGAGGAACAGAAGTTCCATTCAAAGACGGCCCTGTGGCAGTGGGCATGAAAATGCGCTACGAACCAACATTGAGCTATGTCCGCAACAGCAACGAGGGGGCTGTTTACTGTGCCAAATACAAAGGTGCCGCCGACTCCATCGTATGGCGTCTTACGGACAAAGGACTACTCTATATGGATGCCATTCTGCTGAACCGGGCTTCCGGCGGAGGTGGATTTGATGATGCTTTCATGGACTCCAAAGTATTCAATCTCGGTCTGACTTTCTCTTATCCTGAAAAGAATTGCTCCGGCATGAAATGGATGGGCCGCGGTCCATACCGTGTCTGGAAAAACCGGATTCCGGGAACGAATTATGGAGTATGGCACAAAGAGTATAACAATACCATTACCGGAGAAAGTTTTGAAAATCTGGTTTATCCGGAATTTAAAGGATATCATGCCAATATGTATTGGGCCACTTTGGAAAGTGACACAACACCGTTCACCATTTATTCCCGGAATGACGGTATCTTCTTCCATGTGTTCACTCCCGAAGAACCGAAAGGACGCGTAAAAGACACCATGCCCAAATTCCCTGAAGGGGATATATCCTTCCTGCTGGACATCCCGGCTATTTGCTCCTTTAAACCAATTGAGCAACAAGGGCCGAACAGCCAGCCGGGTAATATCCGTATCAAATCGGGGGATGAAGGACTACACCTTAATTTGATGTTTGATTTCCGACAATAAACAAGTGAATAGTGATTAATTTAATAGCAGAATCATGAAATTAATAACTTTTGTATGTGCCGTCTTTCTATGCCTTCCGTCTTTGGCACAAGAAAAATTTCCGGACGGCACACCTGTATCCGATTGGTTTAAGGACAGTAAGATAGTAGATATAAACACATTAGGTAAAAAATACATTCTGACAGATTACGGCGTCATCAATGACAGTACCCTGTTACAAACAGAGAAAATACAATCTGCCATCGATGCTGCCGCACAAAATGGTGGCGGAGTTATCGTTATTCCCAAAGGAACCTATTTAAGCGGAGCCCTGTTCTTCAAACCCAAAACACACCTGCATCTGGAGGAAGGAGCTGTGTTGAAGGGAAGTGATGATATCAGCAACTTCCCCATCATAGACACCCGCATGGAAGGGCAAAGCTTGAAATATTTCGCGGCGTTGGTCAATGCCGACAAAGTGGATGGCTTTACGTTATCTGGAAAAGGAACTATTGATGGTAACGGATTAAGATATTGGAAATCATTTTGGCTTCGTCGAAAAGTCAATCCCCAATGTACCAATATGGATGAATTACGTCCCCGGCTGGTTCATATTTCCCATAGCAATAACGTCCAACTCTCAGGAGTACGCCTCATTAACTCTCCCTTTTGGACTACCCATCTTTATAAATGTAATCACATAAAAATATTGAACCTCTATATTTTCTCACCGGAGAGACCGGTAAAGGCTCCAAGTACGGATGCCATTGATATTGATGTATGCAACAATGTACTGGTAAAGAACTGCTATATGTCTGTCAATGATGACGCCATAGCTTTAAAAGGCGGCAAAGGCCCTTGGGCAGACCAAGACCCGAATAATGGAGGAAATTCCAACATCATCATAGAAGATTGTACATACGGTTTCTGCCACGGCGCCCTCACTTGTGGAAGCGAATCCATCCACAATCGCAATATTATCTTGCGACGCATTCACATCACCAATGCCAATCGTTTGTTATGGTTAAAGATGCGGCCGGACACACCTCAACAATATGAATATATTCTGGTAGAAGATATCACCGGAGATGCAGATCATTTTCTGTATATCAAACCTTGGACGCAATTCTTTGACCTGAAAGATCGAAAAGACATTCCCATTTCTTACTCAAACCATGTGACAATGAGAAACATTGATTTTAAATGCGATAATTTCTTCAGTGTAGAAAAGTCTGATCAATATCAACTTACTAACTTTACATTCGAAAACCTGAACATTAAAGCTAAAAACGGGAAATGCGACAAAGAAATGATTGACAATTTCATTTGGAAAAAGGTAAGTATAAATAATATAAAATAAAATCAGCAGTTGAATAAATCAAATTCAACAAGATCTAATCACAAGCCACGTCTGGCACTATCCAAACGTGGCTCCTGTTTTTTCAACATGAAATTCACAAAATTCCGGTGTATTCCACATATATCCGGCATTCGTTTCTTTACTCAATAGTTCAATAACTCTTCCAAGCATCAGCCTCTTTGGCATTACGGGCTTTTGCACGCATTTTCTTACTGAAAATGATTCCTAGCAGCTTATCGGCATCAAACGTAGCGCTGATACCCGCCCCCACCATCAAAGCACTAGGAGTAAATTTGCCTGCCGGCGCAGGTTCCAAACGAGAATCATAGCCTGCCAGCAACTCTTTGTTGATAGGAATCTCTACATAAATTTGTTCCTCTTCCGGAGTTTCAAACGGTCCGTACGGCAATAGTCTGATATACCCTCTACCATCTATTGTATCCACTTGAGAGATATAATAACGAGGAAGTTCCGTTTCAAACTTCATGTTTTTTTTAGGGAAGGGAGTTGATTTCATTTTCCACTTTTCAGGATTGAACAATCTGTCAATTTCTTTCTGTGTTTCATCATCTATCACAATTTCGACTTGACCGCTCAATAGTTGCTGCAAACGCAAAGAGTCCTGTTTGGTCAACTGCTTAGCCTCATTCGTTCTCTGGGCAAATGACAACACCGAGAAACAAAAACATAACAAAAGGAAGAATATACGTTTCATAGCTATCTATTTTTAGTAACTTCCTAAAGATACGCAAAAGTAACGTATGTTCATCCTTTTCATGTCTTTTTCTTTCGTTCTTTTTTTCATTAATTCTGGTAATAAACTCGTTTTACCCTATTAGACACACTGGTCAAGATCTCGTATGGAATAGTTTCCAGAATCTCTGACAGAACAGTGACCGGTAAATCATCTCCGAAGATGATAGCTTTATCCCCTTCCTTACAATCAATATCCGTCACATCAATCATGCACACATCCATACAGATATTACCCACGTATGACGCTTTCTGCCCATTCACCAAACAATAGGCATGTCCATTTCCCAAACGTCGGTTCAGTCCGTCGGCATAGCCGATAGGAATAGCGGCAATACGGGAATCCCTTTCCAAATGTCCTTTACGACTATACCCCACTGTTTCTTCCTTAGGAACCTCATGAATCTGAAGAATAGTGGTTTTTAATGTACTTACATTATTGATAATCTGATTGGTAAACGGATCAATTCCATAAAGACCGATTCCCAAACGCACCATATCGAACTGAGCACCCGGATAGCGTTCTATCCCGGCTGTATTACAGATATGACGCAATATCTTATGCTGAAAAGCCTCCTGCAAACATTCAGAAGCAGCTTCAAACATTTCTATCTGTCTGCGCGTAAACGAATCAAACTGAGCCCCGTCACTGCCTACCAAATGAGAGAATACAGAACGTGGAATAACAGCTGTCTGCTTCTTCAGACGGTCTATCAGTTCTGGAATCTCTTCGGGTGCAAAACCCAAACGGTGCATCCCCGTATCCAATTTAATATGAATGGGGAAATTCGTTACGCCTTCTTTCTCAGCAGCTTTAATCAGTTCATTCAATAAATGAAAACTGTAAACCTCGGGTTCCAATTTATAATCAAACATGGTCTTGAATGCTGTCAACTCAGGATTCATAATCATAATGGAACAGGTGATTCCCGCTTTCCGCAAATCCGAACCTTCATCAGCCACAGCTACCGCCAAGTAATCCACACGGTGATCTTGCAGTGTTTTAGCTATCTCGTATGAACCGGCACCGTATGCAGAAGCCTTCACCATACATACCATTTTTGTTTCCGGTTTCAGTTTGCTGCGATAATAATTCAAGTTATCAACCAAAGCATTCAAATTGATCTCCAAAATGGTTTCATGCACTTTCAGTTCCAAACGATCTGAAATCCGGTCAAAATGAAAAGCACGCGAACCTTTTACCAAAATCACCTCATTACGCAGCCCGGCCAGCAAATCCGATTCCAATAATTCTTCTGTAGTACGAAAAAAATACTTTTCTATCTCAAAACGGGCAGCAGCAGTCCGAATTTCCTCTCCTACCCCGACAATCTTCTCTACTCCCCGGCTATGTACCAATTCGGCAACCTGACGATAAAGTAGTTTGCTGCTCTGTCCTGTTTCAAGCATATCCGAGAGGATAAGTGTCCGTTTTTTCCCTTTATCATCAGAACGACGCGACATAAAGTCAAGAGCAATATCCAAAGAAGCCAAATCTGAATTATAACTATCATTGATCAACACACAGCCATTCTTGCCTTCTTTTACCTCCAGACGCATAGCAATCTGTTCCAAACGCGCCATGCGCTCGGTTATTTGTTCAGGGGGAACCATCATATACAAAGCCACAGCCAGACAATGCAACGAATTCTCAATAGAAGCGTCATCTATAAAAGGAATACTAAATTCATTCGGCATCCCCAGATAACGGTATTTAATAGTGGTAGCATGTTCTCCTTTTTGAATGGACTCAATAAACAACGGACGTTCATTGTCCTTTTTCGACCAAGCAATCTCACGCGAGGCAAAAAGAGATTTTGCCACACACGAACTTATCAATTCGTTATCGCCATCATAAACAATAACGTCACAGTCTTTGAACAAAGTAAGTTTCTCCATACATTTATCCTGTAAAGAGAAAAAATTCTCTTGATGCGCACCACCAATATTAGTCAAAATACCCACAGTAGGTTTAATGATAGTCTGCAACGCCTCCATTTCACCCATTTCGGAAATACCCGCTTCAAAAATAGCCAACTCAGTGTGCTCATTCATCAACCACACCGAAAGTGGCACACCTATCTGTGAGTTATAGCTACGTGGCGAACGGGTTACCACACGATCTGGACTAAGCAATTGATATAACCATTCCTTCACAATGGTTTTTCCATTACTTCCCGTAATTCCTATAACCGGAATCTGAAACTGCTCCCGATGTTTTTCCGCCAATTTCTGTAATCCTTTCAGAGGATTGGTCAACTGCAGGAAATTCGCATCTTGAAAAGATTGCATATCAGCCGGCAATTCACCCACTACAAAGTTACGGACTCCACGTTCATACAATTCCGAAAGATATTTATGCCCGTCATTCCGTTTGGTTTTTAAAGCAAAAAATAATGTTTCTTCCGGAAAACACAATGAACGGCTATCAGTTAAAATCCAATCAATCTGTGCACTACGGTTTCCAAACCGCTTTGCTCCCAGAACTTTTTCTATATTTTCAATCGAGCTTGACATTGTTCTAATTCTTTTTGAAGGTCAAAATACGGGAACTTTTCTTTAAGTCGCTCTATCTTTAACACTATTTGAGTTAAAAATTTACGATATGTTTCAGATTGGGCATTAAACGGTTTGTGAGCTAAAGCCTTCCGGATATCCTCCCACTCTTTCATTATTCTATCCGTTTCTTTACTAAAATAACATTCTGTAAAACATTCCCATAGATAAGATACAGCTACAGGAGAGGGATGCAACATGTCATCTGCATAAAAACGATAATCACGAAGTTCATCCATCATGATTTCATAAGAAGGGAAATAGTAACAATCAGACCAGCGGCGGCACAATTCATCCGCTGCGAGGAGCAAAGTGGACTTACTTATCTGATTACCATGCATACCATCTTTGCTATGCCGTATGGGGCTGACAGTGAAAAGTATCTTCAAGGACGGATTTACTTTTCTCAATTCCACCAACACACATTCCCATTCAGTGACAATTTCCTCTACTGTAAGAAGTTGTCGGGTAAAAAGGCTGTCGGGCTGTTTATGGCAATTTCCTACCACCATGGTCCTTTCTTTCAGCCAATAAGCAAAAGCAGTCCCCCAAGTAATAACCAGCCAATCAAGCTGAGGAAGTCCGGCTGAAGCCTGTGCCAGCCGAGTATTTATAGAAGATAAACAAGATGCTGCCGTAGAGGCTGAAAAAACACTATGATGCATCCAACTGTGCCAACAGCCTCCGGCATAGAACAAATCCTCTTCCATATATGTTTGATGGGATAGAATTTGCCAAAGAGCTTCCACAACAGATAAAGGATTATAGAGAATTCCAAAAGGATTTACATCACAACGGAACTTATTTGTTAACAACAAATTTCCGATATTTTCCGCAAAACAAGAACCAAATAGCATGATTCGATCCGAATGTCGGATTTCTGCTTCCCTTTTAGGTAATTCTACTTGCGTTCTGAAATTCATACGATAAGAAAAGCTTTTAAAATTTAAGGGCAAATGTAATCATAATACACATATTTATGCTATTTTTGCACGATATTTATCATATCATAAGAATGGAACAGGATAATTTATATAACTTGCTGCAAAGCATAGATACTCCGGACGATTTGCGTCATTTAAGCGCAGACAAACTGCCCGAAGTGTGTAAAGAGCTAAGGCAAAAGATTATAGATGAGCTCTCATGTAATCCGGGGCATTTCGGTTCCAGTTTGGGCGTAATAGAACTGACCGTCGCCTTACATTATGTATTCAACACGCCCTATGACCGCATTGTATGGGATGTAGGGCATCAAGCTTACGGGCATAAAATTTTAACCGGACGCCGGGATGCGTTCTGCACCAACCGTAAACTAAATGGTATACGTCCTTTCCCTTCTCCATCCGAAAGTGAATATGACACATTTACTTGCGGGCATGCGTCAAATTCTATTTCCGCAGCTTTGGGTATGGCTGTAGCAGCCAAAAAACACGGAGAGAACAACCGGCATGTCGTTGCCGTAATTGGTGACGGTTCCATGAGTGGCGGACTAGCTTTCGAAGGACTGAACAATGCCTCGTCAACTCCTAATAACCTGCTGATTATCCTGAATGACAACAATATGGCTATAGACCGTAGTGTAGGAGGTATGAAACAATATCTGTTGAACCTGCAAATGTCTGAAGGATACAACCGGATACGCTATAAAATATCACAAATGTTCCATCGATGGGGTATCCTGAATGAAGAACGCCGGAAAAGCCTGATACGATTTAACAACAGCCTGAAATCCATGCTGGTACAACAGCAAAATGTATTTGAAGGCATGAATATCCGTTATTTCGGACCTATTGATGGACACGATGTCAACAATTTGGCACGTGTATTAAAAGAGATTAAAGATATGCAAGGACCTAAACTACTCCATATACATACCACCAAAGGAAAAGGTTTCGGTCCGGCAGAAAAAGCTGCCACCATCTGGCATGCTCCAGGCATATTCGACAAAGAAACCGGAGAGCGTATCGTTGTCGATACCAAAGGAATGCCCCCTTTGTTTCAGGATGTTTTTGGAAATACCCTATTGGAACTAGCCCAAACAAACGATAAAATCGTAGGAGTTACTCCCGCAATGCCTTCAGGATGCTCCATGAACATATTAATGAAAGCCATGCCCGAAAGAGGTTTTGATGTGGGAATTGCCGAAGGACATGCCGTTACTTTTTCAGGAGGAATGGCAAAAGATGGCCTATTACCTTTCTGCAATATCTATTCGTCCTTCATGCAACGTGCCTATGACAATGTGATTCACGATATAGCGATACAAAAACTCAATGTAGTATTATGCCTAGACCGCGCTGGATTAGTAGGGGAAGACGGTCCTACTCATCACGGAGCATTCGATCTGGCTTATATGAGACCGATACCCAATCTCATTGTAGCCTCCCCTTACAACGAACATGAACTACGTTGTTTGATGTATACCGCCCAGTTACCCAATAAAGGTCCTTTTGTCATCCGTTATCCACGCGGAAGAGGGTCATTGGTAGACTGGAAATGCCCAATGCAAGAGATTGAGATAGGAAAAGGAAGAAAATTAAAAGAAGGAAAAGACATAGCGGTCATTACACTGGGTCCCATTGGTGTTCAAGCAGAAAAGGCTATCACACATGCCGAACAGGAAACAGGAAAAAGCATTGCCCATTATGATTTGCGTTTCTTGAAGCCGTTAGATGAAAGTATGTTACACGAAATAGGCAAGAGATTCAAGCAAGTGGTCACTATTGAAGATGGTGTGCTAAAAGGTGGAATGGGCAGTGCCATACTGGAATTTATGGCAGATAATGAGTACAATCCACAAGTAAAACGTGTCGGATTACCGGATCTATTTGTCCAGCATGGTTCAGTAAAAGAACTATATCATATTTGCGGCATGGACGAAGAAGGTATTTACAAAATTTTGATATCATTCTAAGAGAGACGAACAATGAAAATCATTATTGCAGGAGCAGGAGCAGTAGGCACCCATTTGGCGAAATTATTATCGGATGAAAAGCAAGACATCATTTTGATGGATGAAAACGAAGAAAAGTTGAGCAAACTTGATTCCAACTTCGACTTAATGACTGTCAATGCATCCCCCACTTCCATTTCCGGCCTTAAAAATGCAGGAGTGGCAGGCGCAGATTTATTTATCGGGGTCATGCCAGAAGAAAGCCGCAATATGACGGCCTGCATGTTGGCTACTAATATGGGAGCTAAAAAGACTGTAGCCCGGATTGACAATTACGAATATCTACTTCCTAAACATAAAGAATTCTTTTCCCAACTAGGAGTACACTCACTGATTTATCCGGAAATGCTGGCTGCTAAAGATATAGTAGATGCCATCAAAATGAGCTGGATACGTCAGTGGTGGGAGTTTTGCGGCGGTGCACTAGTCCTGATAGGTACCAAAATGCGAGAAACGGCAGAAATTCTGAACGTTCCCCTTCATGAACTGGGAGGACGTAATATTCCATTCCATATTGTAGCTATTAAGCGGGGAAATGAAACAATCATCCCCCGTGGAGACGATGCTATCAAATTGCATGATATTGTTTATTTCACCACAACAAAGAAATACATTCCTTATATCCGTAAAATCGCAGGAAAAGAAACTTATCCCGATGTACGCAATGTAATGATTATGGGCGGCAGCCGAATCGCTGTACGCACCACACAATACGTACCAGATTATATGCAGGTCAAGATTATTGAGAATGACATCAACAGATGCAACCGACTTACTGAAGCTGTGGACGAAAAAGTAATGATTATCAACGGAGATGGGCGGGATATGGATTTACTCATGGAAGAAGGATTAAGGAATACCGAGGCTTTTGTCGCTTTGACAGACAATTCTGAGACCAATATTCTGGCCTGTCTTGCCGCTAAACGCATGGGAGTAACCAAGACTGTGGCGGAAGTAGAAAATATTGATTATATCAGTATGGCAGAAAGCTTGGATATCGGTACGGTTATCAATAAAAAGATGATTGCCGCCAGCCATATTTACCAAATGATGCTGGACGCCGATGTTTCTAATGTAAAATGTCTGACCTTCGCTAATGCTGATGTGGCTGAATTCACAGTCAAAAATGGTTCCCGTATTACCAAATGCGCTGTCAAAGACGCCGGATTACCCAAAGGGGCAACCATCGGCGGACTCATCCGCAATGGCGAAGGTATATTGGTAACAGGTAATACTGTTATTCAGCCCAATGACCATGTTGTGGTATTCTGTTTAGGGATGATGATTAAGAAAATAGAAAAATTCTTCAATTGATGATAAACACAAAAATGATAGCCCGGATTATGGGTTCTCTATTCTTCATAGAAGCAGGCTTCCTTATTCTATGCTCCTTTCTTGCTGTTTATTATAATGAATCGGATCTTTCCGCTTTCCTAACTTCTACAGCAATTACAGTAGGGGCAGGCATCATAGCCTCTCTGACCGGCAAAAATGCAGAAAAGAAGATCAGTCGCCGTGACGGATATGTTATTGTAACTTTCGCATGGGTCTTTTTTTCTTTATTCGGTATGCTTCCATTCTATCTGAGCGGATATATTCCCTGTATAACGGACGCTTTCTTTGAAACCATGTCGGGGTTCACCACTACGGGAGCAAGTATTTTGAACAATATAGAGTCATTGCCACACGGGCTTTTGTTCTGGCGAAGTATGACACAATGGATCGGCGGATTAGGAATTGTATTTTTCACTATTGCCGTATTACCGATCTTCGGAGTGGGCAGTGTACAATTATTTGCTGCTGAAGCCACCGGCCCCACCCATGATAAAGTACATCCGCGTATTGGTGTTACAGCCAAATGGATCTGGACTATCTATCTAGGACTGACCATTGCCGAGATTATTCTGTTGATTGCCGGAGGTATGGACTTTTTCGACAGTGTATGTCATTCTCTGACCACTGCCGCCACAGGAGGGTATTCAACCAAACAAAACAGTATTGCATTCTTTAATTCTCCTTATATAGAATATGTTATTACCTTGTTCATGTTCTTGTCGGGCATTAATTTCACCTTGTTATATTTATTATTCTTAAAAGGAAATTTTAAACGCTTATTCCAAAACACAGAACTCCACTGGTATTTGGGAACAGTGGGATTTTTTACACTTTTCACTACCGTCACTCTTATTTTCACCAGTCCGTTCAGTATTGAGGAATCTTTCCGTAAAGCCATATTTCAGGTTGTTTCCTTACAAACCACTACCGGATTCATTTCTGCAGATTATATGACCTGGGTACCTGTACTTTGGACATTAATGTGCATCATCATGTTGTTCGGAGCTTGTGCCGGATCCACTACAGGAGGAATAAAATGTATACGTATAGCCATTATGAGCCGTATTTCTAAAAATGAATTCAAACATATCATTCATCCCAATGCTATACTTCCTGTACGTATCAACCACCAAGTTGTTTCATCAACAACCAAGTCAGCAGTACTTGCATTCATTTTTCTATATATGGCAATTATTTTTATTGGATGGCTGGTTCTTATGCTGTTTGGAGTAGGATTTGAAGAAGCTTACAGCGTAGTCATTTCCAGTTTGGGCAATGTAGGCCCAGGTATTGGAAAATGCGGTCCGTCCTATTCATGGAGCGGATTGCCGGATGCAGCAAAATGGACAAGCGCAATACTGATGCTAATAGGGCGTTTGGAGTTATTTACCGTACTTCTGCTCTTTATGCCGAGTTTTTGGAAAAAGCACTGACATTCACTTCCTATAACCATTTTTATACATAAATAATTCAAAAAATCTCAATGAAGCTTCAAATAATTGGCTATCTTTGCACCCTCATTAAAAGGGTAACAAGATGAATAATATGTTGAGATACGTTGTATATATCCTATTATTTCTACTGTTTACGATAACAGTAGATCAGGATCATTATACGGTTGAACCGACAGATCTACACCCACAGACATCTTGTTACCAGCAACAACAAGACCCTTGCAAAAGAACAGTGGATTTCCTGTTTACCAACAATTTTGCAGATATGCCACAAATAGCCATATCACTTGACAACCCTTCCACATCAAAGTTTAAATGTATAGTCCGCATTTTAACAGCATTGAGCGAACTTAAAAAGCAAGAGCTACAAACAAACCATATAGTTTGCCACACCTTTCATTCGCTTTACACTGATGCCGTAGATTATTATATCTATGCACTCCGGCGGATCATCATTTAATTTTTAATTTTTTTTCAGCATTTCGCTGAGTAGAAATCCTTATAACAAACGTCTTATAAGGACTATTTTTCTATCCGTTTGTCTAATCAAAAAAAGTTTAGATATGTATTTTACATTATTAGTTGTCGTTATCTTGACGGCAATCGCATTAGTTGCCGTAGCATTGGGGATTGCCCGTGCCATTTCTCCCCGTTCATACAACTCACAAAAGGGAGAAGCCTACGAATGTGGTATTCCTACACGGGGACGGTCGTGGATGCAATTCAAAGTAGGTTACTATCTATTTGCTATCCTCTTCCTGATGTTCGATGTGGAAACAGTATTTTTATTCCCTTGGGCTGTAGTGGTACAAGACCTAGGAGTGTACGGTCTGTTTAGCATCCTTTTCTTTTTAGTTATATTAGTTTTAGGTCTGGCGTATGCCTGGAAGAAAGGAGCGTTGGAATGGAAGTAAAGAAACCAACCATAAAGTCTATTCCTTATGAAGACTTCAAAAACAATGAGTATTTGGAAAACATGGTCAAGCAGCTCAATGAAAGCGGTACAAAAGTATTGGTGGGCTGTTTGGACGACCTCATCAACTGGGGACGCAGCAATTCGTTGTGGCCGCTTACATTTGCAACCAGTTGTTGTGGAATTGAGTTTATGGCAGTGGGGGCTGCCCGGTATGATTTCGCCCGCTTCGGGTTTGAAGTAGCCCGTGCCAGTCCGCGCCAGGCAGATATGATCATGGTAGCAGGAACTATCACACACAAGATGGCTCCGGTACTAAAACGTTTGTATGACCAGATGGCGGATCCTAAATACGTTATTGCAGTAGGCGGATGCGCCATTAGCGGCGGTCCTTTTAAAAAATCATATCACGTATTGAACGGAGTAGATAAAATTCTTCCCGTTGACGTATATATTCCCGGATGTCCGCCACGGCCTGAAGCCTTGTTATACGGCATGATACAATTGCAACGTAAAGTAAAACTGGAAAAATTCTTTGGCGGAGTGAACCGCAAAGAAAATGAACCACAAAATCCCGAACAAGCATGAGTGAAAAAATAGAAATACCTGCCGAAAAGCTACATGAAGAAATGCTGAAATTGCGGCAGGGTAAACATATGGATTTTCTACGCAGCCTTACCGGAATGGACTGGGGCGAAGAAGGACTAGGTGTAGTCTATCATCTGGAAGATACGAAGACAAGAGAAAACATAGTGGTCAGCACTCGCACAACCAACCGAGAAAAACCGGAGCTTCCTAGTGTAAGTGATATTTGGAAAGGTGCTGAATTCAATGAACGCGAAGTATACGACTATTATGGTATCCGCTTTATAGGACATCCTGATATGCGCCGTTTGTTCCTGCGTGATGACTGGGTAGGCTATCCATTGCGTAAGGACTACGATGAAAACCTCAACCCACTCCGTATGACCAATGAGGAGGCTGTAGATACAACACAATATATAGAGGTGCAACATGATGGCAGTGTAATAGAAAAACGAGAAACCATTTTTGATGAGGACGAATATATCATTAACATAGGTCCTCAACATCCGGCAACCCACGGTGTACTTCGTTTTCGCGTTTCACTGGAAGGCGAAATTATCAAGAAACTGGATGTACACTGCGGATACATACATCGAGGTATCGAAAAGATGTGCGAAAGTCTTACCTATCCCCAGACCTTGGCCCTGACCGACCGTTTGGATTATTTAGGTGCGCACCAGAACCGCCATGCTCTTTGTATGTGCATTGAACAGGCAATGGGCGTAGAAGTAAGCGAACGGGTACAATACATCCGTACCATTATGGACGAATTGCAACGTATAGACTCTCACTTGCTTTTCTTCTCCTGTCTCTGTATGGATATGGGTGCCTTGACCGCATTCTTCTATGGATTCCGTGATCGTGAAAAGATACTGGATATCTTCGAAGCAACTACCGGAGGACGTCTGATACAGAACTATAACACCATTGGAGGAGTACAAGCTGATATCGCTCCGGATTTTGTACAGAAAGTAAAAGAATTCATTGCTTATCTGCGTCCGATGCTAAAAGAATACCATGAAGTATTCACTGGAAATGTCATTGCCCAAGAACGTTTGAAAGGTGTGGGAGTTCTTTCACGGGAAGACGCTATCTCTTTCGGAGCAACAGGAGGTACAGGACGTGCCAGCGGTTGGGCATGTGATGTCCGCAAGCGTCATCCCTATGCGATGTATGGCAAGATAAATTTTAGAGAAATTGTCCACACCGAAGGCGACTGTTTTGCACGTTACATGGTCCGTATGGAAGAAATACTGGAAAGTATGAACATCATCGAGCAACTGATAGACAATATTCCTGAAGGGAACTATCAGGAAAAGATGAAACCGATTATACGCGTGCCCGAAGGAAATTATTATGCCGCCGTGGAAGGTTCTCGCGGAGAATTCGGGGTTTATCTAGAAAGTCATGGAGACAAATTTCCTTACCGCATGAAATTCCGCGCTACCGGTTTACCTTTAGTATCAGCAATGGAAACTATGTGCCGCAATGCAAAAATTGCCGACTTAATTGCTATTGGTGGAACGGTGGATTATGTAGTACCGGATATTGACCGATAATAATGTGCCAATTCTTCAATATACTACTTGAAGAATGCATTATTTATCAGACTGAGAATTAACAAATTAAATAATTACAAGTTTGCCTATTGGCAAATTAGCAAATTGACACATTATTAAATTATGTTCGATTTTAATATAGTCACCCAATGGGTACACTCACTGCTCACGTCATTTATGCCTGAAGAACTGGCAGTGCTCATAGAATGTATAGTAATTGGCGTATGTATCATGTTGGCATACGCAGTTATTGCTATCATTATGATTTTCATGGAACGTAAAGTGTGCGCCGCTTTCCAATGCCGCTTGGGTCCAATGCGTGTAGGTCCCCAAGGTACCATACAGGTATTTGCCGATGTATTCAAGATGTTGATTAAGGAAATTATCACCATCCGACATGCTGACAAGTTCCTGTACAATTTGGCACCTTACATTGTTATCCTCGCCTCTATCATGGCTTTCAGTTGCCTACCCATCAACAAGGGCATGGAGGTCCTTGATTTCAATGTAGGTATTTTCTTCTTATTGGCAGCATCCAGTATCGGCGTAGTAGGTATTTTGCTGGCAGGTTGGAGTTCCAATAACAAATATTCATTAATCGGAGCCATGAGAAGTGGCGCTCAAATGATTAGTTATGAATTATCTGTAGGATTAAGCATCCTTACTATTGTAATCTTAACAGATACCATGCAACTAAGCGAAATTGTAGAACGCCAAGCTGACGGTTGGTTCCTTTTTAAAGGACATATACCTGCATTGATCGCTTTTATCATTTATCTGATAGCCGGAAATGCAGAAGTCAACCGCGGACCGTTTGACTTGCCTGAAGCGGAAAGTGAACTGACCGCCGGATATCATACCGAATATTCCGGTATGCACTTCGGCTTGTTCTATGTGGCAGAATTTGTAAACTTGTTTATCATCGCCGCAGTAGCCACAACCATCTTTCTAGGAGGATGGATGCCGCTACATATTCCTGGACTAGACGGATTCAATGCCATTATGGATTATATTCCCGGATTTATTTGGTTCTTTGGCAAGTCATTCTTTGTTGTATGGTTACTAATGTGGATCAAATGGACATTTCCCCGTCTGCGTATTGACCAAATTCTAACACTGGAATGGAAATACTTGGTCCCAATAGGTTTGTGCAACCTGCTGTTGATGGTAATTATTGTTGTATTTAAATTACATTTCTGATGAAAGAAGAAAAACATTCCTATATAAAAGGACTACTTCATGGCATCGGTACATTACTTACCGGTATGAAAGTGACAGGACGAGAGTTTTTCACTCCTAAAGTCACTGAACAATATCCCGAAAACCGTGCCACATTAAAAATATCGCCCCGTTTCCGAGGACGGCTTATCATGCCGGTTGATGAGAATGGTAATAACAAATGTATTGCTTGCGGACTTTGCCAAATGGCTTGCCCCAATGATACAATCACCATTACCAGCGAATCTGTGACCAACGAAGAAACAGGCAAGAAAAAGAAAATATTGGTAAAGTATGAGTACGATCTGGGAGCCTGTATGTTCTGTCAACTTTGTGTGAACGCTTGTCCACATGATGCCATTCGGTTCGATACAGAATTCGAGAATGCTGTGTTCGACCGCAGCAAACTAGTTCTCACCCTGAACAAAAAATAAAAAACAAACGATATTATGACACTACAACTAATTGTATTCATTGTACTGGCGTTGTTTATCGCTGTCTGTTCGGTATTGGCAGTCACGACCTCACGTATCTTGCGTGCAGCAACTTATCTGCTGTTCGTTTTATTTGGTACAGCAGGTATTTACTTCCAGCTCAACTACTCATTCTTGGGAGCTGTACAATTACTGATTTACGCCGGTGGTATAACAGTGCTTTATGTATTTAGTATCTTATTGACCTCTTCACAAGGAGACAAAGCAGAGAGATTGAAAAATGGGAAGATGGTGGCCGGAGCTATTTCTACGATAGCAGGACTGGCTATCTGTCTGTTCGTCATGCTGAAAAATGAATTCTTGCCCTCTCATTTTGTGCATGGTGAACTGGATGTACGCACTATCGGTCATGCACTGATGGGCATGGAAAAATATCAATATATTCTTCCTTTCGAAGTAATCAGCGTGTTATTACCCGCTTGCATCGTAGGAGGAATCCTAATCGCTAGAAAAAGATAAAATTTATGGTACACATGGAATATTATCTGGTGGTTTCCACCTTTATGATGTTTGCGGGAATCTATGGTTTCTTCACCCGCCGCAATTTATTGGCCATGCTCATCAGTGTAGAACTGATACTGAATTCGGTAGACATCAACTTCGCCGTATTCAACCGATACCTCTTTCCCGAGGAACTGGAAGGCTTTTTTTTCGCCTTGTTTGCTATCGGCGTAAGTGCGGCTGAAACAGCAGTAGCTATTGCTATCATTATCAATATCTATCGCAATGTACGCAATATCCAAGTGAAGAACTTAAATGAAATGAAAAACTAATTATGGAACATACAATACTAATCCTTATCCTACCTTTCCTCAGTTTCCTGATACTGGGGCTGGCAGGTATGCGTATGAAGAACGGGCTGGCAGGGGCCATCGGCACCGTTTCACTGGCAGGGGTGGCGTTGCTTTCCTACCTCACTGCCTTCAATTATTTTGCAGGAGGCCGTACGGCAGAAGGCGTCTATCCTACTCTCACACCTTATAACTTCGAATGGTTACCTTTCACAACGAACTTGCATATTGACATGGGAATTATGCTTGACCCTATTTCCGTTATGATGCTAGTCGTTATTTCCACCGTCAGTCTGATGGTACATATCTATTCATTCGGATATATGAAAGGTGAAAAAGGCTTTCAACGTTACTACGCATTTCTTAGCCTGTTTACCATGTCCATGTTGGGACTCGTAGTAGCAACCAATATTTTCCAGATGTATGTCTTTTGGGAACTGGTAGGTGTTTCTTCTTATTTACTTATCGGCTTTTATTACACCAAGAAAGAAGCGATTGCCGCCAGTAAAAAAGCATTTATTGTTACCCGTTTTGCTGATTTAGGCTTTCTGATCGGTATCTTGATTTACGGCTATTATGCCGAAACATTCTCGTTCACACCCCAACTTCAGGTACTTGCAGTTGCCGGAAGTATGATACCACTGGCCTTGGGGCTAATGTTTATCGGTGGTGCCGGTAAAAGTGCAATGTTTCCATTGCACATCTGGTTACCAGATGCTATGGAAGGCCCTACTCCTGTCAGTGCATTAATCCATGCTGCTACCATGGTGGTAGCCGGTGTATATCTGGTAGCCCGTATGTTCCCGTTGTTTATAGGATATGCGCCCGAAGTACTGCACTGGATAGCTTATATCGGTGCGTTCACTGCATTCTACGCCGCTAGTGTGGCGTGTGCACAAAGCGATATCAAACGTGTGCTCGCCTTCTCCACTATATCTCAGATTGGATTTATGATTGTCGCATTAGGCGTTTGTACTTCCATGAATCCTCATGAAGGAGGACTAGGCTACATGGCATCCATGTTCCACCTGTTCACACATGCCATGTTCAAGGCATTGTTGTTCTTAGGAGCCGGATGTATCATTCATGCCGTACACAGTAATGAGATGAGCGCCATGGGGGGACTTCATAAATACATGCCCGTCACTCACTGGACATTCCTGATTGCTTGTTTGGCTATCTCAGGTATCTGGCCATTCTCAGGTTTTTTCTCTAAAGACGAAATTCTGACCGCCTGCTTCCAATTCAGTCCTGTTATAGGATGGATAATGACAGGCATTGCCGCCATGACTGCATTTTATATGTTCCGCCTTTATTATTGTATTTTCTGGAATGGAGAATGGAAAGGACACTCCCACGAATCCGGACTAGGTGCACATACTCCGCATGAGGCTCCACTTACCATGACATTCCCGCTGATGTTTTTAGCCGCTATCACCTGTGTTGCCGGATTCATACCTTTCGGCAATCTGATCAGTAGTAACGGAGAAGCCTATACCATTCATCTGGATATGCAGATAGCTGCTACAAGTATCATTATTGCTATAGCATCCATCGCTTTAGCTACATGGATGTATGCAGGTAAGAAACAACCCGTAGCCAACTATCTGGCACACACATTCCCACGTTTGCACACAGCCGCTTACCATCGTTTCTATATGGATGAGATATGGTTATTCGTAACCAAGAAAATCATCTTCCGGTGCATTAGTACTCCGATAGCTTGGTGGGACCGGCACGTTATCGATCAATTCTTTAACTTCACTGCGTGGAGTACTCATGCTACCGCCGATGAAATACGTGACATGCAAAGTGGAAACGTACAGCAATACAGTATTTGGTTCCTTGCAGGTGCATTGATATTGACGCTAATACTATTAATTTAATGAATAATAAAAAATCCGCCGCATGGCCATTTTTTAATTTTTAATTTAAAAAGATGAACATACTAAGTTTTTTCATTATAGTTCCCTTGTTGATGCTCGCGAGCCTTTGGGCTTCGCGCAGCATCAATCAAGTTCGCGGAGTGATGGTTGTCGGATCTTCCATTTTATTGGCATTATCCGTTTACCTCACCATTGATTATATCGAACTACGCCAAGCCGGTGCTACAGGAGAGATGCTGTTCACAGCCAGCACAGTTTGGTATGCACCGCTCCATATATGCTACTCAGTAGGAGTAGACGGTATATCAGTAGCAATGTTGCTACTTAGTTCCATTATTGTATTCACCGGTACTTTCGCATCGTGGAAGTTACAACCATTGACAAAAGAATATTTCATGTGGTTCACTCTATTGAGTGTAGGGGTATTCGGATTCTTCGTTTCAACAGACCTGTTCACCATGTTCATGTTTTATGAAGTAGCCCTGATTCCAATGTATCTGCTCATCGGTGTGTGGGGAAGCGGACGTAAAGAATACGCCGCCATGAAACTTACATTAATGTTAATGGGTGGTTCTGCATTTCTACTGATCGGAATTCTCGGTATTTTCTATGGTGCAGGTGGTGAAACAATGAATTTGCTGGAAATCGCCAAACTACATATTCCTCATGAAATGCAACGCATCTTCTTCCCGCTTATCTTCTTGGGGTTCGGAGTCTTAGGAGCTTTGTTCCCTTTCCATACATGGAGTCCCGATGGTCACGCTTCCGCACCGACTGCTGTTTCTATGCTTCACGCTGGGGTATTGATGAAACTAGGAGGTTACGGATGTTTCCGTGTTGCTATGTACCTGATGCCTGAAGGTGCGGCCATGTGGGGAGATGTATTCCTGATATTGACCACTATTTCTGTAGTTTACGGTGCATTCAGTGCTGTGGTACAAACCGACTTAAAATATATCAATGCCTATTCATCCGTATCCCACTGCGGATTGGTACTCTTTGCCCTGCTGATGATGACACGCACCAGTTGTACGGGTGCTATTCTCCAAATGTTGAGTCACGGATTAATGACCGCTTTGTTCTTCGCCCTTATTGGTATGATATACGGACGTACCCACACCCGTGATGTCCGATTAATGGGAGGTTTGATGAAGATTATGCCTTTCCTGGCTGTAGGTTATGTTATTGCCGGTCTTGCTAATCTGGGACTTCCAGGACTAAGTGGTTTTGTTGCTGAAATGACGGTCTTTGTAGGTTCTTTCCAAAATGATGATACATTCCATCGCGTATGTACCCTAGTGGCAACAACAAGTATCGTCATTACCGCAGTTTATATCCTGCGTGTAGTAGGTAAAATCCTTTACGGCAAAGTTTTGAATCCCGAACATCTGAAACTCACAGACGCAACTTGGGATGAAAGAGTAGCCGTTATCTGCCTCATCGCCTGTGTAGCAGGTTTAGGATTGGCTCCATTCTGGATAAGCGATCTGATCAGTAACAGTGTAGAACCAATCATAAGTCAATTATTAAATTAAAATTTGAGAATTAAAAATTAAAAAATAGCAATGATGGACATAACTGCAATACTCCATATGCATGCCGAACTGAGTCTGACAGCCGTTTTTATTCTGATGTTTCTGTTAGATTTATTTTTACCGGCTCCACAACGTCACTGGTTACGCCCCATGGCATGTATCCTGCTGACCATTCAACTCTTAGCAAACCTATGGCCGGAAGAGGTGACTTTATTCGGCGGCATGTACCATTCAACCCCTATGGCGTCTGTTCTGAAAAGCATCCTGACCATAGGTACCATACTGGTTTTTCTACAAGCAGACCCTTGGCTAAAACGTGAAGACACCCGCCATAAACAAGGCGAATTCTACATCCTTACCCTCAGTACCTTGCTGGGTATGTATTTCATGGTAAGTGCAGGGCACTTCCTGCTATTCTTCCTTGGATTGGAATTGGCAACCATTCCTATGGCTTGCCTCGTAGCTTTCGATAAATATAAAGGACATAGTGCCGAAGCCGGAGCCAAATTCATTCTTTCAGCTTTATTCTCCAGCGGTATTTTCCTCTATGGTATTTCCATGATTTATGGGACAACAGGTACTTTATATTTTGAAGATATCCCTGCCGAACTGACAGGAACTCCATTACAAGTTCTTGCACTAGTATTCTTCTTCTCCGGACTAGCCTTTAAATTAAGCTTGGTACCTTTTCATCTGTGGACGGCAGATACGTATCAAGGTGCACCGACTACAGTGAGCGCTTACCTGTCCGTTATTTCAAAAGGCGCAGCTGCTTTTGCTTTAATGATTATTTTAATGAAAGTATTTGGGCCAATGACTGAACAATGGAGTGAAATACTATGTATTATCATTGTAGCCACCATCACTATAGCCAATCTGTTCGCCATCCGCCAAAACAATCTGAAACGCTTTATGGCCTTCAGTAGTATTTCACAAGCCGGCTACATAATGTTGGCTGTACTGGCTGGAACTCCGCAGGGCATGGCATCCCTAGTATATTATATAGTAGTATACATTGCTGCCAATCTCGCCGTATTCGGTGTCATCAATACCATTGAACAACATACCCACGGTAAAATAGAGCGCGAAGATTATAACGGACTTTATAAGACCAACCCCAAACTAACTATGGTCATGACACTTGCTCTTTTCTCATTGGCAGGTATCCCGCCATTTGCCGGATTCTTCAGTAAGTTCTTTGTATTCATGGCAGCATTCCATAGTGGATATTATCTTATTGTATTTATCGCATTGATCAATACAATCATTTCATTGTATTATTATTTGTTAATTGTAAAAGCCATGTTCATCACACCTAATGAAGATCCTATCGGCAATTTTCGTACAGCAACTCCGATGCGCATCAGTCTGTTGGTATGTGTAGCCGGCATATTCGCTTTAGGAATTATAAGTGGGGTATATCAACTATTAAGTGATACATCAATACTATAAAATTTTAGTTACAAGAAGAATCACAACTGAAATGATTATTGTATTTCTATGATCAATATTCTTTTACTTTAGAGGCAGAATCAATCTGTTTCCAAAGTAAAAGAATATCTTAAAGTTTCTATTCAACAAATTTATCATTATCTTCGTAGCAAATTATAAAAAATAAGCACTATGAAGAAAGTCCTCTATATTACAATACTCGCCTGCTCTACTTTATGGGTATCTTGCACAGAGAAAAATAAACAATCCGTCAGAACAGATTCCTTTATAGAAAAGAATGTAGCATTTGCACGTGCACAAATCGGGAATGAAATACGAATCATAGAAAAATCAGAAAAATTTACAAACCCCGTTACACTGAAAACTGACAGTACCATTTATTATTGTGACTACGCCGACTGGCGAAGTGGTTTTTTCCCTGGGTCAGTGTGGTATCTATATGAACTGAGTGGCGACACTACTCTCTTATCATTAGCTGATAAATACACTTCGGCCATAGAAGAAGCCAAAAAACTGACTTGGCACCATGATGTAGGTTTCATGATAAATTGTAGTTTCGGCAATGGATGGCGAACAACTAAAGTACCCAGATACAAAGAAGTCATGATAGAAGCTGCCCGTTCATTGGCTACTCGTTTCCGTGAAAAGCCGGGAATTATCCAATCATGGGATGTGACCCGAGGCTGGCAATCGGAACGCGGTTGGGAATGTCCGGTCATAATAGACAATATGATGAATTTGGAGTTACTATTTGAAGCAACTAAATTATCTGGTGATTCCACTTTTTATCACATAGCAGTGAACCATGCAGACCGCACTTTGAAAGAGCATTTCCGTACAAACGGAAGTTGTTATCATGTAATAGATTATAGTTTGGCAGACGGCATGGTACGGCATAGACAAACAGCCCAAGGATATGCAGACGAATCGACTTGGAGTCGTGGACAAGCATGGGCTATTTATGGTTACACTGTGTGTTACCGGGAAACTCATGATAAAAAGTATCTAAATCAGGCATTGAAGACTTTCCAATTCATGAAAACACATCCCCGGCTTCCCAAAGACTTGATTCCTTATTGGGATATGGATGCTCCCAATATTCCCAATGAACCACGAGACGCTTCAAGTGCTTCTTGTATAGCTTCTGCACTTTATGAAATTAGTACAATGGATGTGCCTGATGCAAACAGTTATAAGATCTATGCAGACAGTATTATGGCTTCTCTAGCCTCACCAAACTATCTGGCATCTCTTGGAAAAAATGGTAACTTTTTATTAATGCATTCAGTGGGCAGTATTCCTCATGGCACAGAAATAGATGTACCTTTAAATTATGCAGACTATTATTTCCTGGAAGCACTGAAACGAAAGCGGGACATTGAAGAAGGCACACGCTAATTATACAGACAAACAGATAACCATCCGAGTACCTTCAGTATAACTCGAGTCAACAAATATGTTACCAGACAAACGTTTAATAATTAAACGGCTTAAATATAACCCCAATCCGTTACCTTGTGCAAACTCATCCAGTTTGATAAAACACAGAAATATTTCCTCCCGTTTTTCGGGAGGAATGCCACAGCCGGTATCGGTTACTTCAATTCGTAACTTACTTTGTGCCTTATCCAACCTCATCTTAAGAGTTATAGATCCAGAATCTGTAAATTTATTAGCATTATCCAACAGGTTCTCTATCACTAACGACAAATACAATTCATTGGTGGAAACAAAAATTTCCCCTTCTGGTAATTCCAAATGATAAATTATTCCCACCCTGCTCCATCGTTCTACTTTATCCATTTCTTGTCTGCAGATATGAGTTATCTGGTTTGTTCACAAAGAAGAGGCGCATCAGATGAATCTAAATTAGCCACTACCAGCAAGTGATCTATCAACGAAGTGAGAATTTCCGCATTAGCAGTAATAATACCTGAAAAGCCAACAATAGCGTTTAATGGAGTCCGTATTTCATGACACATAGAATTAATGAATGCTGTTTTCATTTTCTCACTTTCCCCAGCTTTTTGATTCAGTTCACCTAAAACTTTTTCCATCTGTCTTTCTTCAAATCATAGTACAAGTAAAAACAAATACTCATCACCAATACAAGTACCATAAAAAGTGTAATTACTAAAATACGCCTGTTCTTAGTTTCCAAACGGTAATTCTCATGGTTCAATTGATCTACTTCATACTTTACCTGTAGTTCACTAAGTTGTTTTTTCAGATTGGAAGATTTAATGGAATCCTGCACTTGTATATAGAGTTTATGATACTTAAAAGCATTTTTATTATCTTCCATAGCCTCATAAATTTGTGAATTGATATCCAATAATCCCGGGACATTAGACTGACTTGTCATCCAAGCATATTTTATCAAGCTGTCATTAGTTATCAATGCATTATGGAAATTATGCTTATATAAGTAATAATTATTCATGCCAAAAAACAATTATACTTATCAATAGGCTCCGTAACCCAAGCACTCATCTTGATCATCAGATTATAATACTTCTCTAATTTATCATCGGATAATTTATCCGCACGCATCAACAAAGAAGTATAACATTGGAGATATCGTATATTAATATTATAGAAAGGACGTTGACGAGCATAGTACAACTCATAATATTTTCTATATTGCTGAAGCTATTTTTCAACATATTCAATATATAGATCTCCTTTATCTATAAAGTTCAAGGTCGAAAGAAAATTCCATACAGTACAAATACGAAACTTGAATCCTTCCTCATATGGTAACTGACAAGCCAGCTTATAAGCAGTTTCCAAATAGGGATCAGCCTCTTCATATTTACCTTCACTACACAAAGCATAGCCTGTAATAAAAGTCTGTTCCATCTGTATGTAAATATCATTCCCACCTATATTTTCTTTACCCATAAAAGCCAATTCCTCTGTTATAGCAGTTTCAACCTCATTATTCCTGACTCTGCCTGCAAACAATCTCATTCGTAAAAAGAATAAATATGGATGAGATTCTTCCAGTGTCCCAACATCCTTTAAAAGAGACATATAATACCAAACAGAATCGGCATGATAAACTTTAATATACGAGAAAACCAAATCAGAAAGAGCCTCAAACATATGAGTCTTATCATTTACTGCTTTTGCGGTGAAATACATTTATTAAGATAATCCACTTCTTCAGGTTTCTCAAAATAAAAATCAGCCAAACCTCTGTAAATCTCAATTTGTAGAGAAAACTCTACAGGACTTCCTATAATATTCAGAAGACTATCTTTGGTAGTAGAAATACTACTTCCTATAACAACAAAAATCCCCAAACAGATATCAGTATATAACAAGTGATATATTTCATAATATCAGATTATTAAGGTACGAATATACAAATAATATAGCAATGTAGCAGCAATTATTCTTTCATTATTAGAATTTACACAATAATGGGCAATTAATCCACTTATTTTTTAATTATATGCTTTAATATTGCATCGTGGATATTTTCTGGCAACTATGAAATTATTAATTATTAAACATCAAATATATGGTAAAAAAGTTAGTTAGTGTATTTTGTATATGTGCATATTTTGGACTTGCTCATGCACAAATACCACAAGAGATTTGGAAAGAAAGTGAGCAAATAGAAAAACAAATCAAAAAGACCTCTTTTCCCGATCGTGTGTACAACATTAAAGATTTCGGTGCCAAAGAAGGAAATAATGGTGAAATATTCTGCCATGAAGCAATCAATCTGGCTATCCTCACATGCAGTCAAGCAGGTGGAGGAACTGTATTAGTTCCACCCGGAGAATTTCTAACAGGTCCTATCACACTGAAAAGCAATGTAAATCTGCATTTGGAAGAAGGCGCCTATCTAAAATTTTCTTCAGAGAAATATCTATATACTCCAACCGTACTCACCCGCTGGGAAGGAGTAGACTGTTACAATTTGCATCCATTAATTTATGCTTATGGAGAAAGTAACATAGCTATCACCGGTAAAGGTATTATAGACGGACAGGCCAGTAATGATAACTGGTGGAGTATGTGTGGTGCTCCACACTATGGCTGGAAGGAAGGTATGACAGCTCAAAAAAATGGCGGCAGAAACAAATTACTGATGTACGCCGAAACATTTGCCCCGATAGATAAACGCCAAATGACTTTTGAAGACGGTTTACGTCCCCAGCTTATCAATCTATATCGTTGTAACACTATTTTAATAGAAAATGTAACATTGAAAAATTCTCCATTTTGGGTTATCCATCCTTTATTTTGTGAAAGTCTGACAGTACGTGGGGTTAAAGTATCCAGTCACGGTCCCAATAGCGATGGCTGCGATCCGGAATCAAGTAAGAACGTATTAATTGAAAACTGTATATTCGATACTGGAGACGACTGCATCGCTATTAAAAGCGGACGGAATGCGGACGGACGGAAATGGAACGTACCAAGTGAAAATATCATTGTACGCAATTGCGAAATGAAAGACGGACACGGTGGTGTAGTTGTAGGTAGTGAGATCTCGGGAGGATATAAGAACCTGTTTGTTGAAAACTGCAAAATGGACAGTCCGAACCTAGAACGTGTCATCCGCATCAAAACCAACAACTGCCGCGGTGGGGTCATTGAAAATATTTATGTGCGTAATATAGAAGTAGGCGAATGTCGCGAAGCCGTTTTGAAAATCAACCTGCAATATGAAAACCGTGAAAAATGTGACAGAAGTTTCCCACCTGTAGTACGCCATGTATATCTGGATAATGTTACTAGTGAAAAAAGTAAGTACGGAGTCTTAATTACCGGATATGACGACCGTGTCAATATTGAAGATATCCATGTAACAAACAGCCGTTTCAATAATGTAGAGAAAAAAGGGAATTTAATTACCGGAGCTAAAGATGTAGTACTGAATGAAGTATATATCAATGGAAATAAGGTGAGAAAATAAGATCCCCCTTATTATATCGGGTGAACAATGAGTTCACCCGATATAATGATAAAACATAACTTTACTATCATTTATCTTCATCGTCCAATCTGATTTTTTGCATATTCTGTAGAAGTCATTCCCCAATAAGACTTAAAACTTTTACTAAAATAATGAGGATCACTAAAACCTACCATATAAGCTATTTCCGCCATTGTATATTGGTTTTCCTTAATCAGTTCAGCAGCTTTCCTCATGCGTATTTCTTTTATATACATTATAGGAGCCATACCAGTTAAAGATTTCAACTTATGAAAAAAATTGGTCCGACTCAGACTGAAATAACTGACCAATTGATCTACATTCAATTCCGGATTACCAAGTTGCTCTTCCATAATTTTAGCTAACTTATTAAGAAAAGCAGCGTCTCTTGCCGACAATTGAACCGATCTGTCTTTTTCTTTATTTTCGTTCCCCTCTTCATATCCTACTTTACAATAATATGCTTGTAACATTTTACGCCGAGCTAGGATATTTTCTACTTTAGCTTGCAGATAATTAACACTGAACGGCTTCGTTATGTAATCATCAGCTCCTGTATGAATACCAGTCAGAATGCTATCCATATCTGTCTTGGCAGTCAATACTATGGCAGGAATATGCGAAGTTCGTTCATCGTTCCTTAGTTCCTGCAACATCTGTAGACCACTTTTTACAGGCATCATGATATCAGTAATTATCATATCAGGCAGATCAGAAAAAGCCTTTTTTAATCCAACCTCGCCATTATTAGCCTCAACAAACCGATATGCTTCCTGAAATATTTGTTTGATAAATACTCTTAATTCATAATTGTCTTCAACAATAAGCATGAGCGGCTTCTCCGCTTCATTCAATTCTTGTAGTTCGTTTTGAGAATTGAAATCTAAATTTGTATCTTCATTCCAATCTGATAATATATATTCCGTGTCAGACGGATAATGTTTTTTACCTTTTAATAGCCTTACAGTAAATAGACTCCCTTTTCCGAACTCACTTTCCACATTTATACTACCATGATGCATTTCCACAAGTTCTTTAGCCACTGAAAGTCCGATACCAGAACTTAAAGGAGCGTAAATGCTATCCGGAACCACATTCTCGTAACGATTGAAAATCACTTTCTGCTTTTCTCTCTTTATCCCTACTCCTTCATCTTGGATTTGAAGAAGGACTGCATTCCCATCATCTTTCATACTAACCCAAATGTTCTTGCCATCAGAAGTGTATTTGAAGGCATTAGACAGCAAATTAAAAATAACTTTCTCTAATTTATCTTTGTCCACCCAAAGATTTACTTTAGACAATTGAGTGTTAAAATTCAAACTAATATGCCGCTCTTGAGATAAAGTTGTAAAATAGTTGATTATTTCTTTCGTGAAACTGATAATATCCACATACTGAACTCTCAGTTTCATCTTGCTATTCTGGATTTTACTAAAATCCAAGATCTGCCCTACCAACCTCTGCATACGGTCACTATTCTTTTTAATAATCTTCAAAGTATCTCTCACCTTCCCAGAAAGACTTTCGTCTCTGAGTATATATTCCAAAGGTCCGGTAATCAATGTTAATGGAGTTCTTAATTCGTGAGACACGTCAGTAAAGAAGCTGAGTTTTAATTGAGTAATCAATTCTTCATTTTTAGCCTTATTTTTTATCCGATAAAAAACGGTATATACATAAATGGCAACTGCAATAAATAATACAATCAAAAAGAAATAGAGCATAGTAGCACAAGGTGTCTCAGAGAAAGTAGGAAGCACTTCAAAAGAAAGTGTTCGTTCATTTTCAACCCATACACCTTCATTATTGGTAGACTTTACACGAAATACATATTTTCCCGGAGGAAGATTAGTATAGTTAGCCTCATGCCCGTTATCCGTCAAACGAAAGTTTTTATCAAAACCGTCTAACTTGTAAGCATATTGAATATACTCCGTATTGGTCATGTCTAGAGCAGAGAATACCAACCTGAGGGTGTGATTATTAGGAGGTAACTGCATATCCTTGCTATTATCAGGATTAACAGACAAAATAGAAGGAGTTTTTCTGGGAGTCAGTTCCTGATTGTTTACCCAAATAGAAGAGAAAAATATTTGTGGTATAAAATCTGTTTTATGAATATTCTCAGGGGTAAAATAGAACAAACCTCGGTTAGTACCAAAAAAAATCTGCTTGCCATCTGTTGCCCCTACACCTTCACTAAAATGCATATTAAACGCGATATGCTCACTAGAATACTGAATCTGTTCGGCCGAAGCTACAAATTTCACTAATCCACCACCCGTCACCAACCATAAATTTCCTTGTTTATCCTCGTGCATGGAATAAATAATATCTGAAATAAGTCCATTCTTCTGTGTGAAGGATTTACATTGATAAGAATGGAGCCCCATGGGAGAAAGCTCATTTAACCCTCCGCCATAAGTAATGGCAAAAATGTTCCCATTATCCATACATTGAATCATTTGTACGTCATTATTACTAAGACTATTCACATTTCCCTGTTCACGGCATATAGAATGAAAATCTATTTCTTCAGGACAATGAAAAGAAACCTTAAATTGTAAAATTCCCGCTGTTGTAGACACCCAGATACGCCCTTGATTATCTTCAGTAATATGTCTGACTTTATAAAAATGACTAATCGGATATCTCTTTAACAAATTGCGATGATTGATAAATCTTAAAGTACCATCAGGCATAGTTTCAATCAAATTCAATCCACCTCCGTAAGTAGCTACCCAAAGTCTCTGCCTACTATCCTGAAAAGTAAAATAGATATTATCATTACTCAATGAATAGGGGTCGTCAGCTTTATGTTTAAAATGCTGTAGCTTAAAATTGCCTTGTGAAGTTTCTATTGCTTTTATCAATCCCTGGCCTTTAGTCGAAATCCAATAAACACCAGCCGAATCTTGCATGATGGCATATACTTTGCCCCATTTCATCCTTTTCAATAATCGAAGCCGGGCATCATATATGGAAACATTCATATCTCTGCTTCCCGTCCAAATACGTTGTTTTTTGTCTATATACAGTGCCCTGATCTCATTATCAGGTAACTCTACATCCTGAGGAGCAGGTGTATAGATATGAAATTTATCAGGGATAAAAGTGATGCGCTTAAGTCGGTTGAGCTGGGTACTCATCCATAAATTTCCTTGTTTATCAACAAAAGCAGCAAAACAGCGGTCATTTGATTTCCACTTGACAGGCTGCTCCGTAGTATTAAAAGGTATTAACCGCCTATTTTGAGAATCAAAATAAGAAAATCCTCCGCCCTTAGGGTGTACCCATAAAATATCATTCCGATCCTCAAAAGCAAAAAAATCACTTTCAGTATTTAGTGGTCTTCCCTGTTCATCCTTTCCTTCAATAAAGCTTAAACGCTGTGTTTTCAGATCAAACAAAGTGACTCCCGGAACAGGATGTACAAGCCACAATAAATCTCCACAAGTAATTTTAGCAGACTCTATGTTTTTGTCTTTCAACAGAGAAAGAGAATCAAGCATCACATGTCTTATCTCACCGAGAGAGTCATGAATAAAAAAGCCATCCGAATCAGTAACATATATCAGTCCAGCCACAGAAGGCAAAATAGAAATCACAGAAGCCGATGTTGGCAATTGAGTATGGATAGAAAGTTCTCCTGTCAACAAGTATTTATAGACTTTGCCTTGATGTGCACCTAAATATATATATTCTTCCAACTCTGTTGCAAAATAAAAAGGTATTTTCTCACTTTTTCGACAATCAGACAAAGAAATAATAGAAAGTTCTGAATCATATAATCGATATACCCCCTCATCCGTAAGAAGCCATTCCTGTAATTTCGAATCCATAAATACAGACCGGATTTTACCAGTAGCCAAAGTATTTTCTCTTGATGAATAGAATTGAAATGTCATAGATAAATCTTCAGGAGCCGTAACGACCCGTACTGCACTCCCATCTTCACATAATAACCATACTATTCCATTCGGAAGGACAGATATTGACCGAAAGTTATTGACTGTTTTTTGAATGACAGGTTCAAAGACTTCCTTGTCAGGATTAAAACGATAACAAGTGGAATCATAACACAATACCCATATACATCCGAATTTATCCTCGACTATATCCAATAAACGATCATTGGTCAATCCTCCCAGATCTTCCATATTCGATTTATAATTCTTAAAATTATAACCATCAAAACGATAAAGCCCATTCCAAGTAGCAAACCATAACAAACCTTTATGATCTTGGATAATATCATTGACCAGCCCATCCTCCACTCCATTCTGACTGGAAAAGTACGTAACTGAATATTTTTGAGATATAGCTCCTTTTGCCAGTACATCGGCTGTAAAAAAGCATAGTATTACTACACAGAAAAAGGTAAGAATATCAACCCAGTATGTTTTCATATCAAAGTAATGTGTTTCCTTTGCGAAATTAGCAGAAAATGGGTATTCATCAAAATACTTTCTATTTTTAATCCACCGCAATATATGTTGTTTAGCTACCTTTGATAGATATTCCAACTAAATTATCAGTTTTTCCACTTATAAAAAGATAACATCCGTCTATATTTGACATCAAAACAAAAACAACTCTAATACTAAATTAATAATGAAAGACATGAGAAAAAAAGAGTATTTAAAATCCCGCTCTGTTATAGTACAGGGTATTCATTCTCCAAAAAGATTTTGGTTTGCTTGCGGACTTTCCTTAGGACTAGTTTCCTTACCATTATCCACTTTTGCAAACAATTGGTCAAACCAACTAGGTTCATCAATTCAAAAATCAATTCAACAAAACCGAATCATTACAGGTAGTGTCATAGACGAAAGCGGAGAAGCATTAATCGGCGTTTCCGTATTGGTAAAAGGAACTACTTTAGGAACGGTAACCGATTTAGATGGTAATTTCACACTGGAAGTTCCAACAGGTGCAATCTTAGTTGTTTCATATGTAGGGTATAAAACACAGGAAATAAAAGTAGGAGAGCAGCAAAAACTAGCTATCACGGTCGAAGCAGACAACAAATTGTTAGATGAAGTGGTAGTAGTGGGCTATGGTGTAGTAAAGAAATCAGACCTTACAGGTTCTGTAGGTAGTGTAAAATCCGAAACAATTTCTGCCAAAGGTGCAACATCAGTTGTCGAAAGTCTACAAGGGCAAGTTGCCGGAGTGAATATCTCACAGTCTTCTAGCCGTGCCGGTGACGGATTCAATATTCAGATTCGAGGTAAAAGTTCATTAAATGGCGGCAATCCATTATATGTAATCGATGGAGTAGTTTGTGAAAATATGGATTTTCTAAATCCGATGGATATTGAAAAAGTAGACATTTTGAAAGATGCTTCATCTACCGCTATCTATGGTTCACGGGCCACAAATGGTGTAGTGATGATTACCACCAAAAAAGGAGACAAAGATATAGCCAAGACTACAGTCAGTTATGATGGATATTATGGTATAAAAACCAAAGCCAATATGCCGGACTTTATGGAAGGAGATGATTTCATGAAATTCCGTTTCTCCCGTTATCTAGTTTCATCTATGGATGCCTCTTCAGGAATGACTAACTGGGAAATGACTGATGCCAATTTCCTGAACTTCTGGGGAAATGGCAGTCAAATAGTGAAAGATATGTATCTCAATAAAAATTACACCGATTGGGTAGATATCGTAACCCGTAACGGCTCACAACAGAATCATTTCATCAATATTTCCGGAAATACAAAAAATATAACCTACCGCGTAGGACTAGGGTATCAAAATGAAGAAGGAATCATGTATGACGGTTATGAACGCTGGAATATAAAAGGAGCCGTAGATCATAAGATTTCAGATAAAATCTCAGCCGGATTCTCCACAAATATGGCAACAGCATCCAAAGAGAGTGGTAGCAACTACTCTATTTTGGAAGGGTTCCGTATGACCCCTAATATGCCATGCTATTATTGGGAAGGGGAAAAGGCAGGACAGTTAATTTCACAACCAGGTAAAGATACCGCCATCTATCCCAATGGTGGTGGTCCGACTTCCTCCATCAATCCAGTGGTGGACCGTTTGAACTCAAAAGACGATACACGTTCTTATGATGTGATGGCAAATATTTATTTGCAATACAGCCCCGTTAAAGAAATAATTCTTAAAACTACTTTCTCCCCCATGTATACCAAAACCCATCGTGGTACATTCTATAACGGAGAAACCCAACTTCGTTCTGGAAAAACAAACATGGCCGAAAACTATAATGATGAAATATTCTCGTATACTTGGGATACGCAAGCCAATTACATCAAGAATTTTGGAGATCATAGTCTGAATGCCTTGGCCTTATTCAGTGTCTATGAACAAAAGTTACAAGGCGACTATATCAATGTAGTGGATATGCCATTTGATGTAAACTGGCATAATCTTGGTTCAGGCACTGTACAAAGTCAGTCTAGCTATTATAAAAAAATCTCCATGTTATCTTATGTAGCCCGTATCAACTATGCCTACAAAGGCAAATACATGCTGACTGTATCTTCACGTTGGGACGGCAGTTCCAAATTCCAAAAAGACAATCGTTGGGGGATGTTCCCCTCAGCTGCCATGGCATGGCGCATTTCCGATGAAGATTTTATGGGATTTGCCAGCAAATGGTTAAGCAATTTAAAACTCCGTGCCAGCTTTGGCGTTACCGGTAATAATGCCGGTGTAGGGCCTTATGACACACAAGCTTTGGCAAATATTAAATATTACTATAATTACGGATCGTCTGTTGCCAACGGTTATGGTTATACCATGACAAACGCCGACCTGACTTGGGAGAAAACAACCGAAATCAACCTCGGTCTTGACTTCGGTTTCTTGAATAATCGTATCAATGGATCTATCGATATCTACAACAAAGATTCCAAAGATCTCTTGATGGAGATGGAAACCCCATTTGAACTAGGTTCCTATACAGGCTCCATTGTAAGTAATGTGGGTAAGGTGAACAATAAAGGTATAGAAATCCAACTGAATACCATCAACGTAAAGAATAAAGATTGGAACTGGGAAACAACCTTCTCTTTTGCGCGTAACATTAACTCTATCAAAGAATTGAATGGTACCAAAGAAGATTTGGTGGGTAACAAATGGTTTATCAATCACCCTATAGACGTAGTATACGGCTATAAATATACCGGAATCTGTACTCGAGAGGAAGCCCAAGCTTATGCCCAAGACCCGAAAATGAAAACCAAATTCTATGAAGGCGAGATGAAAATCTATGATAAGGATGGCAATGGTACTATCGATGCCAATGACAAAATGATCCTCGGACATTGTGCTCCGACCTGGACCGGTAACTTCACCTCCAACTTGTCCTATAAGAACATTGACTTCTCTTTCAGCATTTACACCAGTCAGGGAGGAATGGTATACTCTCCCTTCATGGCCGAGTTCGTAGACTATGGACAGCGTGGCATGAATCGCCTAAACATGGATTACTATATACCTCAAGGTGCTCCGATACTAGGTGCTGATGGCTCTATAGCCTACCAAGAAGTCACTCATTACGGTAGTTACCCCTTCCCAACCAATGGTGGAAACGGTAAAGGAGGCGGTGCATACTGGCAAAGTGGTGCCAATGAGGACCGAGCACAAAATTTCGTTGACAACTCATATGTTCGAATCAAGAATATTACCCTCGGCTATACTTTTCCACAGAAATGGATTTCAAAACTTCATATTTCCAATTTAAGAATCTATGCTAATATATTAAATCCTTTCACTTTCACAAATTATGAAGGGTTCGACCCCGAATGGGCCGACGCACAAGTAGGTGATGGTACCGGTGGTGTCAGTTCAAGAACTTATCAAGTTGGTGTAAATTTAAAATTCTAAAATTAAATGATTATGAAAAAAATATATTTCATTATGGCATTAGGATTGGCAACTCTCTCAGGATGTTCGGATTTTCTTGACCAAAACAACAAATCTAATGTTCCATCAGCTGAATTTTATCAGACTTCGGCAGGATTCGCCAGTTTAACTAACAGCGCTTACTCCACACTGCGGGAGCTTTATAATGCCCAACCGCAATTATTCGTAGCGGGAACAGACCTGTATGCAGACGGAAAGTCACAGGGAGTAGTCATGAGCCAATATACCTTCACTGCAGATGAAGGCATTATAAAAAATTTCTATGTAAGTTGTTTTAAAGGTATTCAGCTAGCCAATAGCGTTATATCTTATGGAGACATAACGGAAGATTCCAGTGTACGACTGCAATATGTGGACGAAGCACGTTTTATCCGTGCATGGTATTATTTCCAACTAGTGCAACAGTTCGGGCCTGTAGCTTTGAACAAACAAATGTTTGACCATGCCGAAATGAGTCATGAACGTGCCAGTCTTGCAGATGTTTATAAGTTCATCATTGAAGAGTTTGAGTATCTAGCCTCTTCCGAATCCCATTTAATGGAACGTGCCAACTCCGGTGTAGGACGTGCCAATAAACGCGCAGCAACCTTTTACTTAGCCAAAACCTATCTGACTCGTGGATGGCTAGATGGCACTGATTACGAAGCCCAAGAAGAAAATATAGCTCAAAATTCAGACTTCGCAAATGCAGCTAAGTATGCCTTGGAAGCAATTAATGGCGAAATTCCTTTCCTCTCCATAGAAGAAGCTTTTGACGTAGAAAATGAAGAAAACAATGAAATATTCTGGAGCATACAGTTTAATTCGGCTGCTGTAGAAGATCCCGTAAAAGACGGTTCCTACCAACAAGCCCAATTCGGAGCTTATTTAGGTGGTTCCGAAAAACCAAGAAATAAGGCAATTGACGGTTGCTTTGCTCCTTCACTACGTCTACAGCAAATGTATAGTCGGGGTGATGCACGGTTGGAACAAACTTTTATGTTAGAATTCCATACCAGTTATTTCGACTATTACTCAGCACCGACTAGTTCTTCTATCATTTATTATTATGCTCCAGCATGGGCTACAGATGAAGATATCGCTGCCTGGAAAGCAGACGATCCTTATGGAATTAAAAAGAATACACTGGTAAGCAAAACAATAGCAGACGGTGGTATTGCTCCATCCAACGGTGCCCCAGCCACATACAAAGACCGTCGTTCACAAGACTACGGCAATGCTTGTATCAAGAAATTTGATGATTATTCAGAAACTTCTATTGCTAACCGTAATTCTACTTGCAGCATGCATGATGTGGTAGTAGCGCGCTTAGGAGAAACCTATCTGATTGCCGCCGAAGCCTATTTAAAAATGGGTAAAACAGAAGAGGCTGCACAAATGATCAATAAACTTCGTCAACGTCCAGGAACTATTCGTAAAGGATACACAACAGAAATGACTGTCACCAGCAACGATATTAATATTGATTTTATTCTTGATGAACGTGCTCGTGAATTAGCTGGAGAATATGTCCGTTGGACAGATTTGAAGCGTACTCACACTTTAGTGGAATATGCCACAAAATATAATGAAGACGGCATAAAAGAATCTGCTATGATAGGCCCTGATGGTAAATACAAGATTCTTCGTCCTATTCCACAAGCTGCCATTGATTTGAATCAAGCTAAAGTGACACAAAACCCTGGTTATTAAGTTAAAAAACATGCTGATGAAAAATTTTTTACTTATTCTTCTATACTTTATAAATAATGTATTAGTCTTGTCAGCTCAAGGTACTCCCGGTAAATGGGGAGATCAGGGCAATGGAACATACATAAATCCGATTTTAAATGCTGACTACTCTGACCCGGACGTTATCCGGGTCAGAGATAAATATTACATGATAGCTTCCGACTTTCATTTTCTAGGAATGCAAGTATTGGAATCTTCAGATATGATCAATTGGAAACTGATTTCCCAAATCTATCACCATTTTGATTTTCCCGGCTGGGATAACAACCAACAATATGCAGGAGGTTCATGGGCACCCTCAATTCGTTACCATGATAACAAATTCTGGGTCTTTTTCTGTACTCCCAAAGAAGGATTATTCATGTCAAATGCTGTCAATCCTTCAGGTCCTTGGAGCCCTTTACATTTAGTTAAGAAAGTAGAAAAATGGGAAGACCCTTGCCCCTTTTGGGATGAAGATGGTCAAGCATACCTAGGCCGGAGCCGTCATGGAGCCGGGCCTATCATTATTCATAAAATGAGTGCAGACGGTACACGTCTACTTGATGAAGGAATGACCGTATACACCGGACCTGTAGCCGAAGGAACAAAAATTTTCAAAAAAGATGGTTACTATTATCTCTCTATTCCGGAAGGAGGAGTAGGTACGGGATGGCAGACTATCCTCCGCTCAAAAAATATATATGGTCCTTATGAAAAGAAAGTAGTATTGGAACAAGGAAGTACTACGATAAACGGCCCTCATCAAGGAGCCATTGTCGATACTCCGGATGGTCAATGGGCTTTTTTTCATTTCCAACATCATCATGCCTTAGGCCGTGTAGTTCATCTTCAGCCCATGCATTGGGAAAACGATTGGCCCGTTATCGGAGTAGACTTTGATAGAAATGGAATAGGAGAACCTGTATATGTATGCCAGAAACCCATTGAAAGCAAAACCATATTCGCTCCGCAAACAGATGATGATTTCTCTACCCCCAACCTATCACTGCAATGGCAGTTTAATCATAATCCGACAGACCACGCATGGTCCTTATCGGCACATCCAGGTTCACTCACTCTGAAAGCATTGAAATCTTCAACCTTCAGACTGGCACGCAACACCCTGACACAAAAGATTATGGGGAATATAAGTGAAGCTACAATAGCTATGGATTTTACAGAAATAGCTGATGGGCAACGATGCGGATTAGCTTGCATGGGAAAAGAAAATAAAGTTCTAGGTATCAAGATGGAGAAAGGACAAAAATATCTATACATATCCAATGACACAACAGAAATAAGTACAACTTTCCTAAACGGAAACCAGATTTATCTACGTGTATCCATCGACATGCTCAATCAAAAGTTCCAATATTTCTACAGTACAGATAATATACGTTTTATTCCTTATGGAACTTCCTTTTTTATTCCATTCGGTTTTTGGAAAGGTGCCCGCATTGCACTATATTGTTATAACAAAGAACAGGAAGCAGGAGCAACTTCATTTCAATGGTTCAAATACAAACATGACGGACCTCAAAATAAAATAGAAAATACAGCCGAACAGATTATTGCCAATATAGCGCGCACTTCATTTCCGCATAAGAAAATAAAAGTGATCTGCCCTGATTCCGCTTCCAACCAAAAAGGTCATTCACGCCAGTTAATACAGCGAGCAATAGACTCTTGTTCTTTGGCAGGCGGAGGACACGTTATAATTTCGAAAGGAATCTATTATTTAAAGGGAAATCTAGTACTGAAAAGTGATGTCAATTTACATTTAGAGAAAGACGCCTATCTACTTTTCAGCGGTAAGGCTGATGACTTTCTTCCTGAAGTATGGACACGTTGGGAAGGTACGGAACTATATGGACATTCTCCCATGATTTATGCCAAACATGCCACTAATATAGCCATTACAGGACAAGGTACCATAGACGCCCAAGGAGGACGGGAATTTGCTTCATGGTCTCAGATAGAGGTATCAGACAGAAATCGTCTGCGTAAAATGGGAGAAAAACTAATCCCTGTCACAGAAAGGATCTTTGGGAAAGGTACTATACTACGTCCCTCTTGCATACAATTCATGGGATGTTCTCGCATTTTAGTAGAAGGTATCACCATTAAGAATTCTCCTTTCTGGACTATTCATCCTGTATACTGTGACAATGTAATAGTACGAAGCATCACCATTGACAGTCACTATCCTAATAATGATGGATGCGATCCTGAATCAACTTCCAATGTATTAATAGAAGAATGTATTTTCCGCACAGGAGATGATGCCATAGCTATCAAAGCAGGCCGTGACGCCGACGGCCGTGAAATAGGACGCCCTTCAAAAAACATCGTCATTCGTAATTGTCTGTTCCAGTCTGAATGCAATGGATTATGTATCGGCAGTGAAATGTCAGGCGGTGTAGAAAACATATATATGGATAATATACAAATAGGAACGGTCAAGAATGCCCTTTATTTTAAATCCAACCGTGACAGAGGAGGATATATTCGTAATATACAAGTCAGCAATATTACTATAGAACGCTCAAAAGGGGCAGTGCTCCGTTTTGAAACCAATTATTTTGGTTTCCGAGGTGGCAGACATACCTCTCAATACGAGAATTTCCGCATCAACAATGTAAAGGCTGGCTGTTCCGACCATTATGCAATTTTTATAGATGGATATGAAGAAAAGCCTATCAAAAATATTGAGATAGAGCATTTCCATGTACAAAAGGCCCCTCATCCTTATTACTTAAGGTGTGTAGAAAACATCTGCCTCAAAGCTACTTTTGTAAATGGACAAAACTTACCGGAATATCCGAAAAAACAAAAAGAACGTGTAATACTAGATGTTTACTGATTCTTCACAAAATCTGTATAATAGAATAAAAGTTCTGCAAACAGAACTTTTATTCTATCTATATGCATATCTTATTCCAAACACTCATCAAGTTCACCTATCAACTCTTCTTTATCAAGATGCCGCCCGATAAAAACTATTTTCTGCATACGGTCTCCATATTTATCATCCCAATCCCGCAACAAGCCGGGCTCCTGACGCATTACCTCCATCAGTTCTTCTTCAGGTGCCGTAGCATACCATAAACCAGCTTCCTTCAACTTTTTCTGCACACCAGCCTGCTCAAAAAGAAAAGACATATCACGATTATTGCTGAAATAACAGACTCCTTTTGCACGAATGATATTACGACTCCATCTGGTTGATACAAAACGATCGAATTTATGGATATCAAAAGCCGGACGACGATAATACACAAAAGTACTGATACCATATTCATCCACTTCACTACCCTCATGATGATGATGGTGCGCGTGTTCCTCCGCTTCTTTTTTCTGCTCTTCCGTAAGGGCGCTCTCTATTCCACGTATCCAACCGGCAGAAGTGGCAGTACGTTCAAAGTCAAATACTTCAGTATAGATTATCTTATTCAAATCCACATCAGCATAATCACATTCTATTATTTCAGCTGCAGGTTGCAATGTACGGATAATCTGTTTGATACGTTCCAATTCGTCATGTTTCACTTCTGAGACCTTATTCAATAATACAACATTACAAAATTCAATCTGTTGGATAATCAGATTTTCAATATCCTCTTCGTCAATACCTTTACGGGTCAAATCGTTGCCACAAGAAAACTCACTTTGCAGACGTAAGGCATCTACCACAGTCACAATACAATCCAAACGACATCCCCCGTACGTATTCTCCATACTTGAAATAGAACAAATAGTCTGTGCGATAGGAGCTGGTTCACAAACACCACTTGCCTCAATCACAATGTAATCAAAACGCTCCAACTTCATAATATCATCTATCTGCTCCACCAAATCCATCTTCAGAGTACAACAGATACAACCGTTCTGAAGTGCTACCAAGCTTTCGTCTTTCTTTCCTACAATCCCTCCTTTCTGTATGAGATCAGCATCAATATTCACCTCACCGATATCATTGACAATAACCGCAAACTTAATACCACGTTTATTAGAAAGAATATGGTTCACTAATGTCGTTTTTCCACTGCCTAGATAACCGGTCAAAAGCAGTATAGGAATTTCTTTTACTCTCATATAAAATTCAATATTACTTTCACAAAGGTATAGAATGATTAATTTCCAAACAATAGAAAACATCTTTTTATACCTTATAAACAAAAAATACTCTTCACATACCACCCAGTTAGAATCTATTAAAATTTAATTCGCAGTGCAATATTTTTCAAAAAATGCTTTAAATATTCCAAGAGTATAACTATATTTCGCAAAACAAATTTATAATAACAATGAGAAACAAATTAGCACAAAAAATCAAATTAGGCGCAGCCTTGTTATTGATGGCGGGAACTTCAGCCCTCGCACAAATCTCCAATCAAATTTATATCCCTACTCCTGAAAATATAAAAGCACGGCAGGAATTTCAAGATAATAAATTCGGCATATTTCTTCATTGGGGCATTTACAGTATGACCGCTCAAGGAGAATGGTATATGAACACTCACAACATCAACCGTGATGAATACGCCAAACTGGCATCCGGATTCTATCCTTCGCGCTTCAATGCTGCCGAATGGGTTTCTGCCATCAAAACCTCCGGAGCCAAATATATCTGTATCACCAGTCGACACCATGACAGTTTCTCAATGTTTGATACAAAAGAATCCGATTTTAATATCGTAGACGCTACTCCTTTCAAACGAGACGTACTAAAAGAACTGGCAGAAGAATGTCAAAAACAGGGCATCAAACTCCATTTTTATTATTCGCATTTGGACTGGTTTCGTGACGACTATCCGGAAGGAAACACCGGACATGGGACAGGACGTCCCAAAGGACATGGAAACTGGGAAAGTTACTACAAGTTTATGAATAAACAGCTGACCGAGCTTTTGACTAACTATGGCCCCGTCGGCGCCATTTGGTTTGACGGTATTTGGGATCAACCTACCAACTTCAATTGGCAACTGGAAGAACAATATGCATTAATTCATAAACTGCAACCATCCTGTCTAATAGGCAACAATCATCATCGAACTCCTTATGCAGGAGAAGATTTCCAAATGTTCGAACGTGATTTGCCCGGTGAAAACAAAGCCGGTTTTTCAGCAGGACAAGGAATAAGTGAACTCCCTTTAGAAACTTGTGAAACAATGAACGGAATGTGGGGCTACAGAATTGAAGACCAAAATTACAAATCCCCCAAAGAGTTGATACACTATTTGGTTAAGGCAGCCGGAAAAAATGCAAATTTGCTAATGAATATTGGACCTCAACCCAACGGAGAATTACCCGCTACAGCTATAGAGCATCTGAAACAAGTGGGTAAATGGATGAATCAATATGGAGAGACGATTTATGGAACCCGTGGTGGTGATGTAGCTCCTCACACATGGGGAGTATCAACCCGCAAAGGTGATCGTTTATTCATCCATATACTAGATTTGCAGGATAATGCACTTTATATACCTCTAAAGGCAAAAGTAAAGAAAGCAATACAGTTCATTTCCAGAACTCCACTTTCTTTCAAACAGGAAAAAAACGGCATATTAATAAAACTGCCTCAAGTACCTGATGACATAGATTATGTAATAGAATTAGTCATTAAACAATAAAATAACATTCATCTTTAAACAAGCATCTTTACGTAAAAAACAAGAATTTCCGATGCAAAAGAGAGAAATGTATTCTACACACATCAGAAAAGAAACATGAGTAACCGCATACATTACTCTTCTAAAAAAGAATTCGTCCTTGGATTATTGAAGCTCAAGGACGAATCACTCTTAGTTTGTGGAGCTGGAGGCAGTTTCTGAATGATATTATCTGATTCTTAAAGAAATCACAAAACACTAATAATCAACATTATAACAGAATATCATCTACTTTATAACTTCAACCAATATCATATACTCTTAGAAATCGGGGGAGTAGTTAAAGGAGGTTACTCCCCCTAATCAGTCTTCGTATCTTCGCTCTTGAAATTAAGTGGATAGAACAAGGAAAACTAGTTTCTACTATCATGTATATTCACGTGATGTCAGCCTATTTTCCCTTTAAAATCTTCTCTTTAGATTCGCAGTAAATTAAGTAAAACGTATGAAAAAGACAAATTTTAGTACAAGAGCCTATGTTATGAAGAATGGGCAGGTAATGATCCGGGTAAGATGGAACAGTAAGAAGAATGAGGTCGGTTTCTCTATCGGTTATACAATTGATCCTCTAAAATGGGATAGTGACAAACAATTGGTAAAAAGTAATACGACCCATAAAATCGGTGGGAAGATTGTTTATGCCCGTGAGATTAACAATGCAATCCGTAGTTTCCTGATCTGCATCGAAGAAGTGTTTGCTAAATATGATCTTCATTCCAAAATACCAACGACAACTGACCTGAAAGAGTTGGTGAATGAGAAATTAGGAAGAACAAAAGAAGTAGAAGTTATACAAGAAGATGAAAGCAAAACATTAAAAGATATATTTTCTGAGTTTTTACGACTTCGCCCACAAGAAGGGAATTGGAGTCAAAATGCACAATATAAATATGAACAAATGTGGCATCAATTAACAGGCTATGATCCTAAAATAGAATTGGAAACACTGAATAAGGACAAAATGATTCAGCTAATGAACTGGTACATTAAAAACAATTATTGTAATCACACCATTGTAAAACAATTTAAAATGTTAAAATCATTTCTCCGTTGGGTTTCCAGAAATGGATATGTAATACAATCCGGTGTACTGGAGTTCAAGCCTAAGTTGAAAGTAATACCGAAGGCCGTCACCTTTTTAAAATACAAGGAACTGATGCATTTCTTCCACTATGAATACCCCAAAGAGAAGGAGCACTTGTCAAAAGCCAGGGATATGTTTTGCTTCATGGCCTTCACCTCTTTACGATATTCGGATCTGGCCGCACTCAAGCCGGTTAATCTGGTAGATGGATACCTGGATTTCTGTACTGAAAAAACCGATGACAAACTGCATATCGCTCTGAATGAACATGCCATGAAGATCATTAAAAAATACTCTTGGTACAAAGGTGATACTATATTTCCTGTTCCAAGCAATCAAAAATTAAATGATTATTTGAAAGAAGCCGCCAAATTAGCAGGTCTGGATCGTGAAATATCCCAAGTTTACTTTAAAGGCAATACCAGACATGAAGATACCTATAAATTCTGGGAACAGATTTCTTGTCACGATGCTAGAAGAACCTTTGTATGTTGTTCGCTCGCTCTTGGTATTCCGGCCAGTGTGGTAATGAGCTGTACCGGTCATTCCGATTATGAAAGTATGAAGCCTTATATCGAAGTGGCTGACGAAACCCAAAAGATGCAGATGGAAAAATGGAATACCCATCAATACAAATCCGGAATCATAGAAAGTATGGAAAAAATGACTCCGATACAACTAAAACTACTTTTTGAATATGTAAAGAGTATGGTATAACAGAAAAATATTTATATTTGAGGCAGTGTTCAGGATAAACCTGGATACTGCTTTTTTATGTTTAATCTTAAAATTAAATTCATGGAAAACAAATGCACACTCATCGACAAAGAAAAAACAACTTCTTCCATCTTGAAAAATATAGGGTATGCAGCTGTTACTACCGGACTTATTAGTACTTTAGCCCCCGGAATTGGCATTTTAGGAGTTACCAGTATTTTATATCCAACTATTGGAACTACCGCTTACCTATATGGAAAGAAAAATATAAAATTTTTGTCCGAGAGTAAGTTAGGACAGTCAACATATGAAAAAATAGTTTATATCAAAGCTGTTAGTGATATAATCAATCTTGTATATATCATATGTACCGATAGTAGTGGGGAGGAACAACAGACTGAAGACAGTCAGACAAAACAAGAACCGGACAAAGGGGAAGGACAAAAAGAACACTCCCGCCAATCCATTTCTGCAACTCCCGTTCAAACAAAAATTCAGGGAAAGGACAGCAATACAATGCAAAAAAGGACGGGATGCACTCAAAAAGATGTCTGTCAAAGCAGCCTGCCAATATTTTCTGCATTCGGTCATCCTCTCCCATATAGCAAATCATCCTATAGTCAGGAACGGGAAAACGTAATGAGGGAGTTATATAAGATGATGCAGGGAAAACATACATCCTGTCCTTCATGGGAGTATTTCTGTTATTTATCCAGAAGTGAAAAAGATAGAGAGAAGAGAGAGGGGATCAAACGGGAGGGACAATTCTCCCCATCCGCTTCCGAAATTCCAGTTCAGACATCCTCCCCGGAAGAGGAAAATAAAGATATTCGGGAAAAGACAAGACACAGTCCAAGGAATGTCTGTCAAAACGATCGGTTGATGCCTTCCCAATTTGATTATCCGTCTCTATTCAAACAATCATTCAGTGGTCAAGGTTGGGAAAAATCCATAACAAAATTATATGATAAATTGCAGGGGGAATATATGTACTGTTCTTCAAGGAACTATTTTTACTATGTATTCGGAGGCAAGGGATTACCCAACGGTTATAGACCGGAGAAGAACGAATTTATAAGCTGGCTTTCCGGAAAACCTTCATTGCAATGGCTTATTATAAGGTTATACAAACCTGAGGGGAAAAGGCAGCTTCCAAGAGGGACATGGGAAAAAGTAGAGATGTGTTTTTTAATGGATGGAGTCCAGATTCCTTCCAAGACCATGAAGCTGGAAACAAATCATATTGCCGAATCGCATAAGGAGGGCATAGATACAATACTTTCAGAAATAATGCGAGAAATGGAATAAGGTCTGAAACTAATCCATTCCAAAGCTTTTTGACAGTAACATTTATAATCATCTATAATCTTAAAGGATAAAGTACCTGATCTAGTACAATCTTATACAACCTTATATAATCTTCTGATATTAAAGCGGTTAGAATATGGCTCTAATCGCTTTTTTCATTATATTTTTGCAGTGTTTCGAAACAAGAGCAATTAATATTATTCACAAATTAAAATAACAATTATGAAAAATAATATGGAAATACTGAGCAACAAGTCGGTGGCAACAATGACAGGCCATGAGTTGCTGGAACTGTTCCAACTATTACAAGACCGGCAGAAGGAAAGTAGAGTGGAAAAGCAATCAATGAATGATTACCTGGGATTTCCCCGGTTTGTAACGGGAATTAAGGAGCTTGCCAGAGTGCTCAATATATCAGTAAGTACAGTCAACAGATGGAAGTCTGATGGTCTGCTTGATGAAGCGACTTATCAAAACGGAAAATTTGTATTGTTTGACGTGTACGGAGTATTGGATATCTTACGGGTAAGCAATCAGAAAGGAAAATATAACCAACCGAAGTATAGTAATAAAATTTGATTATTATGGAGTCTGTTTTAGAGAATACCGTACCTATGCAAACAGAACAGGCGGGCGTTCAAGCAACAATGACAGAAATCGGTAACAGGAATACTAGCCTTCAAGGAAATGCCATACCTGATAATAACTGTAACATAAATGAAAAAAATCCATTCCAAAGATTAAAAACAGCAGGGGAAGGGCCTGTACTGACAGATAATGACAATATGGTTGAGAGAAAGTAATGGGAACAAAAACAAGACCGGTTAACTGATTGATAAAAAAAGCACCGGAGAAAGATGGAGAGAAACCATAAGACAGCACATGATACTATTTGAGTATAAAATATAAAAATAGATACATTTGTATATCTACAAGTATCATTCAATACCTTATATAATCAACTGTAAATAAATATATTAAAGCATAACCAATATTTAAATTATCTATTATAAATTTGCAAAACAATATAACAAATAACACATTTTTTTAAATTATGAAAGCAATCAAACCAACAGAAATGTTCCGTGACAGGACAGCACCTGTAATGAAACATGGTGAATTGTCGGCAGGTGATTATTCCGAATTCCCCAAATTTGTAACGGGAATCAAGGGTCTTGCCGAAGTGCTCAGTGTCTCACCAAGCACCGTCAACAGATGGAAAGCCGGCGGCCTGCTTGATGAAGCGACCTATCAGAATGGAAAATACGTATTGTTTGACGTGTACGGAGTATTGGAGATCCTGCGTGTGAGCAATCGGAAAAATAAGTATAATGTTAAAAATTAAAAAGTTATGAATGCTGTTTATGAAAGCGTTACCCGGAAAGAGCAGTTAAAAATTTCAGGGGGATTGTCTTCTGATGATCTGGAATTCTGCAAAAAGGAGTCAAAACAGATAACGGATGTATTGTCACCCAAACAGTTTGCCATGCTTATGATGCTTGGTACGGAAGCTTGCAGCCTCATTGATCTGCTCGGGGCGGAAGAGGCCGGAGAAATCATCATTGGAAGACTGGAGATGAACCGCAAGCCTAAAGACAAATCAATTGATGCAATGGCAGGGACAATACTGGAAATCGGAGCACAAATTATGTGCCTTGTAATTCCTGCTACCGTTGCGGTCAGGTTTGGGTATAAGGTTACTGATTTTGACGGCAATCCAATTCCTGACGATAAACTATGCATGACTATTGTTATCATTGACGGACAGACAAGGTATTCGGCTATTCGGAAAATAAGGAAAGAGAACCCTGACAAGAAGGTCCCCGGATTGTATGCGTACTTTCCTTTGAACTGGGTAAAACTGGACAAGATGTTACAAGCCATCAATTTGAAAGTGTTCACATGGTCCAACAGCGATTTTATGACCGGCGTAATCAGTAATGCCAATGTGGATGAACCGGCTAAAGCTGCCTTAAAGTACATTCAGAATCTGGAAACAAAAGGGTACAATTACACCGCAGCCTGTGAACTGGTGACACTCAAGAAAGGAATTATCAGGAAAGGTCCCCTTGTCAAGGCCATGAGTGAGGAGAAACCCCAGTTGGACTTCTCATTGTCCGAATTCGGCATTGATATCCATCGTGTGGCCATAACCAAATTCATCGGGAAGTATGAGAATGCGTTGAAGAACAAGACCGTTCCGGAGCTTATCATAGCCAAGTGGGAAAAGTCCTGCAAGGAACTCAGCCAGAAGGAGGCGACAGAATACATCAAGAGCTTCCTTGGCGGACTGGCCAGTGACGAGCTTGTAGAAATGGAATCCCCTTCCGAATACAAACGCGGCTGCGGAAAGAAGAAGGAAGTGTTCGTCAGGAAGCAGTTTGAAAAATCATTCCAAAACTTCCAGAAAAACAACCCGTACAGGAATTTCAAGACCGGACAACGTGACTGAAATGAAGAATCTGAAACGGGTATGAAATAATTCATATAATACTCTGAAATGAAGCGGGCATGGGCCCTGCCTGCTTTCTTACAGCTTAATTTTAATTAAAATTTAGGATAATGGAAAGACTAAAAATTCCCATTACAGCCCTTTCTATGCTTAAAAATATCCTTGGTGTAGAATGTAAAGGCTTTGAAAACAAAAGGATAGCAGTAAATAACATAAAAAAAAGAATATCATGTTGAGATTATACTTTGAAAACAACAAACCGTCTTCGGATTTAAATAGTAATAATATTTTCGAAGCTGATAGTTTACCTATCCCCGGCCGGAAAGAATATAGTTGCCTGGGTGAAGTAGTGGAAGAATTTGTCAGTAATTGGGATCATATTATGTATACAATAGATCGGATAATCAAGAAAAATACTCTTTTGTACCAGGAGCATTCTGATACCGACCATTCAGATATGGATTCACATTGTGACGATTTCTATGCTTTCGACTGGGGAGATGGCTATACAGTCTATATCTATAAGTATAGGGTGGAAATGGGAATAATTGTTTCCCTGACAAAAGAATTTGTTCTTGAAGATGGCGGTGATGACATGACTATAGGATTGATTCATCCGGATAACGCCGATGAACCCCAACTTGCATTCTTTACCAGACCGTTTCTTAAATGTTTTTCGGATTCTACCAAATACGGAGAGGACCTCTTCTTTAGTATTCTCTCTTGTACCGGTTATATTTCAAAATGCTCCGGAGAAGTGAGATGGTTGTTTTCCGAAGGATTAGCTTTCGGATATAAATACTGTAAATTCTACGTATTTGACAGATTTACAGATCAAATCAAATATCAAGGAGAAGAATTGACGGATGACATGAAAAAAGAACTTGATAATCGTCTTTGGAACACAGAATGGTGATTTTCAACCAACAGAGGGAGAATACCAGATTCTCCCTCCCATTGACAATAATTCCAAGCAAGATAAAAAAAATGATTATGAAACATTTAAAAGGGAACAAAAATACATTCCAAAAACGGATGTATTGCAAGAAAACAGAGATTGACTTGTCAAAAAGTGGGACGGGCTTGTTTCCCGGTGACTTTTATATGAACCGGCACGTTAAAAGGGTGATACTTCCGGATTATACGGATACAGTACCGGCAAACATGTTCAAGGGATGTATAAACCTGAAGGAAGTTACCCTCCCCATAGATCCGGATATCGGTGAGGCAGCATTTGAAGGATGCATATCGCTGACTGATATTCATATTCCACTTTGTATCGGTAGTATTGCGGCAAATGCTTTCAGGGGATGTCGGGAAAATATCAGATTCCATGCCGACTCACCGATTGTCGACCCTAAAATATTGAAACAACATATCGAGAAGGAGCTGGGACATAGTATCGAACTGCATGATATTTCCGGTAACCTGGTGATTTCAACAGACTAGGCGAACCGGAAGATATCCACTTTCCACAAGACCGTTTTCATCATGGTTTCCAAAGAGAGGTTATGAAATTGGAAACGGGCTGTGGATTCAAAGGAAACAAGCAATAGCATAATTCAAATTCAGTATGGTGAAAAGCTACATTCTTTTCATTACAGAACCTCCTATGCCTAAGAATATCACAGATATAGCATATAAAATGCTTAAAATTAGAGGAATAGTAATATTTGACAACTTAAAAACAATAAGAAACAATGAGTAATAACAGCAAAATCTCATGGACTACAACCACATGGAACGTTACAGCGGGTTGTGATCCGATCAGTGATGGATGTAAGAATTGTTACGCAAGAATGATGGCCGAACGTCTGAAAGCTATGGGACAGGCCAAATATCAGAATGGCTTTATCCCGACTATTCATCCTGAATGTTTAAACGAGCCATTTGGATGGAAAGGGAACAAGCTTGTGTTTGTGGTAAGTATGGGAGATTTATTCCATAAGGATATTCCGTTTGATTTCATCGACAAAGTAATGGAAGTTATCACTAAATGTCCACAGCATACATTCCAGATTTTGACAAAACGGGCAGAGAGGATGTGTGAGTATTTTTCGACTCATGCCATTCCTGAAAATGTATGGCTTGGTGTTACAGTCGAGAATCAGAAGGTGAAAGGCCGTATTGATTACCTGAAGAAACTGGATGCTTCGGTACGGTTCCTCAGTTGTGAGCCTCTGCTGGAAGACCTGGGAACATTTGACTTGTCTGAGATTGACTGGGTTATCGTTGGCGGTGAATCGGGAAACAGAGCCAGAAAAGTGGAAAAGGACTGGATTCTGAATATTAAATCCCAATGTGACGCTTCCACAGGTACAGCTTTCTTTTTCAAACAATGGGGTACTTGGAGTGCTGACGGAGTGAAACGTAGCGCTAAAGAGAACGGGTGTCTTCTAGACGGAAAAGAGTACCACGCTTATCCGACTCCAAGAAAAATAAAACCTTGATTGAGTAATTAACCGATGAAGCCTGAACCTATTTATGGGATAGAGCTTCATCATAAAACATAAAAAATGACTTTAAATGAAATTCTTAAAGAGATCCTTGATAATATTCCGAAAACGGATTTCAAGGAGATTTATGCCGGTGGATTTTACCGGAGACTGGAAAAGGAAACCGATCCTGATGTGAAGAAACTTTTTCAGGAGAAGATCTATTCCATACAGATCACTGATGAGAACAAATCCGTCCTTGTTGTCGAGAAAGTGAGGGAAGTAGCTGAACAATTGGGATATGGCCTGGTGATCAATGAGGGAAAAACGTGCTATCTGTATAACAAAGTGTTCTGGGAACCGATAAACGAGCTTGACCTGAAACATTTCCTAGGCAAGGCTTTCCAGAAAATGGGAGCCGACAAATATACAGCCAGGAATGTGAGGATAGCGAACAAGGTCCATGAACAGGCCTGCTACTCACTTTACAGACAGACAGAACGGGATAAGGGTGTGGTTAAAATCAATCTGACTAATACGACCCTTGTGATTAGTCATGATGGAAACGTGAAGGAACAGGAGCATTCGGCTGATGACTATTTCTTCTATGTCCTTCCTTATGAGTACGACCCCAAAGCGATGTGTCCCATGTTTCATAAGTTTCTGGATGAAGTATTGCCGGCCAAAGATGTTCAGGAAGTATTGCAGGAGTTTGTCGGTTGCTGTCTCAATCCCTTCATCAAACTGGAGAAGGCATTGTGTTGTGTAGGTTCAGGATTCAATGGCAAGAGCGTGTTCTTCGAGATTGTGATGGCTCTGCTTGGCGAGGATAATGTCTGCTCCTACAACATAAACTCCTTATGTGATGATAAAGGATACAGCAGGGCGATGATCAGGAACAAGCTTCTGAACTACAGCAGCGACTTCAACGGCAAGATATTCGCCAACGGTATCTTCAAGCAACTGACGAGTGGAGAACCCGTTGAAGCCAGAAGATTATATAAGGAACCGGAGATTTTAAAGGACTATGCAAGATTGGCTTTCAACTGTAACTCCATGCCTTATAGTAGTGATACGTCTTTCGGATTCAGGAGGAGGTTACTTATTATTCCTTTCGATGTGAAGATAGACAAGAGTAAGGCTGACCCTGACCTGGCTAAAAAATTGAAAAGTGAATTGTCAGGTATTCTCATCTGGGCTATCGAAGGTCTGGGAAGATTTATCAGGAATGGAAAAAAACTCAGCAAATCCTCCACCCTTGAAAATCTGGAGCAGGCATACAAGGAGGATACGGATACAGTGGTCATGTTCCTGAGTGCCAAGATGTGTGTTCCTGATAATGACAACAAAATAGGTCTGACTCCTCTATTCAACAATTATCGGGAATATTGCAGGGATAATAACCAGAAAGCCGAGACCAGGGAAAACTTCAAGATGAAACTGAAAAGCGAGGGTTATGTGGTGGAAGAGGATAACAAGAAAGGTGTGAAGATAGGTATAAACAGTTCTAAGATTAGACTTTCTTTACCTTTTGATTAGATTACTTTTCTTTCCCTGCCTCAAAGGGAAAATGGGGGAAAAGGGGGTGGAAAAGGCTATTTTTCATAACTTTTTTCAATTTCATCTATCCAGAAATCAGTAAAAAAATAGGTTTTAGAGGTTCCGCTTTCCCCTTTCCCCCCTTCTCTCTCTTGAGGACGGGAAGAAGAAAGATAAAATGAAACATTTACAATTAAAATTTAGAAATTATGATTGAAGTAACACTCTTTAAACAGAAACCTTATAGTCAGGAATATACAAATCCTCTGACCGGTGTAAAATCATTCAAAGTCATGGAATATCCTCCCAACCATGTGGATATTGATCTGGTATTCGACATGATTAAACAGGAAAAACTGAAACCTAAGATTGATGCCATGAGATCTTTCTATGATACTGACCATTCAAAGTATTCCGAACTTAAGGGAAAGTTACCTATCTGTCTTTTTGCCGGAACATTCGGAAGATTCTGTAATGATGCTCTTATTACTCCTTCAGGTCTTGTAGTTGTTGATTTCGATAAGATTCCGGTTCAAGAAATGGTTAATGTCTGGAATATGCTGGTTAATGATCCTTATACCTATGCTGCATTCCTTTCTCCTTCCGGTAGAGGTTATAAGGTTATTGTCCGTGTTGCCAATAATATAGATAACACCAGTCATAACGAATACCTTGACGCTTTGAAGGAATATTATAGTTCTCCGTTCTGGGATGACAGTTGTAAAGGAATGTCCAGAGCTTGTTATCTAAGCAGTGACCCTGATCTTTATCGGAACAGGAACAGTATTATATGGACGAAGAGAATTTCATCATCCCCTTCTTCACCAGTTGTTATCCGTGTTAAAACTTATGCTCCGCCTTATGAACATGGGAAGCTGCTGAATTTCTTGGAAGGCGGATTTGACAAGTACCCAATGACACATGGAAACAGACATCAGTCATCTTTTGATAGAGCCAGAGAATTAGCGGAATGGGGTATTCCACAAGAAACAGCTTTCAGGTATCTCTCCCAATTCATAGAACCGGATTTCTCTGAAGGGGAGATAAAACGTGAAGTAAGGAACGCCTATAAGTGGGTTGATGATAAAGGTAATTTTGGTAGTAAATATAGAAAAATTTAAGATTATGGATTACAAAAAATTATTAGGGGATATAATCGATGCCATTCCCCAACCAACCGCTTCAAACAACAAGAGGGGAACAAATGCCGAAGTATGCTACAAGATACAAAAAGTGGCAATCAAGCTCGGTTATCCTTTTCAAACTTTCAGGGACCAGCGTGTTTATTCTTACACCGGAAAGTATTGGGTCAGTATAGATGATTTTGACCTGAAGATATTTCTCAGGGAAGCTTTGGGGAGAATGACAAATAATATGGTAGAGGCATCACAAAGGGAAGTGGTGGAAGGATTGTTCAAGCAGTTTCCATATACGGTGATGGGATTGGCGGTAGAGCAGGACAAGGAGAAAATCAACTTTCAGAACGGTACGCTTAATCTTAAAACCGGAAGACTGGAACAACATCTATATTCGGATTATTTCAGGTATGTTCTCCCTTACCCCTATAACCCAAATGCGACGTGTCAGATGTTTATGAAGTACCTGGACAGAGTATTACCGGACAAGGACGCTCAAAAGGTTCTGGCTGAGTATATAGGCTGGATCTTTACCCCATTGAAACTGGAGAAGTGTCTGTTCCTCTATGGCTCCGGAAAGAATGGCAAATCAGTGTTCGTTGATATTGTGGAAGCTCTTTTAGGCAAGGAGAATATTTCCCATGAGTCTCTATCGGATATGTGTGGAGAAAACGGAGACAGAAGCAGGGCAAATTTATCAGGAAAATTGCTGAATACCTGTTCTGATGTAGCCCCAAACGCTTTCTCGGGGGATATTTTCAAACGTATCGCCAGTGGAGAACCTATCAGTACCAGACAACTATATAAGGATGTGGCAACACTTACCGATTACGCCAAAATGCTTTTTTGTCTGAACGAGCTGCCGAAAACCAACGACAAGTCCAATGGATATTTCAGGAGGTTTCTTATCGTTCCCTTCAAAGTCCAGATACCCAAATTGGAAGTGGATCCGAAACTGGCTGAGAAGATTGTTTCTACAGAGTTACCCGGAATTATGAACTGGGTGCTTGAAGGTAGAGAACGGTTAATCACTCAATCCGGTTTTACTGAATCTTCATTATGCCAGAAACAGTTGGAGGAATACCGTTATGGCAGTGGAGTACGGAAAAAGGTGAATCTAATCCTGCCTGAGGGATTTAAGCTATGAGCACTATGAATAAAATACAAACCCCAAAAACATATAGTATGAAAAAGAAAAAAAATCAAACAAACAGTTCGATTCCCACGACTAATGGTCGCTACGATTCTTTAGAACAAGTAATGAAAGAATATTTGAGTAAGGTGAACATAAAAAAGGCTGAAGCTATAAAAAAGATCAAGCAGAATTTAAATATGTATGAGCAATATGCAGCCAAAAATCATTCTGATCTAGGCCCACATGTTCATGCTTTCCCTACGATTAATCTGCACGATGGATACGTGGCTCATATTGGTATAAAGTGGCCACAATGGAGTAACCCCGGATTCACGGTTACCAAAAAATTTCAACTAAAAAATCAGACCACCGATTATTTTACTATAGGAAAAATTACACCTGAAGACACCAAAAAGTCACAAATCGTTTTTTTTCTTTATCCTTTTCTAGAGAACTTTAGCTGTAATACACATCAAAATGAAGAAGTGTTCTTTGTTTACTTGACTTCATCAGGATTTATTTCTGAACGAAATGGTATACTTAAATGGCTGACTGAAGATGGTGTGGCTATCGGTTATAAATCTGATAAATACTATGTATTTCATACGTTTATAACTGACATAAAATATAATGGCGAAGAACTTACAGATAAAACAAAGGCAAAATATGAAAAGCTTCTTTGGAATTGAAACTGATTGATTTGAAGCCCCAAAAGAGCAACAGAATTAACCCATGTAGTTCTTTCCGATTCAAATTATAGAACAAAAAGGAGACTGAACATGAACAATGTAAACGTTCGGTCTCCCTTATTTTTCTATCATTAATCATAATGCCAGAATTAACACTTTGCTGTTTTTGGATTCACCAACTTCTGTATTCCCATTATGACCCATACAGATACTACAAAAGGGGCGGTCAGAGTAGTAATCTCCAAGCTCATCCCTATAATCTGCAATATAACGGACAGCAAGACTGAACATGAGACCCATACAAGACTTTTCAGAGTTCTGTTTCCTAAAGCTATGGCACACAATACACCGTTATAGCCCATCAATCCCATATTCAACGTTTCAGCATCTATCCCCGGCAAGACAGCCAAAAGAATAGGAAGAAATGCTCCAATTACAGTATAGAAAGCAGCAGTCCGTGAATTTACAAGAATACCAACCAAAAACAATAAGCCAGTCCAGATATTCCCTTGAAACATGACCTGACCGATACCAAAACTGAAAGCCTGAAAGTAATTGATTCCCTGTATAATATCATTAACCGCATCAGAGGCCAACAGAATATCAGGCATAATCCAGGTACAGAACCCCAACAGCCCCCATACGGAAAGAATAAAAGGTGCCGTAAATCCGGGAAGTGAGCGTTGCAGGTTGAAAAGTCGTGCTATCCAGGTTGAAATACATGAAGCCACAGCCATCAGCAATAAGAAACCTATCGACAGTTCCATGAAGACCCCGACTGCTATTCCCACCAATGTACCGTTAAAACCATACAGGCCATCCTTTATATCATCACGTCCATAGCCTGAAAAATGGGCAGTCAATGTACTTATTATATTACCGCTTACAGCCAATATTCCCATTTCCCATGAATTCAGAAATATCCCGATCAGCATCAACAGACCGGACAACGCATTGTTCTGAAACATCACCTGGCCTATTCCACGACCTAAGACAAGTAAAGAGTTATATACCGAAAACATTTTTAATCCAATGTAAAATCCCTGGACGGTTTAAAGGCCGGAACATCATGAGCCGGAATAACCACACTTGTATTCTTATTGATATTACGGGCCACCTTCTCAGCACGATGTTTTACTATGAAGCTGCCGAATCCTCTCAGATACACATTCTCTCCATTGGACAAAGAATCCTTCACCACCTCCATGAAACATTCCACGACCTGAAGAGCTTCCTTCCTCCCAACTCCGGTTTGCCGGGAAATCTTATCTACAATTTCTATTTTCTGCATAATCCGATTGTTTTATTAAAAGACTGCAAAGATACCGAATTCCAAGTTATAAAACTACCGGCAGGAAAAAAAATCAAGATACGGAAGCTGAATCAATCCCCCCACAAAACACATTAATAGTCCGTACATGCTATCGGAATTCAAAAAAATGTTATATTTTGTGGTGATATAACATATAAAACTATGATTGGATTTATTATATAGATCATCGGTCTTGTCCTTACCATCAAGGCCGGAATGGAAATCTGAAAAACAAATGGTGAAGTGGTGAAAAAACTTCTGTTCATCGTTTTAATCATCATTACAAGCTGGTTTGAGCTGGCTTTCTATTATTTCTATGCCAAGGACAAGATAGCAGAATGGATAAGATAAACCATGAAGGAGGTGTTTTATCCCTCCTTCTTATACATTGTTTCCTATAACCTCTAATACCAACCACTACTTCCGAATCTGAGAAAATGAATATTATCATCACTACTACATTCACCGCTTTTCGAATGATGCCTTGACCGTATAGCACTTTATCCAATCCATTCAATTTATCTTCAAGCTATCATATATCCCCAATGATTTCCTATGCTCCCAAAACATGCAAACAGTCACCCGACTTCAAAATCAGCCCCCAACTCCAAATTTTTACCATCACACCGGAATGGTTGGGAAATACGATATCTTCCCGGTTCAAGATTATAAAACACTCCGACGGGATATACAAAAAAATAATATTGGTTCCCATAAGAAGGAGTGACTATACAACCGGCAAAAGAAATATCCCGTTGGGGAACAGCCTTTTCCCATTTATTCACAGTCCATTTATACAACCACCAGTCACAGCCATACTCCAAAGGTGTATCCGTGGAATTTATTGCCATTGTCGTTACAAGTTCTGTTCCCATAGGATATGTTGCCTTCAATGTTCTCATATATACAGTATCTTCCTTCAGATCACAGTTACAAGTCAACGTATCAGAATGAATTACAGTACATGCACCAGTACCGACAAGGAAACTCTCGCCATCAAATGATTTATCCCTATTGATACAACTACTCATAAGATTAACAAAGGTAAGCAAACATATCAATCCAGCTTTCATAAATATTGTCTGTTTTAACTTATTCTACTAATAAATATAGAACTCACAGGTTATCAGATGAGTTCTGTTATCATGGTCCGCTTCCTTACATATCCTGTATAATCCCTTAGCCAGTCGGGGAATATACACTCCGAGTCCTTTCCATCCGGAACGTCTGCAAGGTTTGACTATCAGTGCGTCATCTCTAAAATCGCTGTTTCCCTTGACAGCACTCCATATCCCTTTTTTATATTTTTCTATCCGATATGCTCTTCCCAATGTTATATCACAATCCGTTTTATTGATAAGATACATAGGATATGACTTTGGCAAATCTTCCGAAAAAACAATATCATAAAAACCGAGCACTATCTTGTCCTGTGGATACAACATCCAGAACGGTAGAATTAACGGATTATAATTATCACGTATTTCAAATTTCGCTCCCAGTTGCAGAATATTCCTCCTTCCTGTTTGAAAAGCTTTGACTATGCGATACTTTCCGGGCTCCAATTCTCCAAGAGGAAATTTCAAGAGGCAACTTCTCCTAGGAGGAAGAATCCCATTAAATCCATCAAGATCCTTTCTATAACCTTTATCAGTCCAAGCATCCCCGGTCTGTTTCTGTAATTTCCACCCCTCTCCATATCTCATCGGAACATCCAATGCGTTGGACACTACAACCATCATACCACTATCTGATGAATTAACCGTTTTCAATACTTTCATATATACAGTATAATCATGAGAAAAGGAGATACCCAGTTCTTTCTGTTCTCCTAATAAAATTATATCAGGGTTCCCGCCTCCATTATTCCGTTTCTTGTCCATACAACCGGAAAACAAGCAACAGGCTAGAAATAAAAACAGTATCTTGTTATTCATAAGCTTTGTATTCAAAGTCATAAAGTTATTTAATCCTGAACTCGGCTGCCATAGTCCATTTCTCCGGTGAATCAACAAAATTCATATGTTTGATAACTCTGTATATTCCAGGATGATTATCGTTAAGCAGGGGGTAAAGAGCAGCCTGAAAGGTATATGAGCCATGTTGTTTTATTATAATTTCCACAAGATGCCATATCTGATCACCATGCAGAAACACCCATTTGTTCTTTTCTTACAATATAATAATCAGTTCCAATTGAAAGTTCTTTCTCGTTACTGTTCATTAGTGTTACTTTTACAAGTTTTGTTCCTACAGGATAAACAGATTTTTCTGTTCTCATTGCCACATTCAGTGTATCCATGTAGGCTATCTTGTTAAAAAACTTTACAGTCGTTTCTTTACCGTTATTGACAACAGTAGCAGAATAGCTCAACACACGTTGCCTGAACAATATTCTCATATAAGGGGAATTAACGCTCCAGGTCATATCAAGCGTATCTCCACGAAGCCCCCATGTCGAAAAGTTCTGTGATATCGCATCTTCCCTGTTTCTGTATTTGTCCAGGTACTCATCCACGATTCTCAACATCCTTTCAGCTCCATTCTCCCGAAGCACCTCAAATTCAGCATAAGCTACTTTTGTATTTCCATTGAATGATTTATAGATGCGATATTTCCCCGGACGATTAGGCACTTCAGAAGTATAAAGCCTGATTGTCTGCTCATGGGTGGGACAGTCCGATGGAAATATCCATAAAACATCATTCCTGATTGGATTGGTCGGCAGCGTTTCCCATGTTTTCTGTTTTTCATTGTAATAGACCAGGCTGTAACCTTCACCACAATCATATTCATAACGGGAGTGGTTGGTTATGATTACTTTTACTTCCGTTGTCGATAACGGATAATAGTCATATTCAACACGCATTGAAAGGGAATCAGGGTTTATGGCTTCCCCTAACGGAATGTCCCGTGGTATAGGATTCAGTACAGGATTCTCTGATTCTAACGCTTGTTGTCTCTCTTTTACTACTGTATCACAATTATTCTCCATAGTAAACATTTCTGTCTCCGGAAAGATACTGTCCGCTCCCTCATCTTTCTCTTTTTTTGAAGATCCGGAATGACAGGAATATAAAATCACAAATAATAATATTAACAGATACCTCATGACAATCAAATTTAATCATCAAGTTTAAATATAACAGAAATTGGATATTTTACTTTTACAGCTGTTCCATTTTGTTTTCCTGGCTTCCACAATTTCTTAGATATTATTCCAACAACCCTCAAAGCCTCTTCGTCCAAAGAAGGAAATATACTCCTCATTATCTGCGGTTTTATTAAAGAACCATGCTCATCTATAACTACCGACACAACCACTCTTCCTTGAATTTTACACTTCCTTGCAACATCAGGGTATTGTAAATTGTCGTCAATCAATTTCAATAACGCTTCACGACCTCCCGGATATTCAGGCATGTCTTCCACCACCTGATACACTTCCTCCACTGCTGAATCCGAAACATGGAATATACTATCGGAAGAGGCAGGTTTCACCATAGACACCTTTTCGGACGGGAAAATACCAACCGTCCCATCATCCTTCAAAATAAAAGTCGCATATTTTTTAACTTTATACTTTTGGGGAGGGATATCATATTCAAACTGTTTCAGAATACGATATATCCCCGGAATGTAATCATAATATTCCCTGTACAAATAACATTTCTTTATTACTGCCTGTTGTGAATCCAGCCAATGCAGACCAAGCTCCCAACCAATGTCTGCTCCACTGAATTCAACATCCTTCCACCCCTTGCCTGTAAATTTCTGAAAATGATAGGAGGCCCCATAATAAATACGATAAGGCGATTTGTTCCGGATATCAAGTTTTATAAAATCCGAATCCATAGAAGCATGATCAGATATCACCTCCATTGATATATATTTTACGATGTCCTCCATCCCTTCCCTGGAATCATCGCTTTGGCCCATCATAACAGAACTGATAAAAACAAAGTTGCATAATAGCATAAACACTCTTCCAACCATAATATTTACTACTCGCATATTCTATTCCTCCACTGCAATCAATAATTTTATCTGTTTATTTAAAGTTTCAAGGGTACGATATGAACAATAAGCGAAACTACTTGTTATCCTTTCATTGCAATTTGAATATACACATTTAAGCTCCTATTATTATTTCAAACATTATAGAACATAAGAAAAACAGAAACTATAGGATTATATTTAGGAACAAGAATTTTCTTCCATTTTGTAAAAAGATAGCTGAACAATTAATCTACTCCAGCTGTTTTTTCTTCATATTGTTGATTCTTTTTTCCGTATTCATCAAAAACCATATTTTTCGTTGCCATTTATATACTGCAAATCTCTCATCATCGGAATTGTCCGTTTTTTCCACATAAGCTCTTATACTAGGAGCTAAAGGATATCTGGTCTGGATAATATCATCTATCAGATAACCGTTTAGTCCCTTGAATTGCTTGAAAAGAAAACTTTTGAACATAAGATTGATATATTCAGGATCGTTGCATATATACGTTTTATATGCCTGATATGCTTCAGATTTCATGTAGTTTGAAACCTTGCTGCTGAAATCGGGTTTGCCAAGTTCCTCTTGTAATGCTTCTTCCAGTTTTTTATATTCAGTAGAATCAGTTATGCTGTACCAATAATGTTCATCGGGTTTAGTCACCAGATCCACCCATGCACTGGCTTCCCAATAATCGGTTGCTATTCTTATGGAATCTCTTTGTTCCAAAGGCATCGTGTAAAACAGGGAGTCTTTTTCCCAACCTTCAAAAAGGGCCTCAATAGAATCAATCTTCTCCTGTTTCAGTTGTTCGTATATGCCAGGCAATTCTTTATCAAGAATGGAAGTTATTTGAAAAGCCCCACTCTCTATTTTACAATTAACCCGTAGACTGGTTATGACAGAGTCATTAAATACAAAAGCAATCTGCCTGCCTATTGTCTTTTCCGTTTCTTTAGCCCATTTTCTTGATTTATATTTACTGATTTGCCCGCTAATTACATTTTTTTTACAATAGTCCGTTTCCAGTCTAAGTGAAATAAAATCTTTTACCGTTACGATAGGTTCTCGAGAAATACTATCCGTTTGTCCTGACAAAATATGATACCAGCCATTTTCCCGAAATTTATTTTGGCAAACCAAGAAATGTGGCAGGAAAGAAAACAGTACCAATATTCCAAGTAATTTTTTACACATAACTTAATGTTTTCTAAATTCTGATTTCAATTACCGTTCTTCTTCAGATACAATTCTAACGAAATTCTAGCATATATACACATAATTAAAATCCCAATAATGATAAGAGTAGCAACTACACCAACCGTTACAACTATTGTTTTTTTATAAATCCCGAACAGTTCTTTGTATTTCAAATTCAGCACTCAGTTTTATCTCTTCGTTATCATTCCATAATGATTTGGATATACGATATCTGCCGGGAGTAATCTTATAATATTTGATTGGAAACCTGAAACAGTAATAAATCTGAGGTATAATATCCTGTATACAATCACTCAAAAATCCATACTCATCTTTTAACTCAGGTGTTGTCCAGCAATTATTCTCCCATTTTTCCAAAGACCAATAAGAGCCGTAACTGAGAAGAAGTCTTTGAGGATTCAGAATAATGGCAAATACTTCGTCCGTCTTAGTAGTATAATTCCCATGAATCATTTTCATCCGAACTTCAGAACCTAAAGTATCGCTGCTGACACAATCGGCAGACATATACCCCAGTTTCGGTACACCCTTATCTTTACTTGTACATCCGATCAACAAAACACAAAGTATGGTTATAAATATTGTTTTCATATTTATTTTATTTCAAATTCAGCAATCAATTTTATCTCATTCCTATCATCCCATAACGATTTGGATATACGATATCTACCGGGGTAATCTTATGATATTCAATAGGGAAATGAAAAGAAAGTCCGATTCAGAAAGCAGGATTTCGTCATCCAACATAAACATCCATTTATTCATTTGGGAATTGATCCATTGATTGTTTTCCCATTTCTCCCCATAATGTTCATCAATACAACCTGCAAGAGACAGTACGCATATAACTGTCGAACCCAATAATCCGATTAATGTTTTTTTCATAATCCGTCACTTTTTTATTTTATTGAATACTATACCGATATATAAAATAATCTGTTCAAGTCCCTCCTTGTTGTCTTTTTCATCAATCAGGCCACGTTTTCATTCTTATATTACAATAAAAGGTCTGCGCCAGCAATCATACCATTAATACTGGAAACTTTTATAATTCAGCAAATTATTAAAAAATCTCTCATCAAGAGAGACCGGTCTGATTTTCCGTCCTTCCTGTCTAGCCTCTCTCATCATCCTGTTCATGGATTCCATATTTCTAAGACGGAATTCAAACACTTCCTCAGAAATATTCAGTTCACTGCCACTTCCGGCATGACAAGTCATGATTCCATCTTCATCTATTGTACAATGCCTGTAAAAACGGTAAGTTGCAGCTTTCATCTGATTGTCCAGATTCTGTATTTCCGATTTTGAATAGACATGTCTGGAAAGGTTCTCATAATATTTTTTCGGAACAATATCTATAAACGCATTGGATTCGACATACTCCTTTACCGTTTTTACATCAGGGTCATCCGTCACATAGTTCCCCTCACGGTCTATGCAGAACCAGTAATCACTCTTCCACTCCCAATGTTCCTGGTTTCTGCCGACAGGAATCCGCTCTCCCGAGTAAGTGACTTTCGCCCTGTTATTCTTGAACGGACAAGCAAAAGCATACTGGGGCTGAATAACAATATTGCCTTTGGGATCTGCAAATCCAATCTTTCCATCCTTGTCCTTTATACGGAACAATCCTTCCCTAACAGGATCCGGAGTGTTGTAATGGTTGAAAACCTCAAACAGCTCCTTCCCTTTATTATTGATACAAACAATCCGCTTGTCCAGAACAAAACCAATGTGACGGATGGTATCGCTGCCACAATATACATATTTACCGAATGGAATTATTGTATCCTTCCTTGCATTCAAATAGCAGACCGATACTCCGGTTTCCAAAGTCTCCTCCTTTGTATGTGCTGTCAAGACCGGATAATGGAGTCTGATGAAGGTTTCTTTGGAAGCCACCACATATTCCCCATTCACCAATGATACTTCCCAAGGATATATACTTCTCATCGTTTTCTCAAACGCTTTTACCATTAGCGCCCTTCGCTCCGCCGGAAAGGGTTTCAGCCTATGGAGAAATATATGGGTCTGGTAACAATCCAGGAGATGACCATCCGGTGAAATTTTCAAGTCACCCACAGCAAGTCTTATTTCTTTTCCCTCCATTTCCGGGAATTCATCAAAAGGAAAACGTTTTTCCAATTCAGACTGTACATTGTCGACTCTGAAACCGTCTCTGACCCTATGATTATGGTAAAGCCGCTGTTTCACAATGACACCTTTATATACTCCCAAGACATATTCCTTCTCCATATAATACGGATAATTACTGCCCGAACACCGCGTTTCCTTTCCGCATCCAGCCCTGACCTCCGAACTGAACCAAGAGGCGTGAATGCCTTTTCCGTCACAGAATCCTGAAAACATTCTTTCAAGAGTCTTTCTCCCATACATTTTCTCCTTTCCTCCGGAGAATACTTTCAGACCCACCAGATATATCCTCTGATCCTTTACAGTCCAGTATCCGATATGGTTTTCCTTATCCCTCCGGGGCCATTTGTATTCCTCTGGTAAAAGCTTTTCAATTCTGCTGTAAGCTATGGAGTCCCACCTTAAAGGTTTTGCCATCAGTTTCCAATCTTTACCGTCCATCCGGATTATATCATAAACGGGGGAATTCGCAAACAAGAAAGACATTTGTGAAAGAAAAAATAAGAATAACAGAACAAGTCTCATAACTGTTTATTTTATAGTTGTCATTTATCCACAATCTTAAATCTTACGAGCATGGAATAGCTTTTCTTTATGGTACGGAAACTGTCAAATGATTCAGCGTCAGAAGAACGTACATTGCTTTGTATTCCCGAATACGGTAAAATGTTGAAGGCTTCACTTTCAACAATCCGAATTACATCACCCAATTTCTTACCAACCGCCTCCACCAGATATTCAGCTTTTCTCCGGGCGGCCATAAGTGCTTCAATCTTCCCTTTCCGATGATATACAAGCATGTCCTTGTTTTCCAGTTCTCCGACACGCATGGTATTGATTCCTCTTGTATCTATATTTCCGATTATCTCATCAATCAGTTTGAAGTCGGTCAATGTGATGTCGAAACGTTTGGATACTAGAAAATCATGACCGCGTTCACGCCAATAATCGCCAATTTCCTGGGTACGGATCGCATCTTGGGAAACACCCGCTTCATCCAAAGCTTCTCTCAGCTTCCACTCTATATCATTTAACGACACTTTAGTACGATAATCCTCCGGTTTTGATTTACCATCGAACTCTTCTTCAAAATACTCCCTAATTTCAATGATATAATGAATCTTATCCGGTACAATTTCTATTTCAGAGGTTCCAGTTACTTCGATGTAGCGTTCTTCTGTCTGGGCCTGCAAGGGAAGAACCGATAAAACTCCCCATATCAATGATAACAATTTCGTCCTCATATTTTTGTTTTTAGTGGTTCAGATAAATTATTCAGTCATTTTTCTTATTTCTTATATGTGGCATTCCCGATTCGTTTCTTTACAGATTCCATTCAGTATTTGATACTAATACAGAACAGGATGACAATATTACACTGGCGACCTCCATCGTGTTTCGAGCTGATACTAAAAATGATGCGGTTTGTTTTATCGTAGCAAATAAGAAAGCCGAATCTTTCAGCCGGCTCCAGTCTACCCATGCAGAATGTATTACTACCGTTCTATCCAATATACAGGTTGAGTTCAAGATAATAATATTCTTTCCCGTTTTCAATATAAGAGTCAATCTGTATCCTATCCTCACGCGCCAACCAACCGACAGCCATATTCAATTCACGATCCGAAAGTCCTGAAAGCCTTTTAATCTCTCTGTATTCCAAACGCCTGTTATTGTCCAACAGCCTCCATACAATTCCAGCATTTATACCGATACCATTCTTATTCATTGCAACATATCTTTCAATTTAACCGAAACAGAAATTATAGGTGTTTTCACTACAGATTCAATCTGTCCGTTTTTACTTCCTATGGAAACTTTATTTTCACATACCAGCCAACCGACAGCCAATGCAGTACTTTCAATACTCAGGTTAAGTATCCTTGCAAGTTCAGATATTGAAACAGACTTCATCTCATTCAGTGTATGCCATATTTTTTCAGCATTGATTTTTACAGATTTCTTATCCATGGTCTTATTTATAAGTAGTTCCGAATTGAATCTATATATTATGAAGTAATATCGGTTTCCAGGAAGGAACCAGATACTTATGACATATAGAGCAGACACATGAGTCTATATATCAGCCTTGTATTGGAAATTTCTTTTCAGTGGAGTTCCAATGTTTGATAATACTTTTCAGGTAAGAGCGAGATTTGTACATGTTTATTCTTGTCATAATATAATCTCCAGGCTTGTGCCCTATATGCAAACCCATCTAAATTAAAAGCGGAAGGGCATTAACCTCGTCTATAAGTGCGGTAGTAGAAACCCTTGGTACAACAAGAAACGCCCCCGCAAAATATAACAAGCTCTTCTTCTTTTTTATATGGTTTGTAGTATTTCTCAGTAGATCTGTTTAAAAATGTACCGATCCTCACAGACAGGTACATAAGACTACTATCGTTTGTCTAATATAAATGTCGGAACGCTATCCAATTCAGATAAAACACAAATATCTTGATAATTTCAAGACTACAAATATAGGGATAGCGAATGAATAAAACAAATATATCCTCACTAAAAGCCACCACATGTTTTAAACCGGACAACTCTTTTTTCTCCCATTCCCATATTAAATAAGGTATAATCAGGTTAACCATAGTTCACACAAATGCAGTTCCGAAGCTTAAAAAGCACAGTTTTTACGAGAATCTAATTTTTTTTATAGGAAAAATGCACAATATTTCAATTAAAGATGTATATTTGCACCAAAATAACGTATAACCGACAAGGCAACGGAGTAAAGATTAGAGTGGATGGAATATCTATTTTTAAGACGCAGGAATAAGAGCAGCATATCGGAGAGGCAGAAACATCTTCTCTCAAAGGCTGTTGAGAAGCAATGGAAGGAGGATTTCGTGCGTAAGGGAGTGGAAGGGAGGAAGATGGACTTGGAGATCTACAAATCGCTCCTTTACCAACTGGAAATAAGAATGGTGTTTCTGGACGCTTCACTTTCTCTGAAGAAGCTGAGCACTCTTGTCGGAACGAACCAGACCTATATGTCTAATGTAGTGAACAGGTATTTCGGATGTAACATGAACGGAGTGATAAACACCTACAGGATCGAATACGCCAAGGAGTTGTTGAGAAGCGGAAAGTGTCTGATAAAGGATATTTCGGAACGATGTGGATTTGCCTCAAAAAGTGCGTTCTACAGTGCTTTTAGGAAAATAACGGGATATAGACCTGTGGAATATGTAAGACGGAACGGTGTGGAGGAAAAGTTTGGAAAAAATAATTAAGTCCTTTTTCATAGCATAAATGAAAACCAATTTTTAGTTTTTTAAATTTATAAATTTAAATTCATTATGAACAAAAAGTTTTTAAGTGCAGTCCTGTTCGGAGCCTTGATGGTTTCTTCGACAGGAACGTTTGTGTCTTGTAAAGACTATGACGATGACATCGATCGTATCGACACTGAATTGGGCGATCTGAAGTCTAAATTAGATGCTTTGCAGACTGAATTCAATGCAGGAAAGTACATTACAAATGTAGCTACTACTGCTGAAGGTATCACTATCACATTGAATGACGGTTCTTCTTATCCTATCACTAACGGTAAGGATGGTGCTCCGGGCGCTCCGGGTGAAGCTGGTGCAGCAGGAGACAAAGTAGAAATCAATGACGAAGGCTTCTTTATTATCAATGGTAAGGTTACTGAATGGAAAGCTATAGCTAAGGATGCATCTACTGGTGAAACTATCAAAATCAAGACTCCGACTGTAAGTGAGGACGGATGTTGGGTATTCTATGATGAAAAGGGAGAAGCTCATCCTACTACAATAAAGGTGGCTCCTGTTACTGCTGTTCAAAATGCTGACAAAACTTGGACTTTGACTGTTTTTGATGCAGAAGGAAAGAAACAAGAAATTATTGTACCTACAGCTGCAAGTTCATTGACTGACTTGATGTTGATTACTAGAGGAAACGGTACTAATACAGAATCAATGCCTTTCGACTTCAAGATCGCAGAATATGCATTCGAATATAATCAGAATAACAATAGTAACGCTCCGGCAAAGAAAGACTGGGCTGGTCAAAGAGCTATTGTAGACAATGGTTACATCATGGCTGGTGCAGGACAAATCAAATTGCAGGTTAATCCTACCAATGTAGATGCTGCCGATTTGGATCTTAAACTGGTTAACAGCAAAAACGGATATCTTTCCAATGTTGATTTTGTAACTACTCCTTATACTGACATGGAATATTTTGCAGAATTAACACAAACTCGCGCTGCCAATGCAAACGGTTTGTACAATCTGTCTATTGCTGATAAATATATTAAGCAAACTACTCCTGATACAGAAAAAGATAATTATTGGAAACAGTTCAATACATCAGTGAACAATGAAAACAAGGCTATTGCTTTTGCTGTAACAGCTGGTGGTGATGTTCGTTCAAAATATGAAATCAGAGTAAGCAAAGGGAGCGTAGAAATGCTGGAAAATATCTATTTTGTAAGCGCAAAAGATCAGTCCAAACTTGAAATGAAGAATGGAACTTCCTCTGATAATACTTTATTGGCTAAAGATGCAACAACAACAGGTAAAGCTGATAATGTGGATGCTAAGATGGAAGCCGGTGTATGGTATAATGTATATGCTGATAAAGCAGCTGCATTATATGATATGCACTTGGTATTCGACAACGATGATAAAACTTTGTTCGGAATTCAAACCAAGGAAGAAAATGGTATGGTGGCTATCCGTCTGACCAAGACTCCGGATAACATCACAAAAGCAGGTTTCTTATTGACAATCCAGAATATTGATAAAGAAGGTAAGTATGAACAAGCTCAATTGTGGATCGGTCAGACCAGCACTATCACTAGCGATGTAACTTATGATCCTATCACTCATCAACTGAGCAAGAATAACACTACTGACACTTCTAAGGATAAGAACTTCTTCCAGATTGATTTGACTAAGATGAAGAATGCTCTGGGTACTGAAGGTTTGGCTTTGTGGAATACTAAGGTGCAGAGAGCCGAAGTTACTTATTATAATGCTAAGGGTGAAAAACTTTCTGGAGAAAATTCTCAGATTAATGAATTCTTCGTGAAAGAACTGAAAGATAACCTGAAGGCTAATACTGATAAATCAGTAACGGTAGGTAAAGCTGCAACAAACATGATTTTCGCTGTAAACAACACTTCAGCCGCTACAAACAACTTCTTTGAAGTTGGCAAACAATATACAGCTGTTATCACATTCTATGATGCAAAAGAGAATGGTGAGAAACTGAATTCTATCAAGGTTCCGTTCACATTCACTCTGCCTGCTATCACTGAGTTGTTCGCAATTGATCCGGGATTCGTTCAGAATAATGTGGCTAACTGCTACTTGTACATGGATGACTTTAAAGCTGCTAAGAGAGCTGGTGCTGCTACATTCAAGTTAAGCAGAATATTCTCTAAGTATGATACTAACGGATTTACTGTTAAATTGAATGCTAACGACAAGATCGGTTCTACAGACAAGAAGTCTTCTGAATTGGCTAAGTTGAACAGTGTAGCTGCTACTTCTGAAGCAGATGCAACTCAGGCTGCTAACGCAACAGTTACTGAAGACGTTCTTGCTTACCTGACTTTGGATGGTACATTAGGTGAAGAAAAAGGTTACGATCAAGTTCTGAAACTGACTATCGACGGTAAGTTTGATAATGCTTGGGAATATCCTTCTGATGCAGTATTCAACTTCCAAGTGAAAGTAATGAGTCCGATTGAAAAAGGTAAGATCGTTCCGAAAGAAGGTAATGTAGTAACAATCAAGGCTTCTGATTTGAACGGTTATAAGTTTGGTAATAATGTTATTATCGGTTACACTTATAATACTGAGGTATCTTACAAGGTTATGCCGGATAAAGTAGTAAAAGAGGGAGAAAAGTATCTTAACGCATGGTCTCGTACTGATATTAAAGAAGTAACTGGTGAAACAGGTAACAAGTTGTACTTCGAAATTGATAATGAAGGTAAGGCTACTCCTGCTACATCAACAACTGTTGACAATAAGTCTGTAACAGTTGAAGGCGGTCTGATCCTGAAAGGTTATCAAGTTGATCACACAGTTAAAACAACTATCAAGATTAATGTAAAAGACCACTGGAATCGTGTTAAATCAAGTCCTGTGCCTGTTGAGATTACTGTAGGTGAATAATATCACATTATAGTTGAATAAATTAGAATAAGTCGTTTCTCTAGTGAGAGAAATGCTTAGATAATAAAAACTTTAAATTTATAAATTGCGATCCCTGGCTTGTGAAAGTCGGGGATTGTTACTTTTTATCTCCTAAGTACTTGGATTTTGGGGAATTCAGAACAAAAAATCCACCAGCCTGTGAATAAAGCAGACTGATGGATAAATTAATAACAATAACAAAACTTCCATCACACTTCATAGCCTGACGGATTGGTAAATATAAAAAGAATTTGTACTGTATTGCAAAGATAACACAATCCGATGAATCTCCGAAACCCCTCACCGACAAAAGAAGAGAAGCACCATACATTACGTACAATACTTCCCTGTGAATAACATAACTCCCCAATAATCATAAAATTTATTTGTTTCCTATTGAGGGCTAATCCATTACTTAAAAGAAAACTGAACTTAATAGCCCAGTCTCCCTATTTCTTACAATACAACTTCCAATAGAAAAACGTCGACCTTTTTCTATGAATATAAATCATAGCAAATATCCAAATAAGAAAAATATTTTTTTTGTTATCTTTTTTCCAAATGAAATATTACTGTTATATATTATATATCGTTTATGTAAGTTTAAACATATCAGTATTTAAAGCTATATAGATTTTATTAGACGCATCTTTTTTTTCCGACTCAGTTAAACTTGTTTTTGACAACAATAGATTTTTATATTTTCGTCTTATATTATTCAACTCTGAGGGCCTTAGTAGTTCTTTAGGATTATATGCAAAATAAATAATTCTACAATCTGTTTTTAATCTTTCTCCCATCAAATTCCACCATAATTTGTCTGTGTCACCTAATGAATGTCCAAAAATACAAATCAAGTTTGCTGTTCTTATATGATTATCCACTTTAACATCAACTAGATGTGCTAACATTTCATTTAGTTTAGGCTTAATGATGCATTCTTGCACTTCTTCATTTTCTCTTAATAATTCATTTTTGATTTGGTTTTTATCATTTAAACCTATTAATGGAGCATCTACTTTTCCATGAATATGAATTATTGGATATAATGTATTACTATTTCCAAAACGAGAATTGGAGAGTTGCATATTATCATTCTCTTTTATTTTCAAAATTTTCTCAAGTACATTGGTATAATTAAATGACACAATATAAGTTTCATATACGCTTGTGCCCCACTTTTTTAAGAAATTATAGATTTCCTCTTTAAATAAAGGACGTAAATATTGATCGGGATAAGATAAATCACGTATCAGCTTTTGAGAATTTATAGAAGCTGGCAAGTCTTTTTTATCAATTATCTTCATATATTCTTGCATTCTGTCATTAAGATCATAATATGCTTCTTTAAGTTCTTTTACATTAGAAAAGTTAACCGTATAATTTCCCATACCAATTTCAAGGTCAGACCAATATTGATATCTACTTTCTTGATCTTGATCATTTTTTAGGTGTTCTTTCAATTTCTTTACTTGAATACTATCATTAGAGGAATCCAATCCCAAATAAAATCTATAGAAATTCTCATATTGTGTTGCTAAACCAAGATTTATATCAAAACCATTTCCAATTATAAATACAACTTTCATTTTTAAATTTACAGTTAAACTGCAAATCTAATTAGAATATGTCAGTTCACAAAACAAGGTAGAAAAATTATTCTTATTCTATTTAATAATATTATAATTTACTATCATATTTATAACATCAGTATCATTTGCTATCAGATGAGGACCGTTTTAAATTTCTCATTGTTACATTGCATATCTTCCTCAAATATATCATAATTGTCCCATATATTCATTCTATTTTAAAGTTATTGGTCCGTTAAAAGTATGAATGGGCAGTTTCATTGTGTAGCTATTCAATAACTATTCTCAAAACATTTCGTTTATAAGTTTTTTACTACATTAGAGTTATAACAATTTGAGAAATTGATACCTATTATATACTTTGCTTCCCTTATTTTATCAATTTATCCAATCCACTACAATATCTCCCTTGTAGAGCCTTTTCCCAAAACAAACCAAGCGTAAGCTATTGTATTTCCATTGGCCTAAACAGTAGTAAAATCCCCACCTTTAGCAACGAAACACGAGAAGAAAATACATGGACTCTTATAGGTGGATTGTCCTAAAAGAATGGTTTACGTCTTTTCCCTTCCAAGAATGTAAGTTTCAGGAACATGGCTAAAATCATGTTCTTCCCTTGTTGTATCAGAGTGATTGGACGCTCCGATTGTGGTATATATTGTACTTTTCATAGTTACCCCATTGTGTTTGTCGTTATTGTCTTACGCTGCTATAATCCTGCCTCCCCATTGTAGAGCCATCGCATCTGCTATCCCGGGAAAGGTCTTACTCCTCAGTTTTCTCCTTTCTTCAGACGATACACCCGAGAAGAATATATCAGTGAACCACTTAGGGGATTTATTTCCACTTTTTGAAACATAGACCTCACCTTTCCCTACTACATTTGTCGGAACCAGGAAAGGTAAGTTTTTCAACCATAGACAGGTCTTCTTACTAGCTTCATGACCAAACTGCCAAGGCTCTATAATCTGGTCGGGTTTTCTCCATCGGCTGCTCATGATACCGACAGGATTTTCTATAGCCAGCTTGTTCACTCCTATCTTTGAAACATCCATGAAGAACTGAACTGCCTCTTCACGGTCTTTGGCTCTGTCAGGGAACTTGGGGTGTGGTCTTCTCTGTTCTATCGGAAGGTTTTTATCGTCAGGGTGATAATACCATCTTGCACCCGAAACAGCAAGAAAAGTACAGGGTGGATGGGCTATAACCAAATCCCAATTACCGTCAAGAAAGTATTTAGTGCCATTCTCCAAAGTTCCACCTCTATTGGCTATTACATCAAACATGTCCCCCTTGAAATGATACTCGGGATGACCACCGCTGCACTCCTGAAGATCACAACTGAAAGCCTTATGACCCAGTTTTCTGAAAGCCAAACAAACAGCCTGACTCTCTTCACATGCTACCAATACATTCATAAGGATTAGAAGATTATCTGCATTAAAATCCGATCAGAATAGCATCTCAGGCCTATATGTTCCACCAGCTGCCCCGTCTCTTCAAACAACTGGAATTTATAGAACCTGATGAAGCTTGTGATTTCGGAATAGAAATTCTTCCCGGCAAAACTCAAGGGATAAATCATCGGGTATCCTCCTACAGCCTGTAGTTGGAAGGCGCCTATTCCCAGGCCTGTGATGAGCGCCATATCCGCATCGTAGATAATACGTTTATCGGGGTCGCAGAGGAAATCCCTGACAAAGAAGAAACGGACTTCCTTCTCACTCAGCTTCTTGACCCGGAACTGTGCCATTCCGGAAGTGTTCTCGTCTAATGATTCCTGTACCCGTGATTCGATTTCCTCAATACTCATATTTGTATTGAGTATTTCTCCATTTGCTATAAAATAGTTCTTCATAGTTCTTTAGATTTAGTTTTTTGAGATTTAATGGTTAACGTGATATTCCAATCCTTTTTAAGATAAGATTGCAATCCTCTGTATGAATCAATTCTTCTTCTTTCCCTCGGCATGATTGATAAAGCCTCTTGAAGTGTAATAGTAATGCAGAATCCGGTTTTAAAAGCATCCCCATATTTGCTCTGGAGTAATGCTACGTCTTTTCTGTATTTCTCAGGGATAGGTTTGGTGATTGTCTTGTTGCTGTCTTTTTTCACGATAACACTTGGCTCAGCATTATTTTCCAAGCGATTAGAAACAGAAACTTTTTCAGCTCCTAATATCCTACTTATAAAATCGATAAACATTAAATGCGATTTATATTTCAGAAGTAAGGATTTGAGCTGGCGAGAATAGCGTTTTAGCGATTTGGGAAGGAGAAAGAATAAAAAAAAGTGTCCTCAAATCAGATTTATAACCATGAATATCAGACACTCTTCTTATGAGTATTGTTTCTTCATTGATAAGGCTTTCAGTGCTTTTTACAGAAAGGATTATATGATGCTGACATAATACTTAAAACAACTAAGAAGTCAGATCCCATTATTTTCCATACCCTTTAATCATCAATAACTTTCCCAACCCTTTCTCTTTCACCATACCTATTTATATATATAAGGCGCCAAAACCAGAGGCAGACTTGATCACCACCATTTCCCGATCAATAAAGCCAAACATATAATTGCTTTTTCATGGGAACTGTTATATCTTTGTCATGAAAAAACAAAATCAGAACATATTACAATGGCAACAACTAAGAAAACAGCAACAACTAAAAAGACTACAACAAAGAAGACAGCCACAAAATCACCTGTAGAAATCATTACTCCTGATATTGTAGGAACCAGTGCGGGTAAGATCTGGAACACACTTAACGGATCAGAGGAAGCATTGACTGAAAAAGAGTTGTTGAGTCTGACTAAGCTTTCCGGACAATCATTATATCTCGGATTAGGATGGCTGGCACGTGAGGGAAAACTGGAATCTGATGGTAAGGAATTTAAACTGGCATAAAAGAAGTGGCTCATTGGGGTAAAAACAACTCCTAAACCACTTCAAACTCTCACCGTAAACCAATAATACCCTGATTCCCCCAAAAGACAAGCAGAGTAACCTTTTTAATTTCCGGTGATTGATATGATGAATACTGATGCTGTTCCATTCTTTCTCAAATTCATCATATATCATTTCATTACTCAATACATATTACCAAAAAACGGAAGATAATTTATCCAGTATATCTTTCTCCTATATAAATTCCAAATAATAGAATCCCAAACAAAACAACTTATCAGCCAGAAACAAGTTAATTACCTTCCAATACTCCCTAGGTGACAATAACAGCATCAAATTCAAACAAAATAATCAAAGTATCCAGCAATCCTAATCTGACTTTGATTCATTGGTTATCATTGTTTCCTTCTCTCTTTCCACCCTCAAGAGGAAAAGGAGCGGAAGCGGGACGGGGAAATTACAAGACCTATGTTTTGATTAATTTTTGAATAGATAAAATTGAAATAGTTATATAAAAACATTATTTCCGACCCATTTCCCTTACATTACCGCTCTTCTTTTTCTTGAGGTGGGGGAAAGAGAAGATAACAGAACAATAAAATATCAAATCTATCCGGACTATAACTGGGAAGAAGAAAGCTACAAACCAATTCCTGGCTGCTACAACCAACAAAAAAGACTTGAACATCAACAAATATAAATCAACGGCTGGAATATTAATGTGATGACTGGTAAATGAACAGTATCGCAACTCTTCCACATTCTCTTACTCTTTATGACAAATTTGATTCGGGTTAAGTCGAAGACAGGGGTACAGACGAAGTATGAGTATGGTACATAACCGTAAGGATGGAATAATTTAATCACATAAATGCTTATTCTTTAAGCTTTTGTACATGATTTGCACACTTTTTTATTCCACTCTGTCTTTCAGTTATGTCATACATTCCACTTACGTTCCATACTTCCGCCTCCAGCAAACCCCTTAACCTGTAATTCCAAGATTTTCCAAAAGACAATTACAGTTACCTTTTTTTCTTCTTTTCTGTTATACCTATTAGAATACTAGAATTCTTTGGAAGTCAGAATAGATAATTGAATATCAGAGCCATATCCAACCAAACATCATACAAACATAAAGGATCAATCTTCACTTCATTATCCATACTTCGGCCGGTGATTATTTTACCCTATCAATAAAAAACAAATTTATTATAGACCAGACCTAATATTTATCGGACATCAGGAAACATTTACAATTAATTTTCAGCCGTTTCCCTGTCACAACTTCCTCACTAAAAAACATATAAGAACCACAACGTTATCAACTATCCCCCAAAAAGCCAACATAAAATCATCACATTATTCATTCTACTTATCCAATTATTATCAGAATTCGAACTATACCTATTTATCGACAAACAAAATATTAGCCGGCCATTAATATCATCAAACCAGACCAGGAAAATCAAGACATGGATTCTATACCAATCAGTCTGAAAGAGGAACTGACATATTCATTAAAACCTATTGTAGATCCTGGTCCATTGTTTTCTTCTTCCCTGCCTCAAAGGAAAAAAAAGTATGAACAAGACTTTTTATGATTCTGATAACCCATAAATCAATCTGTCACATTCTCTAACCAAACCCAAAACAGAACCAAGAAGATCAGCCCCCATAATACAGGTTGATCTTTCTTTTCCCCACTTCCTCAATATCAAGTTCTATATTCCGTTTCTCCAGGCAGGAAAGTATACCAACCGTCTTTTCAGCAATCTCCTTATCCATATCTATCACAACACCTTCACCGACAGACACTTTACATATACCTCCGAAAGAAGCAATCCTTTCAAGAACAACCTCAGGAAAAAGCCCGTTCTGAATCCTTCCGGCTATCAACAATGAATTTCCGACAACCCTGTCAGAAACTGTTATACTGTCAGCCTTCATCCCAAAAGCCGACATAAGTTCATTCATATCTCCGACTGTAACCATAACGGGAGACAAAGATAGTAATTCATTCTCACTATTTACCCAACCGGCTGTTCATGACACCAGAAAATTATAACTATAGATCTTGTTCCGAACTAGAATATCAATAACAGGCAGAATATCAAAACACAATCCTCACTGCAATAATTCTCCATGTGGCATTCGGTGATCATTTTATTTCATATCAGCCTGGATACATAATTATTACAGAGTGGATTAAAATCAGGAAACATTAAAGGATTGATTTTCGTTCTTAAATATCAACCATACTTTCAGCAACCTATATCACATTTATTTTTCTGACTACAACCGATAATAATTCATTCCACTTATTCAAATTGCTTCATCATTATCAGAAATTGGGTTGGCAGTAAGGAAGAAGCATATATTACTCTGTTTATCATTCAATATAATCAGGAATAAATAAAAAACTGACCGAACATTATTTCATTTATATCATTCATTTTATCAAATAAGCCAAAATATGAATTTTTACATCAAACCTTGCCTACTATTGAACCTAACAGCTAATATGAACAATTAATGGATTTTAGTTCATTGTCATCTTCTTTCCCACCCTCAAGAGAGAGAAGGGGGGGAAAGGGGAAAGCGGAACCTCTAAAACCTATTTTTTTACTGATTTTGGAATGGATGAAATTGAAAAAAGTTATAAAAAATAGGCTTTTCCACCCCCTTTTCCCCATTTCCCCTCCTTTTCCCCTTTTTCCCTTTGAGGCAGGGAAAGAAAAGTAATCTAATCACAGAACCAATCATCCAAATTATAATCTCTTTGACTTTTAAGGATAAGAAAGATACGAACCACTCCCTGACAACTATTACCAACTGACAATAGCAATCAACCGTCAGCAAAATATCCTTAATCCCACTACCAAAATTCAGACAGCACCATAAAAAGTTCTCCAGTCATTTTTGTCTTATCCCACCATTTGCAGATCGGATGAGATGATTGTCGGCAAAAAAATATAAAACTATGCCGATATTATTCATCCGGTTAAGAATATGGTGGATGACAGATAAAAAAACAACTTAACCTGATTATATTTTTCTTCTACTACCATCATTTCCAACTACTCCAAGAGAAAGAAAAAAGAGAAACCAAGTATTACCTCAGTTTCTCTTCCTGATTTGACTATAACAGATTGAGTTCTGCTTCTTCTCCGTTCTGATAGCAATAGATGTCTAAATTTTCAGTAGTCATCCACTGGCAACTATTAAGTCTGAATCCGTATCTCTCCTTGATGGTTGAAAGGAAAGATTCAAAGTCCTCGTAATTCTCTGATTCTCTCAGTTCTTCGTCCGTCAGCTTTATGATATTCAAACCGCCGACACAAAAAACTAAAATCAATACATACTTAGGTTCCATAATTTCAATCCTCTTTTAAGTTATACCTTTTAATCAGTTTATATACCGTTGATTTAGAGAAACTACATCCCTGAGAAGTAACGAATCCTTCCCTGTTCAGAATATCAGCTATCCCTTGCAGAGTATGTTTCTCTTTGACAAGGGTTCTGAGCATGGCAACCGCTCTTTTGTTGTTGGGGTTATTGTCAGCCTTATCCTTGCAAGTCCTGATACTGTTTTGGATGGCTTGCTCATGTCTATCCATCAGGTGTTCAGGATTACCAAGTTTGAATCCCCTGCTTTTCTTAGCCTGTAATGACGCCTTCGTTCTGGCTGCTATCAATTCTGCTTCGTACTGGGATATAGCCGAAATAATATGCAGTACCATTTTATTAGCCTGTGGAAAATCGCAAAAGACTATCTCCACATCACTTTCTAATAAACTGGATAAAAAAGATACAGACCTTGCCAGTCTATCCAGTTTTGCTACTATTAAAATAGCACCGTCTTTTCTACACAGGTTCAACGCTTCCTTAAGTCTGGGTCTCTCTTTTTTCCGGCCCGATTCAATTTCAATATATTCAGCAATCGGAATTTTATCACAAAGATGTTTCTGTATTATCTCCCTCTGTGCCTCAAGTCCCAGTCCTGAATATCCTTGTTTCTGAGTGCTTACCCGGAGATAAGCCACATATTGGTTTTCATTCTTCATTGTCATTCGTTTTTTAACAATAGTTCCACTAACAAGATGCTCGTCTAATCTATGGAACCATTTACGTTAATACATAAAAAAGGCTTTCCATGAGATTTCGAGTTCTTATAAATTCTACTCTCCCACAGAAAGCCTGTTGTCACATTTCCCGATTTTTCAGAGAACCGCTAATACCTTATAATATTATATGTATCAGAAATTCTCTTTTCATAATCATCGGTTTTCTCCACAAGTTCATCCACCACAGAAACAAGCATGTCAAAATAGATGTCCTCTCTCTTTTCCCTGATTTCTCCATCTTCACCAATCAGACAGACTTCAAACAGGTCAGCACCCTCATTCAATACAATCTGAACTTTTCCGGTATGCTTGAATCCGTTGACCCTGAATTCAAGACCACATGTTATTACTTTCACTGTCTCAATCTCAACTCCCCAGGACATAAGGACGGGGAGATTGGATTTCAGGATGGACCAGATATACTTGGCCAGTTCCAAATCGTAGTTCTTATCTCTTTCCATAATCCAAAGTTTTTAAGTTCCTATCTTCTTCATCCTCAACCCAGAACATCCGATAATCTTCATATATCTTTCTGTAATCCTCCAATCCGAAGGGTGGAAAATTGGTGGAATACATGTCATAAAGGTCTTCGGGAGTTAAAGTCGGGTCATGGTTCAGCATATCATAAACCTCATCCTCAAACTCATAGGGACTGAAATATGAATCACTTTGTGTATGGGGATAAGTGTCGGTACAGTCCTCTATGATATGTTCTATAAACCTCAGGCATTTCAGCAGGTCTTTCTTTACCGTTATCTCTTCATCGGTGTGGGCATTGTAGTAACCACATGAAACGTTGATGCAGGAGACCCCAAGCCCTTTCTCTTTCAAGGTCAGAATATCGGTCATCAAGCCGTTCTCCTCCATGTAACCCCATTTCTCAGGTTCTATCGCTTCAATGAACCCTTCGGAACACAACTCGGAATAACCTATGTTTGTAATAAGGTCTGAATTGCCTTTACGGTCAGGCTGGATAACAAACCTTACATCATCGAAGAAAGACATCACCGCCTCAGAACTTCCCTTGCAGCCTGTTTCTTCCTCTCTAAAAAAAACTACTTTCATAGAATCATATTTCTTCAGGCATTCAAGACAGATGAACACTCCATTTTTATCATCGGCTCCCAAATTCTCAAACCTCCTGTTCTTTGGCGAATAACCGAATATGACTTCCCTGGTCTCCACCGCCTTGAAATCCTTTGAGTGGTTGCAGTGTGAAACCTGGTCGATATGGCTCACTAAGCAAGGGTAAACTTCCGCTTTTCCCTTTACCACATACAGGTTCCCGAACTTATCCTTTGACACGGATATGTCTCCGGAAAGCTGTCTTATATAGGAACAGAGGAACTTTACCATCTTCTGTTCCTTTCCACTGGGACTGTAGATACTATACAGCCGCTTCAATAATTGTATATTCATGATTTATCTCTTTTTTAAGTTTATAGCCGTATGGAAGGTTGGTACTTGGATTTACTTTATCGAACACCTCATTGTCAAACTCCCATGCTTCCTCATTTCTCAATAACCGGCATAATGTATCCGTACCGATGCTTTTACTCTCATAGATACCTTCCGGTTCATTCCAGATATTGATCCAGGTAATGTCGGTGTAATCCTCATACCATTCATCATCGTATTCGGAGTAATGCCAGTTCTTCCGCTTGAACTCATTCTCGACCTTCTCCATACATTCCTTGCAGCAATAGTATTCCTCCGTCACTTCCGAGCACATGGCATCATCCAACAGGATATATGTTCCACATTCATCACAGCAGACACAATCGTTTTCATGGTGGTATTCCTGTGTTGATTCTATCCATACAAAATCATCCAGGTTTTCAACGTCTACCCGGATCTCCCTTCCGTTCCGATAGCAGAGTCTTGTATCATCACAATAGTATTGGTGGTAATCATCCCATTCCCCGTCATCTTCATCATCGTCCCCGTAAAGATTCTGGTCTGTCGTATCCAGGTTGTATGAGGTCCCGGAGTTTTCGTAGTTATAGGCCTTGCTCTGATCATAACTATACCATTTGAAAGAATCCTGATAGGAAAGCGTGTCTTCCAGTTCCAGGTCACAGTCAATCTCAAACTTTTTATCGGATAATGAATTACCGTCAATATCCACAAATGCGTTCGCCTCATGACAGGATGCACCTACAATCTTATAACCGTCTATATGCTTCCCCTGAATGAGTTTGTCAATCAGTAAACGTTTCAGTACATCATCACCGCCTGAGGAATACTGTCTTTCAAGCAGCCTCCATTTCTTGCCTTCCTGGTCCGTAACGTCAGTAAACAGAATGGATCTGGCTACAATCAAACCTGTTTTATCAGTTATGTAAGCAGCCTTGGCTTTTACAGAATCACGATAGAATGAAGTACGCTCCCTATCCACCATGCATGAACCGAAATCACCCTTGCAACAGTCACTGTCATAGATGCTCCCGAAATCATCGTTGACATGAAGTTCCATCTCAGGTGATTTCCCATGTGTATAAGTACACCATTGCTGGGTGAAAACATCTCCTGCAATCCAATTTACTACACTGGGTGAGAGTAGCTTTCCGATCTCTGTTTCAAGAATAAGCTCCCTCATGAACTTTCCGGCCCTCATCTTGAAGATCCGGTTACGCCCGACATTTATATAGCGGATTGAATTCTTGTCCAGATCCTCACATATACCTTTGGTTTCGTCAGTCTGATATCGGGAGGAATAATAAACCTTTCCTATTAATTCTACTTTATAAGGCAGTTTTTCATCATCCTCTCCTGATTTGATGATGGCTTCAACCACTTTTTTCTCCAGGTCAGCCATATTATATATGTGTAACAAGGTATAATCATCATGCTCCCTGCAATACCTGAGCAATGCAGGATTCTTCAGATGGCCCAGCAGTATCCTGTTCTTTCTTACCACCGTACCGTCATCCCTTTTTTCAAGCCCGAAACAGGCCTTGAATCTTTCGTAACCATAAAAATTATAGTATAACATAATCTTCTGAATTTTAAATTATTAGTAAATAAAAAGGAGAGATACTTCCTTTTTATCGGAAATATCCCTCCCCGGAATATTATCTCGGTATCTCTCAACCTTTTCAGATAAATGGTATCGTCTTGTCTTCCAAAGCTCCGGATTCCATTATCTTTTTACATATCTCATGCGAAGCCTTGTTCCTTAAGTCATATCCATAATCCTCGCTTCCCATGACTCTTATTACTTCAACCATACTTCTGAATAAAGTCTGTTGCAGGGTCCTGTGGAATGTAGTGACTGCAATAGCGAATCTTTTACCATTCCACCCATAATCGTTCAAGGCATGTTCAAGCTCTTTTGCAGCCTTGAATTCTCTGCTGTTTTCCAATTCATGTCTTTCCATTTCTTTGTTTATTGATTTTTAAAGGATTCAACAAAAAAGGGAGAAAGACCATGTTTGTTATATTCTGATCTTTCTCCCTTGTGAGTTAATTTATTTTCAGGTCTAACTCAAAAACCAGCTATAGTTCTCAGTATCTTCACCGTTTAAAGCTTTTTGGATACCAACCGCAAAATCAGTGCAGTTCTGATTTCTCTCCAGGAACTTATCAATATAGGATTGTTTGGCAGCGTCATTGAGTAGCTGCATCAGATCCCAACAAGTAATATTATCCCTGCCACGTAACCCGAAATTAGGGTTTTCTATATAACCTTTCGTAGCCGCATTGACATTGGAATCACCTAAAATCACCTTGGGCAATTCTTTAAGTTGTGAAGCGGGTAAAGCTTGATATAATCTGAGCCTACCAATTATCTGACAGAACTGTTCCTGTGAAATCCTCGTCCTTCCCAGGTTTTCAAGTAACCTGAGATTCTGTTCGGGATTAAAGTCTTGAAATAGTCTGAGTGCTGAACTATATATATCTGCATCACTCATTACTTCCAGTCGTCCGGTCAAACCATCATTAGTCAACATCAGATTTGAGCAAACTTTCACTCTAAACCCTATGAATATCTTGAATTTCTCAGGTGATTTTCGGGCGTATAGGTTTTCCTCGTTCAGACTTCTTACACCTCCGATACATAAATGTACTTCTTCTCCGTTCATCATTCTGCTCATAGACCTGATATGAAAACAGAAAGCCATACGTTGATAATAGATAGTCTCGTCCTCAGGTTTAAGTTCCTCTTTCTTTTTGGTTAATGCTCCCGGAACCCTGCCCAGGATTCTATGTGATACCCTGATTTCTGTGTTTCCAAAGCTTTCACCCGTAAAATAGCTCCTTGCAGCCTCCTCGATCCGGTGTATGAATGTCTGGTGGCTGATTGTAAGCTGATTGTCTCCAAAACTGGGTACAATGCAGTTTCTCTCAAGTTCTTCAAGTGTAATACCCGAAGTGTTACTTTCAATAAAATTGGGATGTTCTTCCTGCTCTTCTTCAGATACGATTACAGCATCTTCAATATTCTCGGTATTAATCACATCCATCATTCTTGTCATCATTCCGATTGTTCTTGGAATGACAATAAGTTCATTAGTCATTGTTTCCATACTATTCTTTTTTTTAGTTGTTAATAAAATCCGGCAAACAAAAAGAAGTCGAAAAGTCCGTTATTTCTTCTTCAAACTTTTCAACTTCTTGATTCCTTTCAGTACCGAAGTTATCACCTCCAGCACCGTTATAACTACGTCCTGTGCCCTGTCATAATTCATGCATCGGACGTACTATCAGTTATTGTCGCAGCAGTATCCGTAGCGACTTTACCCGTGGCGGATTTTTTCTTTCCCAATCTGCCACCATACTTCTCGGCAAGCTCGATCAATACGGAGCCTGCCACGATGATCTCCGCTACATTTGCGGCAATCTTCAATGCTTTTACCAAATTTCCCATTTCTCTAATTTTCAATTGTTTGTTATTACGTTTCTATTCTCTTATATATTATTCTCACATATAAGGCTTTGAAGGATTCAAGAAAGGGGAAGAAAAAAAAGAAAAGCCGTCATCAAACCTCCTCGATCTGACTTGACTTTCCGATAGACTGCATACTTTGGGTAATCAAGACTAAAGCTGTGAAAACTACTCGTACCGTTGCTATCCCTCGAATTAAAGTTCTAACCATCATCTGAAATTAGATTTAACCCGGAAAATTACTTTTTATAACGCTTGAAGCTACGCACCTTATCTTAATGGTGCTAAATAATGCTCCAAGCTATTTTCTCATATATAAGGGTTTGGAAGGTTTCAGGAGGGAGGAATGAACGGCCATACTTTTGATATATAAATGAAAGGTCCGCAAACAAAAATCCGGGTGCCCTGTTGTATCCGGATAAAGGAGTATCGTATGGAGAGAACCGAACTGATTGAGGCTATAAGAAAAGTCTGTGAGATACAGAACGATATCAGAATAGACATGAGGGTAAGAGGTGAGGGCTGGTTTTTCGATGCCGCATACATTTTTCTTGGAGAAAAAGAAGTGTATGTGACGGATGCATTATATATAATAAGGATAGACGAACTGGACACAAAGTCTTTGAACAGGATATATCAAAAGATTATTCTAAAATAGATTTTCCTCATGAATGATAAAACAAATTGATTCATTACAAAGTGGCGGTTCGTTGAGAACAGCCACTTTTCACTATACCCCATATTATTTTGGAGGTCTTGAGTTTTTTGCCTATCTTTGTAGTAACCCATATATCAGACCATTATGAACAGTAATAATAAAAACCAGATAATCCGTTTTGACTGGGCGATGAAACGTCTGCTCAGAAACAAGGCAAACTTCAGTGTCCTTGAAGGCCTGCTCACCACGTTACTGGGTGAGAAGATCATTATCCAGAGGCTTCTTGAGAGCGAAAGCAATCAGGAGGACGAATATGACAAGTATAACCGTGTGGATATGCTTGCCGAGAACTCCAAGGGTGAACTGGTATTGATAGAGGTGCAGAACAATAATGAGTATGCTTACTTCCAGCGTATGTTGTTCGGTACTTCCAAGCTGGTCACTGAATATATCAACAGAGGGGAGAGCTATGACAAGGTCCGTAAAGTATACAGCGTCAATATAGTCTACTTCTCCCTAGGACATGGCAGGGACTTCGTTTATCATGGAAAGACGGAATTCAGGGGTATCCACACTAATGATCTTCTTGAACTCACCCCGTTCCAGAAACAGACATTCAAGGTGGATACGGTAAGTCAGCTATATCCTGAATATTATATCCTGAAAGTGAACGGTTTTAATCAGGTAGCAAAAAGTCCCCTGGAAGAATGGATCTACTACCTGAACACTGGGGAGATACCTTCCACTGCTACAGCTCCAGGTCTTGAGGAGGCCCGTGAGAGATTGAAACTGGATAGCATGACCAAGGATGAGCTTGCTGCCTATTACCGTCACTTGGATAATATTGTAATCCTTCGTGATAATATCAATACTGAACGGGAAGAAGGAAGAGCGGAAGGTCTTGAAGAAGGAGAAAGAAAAAAAGCTATCGAAGTCGCCCGTTATCTAAAGTCATCAGGAACTGCAATGGAATTAATTATTGGAGCTACAGGATTGTCTAAAGAAGAGATTGAAAAACTATAATATAAACTTTTTACATAGTATTTAGGAGGAACTATACAATGGATTACGTATGGTTCCTCTTTTCGTTTATGAAACAAGTAATCTACACACAGTAATAAAAGTATCAAGTCCCAATCTAATCAAGAAATAAGTTCATTTTTTATGGTATTTAACAGGAACAGGTTAAATGAATATAAAAGACAGGGGGAGTAAAAGGGGGAGTATCTGATTTTTACAAAAGAAAAACCGCTGAAAATCAGCGGTTTTCAAATCCGTTTGTGGAGCTGGAGGGAGTCGAACCCTCGTCCAAACGAGGAAGCCATACGCTTTCTACATGCTTATCTTCGCCTAAATTTTCGAGTATAAGCAGGACCGAAGCCACCAACTTATACCTTATCCTCTAAATTTTCGTAAGAGACATGAAGCGGATCTCTAACTATTCCCGATTTTACTGCACCACTTGATCAAACGCTTCGGAACAAGAGCTTTTGAGTGATGTCTCGTTTCCACCACTTTGGCAGAAATAAAGCTAATCTACTATGATTCGATTAAGCAGCAAGAGCATAATTTTCGTTGCCAGATAAAATTTTGAAAACTGGGATTATAGTGCCAATCAACCACGCACTGCATGCTTACATACCACTTAGCCACGCTGTCAAATCCAGTCAACCCCGTACTGGTAACTCATAAAGAGGTTACAAATATACACACACTTCTGTTAATATCCAATTATTTATTCGTTTATTTAGCGCATTTTAATAAGAACAACGTATCTTTGAAAATAATTTTTCTAATACTAACAGATCAGACAATATGAACAAAAAATTAATGGTATTGTGTATGAACAGTATGATACTGGGAGGCTGTATACCCTCTCCCAAGAAACAAACAGAACCAATTACAGTTGAAAAAAATCCGAATATGATGTATATGTTGGTAGGTAGTTATGCAACTCCAGATGAAGAAGGTATCAAGGTTTATAACTTTGATGAGCAAACTGGCAACTCCCAATATATCAGCGGAATAAAAGGAATATCCAACCCTTCTTTCCTCATTCCGTCGGCTGATGGAAAAAGAATATATACTGTAGGGGAGGATGCCGGAAAAAGTTCTACCGCCAATGCCATCAAATTTGATAAAGAACAAAAGAAACTAACCTTGCTTAATTCTCAACCCACTGACGGCGGCGCACCTTGTTATATAACTCTCAGCCCATCGGAAAAATTTGTCTTGACAGCAAATTATATGGGAGGTAGCATTACCGTTTTCCCACTAGATAAAGACGGAAAATTAAAATCCGAGACACGCCTTATTTCCTTTACCGGAAACAGTCTTGACAAAGAGAGGCAAACACAACCACATCTACATTGTATAAAATTCACTCCAGACCATAAATATCTACTTGCCAGTGATTTAGGGACAGACCAGATTCATGTATTTCCTGTTAGTGAGAATGTAACTGATGGCGTATCCCATTCCTTACTGAACGAATCTGAAGAATTTAATATAAAAGTAGAATCAGGATCAGGGCCACGCCACATTTGTTTCCATCCGAACCAAAAATTCGCTTATCTGATTAACGAAATCTCAGGAAAAGTTATAGCTTTCTCTTACGACAAAGGAAAATTAAACGCCATACAATATATAGAAGCTGACACAGTGGGTGCCAAAGGTAGCGGAGATATCCACATTTCACCCGATGGAAAATTTCTGTATGCATCCAACCGCTTAAAAGCAGACGGTATCGCTATCTTTTCCATAAATCAGGAAGAAGGGACATTAACAAAGACAGGTTATCAGCTGACTGGTATCCATCCACGTAATTTTATTATCAGCCGGAACGGGCGATACCTGTTGGTGGCCTGCAGAGACAGTAACTCTATACAAGTATTTGAAAGAGATTCCCAAACAGGATTACTGAAAGACACAGGCAAGACAATAAAAACCAATAAACCTGTATGCCTGAAGTTTACCTTTTAAACAGGAAACATAGTCTTTAATAAAATAAACTGCTGCCTTCATTGTATGTATTGGAGACAGCAGTTATTTTATTAAAGACAAAACGAATCTTTATACATAAGTTTCCAAGAACTTAACATGACCTTCCACGGTTACTTTCACTTCTTTTGTTGTGGCAGGGAAAAGGATAGATTCACCGGCTTGCAATTCCAATGAGTTACCATCCCCATCAGTTACCGTACATATACCTTCCATACAAATATAAATTACAAATGAATCCAGTTCACTATAATCTATCGTCATATTTTCAGTCAAATCATAAACAGAAGTAGTGAAATACGGACAGGTAACCAACTCGACAGACTCATTCTGTTTCGGAGTATAATGAGTACGATAATCCTCTTCTACAGAATAATCTATGGCATCTTTTGACAATTCTGTATGCAGTTCACGAGTATTACCATTCTTATCCTTACGATTGAAATCATAAATTCGGTAAGTCACATTCGAGGTCTGCTGAATCTCAGCAATAAAGCATCCGGCTCCAATACTATGGATACGTCCTGCAGGCAAGAAAAACACATCACCCGATTGTACGGCATAATCAGCCAATGCATCACAAATCGTATTATCAGCAATCATTGCAGCATATTCATCGGGAGTAATCTTTTTACTTAGTCCCGAACGCAGATGTGCTTTCCCCCCGGCATTGTCAATAACATACCACATTTCAGTCTTGCCCATCGAATTATGACGCTTCTTTGCCAGTTCATCATCCGGATGCACTTGTATAGAGAGGTCGTCACAAGCATCAATGAATTTGATCAACAAAGGAAAATTATCTCCAAAACGCTGATAATTACTTTCTCCTACCAGAGATCCTTTATATTCTTTTACCAACTGGCTCAAATTTTTGCCGGCTTCAGTTCCATTAGCAACAACAGACTCATCGCCCGGAACATTAGAGATTTCCCAACTTTCACCAACCTGAGGCTGTTCAATATTCAGATGCTTGAACGGGATAATCTTTTCTCCACCCCAAATGGTGGATTTCAGAATGGGGTTAAATTTAAATGGATACATAGGTGTATTAATTAATAGTTTCTAGGTTTGGATACAAAAATAAGGGAATTCTATGACTTTACCGCATAGAATCCCCTAAAATTAACAGCTATGTGTGTGTATATTCAAAGGTGTATTAGTAGTCTGTATTATTAGGATCGAAGTTAGTCCAGCTATCCAACCAATTATCATCTGTTCCAAACGCTCCGATATATTCTACTTTCTCAAAACCACTGCTCAACAGTGCGTCATTAAATGAAGCGGCTGTCAACACAGGACTACCTGCATCCGGCATATAATTAACACCGATATTACGCCCGTCCTTGAATTTCAACTCATTGACATCAGTCAATACTTTATTTCCTTTCTGAGCCTTAAAAAAAGTAGAAGAGTAAGACTCTTGTCCAGCATCAATGATTTGCTTGTTCACGGCATCATAAAGCACATCATCATATATTTTGTTGGCATCAGAACCGACCGCCGTCATACCTGCAAACCAAATATTCTCCAACTTTATGTTTCCTGCCTTGGTCATCTCAACTGTATTACCTTTCTCACCATCAATAATTAAACCGACAGGATATCCCACAGCTACTGAATTAAAGCAATTCAAACGACTGGAACGTCGGATCTGCATAGCAGACTGGAACTTACCTAAAGCTGAACCGTTATTAGGATTGAAGCTACCACCGGTAATATAGCTCTCATTATTAACAAAGTTGGCATCACGCCCCAACGGTCCGATAAAAGTGACATTACTAAATACGGCTGTCGTATAGGGTTCTATCAATGAGGCGTCTCCACAATTATCCGACTCAAAACCATTAGACTGAGAAGTATCTGCGATTCTCGGGTCACGGATTGAAAGACAATACTGGACTTTACCGGAGAAGCCATTATCTGTATCAAATTCATCGTCCCATCCATTATAAGCCACTAGATATTTACAATTTACATTACCTCCAAACCATTCGTAAGAGTCGTCATTGGAATATGATACCTGTAAATGATCAATGGTAGTCCCACTACCTACAGATCCAAAAGTTATACCATTAATTTCCTTATCTTTTTGAAAAGGATAACCAGCAAATTCCACACGTACATATCTTAATATACCTGAATTGTCAGCATCATCATTTCCTCCATGTTTAGTACGCGGACCTCCTTCAATCTGCTGATTCAACACTCCCTGATTGTTCTTGGCATTACCACAAATAATCAATCCCCCCCAATCTCCCGGTTTACGCTGGCCTTTAGGCTGTTCAGAGGTAAAGACAATCGGAGCATCTTTAGTACCCTCGGCTATTAGTTTGCCACCCGGTTCTACAATCAAGGCAGCCTGTGTATCTTTATCCCCTTTGATAACAGTTCCCGGTTCGATGGTCAATACCGACCCAGTCCCCACATAAATCCATCCTTTCATCAGGTAAGTTCCTTTAGACAAAGTCTGTGTACCTTTAAAAATAAACTCCTGATCTCCATTTCCTATCACGGTACCTTTGGCATTCTCAGTTTTATCATCATTAAATAACAAGTGGTCACATGTTTTAATAGCTCCCTCAGTCCCCCATACATAAGGAGCTTCGGCATTTCCACCGTTGCCATTACCGTTTCCTGTATCAGTTTCCGGATCATCACTGCTACAAGCAACCATTCCCCCCAGCATTATTGCTGAGAATACGTAAATCATAAACTTGTTAGTTCTCATTTCCATTTGTTTATTGGTTAATAATGAAAGATTCATTCTATTTTAAAACGTATAGTTAATGTTCAAATTGAAATTACGCCCTGATTTGTATTGACGGGTAATTTGCTCCACTTTTCCATGTCTAGTTTCTTCAAATTGCTTAAAAGAAACTTTCTCCGCCAACAAATCGTGTACAGCAACCTTTATTTCCAGATTACCGATTTTTTTCGAGACACTTAAATCTACTGCATTACGGGGCATTTCATAAGAATCGGGTACTCTTACTTCATTGCCTGCAGTTCCCAAACTACGGCCTACACCAATAATACGCTTACCGATACGGTTATAAAGCAATGCAGCATTCCATCCGCTATCGGCATGTTGATAGAAAAAACCGGCATTAATCAAATATGGAGATTGACCTTGCATCGGACGGTCCTCCTCTTTGGCTCCCGGCTCAAATTTCACTTTACTTTTAATTAAGGCCCCGTTCAGACTAAGACTAAAATTACGCATACCTATAAAATCCAGATTTTTGCGGATATCCACCTCTACCCCATAATTATCCGCTCCTTTGGCATTGACATACGAATAGATAAGGTCTGTGCCTCCGGATACAGTATAAGTCCATTCAATAGGATTTTTAAACCTTTTATAGAAAAGAGAAACAGAAATCAGCTCTCCACTGCTGGGATAAAGTTCATAACCAAAATCTAAATTATCAATATAAGCAGGCTTTAAATTATAATTACCTTGTACATTACTGGCAAGATCAAAATCATAATATACAGAAGAAGAAACCTCCCGAAATTCCGGACGATTCACAGTACGTCCATAAGATAAACGGAACTGCTGCTTATCATTCAGACGATAAGCCACATTTACAGACGGGAAAAAGTCATTATACGTGTAAAACACGCTAGTGGGGCTTTCCTCGTTTTTCTGTGTATGGCTAACCAGCTCCATTCTATTATGTTCAAAACGAACTCCTGCGTATACATTCAATTTGCCCAATGGAAGATTGGTCCCTACATAACCGGCACTCAAGAGATTATTGCCTTCGTAATTATTGCGCCAATCCACTTGTTCCAATAAATAAAGTCCATTCTCCCCATAATTCTTCTCTTGTAATAATTCATTAGGGACATTCATTACTTTATAAGCACTCGGCAAACCATTTTTCCAACTATAAATAAAAAAACGGGTATTATATTCACGAGCACGATACTCCGTGTAAGCTCCAGCCTTCAGGCTAGGAGTAAAAATCCCGAAAGAAAAATCGTGCTGATAATTGATGTTAGCCGACAAAATATGTTCATCCAATCGGGAAAACTCCCGATTAATCTCATTCAAGTTCTCTACTTCCAACTGATTGGTCTCTTCATTGAGTACGGTAGTATATCGACGGCGGTCTGGCATATTCCGATTGGCATAAGAATATCCAGTACTCCAATCCAACTTATCGGCATCACCCAATGTATGTTTCCCCGTAAATTGACCATTATAAGTGGTACGACTCTGATAATAATATTCCGCGCTCTCTTCATAATCACTTTGTGCATCTGTCCCCTTACGATAAGTATAGCGGTCTTTCCCTAATTGATTAAAAATATTCTTAAACTCATAGCGGCTGTTACCACTGGCAGGTACATAAGTAAAATTCAGCATAGTTCCTATACGAACATTATGATTATATTGGTCATCTATACTTTTACGTAAATAATTAGAACAGTCGTGGGTCGTATCATAAGCACCAAACAAATTGTTATCCATATCCAGATATGTCTTATAGCTATTACTATAGTTCACTGTTCCTAACATAGCCAAAGTACGTCCGCTACTATCCACCCAGCGACGGCTGAAATTCATATTCATGCTAAGATCTGCCAAGGGCCTACGATCTTTAACGGTCCAGTCATTGTTCAACCCATTATTTAATAAATCATAGCCGTTATTTATCGGATTAAGCACAGCATTGATTCCACCTTTCAAGCTACGAAAGCCATTATCGAAACCTAGAAAATCTGTGCCACTTCCTTTATTATACAGAAACTTTTTAAAATGAGTCTGATCATTTAAACTAGTTCCAACCGAAATAGTAAACAGATTACTGCTAGGAACATCTTTGGTATTCACTAAAATAAAACCACCACTGAAATCAGCTGGATATTCCGGTGCAGGTGATTTCACTACCAACATATTATCCAACTGCGACGATGGAATAATATCGAAAGAGAAAGCACGCGCATCGGCTTCTGAACTAGGCACGGCACTATTATTAATCCACACATTATTATACCGTTGTGAAAGCCCACGTACCATAACGAATTTCTCCTCAATTATACTGATACCCGACACACGGCGAATCACTTCCGAAGCATCTTTATCTTGCGTCTTGGTAATCTGCTGGGCAGAAACTCCCGTTTGCATAACCAAGCTGGTACGTTGTTGGGTAATTATAGCATTCTCCGTATTCTTTTTAGCATCCGCTACAACCACAACTTCTCCTAATTGTTGATTATCCTGTTCTAGTTCTACTTTTATTTCGAACATACCATTTATTGTAACCTCAACAATCTGTGTACAATAAGACACATAAGATATAATAAGCTTGTACGTTCCATTTCTTAATCCCGCAAGTTCAAAATTACCATCCACATCAGTAATAGTTCCTATATTTGTACCACTTAACTGTACGGCAGCACCAATAAGTGGCTCTTTAGTCGCTTTATCTGTTATAGTTCCTCGCAAAACGGCCGCCTGTACGGTCAATGCCAGCATCAAAAGAATTATCATAAGGCTAATGCCTTTCATCTGAATTTTCATCATACTTTTACCTTGTTATTTTTCCGATGGCAAAGATCAGATAAAAGCATTACATATATAATACATCTGCATGATGCTCCTTTTGCATATTTATTTCAATGACATTTCATTGCATTTTGTTGAAAAAGCTCCTACCTTTACAAATAAATTGTAAAATAGAGAAAGAATATGAGAAGTTTTGCATCTGACAATAATTCAAGTGTACATCCCCGTATCATGGAAGCATTAATGAAGACCAATAACGGACATGCACTTGGCTATGGAGATGACCCGTGGACAGAAGAAGCCACCCACAAAGTGAAAGAACAATTTTCACGTCCATGTGAAGCACTGTTTGTTTTTAATGGCACAGGCAGTAATACTATGGCGTTGCAAATGATGACCCGTCCTTACCATATTATCTTCTGTGCCGACACAGCTCACATTGCTGTAGATGAATGTGGTGCCCCCAGTAAAGCGACTGGCTGTTTCATGCGCACAATTCCTACTCTGGATGGCAAACTGACTCCGGAATTACTAAAACCATTTATGGTTAACTTTGGTATAGAACACCATTCTCAGCCCGGAGCAATTTACCTAAGCCAATGTAGTGAGTTGGGAACAATTTACAAACCAGAAGAAATATGCGCATTGACAGAATTTGCACACCGGCATGGACTGTTTGTGCATATGGACGGCGCCCGTATCTCTAATGCCGCGGCAGCATTGGGAATGAGTCTTGATGATATATCAGGAGCTTGCGGAGTCGACACATTGACTTTGGGAGGAACAAAGAACGGACTGATGGGAGCCGAATGTGTCATGATTTTCAATCAAGATTTGATAAAGGAAGCGCGTTATGCCAGAAAACAAGCCTGCCAATTGGCCAGCAAAATGCGTTATATCTCTTGCCAGTTCACAGCCTTCCTTGAAGATAACCTATGGCTAACATGCGCACAACATGCCAACGCAATGGCGCAACGCTTGTACAAGGAACTTTCCACAATCCCTGATATAAAGTTTACCCAAACGGTGGAAAGCAACCAATTATTCTTCATCATGCCACGTGAAAAAGAAAATAAGCTACAAAAATATTATCATTTCTACTTTTGGAACGAAGCCATAGGAGAGATGAGACTTGTTACCTCTTTCGATACAGAAGAAGAAGATGTAGACAAACTGATAGCTTGCATAAAGGCGCTATAATCATCTTCCGTTTCTCTGTTAGGCGGGCCTTCAGACCTGCCTGTTCTATTTCCCGCCTTTTTCCAAGGCATGAGTGTCCGGAGCCACACGTGGATACAAAAAAAGCCTCCGGAA
>CEAX01018467.1_pt1 | contig 108874 bp, 98 predicted proteins | sample 554721 | NCBI WGS metagenome assembly CEAX01 (sample SAMEA3182098, study PRJEB8094) | gut metagenome | biome: human; feature: gut; material: Stool; isolation source: human stools | place: Canada | collected 2012-05-30 | reverse complement strand
GGTCGCATACGCGTTACTCACCCGTGCGCCGGTCGCCGGCGGCAAGGATTGCTCCTCGCCCCGATGCCCCTCGACTTGCATGTGTTAGGCCTGTCGCTAGCGTTCATCCTGAGCCAGGATCAAACTCTTCGTTGTTTGTATCTTTTTTCTTATTTTTCTCTGTTGTCTTGCGACCACAGTCGGCTTCAGGTTCCGCTGACCTATTGAATCACGTAGATTGACTTGAGGCGTCAGCCTTTCAAGACTGACTGCTCTTGTACTACTTCTTGTCTATTTAACTCTTTCAATGTTCTCGTTGCTTTCGTTCTCAAAAGCGAGTGCAAAGTTAGAGGATAATTTTGAACTATGCAAATATTTTTCCTGCACTTTTTTCATGCCCCGATGAACAATCGCTTCAAAAACTATGTTATTCAACATATTATAGCAATCTGTAATTTTAATCTTTAACATATATTAACACAACACCCTAAAAAGCGCATAAAACAGCACTCATTATTATATAGAATCGGCCAAATCACCACTCACGCCAAAATTAATCAACAGATAGATGAAAATCGGAAAATTTGGCGTACCTTTGAAAAAACTTATCACAGATGCAACCCTTCATACATCTACACGTACACACTCAATTCTCGGTTCTCGACGGCCAGGCATCGGTACCTGCGCTCGTCGACAAGGCCATTGCCGACGGAATGAAAGGACTCGCCATTACCGACCACGGAAACATGTTTGGCATAAAAGAGTTCTTCAACTACGTAAAAAAGAAAAATGGGAAAATTAAAGACGAAATAAAGGAGGCTGAAAAGGCCATAGCCAAAGCCCGCGAGGAGAACGACGTCGAAACAGTGGCACAAAACGAGGCCCTGATCGCCAAGTTGAACGAAAAAATATTCAAGCCCATATTCGGATGCGAAATGTATGTGGCCCTGAAGTCACTGCATGAGCATGTCGACAAGAAGGACACGGGCCGTCACCTCATCGTGCTCGCGAAAAACGAAACAGGCTATCACAACCTCATCAAGATAGTGTCGCAGGCATGGACCGAAGGCTTTTACTCGCATCCGCGAACCGACAAGGAAGCCCTCTACAACCACCGCGAGGGACTCATTGTGTGCTCGGCCTGTCTTGGCGGCGAAATACCTCGACTGATACAGGCCGGAGAAATCGAAGAGGCCGAGCGACAGGTCAAATGGTTCAAGGACACATTCGGCGACGACTACTACATCGAGCTGCAGCGTCACAAGACCAACAAACCGGGAGGCAACACCGACACCTACGAAGTACAAGAACGAGTCAATCCCGAGCTTATACGCATCGCCCGAAAATATGACATAAAAATCATCGCCACCAACGATGTCCACTTTGTCAATGAAGAGGATGCCGAGGCTCATGACCGACTAATATGCGTGAGCACCAACAAATTTCTGACCGACGAGAAGCGCATGCGCTACACCAAGCAGGAATGGATGAAGACCCAGGCCGAGATGAACGAAGTGTGGGCCGACCTGCCCGAAGCGTTGACCAACACTCTTGAAATCCTTGACAAGGTAACGACCTACACAATCGACCACAAACCGATTCTGCCAAACTTCCCCCTGCCCGAAGGCTTCAACGACAACGACGAGTATCTGCGTTATCTCACCTATGAAGGTGCCAAACGACGCTGGGGCGAGCCCAACGAAGAGCAGCGCGAACGACTCGACTTCGAGCTCGACACCATAAAGAACATGGGATTCCCGGGCTACTTCCTGATTGTGCAGGACTTCATTCGCGCCGGACGCGAACGCGGAGTTTCCATCGGTCCGGGCCGTGGCTCGGCAGCCGGCTCGGCTGTTGCCTACTGTCTTGACATAACGCAGATCGACCCCATAAAATACGACCTCCTTTTTGAGCGATTCCTCAACCCCGACCGTATCTCGCTGCCCGATATCGACATCGACTTCGATGACGACGGACGAGCCGATGTGTTGAAATACGTTACCGAGAAATACGGAGCCGAGAAAGTGGCCCGAATCATCACCTACGGCACCATGGCGGCCAAGTCGGCCATAAAGGATGTCGCCCGCATCGAGCAGCTACCGCTTGCCGAGAGCAACCGCTTGACCAAGCTCATCCCCAAGCACATGCCCGAAGTCAACGGAAAGGAGCTGAAGCCCACACTCAAGAACTGCTACGAATATGTCAACGACTTCAAGGCCGAGCTGGGCAGCAACAATCCGCTCGTGGTGGAAACACTGCGTTACGCAAAGGAGCTTGAAGGCAATGTAAGAAACACCGGCGTACACGCGTGCGGCGTGATTATCGGCCGTGACGACATTACCGATTGGGTGCCCGTGAGCACCGCGACCGACAAGGACGGCACCAAACTGCTCGTAACCCAATATGAAGGCAGCGTGATCGAGGACACCGGACTTATAAAGATGGACTTCCTCGGACTCAAGACCCTGTCGATAATCAAGGAGGCCATCGCCAACATCAAGCTCACGCGAGGCATCGATGTCGACATCGACACAATACCCATCGACGACCCGAAGACCTATCAGCTCTATTGCGAAGGACGCACCACGGGAACATTCCAGTTTGAGTCGGCGGGAATGCAGAAGTACCTGCGCGAGCTGCAGCCGTCGGTATTCGAGGACCTCATAGCCATGAACGCCCTCTATCGACCGGGCCCCATGGACTACATCCCCGACTTCATCGCCCGCAAGCACGGTAAGTCGCCCATCGTCTACGACATACCCGTGATGGAGCAATACCTCAAGGACACCTACGGAGTCACAGTCTACCAGGAGCAGGTGATGTTGCTGTCGCGACTGCTCGCCAACTTCACGCGTGGCGAGAGCGACACACTGCGCAAGGCCATGGGTAAAAAGCTCATCGACAAGATGAACGCCTTGAAGGCCAAGTTCCTTGAAGGCGGACAGGCCAACGGTCACAAGCCCGAGATTCTTGAAAAGATATGGGCCGACTGGGAAAAATTCGCATCCTATGCATTCAACAAGAGTCACGCCACATGCTACTCATGGGTGGCATTCCAGACAGCCTACCTCAAGGCCAACTATCCGGCCGAATACATGGCGGCGGTATTGAGCCGAAACCTCTCGGACATAAACAAGCTCACCGGATTCATGGACGAGTGCAAGGCCATGCGCATAAACGTGAAAGGCCCCGATGTCAACGAATCATTCTCGGCATTCGGTGTTAACAAGGACGGCGATATACGCTTCGGAATGGCGGCCATAAAAGGTGTGGGGCTCAACGTTGTCAACGACATTATCGCAGCGCGTAACGAAGGCGGCCCCTTCACCTCAATCTACGACTTTGTCGAGCGCGTCAACCGTGGTTCCATCAACAGGCGAATAATCGAGAACCTCGCCCTTGCCGGAGCATTTGACTGCTTCACCGAACTCAAGCGAGAGGACTTCTTTGAAACCAACGCCAAGGACGAAACATTCACCGAGCAGCTCGTAAAATACGCCCAAAGCTACCAGAACGCCAAGAACAATCAGGAAAATTCACTCTTCGGCGACTTCGACGACTCAATCAACACCGCCGGTCGTCCGCCGGTGAAGCCTGCCGTGCCTTGGGTCGACAACATAAAACTCGAGCGCGAGCGTGAACTCGTGGGCATGTACCTCTCGGCACATCCGCTCGACCCCTACTACATCGAGCTGAAGTATGGCTGCATGAGCATAAAGGACTACATCGAGGAAGGTCCAGTCGAAGGTCGTGAACTGACCCTCGGAGGCATGGTCACCGAGTACACCGTGCGTCAAGGCAACTCCGGCAACTTCGGAATTCTGAAAATCGAGGACTACTCAGGCTCGACCGAAATGAGGCTCTTCGGACAGGACTTCATCGATTACGGAAAATACGGTGTGATAGGAACGCCCCTGCTCATCCACGGCCGTTACGGTCGACGGTTCCGCAACAGCGATGTGCGCTTCCAGATAACCGGCATCAAACTGCTCGAGGAGGCCAAGGGTCAGCTTGTCAACGGAATAACCATCAACATCAACGCCGACAAGGTCACCGAAAATTTCCACGGAATAATCAACGACATGATAAAGTCGTCGACCACCAATCGTGGCGACCTTTTCCTCAGGGTGCGCGACACCGAGCTCAACCGCTCGGTCAAGCTCGCCTCAGGCGTAAAGATTCCCATCACAAAGAATCTGCTCGACACTCTCGACGAAATGGAAATGGATTATGAAGTAATGAGAGGATAATACTTGGCAAGTTCATATTTCTTTCATAATTTTGTCGACAGAAAAGAATATACATTTAATTTCAAACTATACACATCATCGTAAATCATGGCAACTCAATTTACCGACCAGAACGTAAAAGAACTTATCGCAAGCGGAAAGCCTGTAGTGATTGACTGTTGGGCCACTTGGTGCGGACCCTGTGTTCGCATGAGTCCCATTATCGACGAGCTCGCCGAGCAGTTTGGCGACAAAGCCGTCATCGGCAAGTACAACATCGACGAGCAGAGCGACCTCACAGCCGAGCACCGCATCATGTCGATTCCCACAATCCTTTTCTTCAAGGAAGGAAAGCTTGTAGACCGTCTTGCCGGCTCACAGCCCAAGTCGACACTCGAGGATAAAATCAACGCCCTCATCGGCTAATAATCTTCCGTTTAGCAATCGCATCCAGGAGCCCGGCAATTGTCGGGCTCTTGTCATATACCCAAATGGGGCCGTCGGGCAAGAAAGTTGGCGGTTTAACAGTCACTTTTTTCGGGATGTTCTTGTTTTATGTTTAATAACATAGTAATTTTGCAGTCGAAATTGAAAATCTATATGCAGAACATCAGAAACATTGCCATTATCGCACACGTTGACCATGGCAAGACCACATTGGTGGACAAAATGCTGCTTGCAGGAAACCTGTTCCGCGAAAATCAGAATGCCGGCGAGCTTATACTTGACAACAACGACCTTGAGCGTGAACGTGGCATAACAATCCTGTCAAAGAATGTATCCATCAACTACAAAGGATATAAAATCAATATTATTGACACCCCGGGACACGCCGACTTCGGCGGTGAAGTGGAGCGAGTGCTGAACATGGCCGACGGATGCCTGCTGCTTGTCGACGCTTTTGAGGGTCCCATGCCCCAGACTCGATTTGTGCTGCAGAAAGCCATACAGATGGGACTGAAGCCCGTTGTGGTGATCAACAAAGTCGACAAGCCAAACTGCCGCCCCGACGAAGTACAGGAGATGGTGTTTGATCTGATGTTCAACCTCGACGCTACCGAGGAGCAGCTCGACTTCCCCACCGTCTACGGTTCGGCCAAGCAGGGCTGGATGTCGACCGACTGGCGCAAGCCCACCGACAACATTCTCCCCGTGCTCGATGCCATAATTGAGTACATCCCCGCTCCACAGACCCTGGAAGGCGACCCACAGATGCTCATAACATCACTCGACTTCTCCAACTACGTGGGACGAATAGCCGTAGGACGCGTACATCGCGGCACCCTTCGCGAAGGCATGGACATTGCCCTTTGCAAGCGCGACGGCTCGGTTGTGAAGCAGCGCATAAAGGAGCTGCACACATTTGAGGGAATGGGTCGAAAGAAAGTCAGCGAAGTAAGCTCGGGCGACATCTGCGCACTTGTGGGAATCGAAGGATTTGAAATCGGCGACACCGTTTCCGACATAAACAATCCCGAACCCCTGCCCCGCATCGCCATCGACGAGCCCACAATGTCGATGACATTCACTATCAACGACTCTCCATTCTTCGGAAAGGACGGAAAATTCGTAACCTCACGACACATTGCCGACCGATTGACACGCGAGCTCGACCGCAACCTCGCGCTGCGTGTGAGCAAGGCTCCCCACGAGGATGTTTGGACAGTCTACGGCCGTGGTGTGCTGCATTTGTCGGTGCTCATCGAAACAATGCGCCGCGAAGGCTATGAACTTCAGGTGGGACAGCCCCAGGTTATCATAAAGGAGATCGACGGACAGAAGTGCGAGCCTGTCGAGCTTCTCACAATCAACGTTCCCGAGGAGTACTCGAGCAAGATCATCGACATGGTTACTCGTCGCCGTGGCGAAATGGTGTCGATGACAACACAAAACGACCGGCTCCACATCGAGTTCCAGATTCCCTCGCGAGGCATCATCGGACTGCGCAACAACGTGCTCACCGCCTCAGCCGGTGAAGCTATCATGGCTCACCGATTCCTTGAATATCAGCCCTGGAAAGGCGACATCGAGCGACGCACCAACGGCTCTCTCATCGCAATGGAGGCCGGAACCGCCTATGCCTACGCCATTGACAAGCTTCAGGACCGCGGACGATTCTTCATCTTCCCTCAGGAAGAGGTATATGCTGGACAGGTTGTGGGCGAGAACGCCAAGGACAACGACATCGTGGTAAATGTCACCAAGTCCAAGAAACTCACCAACATGCGTGCTTCGGGAGCCGACGACAAGGCTCGCATAATCCCGCCCGTAGTATTCAGCTTGGAAGAAGCTCTCGAATACATCAAGGAGGACGAATATGTCGAAGTAACACCCCACCACCTGCGACTACGCAAGATTATTCTCGACGAGCTTGAACGCAAACGCGCTAACAAACAATAAAATTGTGTAATTTCAGCTAACAGCCTGAACTTAAACTTATATTAAATGTCTTATAGTCAATATCAACTATAAGACATTTTTTATTATGTATCGTTTTATTCAAAGAACAATTTTGGCTATGGCAGCTGTAATAGCTGCAGGATTCATCGGAATAAATGCCCAACAGGCCATTTCGGTTGAAAATGCGAATCTCCCTGTTGAAGCTAAATCCTTCATAAAGCAACACTTCGGCAATACGACTATAGCCAAATTTGAAAAGAAATTCTGGTCCAATTCCTACGAAATAGAGTTGGCCGACGGAACCGACATCGATTTCGACTCGAAGGGCAAATGCACAGGCATCGACGCTCCCGACAATGCTGTCCTTTCGCAGTCGATTATCAACGACCTTCTGCCTAAGGCTGCCGTAAAGACCCTTACCGACAACAACCTCATCAATGCGGTTGAGGAGATTGAGTACAACTCGTCCAAGGGCTACAAAGTCGAAGTGCGTCACCACACAATCGACGACTACCGCTTCGACGCCGCAGGCAAGGTCCTCAAAGTGACTCACGACAATTAAACTAATATAAATCTACTCTATCATGAAAGAAGCGGATGCGACCCGTCAGGTTGCATCCGCTTTTTTGGTGCTTTTCACATCGGGTCAAATTATCATTTATTGTCGAACCGGCTCTTAGCTTTCTTGGGCATGAAGTTGAATCGGTACTGAATATGCAGCAATACGTAGCGCGGCAGGATGTTGCGATAAGTTTCGGTGCGGCCCTGCGCGTTTACGGCGTATGTCACATTGTTCAGCTGGTGCAGAAGGTCAAATCCGTCGAGCATGAACACGAGCGCCCCCTTGGCTGCCGTGTATGTCACGCCTGCGTTCCACACAAAGTCGGTGGTGTTCATCATCTCGTCCATGTAGCCTCGGCGGGTGTAGAGGTTCAAGTCGGTCGACAATCCGAAGTTGCATGGCAGCTTGAACACTCCGCTGAGCGAGTAGTTGATGTTGGTGGCATGTATCGGTGTGAATCCGGCACGTGACGAGCTTGTGTTTCTGCGGGTCAGGTCAACCGAAGCCGTGATAGTCTGTCGTCCCATCTGACATTGCAGTCCCAGCCTGTCGTTCAGGAAGAAATTCTTGACCGACTGACGCATCGGCTCCGAATCCTCGCCTATATAGTCGCCTACATTGCTCCATGTACCGTTCAGTATGTTTGACAACACGAATTGTCCCTTGTTTCCGAAGTATAGGAAAAAGTTGTGGTTTGCCTCAATGCTGCGGTTGCCGCTCACGTTATAGGTCTTATAGGTGCGCACTCCCGTCGCACTGTCATATCGGTAGCCTCTTGTCAGCGCATTGGCTACAGGCTTATAGTAGAACGACAGTGTGTTGTAGAATTGCTTGCTTCCGCCCAACATTTTTTCGTAGTTCCATGACAAGCCGTACGACTGGTTATAGGCATTCTTTAGCCCTGAATTTCCTTCATAAATGTTTAGAGGGTCGATGTCGTCGCGCATGTCTACCATGTCGACAAGCGATGGAAGTTCAGGCTTGAAATCGATTGACAGGAATAGAGTGTGGGCCGGATTGCGCAGCTTCCACTGCACAAATGTATTCATAAGATCGGTCGACACCGTGGCCGTGTTGCTCACAATAGCGGTGTCTATTCTTCCGCGTCGGTAATCGAGTGTGCGGTGTATTATCGACACGGGGAAACGCGCCTGAATCCATATATTGCCGGCCTTGGTGTTCTTCTTTTGGAACACTAACGTGGGCACTATGCGGTGAATCATGTCACGGGCATCGCTTACGTAACTGTTGCCGGGGTCAAGTATCGACTCCAGCTCCTCGTCGCGGGTTCCGTCAACCGAGCTGAGAGCCTCAAGGCGATACATCTCCGAAAGCTTGCGCGATTTCTTCCACTCAAGGTCATAGTCAAGCTGTAGCGAAACTCCGTCGACCGGAAAATAGAAGTATGACAGCTTGCCTTTCAATCTCATGTCACGTGCCGGTTGCTCGCGAAACTTACGGTTGAGGCTCTGCGACGACTCGGGGCCGGAGCCGTAGTCAATGCCGAGGCTTGAAAACCGGTCAAGTCGGCGGCGTGTCATCTGGGCCTCGCCGTTTATCTCTATGTAATCGGGACCTCCGGGTATGCTCAACCCCGAGTAGAAGCTCAATCCCGTATCGTAGCCCGTGCCGTTGCCCTTGGCCCTGTCGATGCTGCGGTTTACGATTGCCGAACGCATCGAACCTGCCGAGCTTTCATATATTCCCTCAATCAACGACTTGTCGATCTCCTGCTGCTCGGAGTCGAATATCGCGGCCACATTATCGCCGAGATCGTCGTTCTTACGGTAATTGAAGTAGGGCGACACGCTGAACTGAACCGTCTTGCCGAGATTGCGCATGTAGAATCGATGTGATGTCGACACAGCAAGGTTCTTGTTGCGGGCCGTGTTGTAAACGTAATCGTAGGTATTGCCTCCGGGCAGGAAGTTGGTGCGGTTTATCGTGACATCCTCGTTTGACGATGTATGCGACACCTGAACGTTGCCCGACACATCCCACGTGTGCAACGGATTGTCGGCACGATAGTCAATACCGCCGTTACGCTCGGTGCGCACACCCGAAGGCATCTTGTCGGGAGTCCACGAGTTGTTCTCGCCCGGCTTGCGGCTGTCGTTCAGATTGTTCACATTGCCGTAAAGGGTTATGCGTGAATTATTGGTGTAGCGCATGGCGAATACTCGTCCAAGATAACGGTCGGAAGTTCCTATACCGCCCTCAACGTTGAGCATCGTTCCCGCCATATATTCTTTCTTGAGCTTCACATCCATCACATATCTGATGTCGCCCGGCAGGTCGCGGTTAAGAAATTCGCTCCTGTCGCCACGCTTGTCGTAGACCTCGACCGTCTTCACCGTATAGGCTCCGATATTGTCAAGCATCAGGTTCTTGTTGGAGCCAAACAGGTCCTTGCCGTTAAGCAGCAGGCTCTCCACAAACTTTCCATTGACATATATCTGTCCGTTGTCACGAATCTCGACTCCGGGCAGCTTCTTTATAAGCGCGTCAAGCATCGATCCCTCGGGAAGCTGAAATGCATCGGCATTGTAGACCAGCGTGTCACCTCGGTTGTAAAACTTCACCTTGGTGGCCGTAAACGTGATTTCGCCGAGTTTACGGGTTGTGTGCCGACTCATGTAGAGGCCGTTTACCAACCTGTCGCGCTCTCGACGGCCGAGATTCTTCAGTTTATAGTCGACATAGAGCGTGTCATATCCCTCATGAGTCACCCTCAGTATATAATCGCCGTTTACTCTCGGCACACGCAGATAGAAATCGGAGTGCTCCTCAATCCTCTCAGAGCCGTACATTGTCCTTGATAAAGCCTTGCATTGAGCCACCTCGCTGCTGTCGCTTCGCAGCAGAGCCACTATTGCTCCGGGCAACTCATGACTGGTCATGCGATCATAAACTTTTCCCATCAGCCCGATTTTATCCTTATTGTCAGATTGTCCTTGAGCCGACAAAACCGAGTGTACCGGCAGCATCATAACCAGCACCGTAAAAATTTTGATGATATTGTTTAAAGTATTCATTGGATGAATGGATTTTATGCAAAATTAGCTCCATCATCCCGATTCGGCACATATTATAAGCCGCTATTTGTTATTCAAAACATAGCATAATCCACTGATTATCAACACATATACTCTCCGAATAATTCCAACCCCAATAAGCGGCTGACTATCAAACCATTGCAACAAACAACTCTATTTCAATCACTTACCTAAAGAAACGATATAAACTCCTCCTTGTCGACAGCCTGCGACGACTCAATCGCTTCACGAAGACGACGCCTGCGAGTGTACACGCTCGACTTCTTCAAGTTTAGGAATAAGCCTATGGACTTGATTGAAAATCCGGCCGCCGAGTAGATGAATACAACGCGGTCGTTGGCCGACAGCTCGGGCAACTGCGCCTCAAACCGCTCGACAACTCCGTTTAGGTCGTCGTTCAATCTTTCGGCAAGCTGATTCCTGAACGATGCGCTGCTCATCTCTTTTATTCGGGTCTTGACATTCTTGAATATCGCATTCTTCAGATGCAAGTCACCGGGCATGTCCGACAACTCAAAGTAATCGTCGCAAAGCGAATTGATGGTAAGGAAACGCTCCCTTACAAGCGCATCTATCGAATTTCGGCGACTTTTCACTTCGTGCGACAACTCCTGCACCGTGTCGATCAGGTGCTCTATCTCATTGTTCTTACGACGGCGATAGATGTAATACCCCCCTATACTCATCGCTACTATAGCTACAATAGCGCCAACAGCCAGCCAAAATCGCTTTTTGGCCTTGTAGGCAATCTTGTTGAGGCGTTCGGCCTGAGCTTTACGGTAATCCATTACAACATTATTCATGTTGTCGATACTGTTTCCAATACCTGTATTATCGGTCATATATTCCGAATACAGCTCAAGCGCTCGCTTATAGTTTCCGCTCTCTTTTTCTATTACATATTCATAGAACACTGCTCCTTTAGGATCGCCAAGGCAGTAATTGCCTATAGCTTCACGCGACAATTCAAGATAGCGTCGCGCATCGTCAAATTTTCTCTGGTTTACGGCGAGAACCAACTCATATTGAAACAAATCCTTGTCCAATCGCTCATCAATGCTCTTAAGCCTGTCAATCTCGGCCTGCGCCCTGTTGAAATCAATATTGACAAGACTTCTCAACTCTCCGAATAGCAGGTTAACCATTATGGCACTGTCAGCGGCATAAATCGTCATCAGGCTGTCGTAAAATGCCACAGCCTCCGCATCACGATGCATATTGACAATCAACATAGCCTTTTGGCGAAATAATCGATATGCATCTATCCCGGCCAATTTACTGTGCTTGATTGACTGTTCGCTATACTTAAGCGCATCATCATCCTTACCTATATTGTTGTAAAATATCGACATCGCCAAGTAAATGCGCCCCAAAGCCTCATTGTCATTCATTTCAAGCGCTACACGCTCGGCCTCAAGCGCACGTAACATCCCGTCGACAAATTCATCTCTGGAGCCGAGCTTGGAACACAACTCGGCATAACACATGTTACTCTCCAGGCGATAGGCCGCCTCTTCGTCGCTCCAGTTGTAATCGGCAGCTATAGCTATGATCGAATCGTTTACCGGCCACTTTCCCCTGCTTCCTACACGCGACACCATCAATGCATACACCGCGCGGTCACGGGCACTGAAATCATCAGGATTGCCGAGGGCATGGAGCATGGCCACCGCCGAGTCGATGTCCTCTTCACACATCCGGTCAATGGTGGCAAGCTTTTCGCTTACATTGCGATAACACCCCGACAACATCGACAGCAAGGCCGCAAGTACAATGAATATGCACGCAAACCGATTCATAGCCAATCACAATTTAAGGTTTTCCTCTTAAAATCATGACAAAAGCATCGGGACATTCTCAATCCCGAAGCCTTTGTCATGCAAGTTTTTATAAGATTTGTATCTCGTTATTCAAATGTTTCTCCCTCCGATTCAAATACCTTCTCCTCGGTGTTGGATACGATGTTGGGCTTCTCGAGGCCGTAGTGCTTTTTGCTGTCAAGCACCTTGAGCCATATACCGAAGAACAACGCAAGCACTCCAAGCGAAGCAAAGAGGAGCATCGGATTGGTGTAGTTGTACTCCATCGGGTTGTCGACACCGGGATTGGATGCGGTGAGCACCTTGCCGATGAGGATGGGGAACAGGCACAGGCCTATGTTCTGAACCCAGAATATCAGTGAGTAGGCACTGCCCAGGAATCGCTCGTCCATAATCTTGGGCACCGAAGGCCACAATGCGGCAGGAACAAGCGAGAACGATATGCCAAGCACGATGATGGCGCTGAATGCCAATGCCTTGCTCGGGAATGCGGGAAGCAGCAATGCAAATGTGCAGTGACACATGATCATCAGCACGGCACCCACGATAAGCATCGTTGCACCCTTGCCCTTTACATCAAGATATATACCAAGAAGCGGAGTCAAGGCAGCCGCTCCGATGGGGAACCAGCGGAATATGTCGGAAGCCGTGGTGGCATCGATGCCGAGGTTGCACTGAAGCATGTTGGCGGCGTAACGCTGGAACGGGAATATAGCCGAATAGTAGAGCACACAGAGCATGGCGACAATCCAGAAGAGCTTGCTGCTGAAGATGTTCTTTACATCACTGAGCTTGAACTCCTCCTCGGCGGGTGCGTCGGGCAACTTGGCGGCGTCGAGCTGCTTGTCAAATGCACGGTCGATAAACGTGAAGATGATGAAGCAGATGAGTCCGATGCACAACAGAGCCGTACAGAATGCCACAGGCACTACGACTGTGGGATCGTCCTTGCCCATCCAGTCGGCAAGACGGGGCGAAATAGAGAAGATGGCAAACACGCCGATACGCGCTATGGCCATCTCGGCACCCATGGCAAATGCCATCTCCTTGCCGTTAAACCACTTGGCAATGGCCTTCGACACGGTGATTCCGGCCATTTCACAGCCGCAACCGAATATCAGGAAGCCGAATGCGGCAAGCTTCGCGCTGCCGGGCATGCTGACCCACCAAGAGCTCAACCAGTGGTCGAGTGCGGTGCCCTGAAACCAGTCGCTTATCGCATAGAGCTTTATGCAGGCTCCAACTACCATTATAGAGGCCGACAGCGTTCCGGTGAACCTCACACCCATCTTGTCGAGAATGATACCGGCCAATATCAGAAAGCCGAACACATTGAGAATATACTCGGCGCCGGCATAGTATCCGAATGCATCGGGCGACCATCCGCGCTGAGTTTCAATCAAAGACTGCAGGGGCGACATTACATCCACAAACATGTAGGCAAAGAACATCATCGATGCCACAAGTATCAACGCACCCCATCTTACATACCACTTGTCGTTAAGGTATTGTTTTACGTTCGTTGTCATTTAAAGTTTTGCATTAATGTGATTATTTTCTACAAAATTAAGCAAAATCACGATAATGACAGAAATATTCATTAATTTCGTAACAATAATTACCATTTACGATGTATTCACGCCAACCGTTTACCTTTGACCGTGTAGTGCGCATGATTATCTCATGCCTGGTGATATTTGCCGTGCTGTGGCTCATATATACGCTGCGTGGCGTATTGCTGCCATTTTTCGTTGCCTGCCTCGTCGCCTACATATTCGAGCCTTTCGTTCAGTTCAACCGTCAGCTGCTTCATCTGAAAGGAAGGGTCGTAGCCATATTCGTAACCCTGTTTGAGGCCACATTCCTTTTCGGCGCGTTGTGTTATCTGCTCGTGCCCATGATTGTGTCGGAGATGGAGCACATGGCCCACCTGTTGCGTCAATACTCCGAAACACGCATCGACACTCCGTTCCTACCCGAAAGCGTACATGAGATAATAAAGAAGTACATCGACTTCGACTATCTGTCGCAACTGCTTGGCCGTGAGGACCGCATGAAAATGTTTGAAAGCGTCATCAGCTCCACCTGGTCGATTGTCACAAGCGGCATCAGCCTCATCATAGGCGTGCTGAGCTGGTTTATAGTCTTCCTCTATGTCATCTTCATCATGCTCGACTACGAGCGTCTTTCCAAAAGCTTTCACCGAATGGTACCCCCGGCCTACCGCAAGACGGTGTTCCGCATCGGCAACGACATCCAGCGCTCGATGAACCACTACTTCCGAGGTCAGGCACTCATATCATTCTGCGTGGGTGTGCTCTTCTGCGTGGGCTTCCTCATCATCGGAATGCCGCTCGCCGTAATACTCGGAATGTTCATAGGACTGCTCAACATGGTTCCCTACTTGCAGTTGATATCACTCGTCCCCACTACCCTGCTGTGCCTCGTATGTTCGGTCGATTCCGGCATCGACTTCTGGGTCATATTCTGGGAGTGCATGGCCGTCTACTGCATCGTGCAGTGCATTCAGGACTTGTTCCTTACACCCAAGATCATGGGTAAGGCAATGGGACTGAACCCCGCGATAATCCTGCTCTCGCTATCGGTGTGGGGCTCGCTGCTCGGATTCCTCGGACTCATCATAGCACTGCCGCTCACAACCCTGCTGCTCGCCTACTACGATGAATACCTGACGGTAGTATCCCACCGGGACGAAAAGCACGACAAGCCCGACAAAAAACCTGCCACTTAACACCTTATAAAAAAATCCGTTAAGCCATAACGCTTAACGGATTTTTCGTCTATCCAGTTCCTTTCGGTATCTCGCCGCATTCTTCTGATGCGTTGCAAAGTCGCTTGCAAAATTGTGCAGTCCCGAGAAATCCTCCTTGGCACACATGTATATGTAGTTGTGAGGCTTCGACTTGAGCAATGCGTCGAGAGTACGCGCCGACGGCATCCTGATGGGTCCCGGAGGAAGTCCCGGATTCTTATAGGTATTATAGGGCGATGCCACCGCGAGGTGAGCGCCCGTGATGCGACGCAGCCCGAAATCGCCCACCGCATATTTCACCGTCGGGTCGGCCTGAAGCAGCATCCCACGGTTCAATCGGTTCATATAGAGCCGAGCCACCACGCCCCGCTCCTCGGCGTTATTGGTTTCCTCCTCGGCGATTGAAGCCACTGTCGCCGCCTGCACCGGTGTCAGTCCGAGCGACTTCGCCTTAGCCCTCCGCTCGTCGTTCCAGAATCGATTGCGGTAGTCAAGCAGTCGCTTCACCACGCTTTCAGGACTTGCCGTCCAGTAAAATTCGTATGTATCGGGCAGAAACGCAGCTATATAGGTAGGCTTGGTGAATCCCGCACCGGGGAGCACCTCGTCACACGCCTTCATAAACTGCAGCGAGTCGAGTTCAAGCCTCTCGCCCACCCTCGACGCGAGTTGGTCGAGAGTGCGTATATTGTTGAATGTAAGTTTAATCGGAGTTTGTGCGCCGCGCGAAATCTTCCGTGCTATGTCGATGGCCGACATACCCGGTTCGATAAGATAAGCACCGTTTACAGCCTCCTTGCCCGAAAGCCGCATTATCTTGTCGGCCTTGGCACCCGTGTCGCCAAGACGCTGTTTAAGTTCACGTGACACATCGCCGGGCGACGCATTGCTGCCAACATACACCCACTGCTCCGACTCGCCGTCGTAACCGCGTGTATATCCGACAAAAACGGTCACGCCCACAATCGCAATCGCCGCCACCGCCGCGACTACCGATAACAATATTATACTCTTCTTACTCATATCGGATACAAAAATACGAATAAGTTAATATCCCACGAAAAAATCCCCCCATTTTCCCATCCCCCGGTTGCACCCCACCGTCCGCAAATCCCCACGCTTTCGCCCCGCGCAGCGCAGGGTGAACTCCACCAGCAAATCCCCGCGTTAGCGCAAAAGCTGCGTTAGCTGCTCAACAATGTTAGGCCCGCGCAAGGCCGCCGTTAGGCGTCCGCAGCACGGGTATAAGGTATAGATGTAATATAGGGAGAGGGCTACGTAGTTGCCCAATAACCCACACGCCAACGATAATCCCCATAGATAGCGCAAAAAATCAACTCCGGTGCTTGCCGATAAACTTTTTATTCAGTAAATTTGTCTTACTTCATGAACCATTTACACCATGTCAGCTCCAAACACCCCCATAACGCCCGTTACAATCGAGAATGACCGTCGAGTACTCGAACTACTGTCACAAACTTTCAACGATGTCAGCTCGGCAAGCACCGAGATAATCAATCTTGAAGCTATTCTCAACCTCCCCAAAGGTACCGAACACTTCGTGGCCGACCTCCACGGCGAGCATGAGGCATTCCGTCACATCCTCAAAAACGCCTCGGGCAACATCAAGCGCAAGGTCACCGAGATATTCGGCACAACCATGCGCGAGCAGGAAATCAGGGAACTTTGCACGCTCATATACTATCCCGAGCGCAAACTTGAATACATAAAAGCATCGGAAAACGACCTCGACGACTTCTACAACATAACTCTGCACCAGCTCATCAAGGTGTGCCAAAGCGTTTCATCGAAGTACACCCGCTCAAAAGTGCGCAAGGCACTGCCACGAGAATTTGCCTACATCATCGAGGAGCTGCTTCACGAGTCATCGTCCGACGACAACAAGCAGCCCTACTTCAACCGCATCATCGAAACCATCATCACCACCGGACAGGCCGACGCATTCATTGCGGCGCTGTGCAACGTAATCCAGCGGTTAAGCATCGACCAGCTGCACATACTCGGCGACATATTTGACCGAGGCCCCGGCGCACACATAATCATGGACACGCTGTGCGACTACGGGCAGTTTGACATCCAGTGGGGCAACCACGACGCACTGTGGATGGGCGCGGCTGCCGGCAACGACTGCTGCATAGCCAATGTGCTGCGACTCTCGCTGCGTTACGGCAATCTCGCCACGCTCGAGGACGGCTACGGCATCAACCTCGTGCCGCTTGCCACATTCGCCATGGAAACCTACGGCGACGACCCCTGCGACTTCTTCGGCCCGCATCTCGACACCGACGACACCACCCACAACGAAAAGACCCGACGCCTCATCGCCCAGATGCACAAGGCAATCAGCATAATACAGTTCAAGCTCGAAGCCGCGCTCATCGACAAGCGTCCCGAGTGGAACATGGCCGACCGCAAGCTGCTCGAGCACATCGACTTCGACCGCAAAGTGTTTACCCTCGACGGCAAGGACTATGAGATGCGCGACATCAACTTCCCCACTGTCGACCCGGCCGACCCCTACCGCCTCACTCCCGAGGAAGAGGAACTTGTAGTGAAGCTGCACCACTCCTTCAAGGTGAGCGACAAGCTCAAGAAGCATGTGCAGTGCCTCTTTACCAACGGGTGCATGTATGGCATCTACAACTCCAACCTGCTCTTCCACGCATCGATGCCGCTCAACGCCGACGGCTCGCTCAAGGAAGTCGACCTGCGCGGACAGCGTTACAAGGGCCGCGAACTCTTTCACCGCATAGGCATGATGATGCGCTCGGCCTACAACGACGACACCCCGGCCGACGAGAAGGACTTCGCCATCGACTACTACTGGTATCTGTGGTGCGGTCAGGAATCGCCGCTGTTCGACAAGTCGAAAATGGCTACATTTGAACGCTACTTCCTCACCGACAAGTCGACCCACAAGGAGGAGAAGGGCTATTACTACACACTGCGCGACAACGAGGAGGTGTGCGACAGGATTCTCGATGCATTCGGAGTGACGGGACAGCACCGCCACATAATAAACGGACATGTGCCCGTGCGCACCAACAAAGGAGAAACCCCGATACGCGCCAACGGCAAACTGATGGTGATCGACGGCGGATTTGCCAAAGCCTACCACAACACCACCGGAATCGCGGGCTACACGCTCGTCTATCACAGCCGCGGGTTCCAGCTTGTGCAGCACGAGCCCTTCACATCGGCCGAGGAGGCCATCAAGAACGGAACCGACATCGTAAGCTCAACCCAGATTGTCGAGCTTAGCTCACAGCGCATGAGAGTGCGCGACACCGACAAGGGAAAGGAGCTGCTGGGACAGATACACGAGCTGACCGAGCTCCTCTATGCCTATCGCCACGGAATCATAAAGGAGCGTGCCAAGAAACTCGGCTGAGGAGTTGTGAGTTACGCGAAATAGTATTAATTTTGTGACGGAACCTGATTTTTCAGGCTCCCCAAGTATCACATAAATGGAAAAAGTGCATCTATCATGAAATTAGGACTGACTTTTGTGTTGGCCTGCCTCTCATTGTTTCCCATTGCGACATCGGCAGCCGACAAGGCCGGGCAAACACGACCCGGCACCGAAAACACCTTTGTATTGCAAAATCCCGACTATCAGAAAAGCCCCTATAGCGGAATGACGAGGGCGCACTGGCTGAAAGCAGCCGAATATCTGCTCAACGGAGCATTCGGCTACATCCACACCCCCGACGACCCTATGTACTTCCCCAAGCAGCTCCAGAAGACCTATCCCAACAACGACAACGACACCCGCACAGCCAAGCTTGAAGGACTGGCGCGAACACTCTTTGTGGCCGCTCCGCTGCTCAAGGAGAACCCCGACCTCACTCTCAACGGCATACGCGTGGCCGACTACTACCGCCATCAGCTCGTGAGCCTCTCCGACTCCACGAGCAAGCACTACATCCCTCACCGCACCGGCGGCCCGAGCCAGACACTGCTTGAGCTCGGCTCGCTCGCCATATCCATGAAAGCCGCCGAGGAGGTGCTGTGGGATGCCCTGACCCAAAAGCAGAAGGACGACCTGGCAGCCACGATGCTGAGCTACGGCAACGGCCCGTCGATTGGCTCCAACTGGATGTTTTTCAACGTGTTCATCATGAGTTTCATGAAGGAGCACGGATATGAGGTGAACGAAACCCAGCTAAAGGATTTTCTTGAAAAGCTCCTTGCCCGGTACCGTGGCGAGGGATGGTACAACGACGCTCCGGCCTACGACTACTACAGCATGTGGGCCTATCAGAGCTACGGCCCGCTGTGGGCTGTGATGTGGGGCGACAAGCAATACCCTGAACTGGCCCGTCAATTCCTCGCCAACCAAGGCGACATGATCGACAACTATCCCTATATGTTCAACCGCGACGGACACATGAACATGTGGGGACGCAGCATCTGCTACCGTTTTGCCGCCGTGACCCCGCTGCCGCTGATCGAATACGGCAAGCACGAAGGTGTCAACTACGGATGGCTGCGACGCATAGCATCGTCGACACTGCTGCAGTTCATGCAACACCCCGAGTTCCTTGAAAACGGAGTGCCTACGATGGGCTTCTACGGCCCCTTTGCCCCGGCGGTGCAGATATACTCGTGCCGAGGCAGCGTCTACTGGTGTGGCAAGGCATTCCTCGGCCTGCTGCTCCCCGAGGATTCGGAGTACTGGTCGGCAGTGGAAAACAACGGCCCGTGGGAAAGCGACCTGCTTCCCGGAAAGGTCTACCACAAGTTCCAGCCGGCTACCAATCTGCTAATAACCGACTATCCCAACTCGGGAGCATCGGAAATGCGCTCATGGTGCCATGAAACGGTAGCAGCCGACTGGCAGAAGTTCCGCAGCTCCGAGAACTACAACAAGCTTGCCTATAACACCGAATTTCCATGGATGGCCGACGGCGACAACGGCGAGGTGTCGATGAACTATGCCACCAAAAACCGCGACAACCGCTGGGAAGTGCTGAGGCTCTACACGTTCCGCAGCTTCGACGACGATGTGTACCGCCGTGACGCGGTGCTTGAAACCGACACGACAGTGCGCTATCAGCTTGCCGACATATCGCTCCCCGACGGCATCCTGCGCATCGACAAGGTGTCGACAGGCAGTCCCACCCAAGTGCGCCTCGGCAACTACTCGCTGCCTCAGCTCGACGGCGACATAAAAGCGATGACTCGCATGCTCGACAAGGGCTACACGGCCAGCATCATCGACAACGGCGACTATCAGCTCGCCACCGTTGCCCTTGAAGGGTGGAAGAACGGCGTTAAGGTTCAGCGTCCCAAGGGTCTGCACCCCGTCAGCTCAATCTGCGCGGTGCCCGTGACTGAAGCCGATGTCAGCGACAGCGACATATTCGTCACCCTGCACCTGTGGAAGAAGAGCGACAGCGCGTTCACCGACAAGGAGCTGCGTCCAGTAAAATCGGTAAAAATATCCAAAGACCGCAAGCAGGTCACCGTAAAGCTCGCCGACGGCCGCACCAAAACCGTCAACTTCAACTAACATCCCCCGTATATGCCGCCAGGCATATCATGTACTTAACCGCGGGTGAGCAAAGCGTCACCCGTGGATAGACCCGCCACAACGCCCCACAACCCCTTGCGGGTTGCACTCCATGCACCCACAAATCCCCGCGTTAGCGCCAAAGCTGCAGAGCAGCTAATAACGTTAGGCCCGCGCAATGACGCTGATACGCGTCAGTCCCGTGTATCCTTTTGCCGCATCGTTTTAGAGAGTCTGTGCAAATTGAAAGCCTTTCATCAAAACGCACCGCAGATTGTTGCTTTTTTATCAAAAAATATATAACTTCGCAATCCGAATATACAAACCCATTACCAACCAATCATTTATTCAAGTCATGCAGAAATTTTTATCCCGTTTCGCGTTGCTTGTGACTGCTGCAGGCCTGTCGGCTGCTGTAGCGTCATGTAGCGATGACGACGACAAAGTGATTGCTCCGAACATGGAACCTCCCACGTTCAACATCACTGTCAGCGAAGTTCAGCGCACACAGGCTGAATTCTCTATTTCATCAGCTGAAGCTGCCGATTACGCCTATATCGTAGCCGAGCCGAATGAATCGTACATGCCCACTGCCGAAGAGCTCTTCACCGACGGCACCATAGGCCAGTTTGAAAAAGGAGTGGCTGAAGTCACCACTCTCGATGTTGAAGGCGGAAAGAAATTTGACATCTACGTAGCTGTGCGTCGCATCAACCCCTATGTATATAGCGAAGTGAAGAAAATCGACCTCAACACCGACCTTCCTTATACTGACCTTGTGACACTCGAACGTATCGGAAAAACCGACTTCAAATATCATGTCGAATTTCCGGAAGGAGTCACATCGATGAAACATGTTGTAATCAAAAAAAACCGACTACGAAGCGATAAAGAGCATTCTTGCCATGTTTGGCACCGTGACTTATGAAACATATCTGAAAGTATTCGGACATCCTCTAAGCGAATCCACCGATATCGAACATGACAAATTTGCCGAATACGGCTTCAGTGAGGATATCCACATCCACTCCGGCACCGAGTTCATTCTCATGGTAGGCGTTCCGTTGGAAGACGGAAACATCGATCCGGAACAGTTCCAGGTCATTGAATTCAGTACACGTCCTGCCGGACTGTGCCCCTACGACATTAAAGTGTCAATCGAATCCACATCCACAACAGCCACGATAAGCCTGACCCCCGATCCTGAAATCACCGACTATCGAGTGTTCGTTGACAAAAAAAGCGAATTCGATTACTGGCGCCGCGAGGGTGAAGCACAGGTGCGTTCAGTTGTCATAGGCCACTGGGACGACTCAACCAATCCCGTACCCCGTGCACAAACCGGCAATGTAGTTCTCAATCCGACAGGTCTGGTGCCCAACACCGACTATGTCGTAGGCATTGTAGGTTTTGACAGCGAACGTCATGAATGTGTGAAATACATCGACTTCCGCACAGGTGAACCCGTCGGGCCGAAGCCTCAGATTGCCATCGAGGCAAAGCCTGAAGAGGTCACCGCCCCCTGGAAATCGGCAGCATATAATGTCAAGATACAGAATGCCGTTTCAGCAGTCTACGGATACTTCCTCAAGAGCCAGATTGACGAAGTGCTCGCAAACGGAGCCGAAATATCGGCCGTAATACAAAACAACGGAATAACGGCATCGGAAGAACAGCTTGCCGAAATGCTGACATCGGAAGGCATAACCTTTGAAACATCCGACCTCAGCGCCAATACTCAATACATTTTCGGCGTATATGCTATCAACGATGAATACGTAAGCACAGCCGAATATGTAACATTCACAACCGACATGCTGCCCCAGATCGGAGGTGAAACTCGAAACAACATGCCAGGACGCTACACCGCATCGACAACCGATGTCAACGGCAACACAGTGACATTCCCCGTAACTATAACAACCGGTGTAGATGATGCCACCACGGCTGAATACGCTCTTGCCAACCGTCTTGTAGCACTCGGATTCGGCCCTGAAAGCCAGTTCCCCTACACATCACTGTCCGACATGATAGCAGCCGGCCATACTGCCGAAGAAGCCGCTGATCTCTACGGCCCGAAATGGTTTATCGAATTCCGCGAAGACGGCATCGTAGTTCCCAAGCCCGACAATCTCAGCTGGACCATGGGTAACTTCGGAACCGATGACAACTCTTACTTCTGGGCTGTAGGTATCCGCCCGTCGACCGGACGCGACATCGACAACCTGTACGACTTCCCTATTGAAGTATCGGCCGATGGCAACACCGTGACAGTCAAGGGATATTATAACGAAAACATTCCGGCCTATTACTATCCCACAATGTGTACGGCAGCATCGTCATGGTGGTTCAACGACATACAGTTCCGCTGCTATTCAGAACTTGTGCTGACACGCGACACATCCACTTCGGCCTATCTGCACCGCGGCGCTGTCAAAGCTCCCAAAACGGTAGTAATCAATTCGTTTGACCGCTCGGTGAAAGAAAGCCGCCAAAGAGCCGCTGACCTCATGAAAAAATAACACCCAATTTGAATAAAAAAATATGACTAACCATAAATATTTCAAAACAGTACTCCTCCTGTCGGCAGCAATCGTCACTATGGGATTCTGCTTCACTGCCTGTGATGACGACGACCCCATACTACCCGGCACCGGCATAGAAACGGCACAATGGTCGGCCGTAAACGATGCCGATCTCAAAGGTCAGACTCTGATCTACGAATTCGAAGCGCCCGCATCATGGACGGCATTAAGCAATGAAGAATGGTGTGAGGTGCTCACACCTTCCGGATATCAGGGAAAAAGCTCGCTTCGCATGAAAGTCGAGCCAAATGACGGCAAGCTCGGACGCTCGGCCGAAGTCAGCGTTCAGATCGACGGATATGCCGAACCTTGTGTGCTGATTATACGCCAGGGTGAAGGCGTGGTTGAAAAGGGCGAAGGCCGCTTCCGCGACATCAATCAGTGGACACTCGACATTATGTCGGACTATTATCTCTGGAACGAGAACATTCCCGACATAATCCTCGACCACAGCTTAGACTACGACCTGTTCCTCGCTCAAATCCTTGACGGTGTTGCTGAGAACGATGATGCAAACCACGATGACGGTCTATGGGACAACGGCGAGCGTGTAAGCTACTACTCCAATATCCAGAGCAACGCGCCACTTTCGCGTGCCACAGGTGAATCTTACAACGATGCCGGTCTTGCTATTCAGGCCACCATACTCGGACCCAACGATGATGACCCCTGCGGTTTCACCGTGATGTTCGTCACCCCGGGAACCGCTGCCGAAGAAGCCGGCGTGCATCGTGGCGACTTCATCACCAAGGTCAACAACATCCCGGTGACTCAGAACAACTATAGTCAGCTCGGCAACTCGCTGCTCAACGGCAACGTGACCGTCGATCTCAACTCCGTTAAGTTCAACAACGGCGTAGCCACAATCACCAACCGCGTCCCCTCGGTTATGATCGCCAAATCATCCTATATTGATCCGGCCATCTACAAATCGACAGTCGTAACCGCTGCCAACGGCAAAAAAATAGGCTATCTGCTCTACATGAACTTCCACATGGACTACGACTCTCAGTTGCTTCAAGTATTCAACCAGTTCAAAGCCGAAGGCGTTGAAGAGCTTGTAATCGACCTTCGCTATAACAACGGCGGCCACGTATTGTCAAGCACCGTACTTGGTACTCTTGTAGCAGGTCAATCCCATCAGGGACAGACCTATCTGCGCACAACCTACAATTCGGCCCGAACAGCAGCCGGCGAAGTGGGTGTCTACAACATTGGAGAAGCCGCAAACCCCGAAACAGCAAACGGCTACGATAAGATATCTCAGGCAATCGACAGCTCGCTCGATCTCAAACGCGTATATGTGATCGGAACCCGGATTACTGCATCAGCCAGCGAACTGCTCATAAACGGTTTGCGCGGTCTTGACATCGATGTACGACTCGTCGGCACTACCACCCAAGGAAAGAACTGCGGAATGGAAGGATGGCAGAAACGCGCAGGCAACTATACGTTTACGCTTTATCCAATTACATTCTATTGTGAGAATGCCAAAGGTTTCCGTGACTACGCCGAAGGATTCAAGCCCGACTTTGAATATGATGACACAAACATCTACCCGGGCGATTTCGGAACAATGGAAGATCAACTCTCGGGAATCGCTCTGACATGGGCTGCTACCGGCAACAAGCCATCGTTTGAATCAACCGGCTCACGTGCATCAACAGGCATATACGTGCTCAAGCCGACAAATGAAATGAAATCACAATTCACCCGCAACATGGGAGGATCTCGCACAATTGTAAAGGCAATGTAAACCCGAGTTCACAATCAATAAATAACGGAAAGGCGTCGCAATCGCGACGCCTTTCCTATTGAATCTAATCTGCGCAAGGACAATTATGCGGCAGGGAGCGTGAAGGTGAATCCGAGGCCTCCGCCGGGAGCGTTCTCTACTGTGATGTCGCCGCCCATTGCGGTGATGATTCGGTGGACGAGGGGCAATCCGAGCCCCGCTCCTCCATTTTTGCGGGCGCGTCCCGTGTCGACACGATAAAACAGGTCAAACAGACGGTCAAGATGCTCATCGTCGACTCCGCATCCATTGTCGGCAAACTCAAACCGATGCATTCCGTCGTTCTCGCCCTTCCATAACAGCGATATACGCGTTCCGCCCGAATATTGCGCGGCATTGTAAATCAGGTTAAGCAATGCGTTGGTAAGCAACGATTCATGACCTTTTATAAGGCAATCCTCGGGAATGTCGCAGATGAAGGTCATATTGTCGGCTATATGGCCTTGAGCTATATCCTCGGCAATCTGAGCCGTCATGTCACGGAAATTGATAATGCCGTAATCTATTGCACCGCCCTCCTGCAGGCGCATGACCATACTCACATCACTCACCAGATTGGCCAGACGGTCGGTATTCTGTTGGGCTCGCACAAGAAACTTACGCTTCAATGCATCAGGCATATTGTCATCGGCCAACACCGTGTCAAGGTACCCCTTGATGATTCCCACGGGAGTGTTCAACTCATGGCTGACATTCATCCCTATCTGTCGCTCATGGTGCATCTTCTCACGTTCGGCATGAATCTTATCGCGGTATAAGGTCAAGAGCTTGCGGGAAACATCGCCGAGTTCGTCATCGGAGAACTCCCATGTGTCAGCGTCATCGGGAAGTTGGTCGGTGGAGATGGCCTGCGCAAGGTTGCGAAGCGCATAGACATTCTTGCACACAACTCTGACTCCCCAGTAGGCCAACGCCGACGACAATATACCAAGTATTATCACCACTATCCACACCATAGGGTCGATGCTGAGGAAGTCGATAACCTCACCCTTATAAGGCAATGCCGCAAACGAACTCACCAGCCCGTCAGCACTCCTTTTTGTGCTGACCATTAGCTTGTTGCCATCGATCGACAAATCGCTTACCGACGCATTAGCGCCGCCACCGCCAAGCCGCTTAAATTCAGGCAGCATATTTCCGGCAGCATCATATACCAAAATCGTAGCTTCAGGATTATCGGCAATCATCACTCCCTTGTTGTCGTAAACCGCGATGCGCAGCGGATCAAGCGTCGTGTTTCCGGTAAACAGATGAATGAAATCGACCGTCTTTTGCAAATCATTTCCATTCTCGTAGGCTTCAATCACCGTATTGTTCACATTAACCAGGCGGTTCTCGAGATTATACTTCAACCGTTGCCTCTCATTTATGACGAAATATGTGATTGTTATGCCTATGATAAGCCATAACAACCCCACAAGCGGTAAGAAAAGCTTCCTATGAAGTCGTAAAATATTATTATTTGCCATTAATATTACTCAAAACAGTCAAAGATGGACAACCTAATGTCACTCCAACCGCATTCACATCATCTGAAATAATGACAACCGACACCCCTATAATGTTCACATTACCGCCCATTGCAACATCCTATTTCAAGAAAAAATTACGCTTCGCGACATTATGGGGTGAAATCGGGATGTCGGGTGTATTACTTTTGCACAAAAAGGTAAGTATTATGGAAAACAATGAAACCAAGAAAAAGGAGAGGGTCTACAAGTTGAAATTTGACCAGCTTTGGATCGATGCCATCAATCAGATTCCTGTGTGCTATCACAGTGAGATTTATTATTGGCTTGACTACTATCAGAATCACAACCACAGCGATTTGATAGGCACTATAAAGGATGACCTTGTGCGCTCGCTGTTCATGCTCATCTACCCCACAATCAAGCGTCGCCGCATAGCCCGCAACCGTCAGCGCAAGTCACGCGAAATCAAGAAGGCCGCCCGACTTGCAGCACCGGTCGAATCACAACAGCCCGCTCAGCCTAAAAAGCCCGAGGAAAAGACACAGCCCGAGACAACAGTTAAGCCACCCGAAGCTCCCGCCAGGCCGCCGCAACCCAGCCCCTCAAAGCAGGAGAGCCGAGGCGCTACAGCCCCGGCTCCCGTAAACAGCGCATATCATCGCCTTCAAAATATCTTGGGAACAAATGATCTTAACTATGAAGTCATCGCGGAAAGAGAATCTTATAATCGCGCTTGGCCGCCTCGCGGGTCCACTCTTCGGGAATGAAACGCCACTGGTTGAGCTTGCGCGGATTCACTTTGCCCTGCTTCTTTATGTAGTCGGTGAGGTAGTGGCGCAGGTCAAGGTCGGTAGCAAACACGATGCGCTCGGTCAACTTGTCGTGAGGGATGCCGGCACCCTTTGTAAGCAATTCACCGCCGCCGTTTCCGCGATAGGAGTTCAGTGCCACGCGATAGGTGCGGGCGGGGTCAAACTCCTTGCCGTCGGCCATGCTCTTTATCGTAACCTTCTCGCCCTTGGGCTTTCTCACATCCACCTCATAGATGATACCCGCCGCCGAGTCAAAGTTATAGCTCGGGTTCTTAAGCGTAGAGCGGCTCTCATCGCCCTCGGTAGGCTCCTCCTTAAAAAGAAGCAGATGGTCGGATGCCGAAGTCATAGTGTTGCACCACAGCGAGTAGGCCTCTTCAAGGTAATCCTTGACCTCTTGTCCGGTAAGCTCCATGACATAGAGCATATTTTCATACTTGTAGAGATTGAACATGTCGCTCACCGTTATAGGGCCGGCATCGATGGTGGCATCGTAGGAGAGCGGAGCGGCAAACGAGATGTCGGCTCCCGTTATTCCAAGCTGAAGCTCATGAATGAGATCGACAAACTCCGACGGGCCGAAGTAGGCGTCGCGCGTGGTGATGCTGCTTGTGAACTCGCCGATAGGTGTGTCGACATACTCCTTGATGACAGCCATGTCGGGAGCAAACTCGGCCATGAAATCGGCATCGGGCTCATAGTCCGACATGTGACGAAGTTCTCCGTCGATGTGCTTGTCGATTATTCGTCCGTCGTCATCACGCTTGAAGGTCATCGTTATGTCGGTAAGCACGACACCGTTGTTGGCCGGATTCATCACCAGCACCGTATCGCCCTCGACATTCACCACCTTCTTGTTTTCGCGACGATGGTCATGCCCCATAAGCACTACATCAAATCCCGGCACGCGCTCGGCTATCTCAAGCGAAGGATTTTCGCGATATCTCACCAAAGTGTTGCCGCGCTGTCCGGCATGGAACACACCCACTATCACATCGGGATTCTCGCGCTCCTTGATTATCGGAATCCACTTGCGGGCAGTGGCCTCCATGTCGTCAAACCGCAGCCCCTTCCACAGTACTTCGGGCAGCCATGCGGGTATGGCCGGAGTGAGCAGTCCGAGAATAGCCACCTTCACCCCGTCGTGCCCCACAACCTTATAGGGAGTGAATGCCGGCTCGCCCGTGGCAGTGTCGATGATATTGGCACCCAATACGGGCATGTCGCACTGTCGGCTCCAGCGCTCAAGCACTTTGCGTCCGGTTTCCACATCGTGGTTGCCTACATTGCCTGCATCGTAGCGCATGAAGTTCATCATTCGCGAAGCCACGTGGGGAGTCACCGTGTCGACAAAGTTGTAGTAGTACACAGTGGGCTGCCCCTGGAGAATGTCGCCGTTGTCGAGCAGAATCACATTGTCGCCATAGCGCTGCCGCGCCTCTTTTACGGCTCCGTAGACACGCGCAAGGCTTCCTGCCGAAGGTTGTCGGGTTATGAAGTTATAGGGGAAGAAGTTTCCGTGTATGTCGCTTGTCTGAAGCAGTTTTATAGTAGTCATGGAGGATGCGTTAAGAGATAGCCCCATAACAGCCGTCAAGGCGGAGAAAAGGGTCAGTATTCGTTTCATAGTTAAATAACAATTTATGTGCATTACGGGGTTATTTCTTGAACAGCCTGAATAGCTCGCCCACCCAGAGTACAAGTGATGTAACGGCGATTATTATCACCCAGTCGACAATCTTGAGCGGAGTCACATTGAACATCTCGCCGCCGAAAGTGACGATAAGAATCTGTCCGACGAGAATAACCAACGCTATGAAATCAAACTCGGAACAGCCCTTGAGGTTGAATGCCGAACCGTGGCTCTCGAAAGCCCTCGCGTTGAACATGTTCCAGAACTGAAGGAACACGAAGATGGTGAAGAAGAGGCTCAGCTCGTAGGGAGTCATCTCCGATGAAGAGGGGTCGAGATGCAGCGACAGGAGGTCGGTGAGGCAAGTGATATCGGCATGATGGAATATGTAGAGAAGCCCAAGCAGCAGGACGAAGAACAATCCGCCCATACCGATTATGTCGTAGCGCATCGGCCGGTTTATGATGAAGGCATTGCGGTCGCGGGGCTTGTCCTTCATGACACGCTCCGACGGCGGCAACGATGCAAGAGCCATGGCGGCAAAGGTGTCCATAATCAGGTTGACCCAAAGCATCTGAGTCACGGTAAGCGGCGACTCGGTGCCCATGAACGCTCCACACAGCACAATGAGGCAGGCCACGACATTTACCGTCATCTGGAACAGGATGAAACGCTGTATGTTGTGGTAAAGCGAGCGACCCCACATCACGGCCCTTCCGATGCTTGCAAAGGAGTTGTCGACAATTGTTATGTCGCTGGCCTCCTTGGCCACCGAGGTGCCGTCGCCCATCGACAGTCCCACCTGCGCGGCCTTTAGGGCCGGAGCGTCGTTGGTTCCGTCGCCGGTCACAGCCACCACCTCGTTGCGCTTCTGCAACGTTTCGACAAGTCGCTTCTTGTCGAGCGGGCGGGCGCGCGATATAACCTTAAGATCCTTTACGCGATCATATAGCGTCTTATCGTCGAGCGCGGCAAATTCGGGTCCGGTGATTATGTTGCGGTCGCCGTCGCCCTCTTTCCACAATCCTATCTGGCGGGCGATTTCCTTGGCCGCATTGGGGGTGTCGCCGGTCACTATCTTGATGGCGATACCTGCGTCAAGGCACTCCTGAACGGCATCGGGCACATCGTCGCGCACGGGGTCGGATATGGCAACAACACCCATAAAGGTGAGATTGTCGGCCACAAGATTTCCGTCGGCGATGGCTTCCTGACCGGGCTCGACAATCTGGTAAGCGAATCCGAGAGTACGCATGGCCTGATTCTGATAACCGAGCAGCAGATTGTCGATCGCCGCCTTGTCGACACCCCCCTCGGTGTTGCGACAGAGCGAGTAGACAATTTCGGGAGCACCCTTGACATATAGGATCGTCTTCCCCGGAAGCACACCCGACTTCACCTCCGAGGCCATGTATTTGCGCTCGGTGGTAAAGGGTATCTCATCGACGCGCTCCACGCCCTCGCGCAGCGTCCTGTAGTCGACTCCGTTGTTGCGGAGCCACAGAATCAGCGCACCCTCGGTGGGATTGCCAAGCACCGACGGCTTATCGGGATTGGAGAGGTCGAGCAGCGCCGTCGAGTTAACGGCTATTCCCTCCTCCACGAGGCGGCTCATCACGCTGTCGTCGAGCCGCTGTTCAGGCAGTCCGAAAAAGTCGGTGCGGTATATGCGCATCTGGTTTTCGGTCAGCGTGCCGGTCTTGTCGGTACATACCACGGTGGTTGCGCCCATCGTTTCGCAGGCGTGCATCTTGCGCACGAGGTTGTTGGTCTTCAACATTCGCCTCATGCTGTAGGCAAGGCTCAGCGTCACGGCCATGGGCAATCCTTCGGGAATCGACACCACGAGCAGGGTGACGGCAATCATTATCGTCTGCAGGAAGAATGTGACAAATCTGAGCCAGTCAAACTCCACCATGTTGATGAAGAAGAGCGACAACCGTCCAATGATAATCAAGGCGGCGATGCCGAGGCTTACTCGCGTTATGAGTGTGCCAAGCCTGTCAAGTTGCTCATTGAGCGGGGTCTTTACGCTGTCGTCGATTTGCGCAGCCTCAAACACTTTTCCGTTCTCGGTGTGGTCGCCCACGGCCTTTACCTCATACATTCCATGACCTTCCATGACCTTGGTGCCACGCATCACCCAATCGGTGGGGAAAGTGGCATCCTTGTCAAAGAGAGCCGGGTCGGTCGACTTGGCGCACACGGGCTCACCCGTCAGCGACGACTCGTCGACCTGGAGCGAAACAGCCTCGATTAACTGTCCGTCGGCGGGAATCTCCTCACCGGTGGTAATGATAACTGTGTCGCCAACGACGATGTCCTTCTTGGGAACCTGAGTAGTGTTGCCGTTGCGAATCACCTGGACAGGCTCATCGTCATTCACCTGGTTGAGGATGGCAAACTCCTTGTCGGCCCTTGCCTCAAAGTAGAAGGCAAGCCCCGTGGCAAGGAATATGGCGATGAAAATGCCAAGCGGCTCAAAGAACACCGTAGCGCCGGTATCGGGCAATGCGTAATACTCATAGCACGCAATGCCTATCGAGAGCGCACCGGCAACAAGAAGGATTATTATCAACGGGTCCTTGAATTTCTCGAGAAATCGCATGAACATCGATCTCTTTTTGGGCGGAGTAAGTACATTTACACCATGCTCACGCCTGCTTTCCAGAACCTGAGCATCGGTCAAGCCATCGTAATGACGAGATTGTGACATAGATATTACCTGAATTTAATTTTTTTATATCAACAACTAATCCGATGATAAAGTTAGAAGTTATAGGCAACACCGATCGAAGGCACAAATGCGTGAACCTTGTAATCGGCGGTAAAGGTCTTGTTTACTGGTAATCCGAGATTGGGCATGCTCGCAGCAAGCAGGTCGGTGTACGGGCATGAAGCGTTATCCTTGCCAAGGCCGGCCACATAGAGCATCGACAGGTCGATCGACACGTTCTTGATAGGACGGAACGACAGTCCCAAGGTAGGCTCAAGCTTGGTCATACCCGGAGTTTCGGGGTTGTAGTAGGATATATTCACAGGAGTTGTGTCGACAATGAATCCGGCACGGATGTCAAAGCGATTGGTCAGGGCATACTGTGCGCCGAGGCGGAAAGCCCACGAGTTGCGGTAATCCTTGGTGAGATGCTGATTGTAGGGGGTGAGCTGATCGCTGAGGAAGTCTATCTCAAGGCTCTTGTAGGTGCTCCAGCCTGTGAACTGTGCATCGAAAGCGAGAGTGAGCGCCTCAATGGGCTTGTAGCTTACACCGAATGTAAGTACCGAGGGCATAGGCATTTCGGCCGAGAAGTTGGCTTCGTTGAGCACGTTCAGAGTCGACGACAGCACAGCGCTGGCAACATCGTTGGCATAGGTTACCGCCGCATCGCCCGACTTCACTCTCATAGTCATGCGTGAGCGATAGTTGACGCCTACCGTCCACTGCTCGTTGATGTCATACATGGCACCGACATTGAATCCGAGAGCAATATTGGCCGTTCCCTTGAGATTGACCGACGCGGGAGTGGTGGAGCCGAAGCGATAGTCATTGCCCAATGCTCCGAGCACAAGGTCGAGAGTGGAAGGCGACACAAGTCCCTTGTTAAGGTCGACAGTTCCCCACGACACCATCAGTCCGGCACCAACCGATAGTCCGGGCACGATTTCCCAGGCCACAGTGGGCTGGATGGTGTAGGTGGCGAGGTTTACCGATTGATTCAGCACGGCACCCGGCCAATTGGTACTCCAGTCGATGCTGCTTCCATAGGGAGTGTACATGCTCACTCCGGCCTTAAGATTATCGTAGATGCTGAACGCGGCGCCCACATTCATGGGGGTGCTCACCTTATTGTTGGTTTCATATTCCTTACCGTCAATTGTAGCTGTGGCGGTTGCAGCAACGCCGTTGACACTTGCAGTCAAGTCGAGCGACTTATCCATGAACGCCATTCCGGCAGGGTTGAAATACATACTTTCGGCTCCAAGCTTGAGCGCAACACCGGTGTGGGCCATTCCGCCCTGACGGGCACTCAAGGTGTTGACCTGATAGCCTTCGGCCATAACTGTAAGCGAAACAGCCAGAGCCATCGAGGCCAAAATCAATTTCTTCATAAACTTGAACTTTTTTGTTTTTACTTTAATCGTCAATAGATAAAATTTCGCATCCAATGCGAATACAGCCGACAAAGTTAGACATTTAAATCCATTTAATCGTCCTAAACTGAACATTTTATCAGAAAAACAGAACAATTGGATCAAAACAGATCAATTATTGTCCACTTAAAGCACTGAATAAAAATAAATACTACAATATATTCCACAAAAACACTACAATCAGCCGACACAACAGGATTCAGCGAAAGTCTGCAATGTATTCGTAATTTCACGAATTACAGTATTGTTTTCGAGAACAAAATCACCAATAAATTTATCGAAACACTATAATAATATTCAACCTAAATCATTTATAAAATTTAGGCTCTATAATATATATTTGTCAGGCATCTTCAATGCTGATTGTTGATAAATTCATCTAAAAGTCTACTGAATTCATCAACAGAATCATCAGAAATTGATTTTTCAACCGTTCTATGACGAGTTCTTATATTGGCAGCATCCTCCGCAGAGAATTCCGGAATTTGATAATCCTGAACCTTTTCATTGACCAACCTGGCAAAATCATTTATTATTGCGGCAAATTTTTCATCCTCTTTATTAACTACTACTTCCCACAATTCATCGTTATATTTCAATACCTCATTAATTTCAATTGCAATCTCAACAATTTCAATAAGGAGTAACTGTATATTTTCATCACTCTCTTTTTCTGCCAAGTCCAATATTTCATTTTGATAATTCATATTTTCAAGCAAGTCATTGATAATCGGGATATTCTCGCGAAGAGAATAAAGACACCGAAGTATACAATGCCATATCTCCACAACTTCACCCGATGACATCGTAGGTACAAACTTCTCTATGGGAAATTCGATGGGAATGGAGCATTCAAGATTGTGAGTTGAACAAATTTCGTTTAATGCATCCACAAAATTGTTCAATGCCAGAATCAACGCCTTTGTCACTCCTTCATAAGTAGACTTTTCAATCTCAATAAAACGGTTGACGGCCGGCAAGCACCTCAACTCGTCAAAAATCGGAAGGAGAATATCGTCATGTTTTCGGATTTTATTTTCTTCAATTATCGAGCAATCAAGAGCGAAAGCATAGAACAAATCAGCATCGACACTTTCTCTACCATTAAAAAAGTCATCCATTCCATGCTGCCTGCTATATTCCGGGAAATATTCCAATGCTTTCGGACCTATTAACCTTATATAACCATAATCATTATCTTTTAAAACGGCCTCCAAAAACTGACGAATATCAGATATCACAGAATCATCAGGTTCCCACCTTAGAGAATCTTTCCAAATTAGTATATATTTTATAGCATCAGCACGTAAATCCTTGTTGTGTTCAGAATGAATTATTGACTCTAAAAAAGATTTTACAGTTTCTACATCAGAATCTTCTGTAACCGAGATCTTTTTCAGACATTTCATAGCTTTTTCATTAGAAAGGCTATACTTGCCAAGCGACAGTAAAACCGTTTTTCTATACTCATCTTTATCCATCCAAGTTCCTTCGTCATATATTTCCAATAAATCCTCAATAGCCGGAGTATAACCGTTTTCAGCAGCTTTACCTATCCATTCGAGTCCTTTTATGGGATTGTAATTTTTGGGTTCACTATTATCCATCATACCCTTGCCAATGTAATACATCATTTCAGGCATCCCCATTTCTGCACCTATACGTATTATTTCAAACGCTTTCGGTATCCGTTGTCCTATACTATAATCTATAGCAATTTTACCGTTTTCTCTAAATGAGTAAATTTTCAAAAGCGCATTAAGGCATGCCTGACTGTTGTTACGAGCCTGAATTTCAACTATCTGCTCCAATCTGTCAAGGAATAAGTTTTTATCTTCTTCAGACTCAACTTCAGCAGGAAAATAACCATTCTCCAATACAAGCTCGGTCATAACATCAGCACCTATTCCAACTGAATCATACCATTCTTTACAGCATTGCCAAGCATTTTCAAATTCTCCAGAATTTTTGTAATGGGTAGCCAAAAAATTATATGAATTAGAATCGCGTAGAAGTCTTCCCTTTTTAGCCATAAGAATAGCCGTATCCTCTTCCCCTAACCAATAATATACCCACGCCAACATTCCATAAGCGCTTTTCTCATTATTTAGGAGAGCTTTCTTATACCATTTTATGGCTTCATCATAATCCGCCACGAATCGATCACCATCGCCCAAAGCTATATCACCCATAAAAGCGAACCCCTTCAGGAAACCTCTTTCTATGGCCCGAGAAGCAACAACAATAGCTTCGTCTTTCTGCTTAAGATCAAATAAATATGTCTGACAAAGGATTTTGTATGATCTTTGATCCCCTGCCTCAACACCCTTATTAAGCAAAGATATTGCCTTGTCTATATCCTTCGGAATTTTGTCACTGCCCATACTATATTCTTGGCCCATATAGGAATACGCTTCCTTACACCCCATATCAAGGGCTTTCTTGTAATAGTGCATACCTAAAGTATGACTCTGCTTGATTCCCATTCCCCAACTGTATTGTATTCCTAAGCGAAGAAATGCCAGAGGGACAGAGTTTTTGCGAATAGCTTTCTTCAGATATTCAAAAGAAACAAGATTATTAGATGCCTCTTTATACAATTTACAATGCATAAGAAAGTTGGCATAACAATGATTATTACGCGCCTGTTGTTCTATACCGTCCCATATTTCATCGTCGAAATTTTGGATTTCATCTTCAAGGTCATAAAACATTTGGCATAAGACATTTTTTGCATTACGATTGCCCCGTTCAGCGGATGCAAATAAAGCCAAAGCCGCCTCATTATATTCTTTTCCCTCGTAGAGAGCCATCCCTTCGTCATAGTCAAAGTCAGTTGAACAATCATCACTTTCGATAGTAAAACGATCCTCCTTTTTCTGAGATTTTTCATCATCACCGGAATCCATTGTGTCTTCAAGTTCATTTAGAGCAATCTTGACATTTTTCAACAATAGCTCGAACTTACGATCAGGATTTGGATATGCGTCAATCCATTGTTTACTTCTAAGTTGAAGTGTCAGGCCATTGTTAACTTGAATTTTACCAACGATAAAAGGAATTACGAGTTTTTTCTGTTCAAGCGCAGATGAAACTTCGGCTTTAACCCAATCTGACTCAAGTGCCGCATTAGAAAGTACAGCAATCATGATTTTCGACTCGCTTATCTTTTTCGCGATAATATCGGCATAATCCCTGCCCGCGGACACTTCAAGTCCGGAGTCATACCAGCACTTGATTCCTGCGTTGTCAAGAATATATTCAATTGCCTTAACAATATTGATTGACTGTCGCTTGTAACTTATAAAAACATCGTATTTCATATTTTCAGACCCCGGACTATACCAAATTCAAATCAATTCAACGGAGTTCTCAAAGTTAATTAAAAAACGTGTAAAATGCAAAATACAGTATAAATATCTAACTTCCTATAATTGGATCAAAACAGATCAATTATTGTCCACTTAAAGTATTGTCCACTTAAAGCACAGAATGGTTTAAGGACAGAGCCGGTTGATAAATAAGGGGTAAATGAAACTTCGTGGAGGGAAGCTAATTGCCTATATATAAATCGGGTTCAATAATGTTAGTATCTATTGTATCCAACCCGATGCTCCAATAGTAGGGCGATGCTTCCGGCAAAACGATTACGCTGTCCTTCATGCCAGCATATTTTATAACATCGTCACTATGAAAAAAACACAAGAAAAGTCGCACGGATTAGGAGCGACTAAAAACTAAACCCCGAGGTTTGTCATAAGACAGGGACACTCGGGGGATTCCGTTGCAAAATTAGAAATAATTTCGTAATTTTGGAAATTACAATACTTTAGACATTTTGTCTGATTCTACCATTGCTAAAATCGAGGCGTTGAAATGAAGAAGTGCTATATTTTCGTAATCCAATATTATAACTCTAAACGTATGGCAAAAAAGCTCTATCTCTTTGCTTCACTTGTGAGCATCATTATGGCAGTAGCAACAACTGCCTGTGGAAAAACGAGTAATACCAAGACCGAAAAGGTCGATGGCGTTGAATGGAATATATCTGTTCGCAAGGCCGTACAATTTAATGACCCTCAGACGGGTATAAACACTGATAACAACTACACGGTTGCTGACACAGCATCTGTCAATGAGAAACTTTTGAGCGTAAAGCCTGAAAACCTTACGCTCGACTGGACCATACCCAACACTGATGGAACGATTTGGTTGGTTGCATACGAAAGCGAACCGATTTTATCGGAAAAAGTAAGCGTAACAGAGGCTAATTCAATACCTTCCTATGGCGGCAACATTCAGATTAGTTTCAAACTTTCCGATGCTGAAAAGTGGGCAACAATAACAAGAGAAAACATCGGTAAGCGTTTGGCTGTATTTGTAAACGATCAACTTATGAACGCTCCCAAAGTAAACAGTGAAATTGAGTCAGGAAGATGCTCAGTATCGATCCCGGCGAATATGGTAAAGGATTTTTTGCCAAATATTGACCTTGAAAAGATTAAGCAATAGAGGTACAAAAAATGGTAAAATGAGCTTTGAAATGCTGATTTATGCCCGTCAACGAGGAGTCTTTACAGTATTTGTATTATCTTTATACATGCTAAAAATTTTTACAAAAACAACATAATTACTTTGATGAAATTTGGACAATTATTTGCAGTTGCGGGATGCACGGCCCTTTTAGGGGCATGTTCGGGCTCGTCGCTGCTGCCCGGACAAGATGGAACCCTGAGCCGGCTGGATGTTGAAGACATGGGCATAGCGGTGGCAGCCGACAGCCAGCGCGAATATTCTTTTACCGATAAAAAGGCCTCATTCTGGTATGGCATGACGCACACCGACAACTGGGACGACTGGCACTCGGGGTGGAATATAGCTAAACGACGGCTGCTGAGCGACTATACCGTGGGCGTTGACGGCGACACGCTGTCAAGACGCGAGGCCGAGGTAACGGTCTATCCCTATAAAATTGACCGTGTATATGCGAAGGCCCGCGAGAATTTCTATATGTTTGACCGTGTGGAGCTGCTCTATGTTGAACTATCGGATGTGAAGGGCGATTCGGTGTGGATAGAGCTGTCACCAAGGCTTATTTCGGCCGGCAAACAGGGCGCGGCAGGTATTGAATTCGTGCCCAAAGAATCGGCCGGAGGTGTTATCACCCTGCAGCCGTTCAAAGATGTAGCCTGTCGATGGAACGGCACCCGACTGATGGCGCCTGCCGATGCCGGAGGCTTCATCATTTCATATACGGAAGACGGCAGTGCCGCACAGGTTGCCGCACTCTTTCGCCGCGACCACGAGAAAATGCTCAGTGAGCGCATCGACCGAATGAACGCTTTGGTGGAGAAGTCCAACCCTCTATCTTCGGACAATGATACGCTCGACAGAGCCATGGCCTGGATCGTCCTCACCACCGACGAGCTTATAACCTGCCAGCAGGGCAACGGCATTTATGCCGGCTTGCCATGGTTTAACGAGTATTGGGGCCGCGACATGTTCATCTCAATGCCGGGGGCTGTCTTTTGCACCGGACAGTGGGAAACGGCGCGAAGCATATTCAGCGATTTTGCAAAGTTTCAGGACCGAAATCCCGAATCGGAAACTCTCGGCCGCATTCCCAACCGTGCCAACCTCGAAGGCATAATCTACAATACGGCCGACGGTACGCCGCGCTTTGTGACGGATGTGTACGAATATATGCAATATACCGGCGACACTACATACCTCGCCTCAATCTATCCGGCTATCGAGCTGAGTATCAACAGCGTGATTGAGCGTGGAACCGATACCGACGGCTTCCTCGTTCATGCCGATGCCGACACATGGATGGATGCCAAACGACAGGGAAAGTATCCCTGCTCGCCACGTGGCAACCGTGCCGTCGACATTCAGGCGTTGTGGTACGGGCAGTTGCGCAGCGGTGCCGAGATGGCTCGCATCATGGGACATGACGATGAGGGCCGCCGTTGGGACCTGGCCGCCGATTCGCTATTAGCACAGTTCAACCGCATGTTTGTCAACACTGCCGACACATTGGTCTACGACCATCTCAATGCCGACGGAACCCCCGACCGCCAGTACCGCCCTAATATGCTCTATGCCCTCGACATGGTGGCCGACACGGCAGTTGTCATGAAAGAAACACGTGATGCATGGCGGAGGCTCGTATATCCGTGGGGTGTGGCATCGCTCGACCAAAACGATCCTCAGTTCCATCCTTACCACGAGAACTGGCATCACTACCACAAGGACGATGCCTACCATAACGGCACGGTGTGGCTGTGGAACAACGGCATGGCCATGCAGCGCATGATAGAGGCCGGGCAGCAGGACATTGCATGGCAGCTCTTTGAAAACATGAACCGTCAGGCTCTCTATGAAGGCGCTGTGGGAAGCCTGTCGGAGAACGCCGACGCCTGGCCCCGCAAGGGAACGCAGTGGGCACGACGTTCCGGTACTTTCCTCCAGGCATGGAGCAATGCCGAGCAAATCAGAGTATGGTACCAGGGCTTTCTGGGCATACGTCCCGCACTTCTCGACGGCAGCATCACGCTTGCACCGCGCATACCTTCGGCTCTGAACACATTGCGCTACAGCGAGCTGATTGGCAACGGAAGGCTCCTCGGAGCCTTCGAGCGCACCGCCGACTGCCGCATCTATGAATACCGGTTGTCGGGCATAGCGGCGCGTCTGAAATTCGACATCGAAGATTTTGCCACCTTCGACCTCGCCGTGGCCGAAGGCTCGACAGTGCGAATGAAAGTAACCGACACCGAACTGACAGCAAGCGTCACCGATCGCGACGGAAAGACTACACACAAAAGCACCATCGCTCTCGACCCGGCCAAAGCGGCACGCCAACAAGCCATGGACCGCTACTTCGATGGCACGCACTTTGCCGTGCCATCGATGAAGGAAAACCTCCCGTCGCTCAGCCGCTACTTCGACCCGCCCCTCGACTACTCCAGCATTGAGTAAATCATAAGCCGATTACACTTTGCCCTCTATCAATCATCCAATCATACGACCTTCTGCGACATCGCCAAACACCTTGAGTGGATGGCGATGTTTTATTTTATCAAAGGGCTGTAGGTGTTATGCTTTGATTGCCGAAATCCATGAGGAATTCATCCGAGAGGACTTTTATTGCTGAATATCAGCCACATAAGAAAAAAACAGTACAACTATCAGTTAAGGAAAAGTGGGAGCGAAGAAGTTGCTTTTAGGGGATGAAAGGATTAGAAAAGGTAAGTGTTTTGAGTGAAATATTTAACTAAATCTTAACAATTGATACGTTTTTGATTTGCCAATATCGTATTGATGTAGGATTAAGAGCCGGTTCGACAATAAATTTTAGCTAAGCTGAAAATTATGAGCGTAAAATAGGCGTAGTTTGAACTATTATTATTATATTTGCAGCCTAATAGACGCAAGTACGACCATGGAAGAGAACATATACATGTTGCCTGACGGGGAAATCCGTCGTCGGTTAGGACAAAAAATAAGACATCTGCGACTACGACAAGACTTCACTCAGGTGTCGCTCTCGGAACAGGCGCAAGTTTCATTGACGACATTAAAGAGAATCGAGAAAGGCGATATAAGCTATTTCGATTCCTTGATGCGCGTGCTTCGCATACTTGGCGAACTGGATGTGTTCTCGTCACTCATTAAGGAAGATGAGATGAGTCCCAATGAATATTTCGAGTTTGTCGAAGCAAGCAAGAAGAAGCAGCGCAAACGCGCAAGTGGTAACAACAAGACCAACACACAACCTAATACCGAAGAATCAGAATGGTAGATATAGCAAGAGTTAACCTGTATGGTCAACCCGTCGGGACATTCCGATGGGACAACAACCGCCAGCTGGCACATTTCGAGTATGCCGAAAGCTTCATAGGCAAAGGTCTTGAACCCTCGCCGATCCTGATGCCTGTGCGTCAGGGAAGGATATATTCATTCTCCGACATAGGTCGTGAGACATTCAAGGGGCTTCCCGGTATGCTTGCCGATTCATTGCCCGACACCTACGGCCGAGCACTGTTTGATCGTTGGCTCGCGCTCACCGGTCGTAGCAGCGGAAACGCAGTGGAAACACTATGTTTCCTCGGCAAACGCTGCATGGGAGCTTTGGAGTTTGAACCGGCCATGGATGCACCCTATAGTCCGGATGTCAGAATAGAACTTGATTCCCTTGTTGAAGTGACAAGCGAGGCATTGTCTGAAAAGGAAGATTTCGGAGCCAATCTTGAAGAGGACAAGAAGGCGGCAATAGCCGAAATAGTGCGACTTGGCACCTCTGCCGGAGGACAGAGGGCGAAAGCCATCATAGCCTACAATCCATTGACCGGGGAAGTCCGCTCAGGACAGATTGAAGCTCCGGAAGGCTTCGACTATTACTTGATAAAACTCGACGGTGTAACCGCTGAAGCCGGATTCAGGGAAACGCAGAATTTCGGCCGATTGGAATACTCTTTCTATCGGCTTGTAAATGAATGTGGCATAGAAATGTCGGATTGCAGTCTCATAGAAGAGAATGGACGCGCCCATTTTCTCACCAAGCGTTTTGACCGTCAGAATGGTGAGAAAATTCATCTGCAGACACTCTGTGGCATAGCGCATTATGATTATTGCAATCCCCGTTCATACTCTTACGAGCAGGCGTTCAACGTAATGAGGGCATTGAGACTACCATACTCACAAGCGCAGGAAATGTATCGTCGCATGGTGTTCAATGTAGTGATCCGCAATCAAGATGACCATACCAAGAACATATCCTTCCTTATGGACAGACAAGGCAAATGGACCCTTTCACCGGCATACGACATGGGATTTGCATACAACCCAAAGGGTGGATGGACAGCACAGCACCAGATGTCAATCAACGGGAAGTTTGACGACATAACCCGCCAAAACCTTTTAGAATTTGCGAAACGCAACAATATAAAGGAAGCTACTGAAATAATCGACCGTATTGCCGAAGTCTCGTCACGCTGGCCTCTCTTGGCAAGGGAATGTGAAGTCCCCCAGCCCATGATAGATGCCATTGTGCCGAATTTGAAACTCTCCATATAATACATCCTTCTTCACAAAGATTTCTAAAATCATGAAAATATATCCAGACAAAGACAAGGCATTTCCTAATCCTGCGATTCCGAGCCTTTGCTACATAAAAAATGTGGTGAAGAATCCGAGAATAATCATTGGCGATTATACATATTATGATGATGTTGACGGAGCCGACAGATTTGAAGAGCATGTCACACATTTCTATGAGTTCATCGGTGATAGGCTGATAATCGGAAACTTCTGCGCTATTGCCAAGGGGGTTACCTTTGTCATGAACGGTGCCAACCATCGGATGGACTGCGCCACGACCTATCCTTTCTACATAATGGGAGGAGACTGGGGAGGTGCGATTGCTCCTGTAATGGATGAATTGCCGCTCAAAGGTGACACTGTCATAGGCAATGATGTCTGGATCGGGCAGAACGTGACAATCATGCCCGGCGTACATATAGGCGACGGAGCCATAATCGGCACAAATGCAACAGTAGCCTCCGACATTCCTCCTTTTTCGATAGCCGTGGGCAATCCGGCAAAAGTCATACGCTGCAGATTTGACTCTGAAATGATAGACTTGCTGGAGCGTCTACAATGGTGGAACCGTCCCATTGAAGAGATTGATAAATTGATTCCTATCCTCTCAAATCCTGATATCGACGAGGCAAAAATTGAAATAAAGAAATATCTGCAAAGTCAATAATAGACACCTCATCTGCGTAAACTGCGAATTCCAGGCCGCTTAAGTCATTTTTTGAGGGAAACGCCTGAATTTGTTTTCAACGGATGTCATGAGAGTTGTCAAGGAATTATTTTTCACCGCTATAAAACAGGGTTTTGGACGCATGAAGAAACAATGACGGTACAAAAAGAGGGAAAATGAGCTTTGAAACGCTGATTTCGCCTGTCAGAGATAGCTTTATACGGGATTCTCACTACCTTTGTATTCTCATACGGTGTATAAATATTTTAATTTTATAACATGACATATGAAATGTTTTGCAATCGCATCGCTCCTGTTATGTGCAGTGGCGATTCCTTTTCAATCAATTGTGGCTAAAGGAATCAAGCCATTATCACAAAGTGATAAGCAACGGTTGATAGTAACTACCGATCTCGGAGGTACCGATCCAGATGACACACAGTCGATGATCCATCTGCTCGTATGTTCTGACAGAATTGATATTGAGGGCATCATAAGCTCTCAGGTGTGGATGGATGACCCTGACAAGTCCGATAAGATACGGGAAGTGTTATCCTGGTATGAAGATGTCAGACCAAATCTGGCTTGTCACTCAGCCGGATTCCCTGACGCAGATTATCTTAAATCAGTCACGGTGACCGGACAAAAGCACTCCAACATGTCGGGGGTTGGTGACTATATGGATTCTCCGGGGTCTGAGCTGATTATTTCCACCGTTGACAACGAAGAAGACGGTCGTCCGGTCTGGATTGCGGCATGGGGCGGAATGAACACCGTGGCTCAGGCATTGTACAAGGTTAAGAACACGCGAAGCGAAGAAGAATTAAGTAGTTTTATAAATAAAATACGAATCTACGATGTTCTGGGACAGGACGATGCAGGTGCATGGATTGCAAAGAATTTCCCGAACCTTAAATACATCAGAAATGTGGAAGTGTACGGATGGGGACCCTCTGACGAGTGGATCAGAGAAAACGTCCAAAACAGAGGAAGTCTCGGTTCTCATTATCCAAATAGGATATGGGCTACCGAGGGGGATTCTCCATCATTCTTCTATGTATATGCAAACGGGCTTAATGTTCCTGAACATGTCGATTATGGAGGTTGGGGAGGACGTTTCGACGTTAAAAAACAGAGAAATATACGAGGAATGTCATTTATCGAAAAGAGCGGAAAGAATGAAAAACAGTATGATGATTACTACATGACAGGAAGCTCTCCCGAAGGTTGCAATGCCATAAACCGATGGCGTGGTCATATATGGAACAATTTTGCAGCACGAATGCTATGGTCTACCACTGCTGACTTTTCAACCGTCAATCACCATCCTGTAGCAGTGGTAAACGGAGATAAATCTCTAAAATGTATGTATAGAACAGTAAAAGCAGGTGATGACGTAAAACTTGATGCGCAGAAATCGGAAGACCCCGATGGAGATTCAATCTCATATAAATGGTCGATATATTCTGAGCCCGGGACTTATCGTGGTAATGTGACAATACATGGAGAAACACAACCTGTATGCAAGATTGAAGTGCCTCGGGATGCTTCAGGAAAGAACTTCCATGTCATACTCGAAGTCAATGATAACGGAATACCTGCACTGACTGCTTATCGAAGAATTTTGTTTGAGGTGGAGTGATGTAAATATGATTCGCTAAACGAAATCTATAAAATTATTAGAAACGTCAGTCAAAAGGCACGAATGCTGGCAGCCGTCTCGTTAGTCAGATTGTTTTAATAATAATTTATGTCATATCATATTGATATTCCTCGCCCTCTCTCACTCTTCCAGTCATACCGACCTTCTGCGACATCGCCAACCTCGTTGAGTGTGTGGCGATGTCTTATTTTATCAATGGGCTGTCGTGGTTATGCATACTCACAAATAATCTTCCGTTGGTTGAGCCTTAAAAGCGCCATAGAGTATCTCGGAGAATGGGAAATGCTCTATAATCCCGATTTTAGAGCCGGCTCTTAATTGTACTGAATTAGGTACAATTAAAAATGCCGCAGGAAGCAACAACTTTGTACTATCGGTAAAAACGTGGCTTGAACGGACAAATGCCATAAGCATACGTTCAAAAGCCGGTCGCTATGGAGGCACATACGCACATCGGGATATAGCTTACCATTTCGGTCAAGGATTTATTTTGTCAGCAGTATGTATTGACTTGGAGTGGAGGTGCATAAGCGAAGAGTATGCCAAAAGAGCCTTCTATTAATTGAGCGTGACATAATTTATTACATTCCTTACTGTTACGATACAAATGTATAACAAAATTCCCACATAATCAGCTTAGCCGGAGTGAATCGCCATCATGTGCGACATTTGCGATTATGTTTAGCCGAATATTTTGTATATTTGTGTTTCATAACCTTTAATTCATCACGACAATGAAGAAAATCATTCATTACATCAACCGAATAGCATGCACACTGTCGGGAATTGCATTGGCGACACAGCTCAACACTGCTAATGGAGCCAACCCTTATCTGCCGCTGTGGGAGTACATCCCCGACGGGGAACCTTACGTATTTGAGGATCCCGACAATCCGGGAAAATACCGCGTCTACGTGTACGGCTCCCATGACTCACTGATAAAGGAGTACTGCGGCCGCGAGCAGGTAGTGTGGTCGGCACCGATTGACAATCTCAACGAATGGCGATATGACGGCATCATATTCGAGTCGAAAACCGACGCCAACGGGAAACCGCTCAATACCGAGGGAATAGGCGACATCCTTTACGCCCCCGACATAGCCGAGGTAGTCGACAAGGAGGGCAACAAGACCTACTATTTTTATCCCAACAACCAAAGCGAAGGTCGCAAGGGCATGATAGCCAAGGCATCGCGCCCCGACGGCCCGTTTGTAGTGTGCAACTGGAGCAAGGAGTCGCCCAAGCTGACCGACGGCGACTTGCGGTTTGACCCGGCTGTGCTTGTCGACGATGACGGCAAGGTCTACGGCTACTGGGGCTTCGAGGAGTCGCTCGGCGCCGAATTTGACCCCGTAACCATGGCTACGGTCAAGAAGGGCACCAAGCCGGTCAAGGACATGATTTCACACTACAAGCAGGATGGTGTGTTCCGATTCTTCGAGGCATCGTCGATACGCAAAATCAAGGACAAATACGTATTTATTTACAGCCGCAAGTCAGACAACGGCGAGTGGGGCCTTCCCACCTCCAACTACACGCTTGCCTACGCCTACAGCGACAATCCGCTCGGCCCGTTCACCTACGGCGGCACGATAATCGACGGCCGAGGACGCGACACCGACCTTCAGGGCAATCCCATAGCCACGGCTACGCCCAACGGCAACACCCACGGCAGCATAGCCGAGATAAATGGACAGTGGTATGTGTTCTACCACCGCCAGAACGGTACCACCGAATATGCACGCCAGGCAATGGTTGAGCCTATCGAAGTAAAAGTTACCGAAGGCCCCGGCGGCAAAGTCGAGATAAGCGAGACCGAATACACCTCACAGGGCTTTGAAACCTCAGGACTCGACCCCTACCGCCGCTACTCGGCCGGAATAGCCTGCTACTACACAGGCCCGCGCAAGGCCATCTCGGCATGGCCCAACTTCACCTTCTCGGGCTCATACGTGCAGCCCACCTACGGCGATGAGAAGAATTTTGAAACTCCCTACGACCTGCGCGTCAACAGCAATCCGGTGGTCAACAACACCGACGGCTCGACCGTAGGCTACAAATACTACAACTTCGACCTGCTCGACACCACAAAGGACAACGAGCTGGTGCTCAACATCAAGCCTCTCGGAACCGAGGGCCGCATCGACATAATGGTCGACAGCCCGTGGACCGAGCGGGGCGGACGCAAGATTGGAAGCCTCGCCTTGAGCCCCAACGCCAAGCAGGAGCGCACCGACATGGCCGTGAAGCTGTCGGGCCTAAAGGGAATGAAAGGGAAGCACGCCATATACCTGCTGTTTACCTCGCCCACAAAGGATAAGTCAATGTGTGAGCTGCACGAGCTTACATTCAGGAAAGCGAAATAACCCCCATTCAGCAAAATGTCGAAGACACAGCTCAAGAAATTCCTGAACACGCTGAATCACGATCAAATAACCGAGATGGTCCTTGAACTCTATGCCGCACGCAAGGAGGCCAAGGACTATCTTGACTATTTCATGAATCCCGACGAGGAGAAAATGCAGGAAAAATATCGCGCAATCATAACCAAGGAGTTTCTCCCCGGTCCCGGCAGAGTCAAGGGGCGCACATCGCGATGCCGCAAAGCCATCAAGGAGTTTGCCACACTGCATCCCCACCCCTCACGCATAGCCGACCTCATGCTCACCACCGTCGAAAGCATCATGGTCTACGACCGCCGCGTGCGATGGGTCAAGGAGTCGCAGGAAAATGCCGCCGCGAACACCTTGCGCGAGGCTCTCGATACAATATGGAGCAACGACATGATGCCTCAATTTGAGCGCCGCCTATCCATAATAAAGGAGAAGAGCAGCGGGCTCCGACACAGCTTGCGGAGCCGTATCAACGACACATTCAACGATTGGCACGATACAATAAAATGAGGTTTCAAAACGGAGCCAAAGTGCTGAAAGTGTTTCATTTGTTAATATATTAAGTTAAAATGATTATATTAGCATAAAATTGCTAAAGCGTTTACGTTTTTTAAACACTTTTAGGGCATAAATCTCTCAAAAACGGCTTCCACAAACGGTTTTCAATTGTTATAGTCAATGAAACAGTGATATTACCCGCTTTTTCACATCCCTCGTCCTCTTTATCGGGTAGTGATACCGGGCAATGAGGTTCTCATAAATAAATAGTTGAAACGTGAGAGGTGGTGTTGGCTGAAACCCGGCCAACCCCACCTTTCTTTTTCAGAAGTCGAAGAATAGAGTCGAAGTTGCAGAACTACGATGGTTTAACAAAGTTTTCATGCCGATAAATCATTTACTTTTTGTAATTTTGCACGACGATAACCGACTTCTACAACAATTTATAAACAAAACATATAAATCATGGCAAAGAAAGCATTACTAATGATCCTCGACGGATGGGGCATCGGCAATCACACCAAAGGCGATGTCATCTATTCGACTCCGACTCCCTACTGGGACTATCTCGTAAACACATATCCCCACTCACAGCTTCAGGCCAGCGGAGAGAACGTAGGTCTGCCCGACGGCCAGATGGGTAACTCGGAAGTGGGTCACCTCAACATCGGCGCCGGCCGCGTGGTATATCAGGACCTTGTAAAAATCAACAAGGCCTGCAAGGACGGTTCAATCCTCAAGAACCCCGAAATCGTAAACGCATTCAGCTATGCCCGCGACAACGGCAAGGCCATCCACTTCATGGGCCTTACCTCCAACGGCGGCGTACACTCATCGCTCGACCACCTCTTCGCGCTGTGTGACATAGCCAAGCACTACGGACTTGAGAAGGTTTACATCCACTGCTTCATGGACGGCCGCGACACCGACCCCCGCAGCGGAAAGGGCTTCATAGCCGAACTTGAAGAGCACTGCGCAAAATCGGCCGGCAAGGTAGCATCGATAATCGGCCGCTACTACGCAATGGACCGCGACAAGCGCTGGGAACGCGTCAAGATAGCCTACGACCTGCTCGTGCACGGCGAAGGCAAGAAGGCCACCGACATGGTTGAAGCCATGCAGGAGTCCTACAACGAGGACATCACCGACGAATTCATCAAACCCATCGTCAACGCCAATGTCGACGGCACCATCAAGGAGGGCGACGCAGTGATATTCTTCAACTACCGCAACGACCGCGCAAAGGAAATAACCACAGTGCTCACTCAGCACGACATGCCTGAAGCCGGAATGACCACCATCCCCAACCTTCAGTACTACTGCATGACCCCCTACGACGCATCGTTCACAGGCGTACACATCCTCTTTGACAAGGAGAACGTAACCAACACGCTCGGCGAATATCTGTCGTCGCTCGACAAGAAGCAGCTCCACATAGCCGAAACCGAGAAGTATGCCCACGTGACATTCTTCTTCAACGGAGGCCGCGAAGCCCCCTATGAAGGCGAGGAGCGCATACTCGTGGCATCGCCCAAGGTTGCAACCTACGACCTCAAGCCCGAAATGAGCGCCTACGAAGTAAAGGACAAGCTCGTCGATGCAATAAAGAGTCAGGAGTATGACTTCATCGTGGTTAACTACGCCAACGGCGACATGGTGGGTCACACCGGAATCTACGAAGCAATCGAAAAGGCAGTCAAGGCTGTTGACGAGTGCGTAAAGGACACCGTAGAGGCCGCCAAGGAGGCCGATTACGAAGTAATCATAATCGCCGACCACGGCAACGCCGACAACGCAATCAACCCCGATGGAACTCCCAACACGGCTCACTCGCTGAATCCCGTGCCCTGCATCTACGTGACATCACGCAAGGATGCCAAGGTCGAGAACGGAATCCTCGCCGATGTGGCACCCACAATCCTAAAGATCATGGGACTCCCCCAGCCCGCCGACATGACCGGCCACGCCCTCATCGACTAAACAGGACGCAACCAGAACTATCGACTCACACCGCCGCTCCCACCCGGGAAGCGGCGGTGTCGCTTTTTAATGAATAATAGATGATTCGAGGGTGAGGAGGCGGTGCTTGACGGGGATGGTTCCGCCGTAGCCTGTGAGCCTGCCATCGGAACCGATTACGCGGTGGCAAGGCACAATAATGGATATAGGATTGGCTCCGTTGGCATTGGCAACGGCCCTTACTGCACCGGGACATCCAAGCATGGATGCGAGCTGGAGATAAGACACAGTCGAGCCATAAGGTATTTCAAGAAGCTTAAGCCACACTCGTTGTTGAAAATCAGTACCTATAAGGCGTAACGGAAGCGAAAATAGCTGCCTGCGGCCGCTGAAGTATTCGTCGAGCTGACCTACTGCCCGGTCGATTACCTGAGAGGAGGAGTCGACAACTCTACCGCGACACGAGATTGCGATGCGACGCATTATACGCTCATGACGCGCAACCGGCCCGGTCCAGTCACACAAGCACAGGCTGTCGCCTGTCGAGCCGAGCAGAAGTTCTCCGCAAGGCGACGGATAACGCTGAACGCAGATGATTGACTCACTACAATTCATGAGCGTGAAATTATGAGGGGATGCTTTTGCCGACAAAGCTCTTGTCGGCCCACTTCATGCTCCACCAACGGCGTATGAATATGATGCCTCGGGTAATTTCGTCGGAAGCAATCATGAGCCAGAGGGCATATATGCCGAGTCCGAAGTATATACCCAGCATGTAGCCTCCAAACACCTGCAGCGACCACATTGCCACGAGTCCCACGTAGAAGGGATAGTTTACATCGCCGGTGGCGCGCAGTGCGTTGGTGGCGAATATGTTGACCGGACGGCCTATCTCGACAAGCACATCGAGCCAAAGAAGCGTGGCTCCGATGGATATTATAGTGGGATTGTCGGTGAGCAACGACAGAATCCAGCGTCCCGAAACGGCAATGGCAAGCGACAGCGAAACGGTGATTATCAATGCCCAGCGCAAAACGTATTTGCCCACAATGAATGCACCTCGCAGCTTAGCCTTTCCAACAAGATGACCTATGGTTATGGCTCCGCCCTGGGAGATGGCAATGCAGAACAGGTAACCGAACATGACAATGTTGACGACATAGGTGCGTGCGGCAAGCACCTCAAGGCCAAGCATGTTGATGAAGAAGGTCATTATTATCTGGGCGGAACTGTAGCTGAACTGTTCGCCGGCCGAGGGCAATCCTATTTTAAGCAGATTGGACAATTCGCGCGTGGGGAAACGGCGGAATATCTCCCACGGGAAGCGCGTCAACACCGTGTGAAACAGGATTACATTAAGAATTACCATTGCAATGGCACGGCTGGCTGCGGTGGATATTGCAGCACCCTCGACACCAAGTGCAGGAGCTCCGAAACGACCGAATATCAGCACATAATTGCCGAAGATGTTCAACAGGTTGACAAGTCCTACGACAAGCATCGGGTAAATGGCACGATTGGATGCCCTGAGAGCGGCCGATGCCGTAAGCGACAATGCCTGAAAGAACGCAAAAGCACCTACAATGCGCATGTAACCCACGCCTTCGCTAAGCAGTACATCGTCGAGTCCCATCAACCGCAATATGGCTGATGCCTTGAAGTAAAGAATTGAGCTGATGAGAAGTCCTATGGCAAGATTGACGAGCAACGACACTCCCACGACCTTGCCCACCCTGTCGTTAAGCCTTGCGCCGAGATACTGGCTCACAAGAACCGATGTGCCGAGGTTGATGACCTCAAACACAAGGAAGCAAAGCATGACAATCTGATTGACTACACCCACCGCCGCTACCGATTCATCGCTGTGACGCGACAACATGACGGTGTCGACCGCGCCGAGCGTCATGATGAGTAGAGTTTCGATGAATATAGGCACAGTCAACGACACAAGCTGACGCTTCAACGAGCTCGAAGGCTGTCGGCCCTTGGAACTTAAAATCGAAAGTGGGTTCATGCGATAATGCCGTATTTATTTTTACGCTGCAAAATTACACAAAATCCCGCACATAAACGGTTGGCCATATATGATTAATATTGTAACTTTGTGACAATGACATTACTTCCCCAACAATTATGAAAGAGCTTAAATGCCCAAATTGCAACCATGTGTTCAAGGTCGACGAAGAACAGTTTGCCTCAATAGCCGGCCAGGTGCGTAACATAGCATTTGACGAGGAGATTCAGCGCCGAATGTCGGAACTGAAGACCCAATTGTCGCTTGAGATGAATCTGCGGGCCAAAGAGGCCGAGCAGAATCATCGCAAAGAGCTGAACGACAAAATTCTGCAACTTGAGCAACGCGATGCGGCCATAGCACTGCTCAACGAGAAGATAACCACCGCGACAAATGCCAAGGCGATGGAGATGTCGGAGGCGGTAGCGAAACGCGATGCCGAGATAGCACGCCTCAAGGAGCAAATAGGCAGCATGGCGCGTATCGGGGAAATGGAATTGTCGTCGCGTCTGGCCGAGAAGGACAAGGCCATAGAGGAGCTGAAGTCGACAATAGCACGCAGCGACTCGATGCTGCAGGTGGCCGTGCTTGAGGAGCGACAGAAAGCGGCCTCGGCAATCCAGGCCAAGGAATCGGAAATAGCCGATCTGAAAAACCGGTCGATGGCCGAACGCAGCGAGGCCGCCATGCGCGAAAATTCACTGAAGGAGCAGCATGCGCTACAGCTCAAGCAGAAACAAGAGTTAATTGACTACTACAAGGAGATGAAAGCCCGCCTGTCGACAAAGATGATAGGCGAATCGCTTGAGGTGCATTGCAGCAACGAGTTCAACCGCGTGAGGGCATCGATGTATCCCTACGCCTATTTCGACAAGGACAACGACGCCAGCGAAGGCACAAAGGGCGACTTCATATTCCGCGACTACACCGACGACGGCATGGAATATGTGTCGATAATGTTTGAAATGAAAAACGAGGGCGACACGACCGCCACAAAGCATAAAAACGAGGACTTCTTTGCAAAACTCGACAAAGACCGCACGACAAAGGGGTGTGAGTATGCCGTACTCGTATCACTGCTTGAAGCCGACAGCGAGCTATACAACGAGGGAATTGTGGATGTGTCCTATCGCTACCGGAAAATGTTTGTGGTGCGTCCCCAATTTTTCATGCCGTTGATATCATTGCTCACCCAAGCATCGAAAAAGAGTATCGAATATAAGCGCGAACTCAACATTGCACGGCAGCAGTCGGTCGATGTCACCCGATTTGAGGAGCAGCTTGAAGCGTTCCGCACCGGATTTGGGCGCAACTACAGGCTCGCCAGCGAAAAGTTTAAGGCGGCAATCGACGAAATCGACAAGTCGATCCTCCACCTCAATAAGATAAAAGAGGCACTAATCGGCTCGGAAAACAACCTGCGACTCGCCAACGACAAGGCCGAAGGATTGACGATAAAGAAGCTGACCTACGGCAATCCCACGATGAAAGCTAAGTTTGATGAGGCCCGCAACGCCAAGAAGTAGACATGGCAAGGGCAATCTTCACGGCTGAAAAATAACGGGTTACGAATCGAGGTTAAAATAAATCAAAAATAGTGCTTAAAAAATTTGGCAGATACGGCAAAACCGCGTAACTTTGCAATCGCAAAAGCGAAACAAACCTTGCCTTGTGGTGTAATGGTAGCACGTCGGATTCTGGTTCCGCCTGTGAGGGTTCGAATCCTTCCAAGGCAACAAAAAAAGAGCTAAATCATTATGATTTGGCTCTTTTTTTCGCCTCAGCGCCAAATGTTAAAAATTGTATATTTAGTGACGCATGGGGACTAATGGGGCGCATAGTAATAAACCTGTGTTTAGGCGTATATTTTGCAAAGCCTGAAGAAGAAAAATATGCCGCCAGGCATTACATGTTCTTAACCGCGGGTAAGCGAAGTGCCACCAGTGGATAGGCAGCGCACCCCATCCCTCAACCCGCAAGGGTTGCATATCACAGACACGTAAAATGAGTATTGGAGGCCATGCTTCCGCGCAGCGCAGGGCGCACCCCATCCAACCGCAAATCCCCGCGTTAGCGCAAAAGCTGCAGCGCAGCTTAATAACGTTAGGCCCGCGCAAGGCCGCCGTTAGGCGTCCGCAACACGGGTATAGGATTAGGATATAGGAATATATATAAGAAGGAGGACAACGTAGTTGCCCAATAACCTACACACCAGCCAACTAAAATCTCCATTGATTGCATTTTATTGGGCAGCTAACGCAGCCCTCTGGGTGGGTGCGCGAAATGACCTCACGCTGCACGCACCTAAAGGCGCGTTTGCATGAGGCTAACCTTATTGAGCAACTACGCAGCCCTCACGCTAACGCGGAGAGCTGTGATGGCGCAGACCTACCGGGGTTGAGGATAGTCCTCCTTTGTCAGCAGGTAGAGATGCTCGGTGCGCTTATCGCCGAGCGGCGATAGAATGTCACGATTGGTGTGATGGAACTTGAAGCCGCACTTTTCACACACCCGTTTTGATTTAGCATTTCCTTCATAATATCCGCACCACACGGCATCAAGAGCCAAATCATTGAAGCATCTTGAGAGCAGAGCCTCGACCGCTTCGGGGATTAATCCTTGTCCCCAATATGGCTTGCCTATCCAATACCCAATCTCGGCTTCGCGCTGATGCATATCGGCCGTGTGCAGACTGTCGGCAAACATAATTCCGCAACAACCTACAGGCTCGCCGGTATCCTTCAACACGACGGCATAGACTTCCGGAGCAGAAAAGACAGTCCTGATGATTTCAAGACTGTGTTCTACGGATGTGTGGGGCGGCCATCCGGCAATGGGCCCAATGTCAGAATCGCTTGCATACCGGAAAAGAGAGGCAGCATCCTCATCTTGCCAGGGTCGCAGAATAAGTCTTGAAGTTTCAATCATCTTAATGTTTGCTTAAGCTCTTTTTATTGTCTGAGCAAATTATTTCAATATGTCGCGGAACGGCCTATAATCCAATCGCCCAGTCAATTGACAAGGCAGATAGCCCATCACAAAATTAGCGATAAAATCAGTATTATCATCTTAATTGCCCGCCATTATGCAATGGCGAATGAAAATGGCACTTGTATCAGAAGCCTACGCGGGGGCGTTGAGTGTGGGCGATGCGCTCGACACGGCAGATGTCGATCAACGCACCCAGGTCGAGCTCATCGCTGCCCGAGAGGATTGCGTTGACAGCGTGCTTGCGGGCGATGTTCTCTATTTCGCCACCCGAGAGGTCAAATTCCGAAGCAATCACCTTTGCATCGGCTGATGAAAGTCCGGGCAACATCGTCTGCCATATTTCGGCACGGGCTTCGGCCGTAGGCTTATCATATCGGATTTTATAGAGGAAACGGCGCTCAAAAGCCTTGTCAAGATTGGCTGTAAGATTGGTGGTCGCAATCATTATACCCTCAAGGGTTTCCATCTCCTGGAGGATTATGTTCTGGATGGAATTTTCCATCTTGTTGACTGCGTTTTGTGCACCCTCCATGCGTATGCCGAGCACCGCATCAGCCTCGTTGAAGAGCAATATCGGAGCCAGCTCTGCATTATTGCACTTGGCACGGTAGGAGTCAAAAAGTTTCTTGATGTTTTTCTCGCTCTCGCCCACCCAACAGCTCTTTATCTTGTCGACATCAACGCGCATTATGTCGCGACCGGTAGCTCGCGCAAGTTGATACACGGTTTCGGTTTTACCCGTGCCGGGCGCTCCGTAGAACAGGCAGCAGAAACCTTTACGCATCCCGGCCTTCTCAAGACGCTCCTGCACCTGAGCAAAACGCTCGGCCGAGAGAATCGACATAAGGCTGTCGATCTGCGACTGCTCGGCGGGATTGTATATCAACCTCTTCTCTACAATCGATTCATGCTTTATCAATCCGTTGTCCGATCGACCCGCTGCTTTAAGATTAAGCTCGACAAGAATCTCCTCCTTTGCGAAGTCGGTAAGCTTAAACTCGGCAGCATTGACCATCCCGTCCTCATTGGTGTTCTCAATCAATCGGTCGGTAAACAGTTTGCCGCAATGGTTTCGGAGCCGAAGCTTGATGTGTCCAGGAATCCGATTGTCGTCATACAGATTCTCTATGTCGCTGAAGCGTATATTGTCGTCGCTGTTTTCAATGAAAAGATGAGCCATATAGATGAAAAGCCACTTCTCGTCGTCAATATCGTCATGGAAACGGCGCTTCATCGCCTTGGCAAAGTGACTGCCGGCAATCTGGTCCAGATATTCGCTTGCAACCGTCACAAGATCGGCATAGGGAAGCTCGTAGCTATCATGCTCATTACACAAGCGGTTGAAATAATCAAAGAAATCAGTCGTGTCGGCAACCGTTTCGGGAGTGTAGCAATAGGGCCGGTCATCCTTTATTGCCGAAAGCACATCCCGAGGAACCCTGTAGGATAGCCTGTCGCTTCCTCGGCGAGCACGCAGGTAGTGCTTCCGCTCAAGTTCGTCGACCTCCTTGGACAGTCTTAGGATGCGGGTAGTGCGGCACCCCACATATCCCGCAATTTCCGAAAGCATTATTGAGTTATCTTCGCTTCGGTCAATAAACATTGCAAGAAGCACAGTCTGCATTGCCGACAACTTAAGTTTACGCGACGCATACTTTATATAAACATCGGCCTTGCTCATGAACTCATCGCCAAACGCCGAACCCTTGGCAAGTTCGACAATGTATTCAAATGCCTCAAGCAGGCTTTTGGGCTTGACCACAATGTCTTCGAGATTGTCGGGAAGCTCAAAATCCTTAAATAGTTTAATGTTTTTCATCTCGCTTGTAGTTTTAAGTTACGTTGCAAAGTTATCGGCATGATGTATCATTTGGCGATACAAGTTCACGTGCATTTCAATTTTTCTCTGAAAAAAATCCTCAAAATGCGCCTCTCACACCACGGGGCAAACACCCCGCGACGACATGCAACCCGCAAAGGCGACAACACCATATATGCACTCAATCCACCAAATTAAATATCAAAAAAATTCAAAGCAGTATCAAAAAATGCGACATGTTATCAATACCTTTGCAAGCAGTAAAAACATTAAGCCCCTATGAATCAATTGCTGATTGACAACACACAATATACCACCAACCTGAATCCTAATCGGCACAACGACAGCTTTACCTTCGTCACCGGGTAAAGCTGTCACGCTTTTTTCGGAGCCGACACCTCATCGGCCATTAATAATCAACTATTTTTATTAAATTCGCATCATGGCTGTAGGATTCATTTCCGACATCGATCATTACAACAAAGTAATTGCAAAGGCGGCTTCAGTGAAGAGGTCGTTATGGATAGGCACCGCCGACATCAAGGACCTTCATGTAAAGTCGGGCAACTCCACCGAACCCTTCCTCGGACTATTGTCCAAACTTCTGCAACAAGGCGTTGAGATTAGACTTATACACGCCAAGGAACCCGGTCAGGCCTTCAGGGAGGACTTCGACCGATACCCCATCCTCAGCAAGGGACTTGAGCGGATGCTGTGCCCGCGCGTGCATTTCAAGATTCTGATTTTTGACTTCACCACCGCCTACATCGGGTCGGCCAATCTCACAGGAGCCGGAATAGGGATGAAGAGCAGCAACCGACGCAACTTCGAGGCCGGAATCCTCACCGACGACCCCGCCCTGATTGATGCCGCCATGGAGCAGTTTGACAGCGTTTGGCGAGGCAGTCACTGCACCCGCTGCGGCCGCCGCCAATACTGCACCGACCCAATAAAATAACGCCCGACCAACTCAAATATCAATCAACATCGTGATGGTTGTGGGGCGTGTCGCAGCAGCCGCAGCTGTCGGTGGCGGGTTCGGAGGCTGTTTCGAGCTCGATTGTGGCGTGCGATATGCCCAGGTGGTCGAGCCGATGCTTTATCTCGCACTTAACCGACTCCATGTCGCTGTAATCGCGCACCCTCACGTGCACGGTTAGGGCGTTTTGAGTCGTACTCAGCGCCCACACGTGCAGATGATGAAACTCAATCACGCCGGGTGTATCGGCTATGGCTTTCTCAATCTTCGACATGTCGATGTCACGCGGCACTCCGTCAAGAGCCAGCCGCAGACTGTCGCGAAGCAGGTCAAATGTAGAGTAGACTATGACTGCGGCAATCACGAGTCCCACGATAGGGTCGATCAGGTAGAATCCCGTAAAATGTATCACGATACCCGAAATCACTACGCCTATCGACACAAGCGCGTCAGCCGCCATGTGCAGATACGCGCCCTTCACATTCAGGTCACGATTCTTCACATCGATAAACAGCCATGCCGTGAATCCGTTTATCAGCACACCCACGCCGGCCACCCAGGCCACAGCGTCGCCGTCGACAGCCACCGGATGCAATATCTTGGAAACACTCTCACCTATTATGACTCCCACCGCCACGAGCAGAATCAAAGCGTTGAGCAACGAAACAAGCACCGTCGACTTGCGGTAGCCGTAGGTGTAGCGCTCGGTCGCGGGACGGGTCGACAACTTGAACGCAAGCATGGCAAGCACGAGCGACGTGCAGTCGCCAAGATTATGCCCGGCATCCGACAACAGTCCCAACGAGTTATATATGAAACCGAACACGGCCTCGCACACTACATATAGGGCATTGATGACGATGCCTATGATGAACGCCCTATTAAGCGAAGTCACTTCATGATGGTGATGATGGTGATGATGGTGATGCTCCATAATAATTTTTATTAATATAACACTGCAAATATAACAATTGATGACATTTTATACTTATATTTGTGTCTAAATTTTTTTCAATATTTCAAAGATGGATGCAGCCAAGCAAATCGAAAACCTGCGCAAGGAACTTAACCGACACAATTATAATTACTACGTGTTGAACGCCCCCGAAATATCGGATTGCGACTTCGACATGATGATGAAGGAGCTTGAGAAGCTCGAACATGAGCATCCCGAACTCGACGACCCCTACTCCCCCACCCATCGTGTAGGCAGCGACATCAACAAGGCATTTGAGCAGCATGTTCATCAGCGCCCCATGCTGTCGCTCGGCAACACCTACTCCATCGCGGAGGTCGACGATTTCCTGCATCGTACACGCGAATCGCTCATGGGCGAAGAGTTCAGCATCGTGGGAGAGATGAAATTTGACGGTACATCGATTTCGCTCACCTACCGTGACGGACGACTCGTGCGCGCTGTGACACGCGGCGACGGAGAGCGCGGAGACATCGTGACCGACAATGTCATGACCATCAAGAGCGTGCCGCTGCAGCTTAACGGAAGCGGCTGGCCGCAGGAGTTTGAGATTCGCGGCGAGATAGTTCTGCCGTGGAAGGCATTTGACCGCCTCAACGCCGAACGCGAGTTCAACGAGGAGCCGCTCTTTGCCAATCCGCGCAACGCCGCCGCCGGAACACTTAAGATGCAAAATTCGGCCGAAGTGGCCCGTCGCGGCCTTGATGCGGTGTTCTACTACCTGCTCGGCGACAATCTACCCTGCGACAACCACTACGACAACATGATGGAGGCACGCAAATGGGGATTCAAGGTATCATCCGAGATGAAGCTGCTCCACTCAATCGAGGAGGTCGACCGATTCATCGAATATTGGGACACGGCGCGAAAGGAGTTGCCCGTAGCCACCGACGGCCTAGTGTTCAAGGTCAACAATCTGCGCCAGCAGCTCAATCTCGGCTACACTGCCAAGTCGCCGCGCTGGGCCATAGCCTACAAGTTCCAGGCCGAACGCGCCTTGACCCAACTGCGATTCGTGTCATTTGAGGTAGGACGCACGGGAGTGGTAACCCCCGTGGCCAATCTTGAACCCGTGCTGCTATCGGGCACCATCGTGAAGCGTGCGTCGCTCCACAACGCCGACATTGTGCGCACCCTCGACATTCACGAGCACGACATGCTTTATGTCGAAAAAGGAGGCGAGATAATACCCAAGATAACCGGTGTCGACACCGACAGCCGACAGCCCGACGCAAAGCCTGTGACATTCGTGACCGACTGCCCGATATGCGGCACGCGGCTTGTGAGGGTCGAAGGCGAGGCGGCGTGGATGTGTCCCAACAAATGGGGTTGCCCGCCCCAGATATGCGGCCGAATCGAGCACTTCGTAGGCCGGCGCATGATGAACATCGAAGGCATCGGCGAAGAAATTGTGGTAATCCTCTATCAGAACGGCTGGGTTAACGACATCGCCGACCTCTACGACCTGCACACTCATCGCACCGAGATAGAAGCTCTGCCGGGATTCGGCCCCCGCACCGCCGACCGAATTATCGACGGCATCGAAGCCTCCAGGCAGGTGCCCTTTGAGAGGGTCATGTATGCGCTCTCAATCCCATTCGTGGGCGAAACCGTAGCCAAGAAACTGGCCCGCTCGCTCGGCGACATCGACAGCGTGATGAACGCCGGAGTCGAAGCGCTCACCGCAATCGACGACATAGGCCCGCGCATAGCCGAAAGCGTGCAGGAGTACTTCAACAACCCCGTAAACCGTGACATCATCGAGCGTCTTAGGCGAGCCGGAGTGCAGATGTCGATGCCCAAGCGCGACGATGCCGACCGCTCCGACCGTCTTGCAGGCAAAAGCATCGTGATAAGCGGCACCTTCAGCAAGCATTCACGCGATGAGTACAAGGACATGATCGAGCGTCACGGAGGCAAGAACGTAAGTTCGATTTCCAAGAAGACCGACTACCTGTTAGCAGGCGAAAACATGGGTCCCGCCAAGTTGCAGAAAGCGACTTCGCTCGACATTCCCATTATCGACGAGGACACATTCCTCAAAATGATAGAAAATGACTAACTTTGCAACATTATGACACCCGAAGAACGATTAAATATAGAGGAGCGCATCATAACGATGCTCAAAACCGTATATGACCCCGAGATACCCGTCGACATATACAATCTCGGACTTATCTACAACATCGACCTCAGCGATGAAGGAAACCTCACCGTCGACATGACGCTCACCGCGCCCAACTGTCCCGCCGCCGACTTCATTGTCGAGGACACCCGCATCAAGCTCGAAAGCATCGAAGGCGTAAACCGCGTCGACATACGCATCGTGTTTGAACCCGAATGGAACAAGGACATGATGAGCGAGGAGGCCAAGCTTGACCTCGGATTCCTGTAACAGCCCACAAACGCCAATTCAACCGATGGAGCGAAAAAACATATATTTCATATCGGACCTTCACCTCGGCGCCACCTACCTGAAAAATCCAAGAAGCTACGAACAGCGTGTGGTGCGATGGCTTGAATCGATACGCGACGATGCCGCCGAGCTATACATGCTCGGTGACATTCTCGACTATTGGTATGAGTACAAGACTGTCGTGCCTCGCGGTTACATAAGATTTTTCGGAGCATTGGCCTCGCTTGCCGACTCGGGAGTGAAGATATACTGGTTTATAGGCAATCACGACATCTGGTTGTTTGACTATCTGAAAAATGAAATAGGCCTCACCGTAATCGACGGATGGATAACCAAGGAGATCGCCGGAAAGAAGTTTTTCATGTCCCACGGCGACGGACTCGGGAAACTGAAGCCTACATTTAGATTGATGCGGGGAATGTTTCGCAACAAAGTGTGCCAGAAGCTGTACAGCGCCATTCATCCGCGATGGACAATCCCGTTTGCCCTCAACTGGTCGTCAAGCAGCAGGAATTTCAGCGAGGAGATACCTCAATTCGCAGGTGCCGAAAACGAGTCGCTCATCACCTTTGCAAGCGAATATTCACTGCTGCACCCCGACATCGACTACTTCGTCTTCGGACATCGTCACATACTCATCGACTACCCCGTCAACGGCGACAAGCACGTGATAATTCTGGGCGACTGGATACATCACTTCTCTTTCGGCAAATTTGACGGAAAATCGTTTGAGCTGTACTCCTACACCGGCGATGTAGATAAAAAATCTGCATTTTAAATAAATTTTACTATTTTATATAAATTTTATATATTACGTAAATATATTGATTTTCAGTATATTAAGTTCAAAATAACGATTTCTAATGATAAAAAAGATTAAAAACAATGTTGCTAAACATGCTTTTCTCTTTGGTCAGCTCACAAAAAAGGGTGACCTTTGTGACACAAACCTAAAACAATCTTTTTTACCTTAGAAATTGTACCTATTGGAAACTCATAAAAAGGAGCTTAGCGATTAAGCTCCTTTTTATTTACCCCGTTTGCAGAGTCAATGATATTGTGTAATTTTGCAACAATGAATCCCGTTAAAACATATCACATAATAGTCGCCGCCGGAAAAGGAAGCCGCTTCGGCGCCGACCTCCCCAAGCAGTTCTGCCTGCTTGACAATAAGCCCGTGCTCATGCACACCATCGAGCGCATGCGCAAGTCACTTCCCGAATCGGAAATAGTGCTCGTGCTCAATGTCGACCACCTGTCGCTTTGGGAGGAGCTGTGTCATCGTTATGACTTCACGTCGCCACGAGTAGTCACCGGCGGAAGCACCCGTTGGGAATCGGTCAAGAACGCCGTCGACACAATCGCCCCCGACCCATCGATAAAAACAGTAATCACTGTACACGACGGAGCACGCCCGCTCATAAACCGGCCCATGATCGAGCGCATCATGACAGCTGCCTGCAACGCGTCGGGAGCCATACCCGCCGTAGCCGTGAGCGACTCGCTGCGAATGCTCGATGACGACGGGGTAAATTCACATCCCGTCGACCGTCAACGGCTGAGAGCCGTGCAGACACCGCAGGCATTCGACGCGACGAAGCTGAAACAAGCCTACACGCTCCCCTACGAACCCGGATTCACCGACGACGCATCGGTCATGGCGGCTGCCGGCTACACCGACATAACGCTCGTCGAAGGCGACCCCCACAACATAAAGATAACGCTCCCCGACGACCTTGCCATAGCGTCGCTATATCTCCGAAATGAACCGACTAAGGAATCTTGACATAAAGTACCTGAAAGGGATAGGCCCCAAACGTGCCGAATTGCTTGGCAAGCAGCTCGGCATAAAATCCTATCGCGACCTGCTCTATCACTTCCCCACCCGCTATCTCGATCGTTCATCGATATACCGGGTCAAGGATCTGTCGGGTGAAATGCCCATGATTCAGCTCAAAGGACGCTTCATTGCCATGACCGTGCAGGGCGAAGGCGCAAAGACCCGGCTCGTGGGAGTGTTCACCGACGGAACCGGCACAATGGAAGTGGTGTGGTTCAGGCGCATAAAGCAGATTCGCGAAAGCTACCACACCGGCAATGAATACATCATATTCGGCAAGCCGGAGCTGTTCAACAACCGCTGGAGCATGGTTCACCCCGAAGTCGACACTCCGGCAGCGACCACTGCGGCACAGGGGCTGAGAGGAGTATATCCGCTCACCGAAACACTGCGCAACCAAGGCATAGGCGCACGCCAGATATTCACATGGGTGCAGACGGCCCTCGCGGCCTCTCCCGTGATCACCGAAACACTGCCGCGCTCGATCATCGAGCGGCTGAAGCTCATGTCGTTGCGCGAATCGCTGATCAACATTCACAATCCACAGTCCAACGAAAAGCTTCAGGCGGCAAGGTTAAGGTTGAAATTTGAGGAGCTGTTCTACATTCAGCTCAACATTCAGCGTTACTCGCGCCGACGCAACGCACAGCTCACCGGATTCCGATTTCCGAGAATAGGACAATATTTCAACACTTTCTACTCGCAGCAGATGCCATTTGAGCTGACAGGGGCACAGAAGCGCGTCATAAAGGAGATTCGCGCCGACATGGGCACCGGAAAGCAGATGAACCGACTGCTGCAAGGCGACGTGGGCAGCGGCAAAACCCTTGTCGCACTGCTGTGCATGCTCATCGCCCTCGACAACGGCACACAGGCATGCCTGATGGCCCCCACCGAGATACTCGCCACCCAGCACTATGAAACCATCTCATCGATGGTCGCCCCGATAGGGATAAACGTAAAGCTGCTCACCGGCTCCACACGCAAAAAGGAGCGTGACATCATACACAGCCAGCTTACCGACGGCTCGCTGCACATCCTCATTGGCACTCACGCCGTTATCGAGGACAATGTCCAGTTCAAGAATCTCGGATTTGTAGTCATCGACGAGCAACACCGATTTGGCGTGGCGCAACGCGCCCGCCTGTGGCAAAAAAACATGGTGGTGCCCCACGTGCTTGTCATGACGGCCACCCCCATACCGCGCACACTTGCAATGACCATCTACGGCGACCTCAGCGTGTCGGTGATCGACGAGCTGCCGCCGGGCCGAAAACCCGTCACGACACTGCTGCGATATGACAACAACCGCATGGCCGTATATCAGGCTCTCGGCAAGCAGCTGAAGCAAGGACGACAGGCCTACATCGTGTATCCCCTCATTCAGGAAAACGAGAAGCTCGACCTGAAATGCCTCGAAGAGGGATATGAGATGATACGCGAAACATTCCGCGACTACAAGGTGTGCTACGTACACGGAAAAATGAAGCCTGCCGAGAAGGAGCACCAGATGATGCTATTCGCTACCAATCAGGCACAGATTCTTGTAGCGACGACCGTAATCGAAGTGGGCGTAAACGTTCCCAATGCATCGACCATGATCATCGAGAATGCCGAGCGATTCGGATTGTCGCAACTTCACCAGCTGCGCGGACGAGTGGGACGAGGCGCCGACCAAAGCTACTGCATCCTGATGACTCATCAAAAGATACAAAAAGAAACCCGGCAGCGCCTCGAGATAATGACATCGACTACCGACGGATTTGTAATCGCCGAAGCCGACCTCAAGATGCGAGGCCCGGGCGACATGGAGGGCACCATGCAGAGCGGAATTGCATTTGACCTGCACATAGCCAACCTCGCGACCGACGGACAGATAGTGCAGCTTGCAAGGGATGCCGCCGACGACACCCTCGACAAAGACTCCGAGCTTGCCTTGCCCGAAAATTCGATACTCCGCTCCGAGCTGTTACAACAAGCGTCAAAGGCCGTTGATTGGTCAAGAATAAGCTGATTTTTCATGCACGGAAGATGTTAATTAAACGGCATTGTCAATTACATATTTTAACATAATTTTAAATCTATGCAACACTGCAAATGTCGGTTTGTTCAAAATATGTTTTTAAACATATTCTTTATTACATACTGATATACAATACATTACACCAAATTTTACACTTCTAAAATCAAAATTTGCACTTTTTATCTTGACAACACGCTTTCCCTTTGAATGATTTTTGTATATTTGGACTACAGAACTACGAAAAGTTAACAAACATAAAAATCTAAAATGGAGCAAACATTAGTAATCATCAAGCCTTCAGCCATTCATCGTGGACTTATCGGCGACATTATAACTCGTTTTCAAAGAAAGGGATTGATCATCACCGGCATGAAAATGATGCAGCTTGATGAAACTATTCTCCGTGAACACTACGCCCATCTTGTTGACCGTCCATTCTTCCCCTCTCTATTGGAATCGATGATGGCTACTCCCGTCATCGTTATGTGTATTGAAGGGAAAGACGCCGTTGAAGTGGTGCGCCTTATGACAGGTGCCACCAATGGCCGCAAGGCCCTTCCGGGAACAATACGTGGCGACTTCTCCATGAGCGGCCAGGAAAATATCATTCATGCTTCTGACAGCGTTGAAAACGGACAAATCGAACTTGCCCGCTTCTTCAAGCCTGAAGAGATATTCAACTACCGTCCTTCCAACATCAGGTTCTTCTATGCACCTGACGAAATGAATTAAAAAAATCCCATCAAGAACATCAATTTTTGTAATGCAATTTTCCCTAACAAAAATAACAGCAGCAACTACATTAGCCTTAGCATCTTTATTTACCGCAAATGCCCAGACCGAGGACTACAAGCTCCCTGACTTCCACAAATCGGAACACAAAGACCTCATAGCCTCACAAGAGAACATCGCTGAACAGATAAAGCTTAAAGAAACTCTCGACTACATGGATGTATTGTTCCGTGAAGAAGAGGAACCCGAAGAGGATATCTATGTCGAGGGATGGGACAGCCAGGCAGTAAACTGCTACACCAACGCCGTAATTCCCGATACCAAGGTCATCGATGTACGCAACTTCTGCATGCCCACCATGGGTTATGTAACCTCGCCCTACGGTTATCGCAGGCGTTTCCGCCGAATGCACAAAGGCATCGACTTGAAAGTACAGATAGGCGACACGATTCGCGCAGCATTTGACGGCAAGGTTCGACTCACCCGCAACCAAGGTCGCAGAAAAGGCTACGGACTCTATGTCATCGTTCGTCACCCCAACGGCCTCGAAACAGTTTACGGCCACCTCTCGAAATTCCTCGTTAAACCCGACCAATACGTAAAGGCAGGCGACCCCATCGCACTTGGCGGCAACACAGGAAAGTCGACCGGTCCTCACTTGCACTTTGAAACCCGCTACATGGGAATCGCCATAAACCCGGCTGCGATTTTCGACTTCGAGAATCACACCACCCACACCGACGAGTTCACATTCAACAAAAACAACTACCAGGAGGCCCGCGACTACTCGCCCCGAAGCGCAAAGGCTAAAGCAAGCTCGTCGAAATCGGGCAAAGTCACGGCATCGGCCACCTACCGTGTACGCAAAGGTGACACACTGTCAAAAATCGCCTCGCGCAACGGCACAACCGTCGACAGGCTTTGCAAGCTCAACGGCATAACACGAAACACCAAACTCTCCATAGGGAAAACTCTAAAAGTGAAGTAAATCCCTTACACGCAATAGTCACAGACTACGCAGCAACGGCCGCTCCCACGAGTGGCCGTTGCTGCATTATGACCGACACAATGAACGAAATCGGCTGCAAATTGTATAAATAACGTTTTGAAATGTGAATCGAAGTAATTACCTTTGTATTGTGAATGTACTAATCCGACATATTGAGTACTTGATACTGAGGCACGACTGCGTGACAGTGCCCGGTTGGGGAGCTTTTATAGCCAATTATCAGCCGGCACGCGTCGACAGCGAGTTTGGCTGCATATTCCCGCCATGTCGCACCGTAGGCTTCAACGCGTCGCTTACACATAGCGACGGACTGCTCACATCGTCGATAGCCCGCGGCAACGGCATCACCTACGACAACGCGTCGGCCCTCATTGCCGAGGAGGTCAACGCAATGCGTCACGCTCTTGAATCGGGCGAGTCGATAACATTCGGTCGACTCGGTTCATTCAGCCTCAACGACGAAGGTTCGATAGTGTTTGAGCCGGCTACAGCCACCAACACCGCCCCCGACTACACCGGACTCATTGCCGTAAAGGCGGTCGACTTGGCCGAAACGCTGAAGAAGCGCAACGAATCGGCATCGGTCTACTATGTCCCCGTGAGCCGCAACATACTCAAAATCGTAGCATCGATAGCACTCCTCATCGGACTCGGATTCATGCTTTCGACCCCGATAATACAGGACGAGGCCAACTATGCAGGAATTGCGACTACGATGAATGTCACCAAGCCCGCCCCGGTCTACACAGTGCCGTCGCCCGACATCGAGCTGTCGATAGCCCTGCCCGACCCCGCAACATCACGCGGCACATTCACCCCCGCCGTCACCACGGCACAGCAGCCCGCAGCACCTACGGCCACAACCAAGCCCATGCGCTACTTCCTTGTAGTCGCATCGCTGCCTACACGCAAGGCCGCCGATGAATACATCGCCCACAGCGCCGACCGCGATTCACTGTCAGTTCTGGAATCGGGAGGCCGCTACCGTGTCTACATCGCGGCAGGCGCCACCTACTCCGACGCTTTCAACAAGCTTGGCGCCAACGGATACGGCGACCGATACCCCGATGCCTGGGTGTGCAAGCGATAGAATCCAAAACAAAAACCTATACATCCCCGATCCGATATGAAGGATTTTCATGACTTAATCGTTAATCGACGCAGTATACGCCGATACACCCCCGAAGAGATTTCACCCGAAGATGTAAAAACCATACTTGAGGCCGCGCTCATGGCCCCCACCTCCAAGAGCAGCCGCGCATGGCACTTTGTCGTAGTCGAGGACTCGAAGCAGCTTGAACTGCTAAGCAAGTGCAAGGTAAGCGGAGCCGGCCCCGTAGCCGGATGCGCACTCGCAATCGTGGTGGCCGTCGACGCAAAAATCACCGAGCCGTGGATTGAGGATGCCTCAATAGCTGCAACCTACATCCAGCTGCAGGCCGAGGACCTTGGCCTGGGTTCCTGCTGGATTCAGGTGAAAGGACGCTTTACCGAAACCGATCTTGAATCGGAGGTATATGTGCAGAATCTGCTCGAAATGCCCGACTCCATCATCCCCGTGTGCATAATAACATTAGGCCATAAAGCCGAAGAACGCAAGCCCCAGGCAGTCGACAAGCTGCAGTGGGAAAAGGTTCACATTGGCACATGGACCGAACGTTAAGCCACTCCCCCCGCATAGCCGTCATAGGTTCGGGCAATGTGGCGACACACCTTGCCAAAGCTGTCACGAGAGCCGGCTATAAGCTGTCGATCTACAATCACCGCTGCGAAAGCGCGTCACGGCTCGCTTCAGCCGTGGGGGCAACTGCGGTTGCCGACCTTGACGCTCTTGACGCCGACATATACATCATCGCCATCAAGGACGATGCCATCGCGTCGCTGGCCGCATCGGTCGCCGGCCGCAAGGGATTGTGGCTCCACACATCGGGCTCGGTCGACATGAAAGTCTTTGACGGCGTTGTCGACAGCTACGGAGTGCTCTACCCCATGCAGACATTCTCCAAGGATGCCGATGTCGACATGACCGAAGTGCCGTTTTTCATCGAGGGATGCAACGGCGATGTCACCCGCGCCATACGCGAGCTCGCCTCGTCACTATCGCACAAGGTGATCGAGGTGTCGAGTGCCAACCGCGTAAAGCTGCACATCGCGGCAGTGTTTGCCTGCAACTTCACCAACTACATGTGGGCGCAGTCGGCCGACATACTCGAATCAATCGGTGCCGACTTCAGCGTCATGCACCCGCTCATAAAAGCCACCCTCGACAAGACATTGACAATGTCGCCCCACGACGGACAGACAGGCCCGGCACGCCGAGGCGATGTCGACATAATTAAAAAGCATCTGAGCATGCTGTCGGGAGTGAAACACAAGCTCTACGAAACACTGTCGACCGACATCATGAACGAATATCACCACAACCTCACCGACCACCAATCATGAGCAAGATAAACTACGACCTGGAACGCATAAAGGGCATCGTTTTCGATGTCGACGGAGTTCTGTCGCCCTCGACAATACCCATGGACAGCGAAGGAATGCCCTCGCGCATGGTCAACATCAAGGACGGATATGCCCTGCAGCTTGCCGTAAAGCTCGGATACAAGATAGCCATAATAACCGGAGGCTACTCCCCGGCGATAAAGGCACGCTTCAACGGACTCGGCATAACCGACATATACATGAAGGCAGGCAAGAAGATAGATGTGCTGAAGCAATGGATGGATGCCAACGGCCTGCTCGTCGAAGAGGTGGCCTACGTGGGCGATGACATTCCCGACTACGAGGTGATGCAGCACGCCGGCCTCGCAGTGGCTCCGCTTGACGCGACTGTCGACATCAAATCGATAGCCGACTACATCTCGCCGGTTAACGGAGGCTACGGAGTGGCCCGCGACCTGCTTGAGGAGATTATGAGGGCTCAAGGCAAATGGATGACATCGGCCAAGGCTTTCGGATGGTAATGACTCTAAACTACCGCTCATGCAATCACCGCTACACAACCTGTCACGCTACGACATAAGGCTTGCGAGCAAGTCACCGCGACGACGCGAGCTGTTGGGAATGCTCGGCCTACAGTTTTCAATTGCCGAAACAATAGATGTGGATGAAAGCTACCCCCACGACCTGCCCACCAACGAGGTGGCGCCTTACATCGCCAAGAAGAAAGGCGACGCCTACAGGAAGACACTTCGTGAAGGAATGTTGGTAATAACAGCCGATACGGTCGTGATAACCGACGGCGAGATTCTTGGCAAGCCGCACTCGGCCGATGAAGCAGTGGAGATGCTTCGCAAGCTGTCGGGCCACAGTCACACCGTAATGACAGGAGTCACGCTCGCCACGACTGAACGCACCCGCACTTTCGCCGTGGAAACCACGGTGGAGTTTGCCCGCCTTTCCGACGAGGAGATACGCTACTATGTCGACCGCTATTCGCCGCTTGACAAAGCCGGAGCCTACGGAATCCAGGAATGGATAGGAGCCATAGGCGTAAAATCAATATCGGGAAGCTACTACAACGTAATGGGTCTGCCGCTTCACCGGCTATACAATGAGCTGAGAGAGTTCTGACCCTCTATATGCTTCAACCCTGAACGAAAAGATTGTATTGTCGCCTATCGGATTCAGCGACAATGCGCCCTCGACAAGCCTGCTATCGCTGACCACCGCGTTTCCGACAGGATTGCATGCTCCCACGGGGCCTACCGTATAACGCGCCACACTGCCGGGCGCAAGAAACCGCCGACCCCACAACCACGCCACCACGCCCATGGTCATTCGCAGATTCACCTCGACACAGGGTGCAATCATGCCCGAGCGCGTCACCATCATGTCGACGCCCAAGTATCCCTCATAGTCATCACCGATAATCGCCGTCAGCACCCGGCCAAGCGCTGAGGATAGAGCGTGCAGATGCGCCCTGTCGGCACCCGAATCAACAAGCGCCTGCTCAATCTCATCATCGTCGGCAATCACATTTCCCGAATAGGCCGCGCCTTCATGATTGAAGAACAGCGAATAACCTATCCACTTCACGGCACCGTCGGCGGCATGGAAAAGCATTGCAAAGTCACGAGTCTTGTCGAGAGCCTGCTCGCACATCACACTGCCCTGTCGGCGCAACATGGCACCCACCCGCTGCTCGACGCTGCGGCTCCAGGCATCGACATGGATTACCCCTCGGCCGCTGCTCGACCAGGGCGACTTCACGAAAATCGAGCCGTAACGCGACAAGCACTCCTTTACCGCGTCAACATCGACGGCTTCTGCCGGGACGGGAGGGAGCTCAAAATCGACCTCACGCCCCAGTCGAGTCATGACATCGGCCGAAATGCGCCTGTGGCTCAGTTCCCTTATACGCTCAATACGGTCGATGCCGGGCACCTCGGCTCCATATCCCGAAAGCACCTTACGCGAATGATGCGACCAGCCCCACGGAGCGCCCTTATATCCTGACATATCGTCACGACCCGTCACGGCCTTGACACCAAACATACGCTCCATTTCGTCAAGCCATGCTGAAGGCACATCCGACGCCACTATGCAATCGTCGCGGTCGCAGTACCACAACGGCAACACCGCACCGTCGCGACACAGCGCCTGCACTGTCGGCGACAGCGAGAACGTATTCTTCCCATATCCGAGGGCTATGTCATTTTCAGGATTGAACAAATACACCTTCTTCATCGCCGGCAAAGTTATGGATAATTATCCAATCATCGCCCCATTCTCCCCGTCGAAAAGATGCCAAATATGCATTTCGACATGATTTTAACCCCGACCGCAAAATAAAACCGTCAAAATATTTGGTAATCTCACAATAAAACCATAACTTTGCACCCGTAAATAACAACATCCATTTGGAGAGATGGCAGAGTGGTCGATTGCGGCGGTCTTGAAAACCGTTGAGGGTCACACCTCCGGGGGTTCGAATCCCTCTCTCTCCGCAAATTAGCTTGATTATCAAGCGCTTGCAAAATCTACACCCAATATTACACCCGGAAATGGCAGTAATATTGGGTGTTTTATTGTTGTCCAATGAAACATAATTAGAATAGGGGCCCAGCCGATCTCTCGTTGGGCGAGTTGGCGATGCAAATACAAAATAGAGTGTTATAGGCGCATAGTAAAAAAGCTGTGTTTGGTGAATAAATAATACCTTTGCGGTCAAAACAGCATTGCAATGGAAAAGAATCCTTATATCGAACTGGCTGAATGTCTGCTGCCGGAAGAAATGGTCGAGTATTTTGAAGTTGTCAAGGTAGAGAAGACCAGAGAAACGCTTGATGTCACTTTAGAGGAACGAGATAACGGAGTAGACGGGTACAGGCCCGGACAGCTTCGCCCGAATGGTTTCTATGAGGAAAGCATCGTGCGGGATTATCCGGTCAGAGGACGCAAGATGTCGTTCCATGTCAAGCGTCGCAGATGGGTTGATACCGGGACGGGCAAAAGTGTAAGCCGCCGATGGGATTTAGTAGCCGAAGGCACCCGCTTCTCGAAAGAGTTTGCGGCTTTTTTAAAAGATATGCTTGGACAGATACCCGATTACGGGCCGCTCTCTTGAATGGTTCTTTGACATTGACGGAGACCTGTTCGAGCGCCAGTACAAGCGTCACCTGAGCGGCTACCGTCAGTGGAAGGACACAGCGGAGGGACTTCATGCCGAACAGTGGCGGGTGTTTCCGCAGAACATCGGGCCTCATCTGAGCATCGACGAGACGTCGCTGAGACGCGGAGAACTGTACACCATCGTGTCCAACAAAGAGGCTCATGGCCGTAAGAACTCAATTGTGGCCATCGTGTCCGGGACGGATGCCGACACAGTCATACACGCCTTGCGTCAGATAAAAAGCGGGTTGCGTAACAAAGTCACCGAGATAACGCTTGACCTGTCGGACAGCATGAACCGTATATGCCGAGTGGCATTCCCGCGGGCATCCCGTGTGATCGACCGTTTCCACGTGCAGAAGCTCGCGCTGGAGGCCGTACAGGAAATACGCATAAAGCACCGCTGGGACGCCATCAACGCCGATACCGATGCCCGGGAGAGCGCAAAAACTCGAGGGCCGCAGGTATGTCGCGGAACGTCTTGAAAACGGCGATACGCTCAAAGAACTGCTGGCCAGAGGACGCTATGCGCTGTTCAAATCTCCCGAAAAGTGGACGTCCCCGCAGAGGCAGCGGGCCGGAATGCTGTTCAGGCTATACCCGGACCTGAAGGAAGCCTACCGGGTGTCACAGAATCTCAGGGCCATATTCAGCAGACGCTCGACAAAAGACAGTGCCCGGCTGAATCTTGCCCGGTGGTACAACAGCGTAGCCGAATCCGGCTTCAAGTCATTCAACACAATCGCCGCAACCTTTTACGAGCACGCCGACGAGATTCTGAACTTCTATGACAACCGCTCGACAAACGCATCGGCTGAATCCATCAACTCAAAAATCAAGGCATTCAGAGCCAAGCTGCACGGCGTCTACGACACAAAATTCTTCATCTTCCGACTATGCAACATCTATGCCTAAACACAGCTTTTTTACTATGCGCCGTGTTATAGCAGAATAAATGATATTCGGATTTTCGAATCCATTATAGGGATACAGTTACGCCGATTTTTTGAATAAATTTCAGGTGTATTGCAAAACGAGACATCAGAGGTATAACTTTGCCGGAAAAACAAAGAATATGATGAAAACCGAGAGAATCAAATCACCCGAAGGTGTCAGAAATCTTATGGCTGAGTTATGGGATAACCACGTGAATGGTGTGCGTAAAAACTCGTGCCGGGTGTTTATGGTCGATCTGCCGGAGCCAACGGAGGAAGAGAAGCGCATTATGGCTGCCAATCGCGCTAACCGTAAACCGTTTGTCTTGGATGAAGAGACTTTGAAGATTACTTTGGATAATGCCGTCGGTAAACTTGGAGGATGGTGATATGAAAACTACGATTATCACCATCGGTAACGGTGGCTACAATATTGCCGCAGATTGTATCGAGTCGGGAATATTCCGCGACTACAAGCTGATAGTCTGTGATTCTGATGCCGATGACCTTAAGCGCAATTCGGGGTCTGCCGACTGCTCATTTTTGCTTAACGGCTCTGTTGATAAGTTTTCTCTGAAAGATAATTCTCTGATAAAACCCATAGTCAACGAAGTAACAGACGGAATTTTTATTTTCGCGGCTTTGGGCGGTTGGGTTACCCGGATAAATATTCTTCCATTGGTTATGGCTCTGAATGTACCGAGAAAGTTTATATGGAGCATTTTTTCCATGCCGTCGGATTATGAAGGCAAAGAGGTCCACAAACGGGCCTCCGTCACTCGCCAGTTACTGTGGGCGTGCACCGATATGTTTCTCGTCCAGTACAATAATAGGCTTTCTTCAATCCCCGGTCTCACGATTGGGGAGATGAACGAGCCGATTGTCAACACCCTTGCGATGGCCTCGTTGTTCGACATCCAAAAGTCCATCAGGTTCACCAAATCTTATACCGAATATATCCCGGAGATGTATCGGGAGGCAATGTCCATGTATAGAAATGTATTCCGTTACCCGACGATAGACTGATGAAAATACTATAACAGTAAGACTAAACTTGATTGTATGATGAAACCGAATCTTCACAATATAAGTATATGGGAACAGATAAATAAATCGCTCGCCCAGATATGGCGACCGATCGCCGATTCTATTGGAATTCCCTATCCTGACACAGATGATGTCTATAGCTTTGACAAACAGTTATACAGTACATGCAAGCATTACGACGACAATCTATGGGACGGTTTAACCTCAATGCTTAAAAGGTCATTTGACTCATTGGCTGTAATCATTCAGAATGAGACGCGTTTTAGAATCTCACTCCCGGATATTAGCGAGGATCTGTTTAGAATTTGGTTCACACGCGAAACGAATGATGGTTCCTGGATGAATACGGTCTCCCCTGAAGAAGTCGAAGGTAAATATCGTCTGGAGGTAATTGATTATTTAACAAATCAAGAAGAGATTCCTTCATTTCAATATGTACGTGTTGAAATACGCGCTGGCGATATATGGGAAAGGGGGGTGATTGGTCGTAACTGCACAACCCAAGATCTCTGTGACATGGCAGGCGCTATCGCGGCTGGTCTGCTCAAAACTCCTGCAATATATGGCTTATTGAAAAGTGCACTGGATAAGCAAGATGAAAAACATCGTATGGAAGCCGCCCGGGAATCGGCACAAGAAGATGAAGATAAACGTCTGGCGTGTGAGTTTGCCAAAAGTATAAAGCCTATTTTGGATGCTGCCGGATGGGATGGAGGATGGAGAGTATACAAAGAATATCTTCACTATGTGCTGGAGTTGCAACTGACCAAAACTGATGTGGTCCGTTATGGCAGTCCGTCACAGGATGATGTAATATCCCAAATTCCGGCGCTCGTCAGATTTGTCAACGATTATAAAGTTTTAAATGATGCGTCAGGAAATCTTTGTGTCATGAAAGACTGGAATATTATAATCACATGAATCAATGCGTGATATGAGGAATTTATGCAAAAATCTAATAACTTTTACAGGCGTATTGCAAAAGATGACACCAGGCCTCAAAATTTGCAGTGTTCAATAAAAAGCGATTAAACTATGACTGTTCAGGAATTATTCAATACGATTGGTTTCCCGGCGATTGCGGAGGCTTTAAGGCATACACACCGGAATGAAAAATCTACGGAGTGCCTTACGGGCTATAAGGAGGCTTTCGATATTCTTTGCAATCTGCCGTTCGAGGGCAATGGCGGAAAGGTGACTTTCGATGTTACTCCACGTGAGAAATGGGATGATGAGGGCTCGCTACCTCTGCTCGCCCATAATGTCGAAGGCGACTATTGGGAAAATATTGTCGGAAAAACGGTTGTGCGACCCGACTACAATCCCTTTACCGATGCCGAGCTCGCCGGTGCAATTCTTTGGGGCGCGACTTTCTATGGCTTTACTCCTCACGACCGCTGGAATCCGTTTGAAAGGTTTTATTCAAAATATGGCGAGATGGCCGAGCGGCTTGAGAGGAGACTATATCTGCCTTATCTGCGCAACAAGCGCACAATCGCGCAACTCCGCGATTACTCGGTCTCGGCGCATTTCGCCGTGGCTTTCACTACCGAAGAGTGGGACCACATCCACTTCCGTCAACAGCATCAGAACCGAGCCAAGCGTAAACGCTTCTACCGCATAGAAAATCGCATCGAATGGCTTCGCAAACTCGACAAACGTCAGCAATTGATTGACGGACTTAAATGCGGAGGCACCGAAGTGCCGGATGAAATAGTATCCACAATTTTCAACGCAAAGAATATTTGCGAGAACAGATATGAGTCACACACATTCGTGAAAAGCGACCGGGTGGATTACTTTGTCGATCTGCTGTTGAACCGCGACTATTACCCAAATACTAAAACCTTCCTCCGGGATGGCGATATGTTTATTTGCATTGTCTATTCTTCGTCGGCTCACCCGCTTTCTGATGACGAGTTATCGCGCTTAAATCTGCTGTTCGCCACATATTTCGCAGGAATGAACATTAACTGGCAACTAATCAGGGCGATTGACGACAGTCTTGGCGGAGAATTGGCCCTAAAACACCTTTGCATTGAAAAATAATTCAGATGTATCACTAAACGAGACACATGGGCGTTAACTTTGCCGACATGAAACGACTGCTACATATATCAATCAACACGCTGGAGTGGACCGAAGGCAACCATGTCTGGTTCGATGCCAAGCTGAAACCCGGCACTTCGATTGAAGTGCACTGGGGCGACGGTTCACACTCAATTCTGCGACATCGTCAGGGCTTCGGCATGTGCCGCGTTGCACACTATTACAACTCGGCAGAGAAGAAAGAATGGCCGTTTGAAATCGAGTTTTATTCCGATGACAGCGACGCTCTGGAGGAACTTGTTGACGGAACTTGGGAAACGTGGGTAAAGCGGGTAGTCTTTGAGGATTGTCAGGCATTGGTATATCTGCAATACACGCAACTTCACAGCGTTGATTTCAGCGGTTGCCCCAATCTTAGGACGCTCGTAGTAACCGAATACTCTGCAGATAGCCTTGACTGTTCGGTCATGCCGCATTTGCGCAAACTGATAATCAGGGCGAGCAGAAATATAAAGTCCCTGAATCTGACAAAGAATTCAGCTCTTGAGGAATTGGATGTTTCTCACTGCTGGGATTTACGCAAAATTGCAGTCAGCAATTCGTCCAAGCTAAGAATTGTGGCTAACGACTTTACGGAGCTTGATGCCCACACCGTGAAATGGTTACAAGCAACCGTGGAGCTCAATGGCGGCAGGATACAGGAAGAATGGCTGGAGTCGGGATACATAAGCGGCGGCTGCTTTGGCGAAGAATTATGAAACAGAGATATATTGAATATAGTCTGCGAGCGAGCGTCAAACATCTCGATTACCTCTATAGCTTCGGCGTGGATGACAATCTGATGTATTCCGATGTCTGCGATTGCATCCACAAAATCTTTACGCGTCAGCTTGAGCCTTTGCGACTGCAGTACCGGGAGGGCAGGTTGAACGAGAGGATACACAATCTTTTGACGGAGGGATATAAATATGCCTATCTGACGTGCAAGGAATATGGCATTGCATGGCCCCCACCATCAAAAGCAAGGATTCTTATTGAGCGGTTGTCAAGCTATGAGAATGAATATGAAAATCTTATTCGAGATTTTGAAAATATAAAGAATCGGATAGACTACCTCAAATACGTGCTTAAACATTTTGATGAAGAGTTTGAAAATGGAACAGTCAATCGCTCGTGAAAGAAGAGAGATATATCACGTTTGGCAGGACTATAGTCTTGCTAAAGAGGATGTGCGGTATATGTTCTTCGACCCGGCATCGGGGAGGGAATATACCGTGAATGTCCGCATGGGCTCGTCGGAGTGGCTTTATTCAGTAGAACTTAGCTATGACAACGGAGAGCAGGACGGCTGGTATCAGGACTTGACACCATTTCTTCGCGGAAGCTATTGTCATGAGGATTTGCCGATTCTGAAAATCGATGTGATCCGAATTCTCTCGGAGCGCTTTCCGGCTGTCAGCGGCTGGAACGATGATATTCATTGGAGCAAAGACACGCCGGTGCGAGTTCATTATAATTCGCCATTCTATCCCGAAGAGTTCTTCAACTGCTTCAATCATGATTTGACTAACGGGGAAGCATCGTTTGAATTATATACGCTTGGTGATTTGCGGCTGCTCCGCCGCGCTCCCGGTTTTCAGCAACGGGTGGCAATTATCGGCTCGCGCAAGCCTGATGAATGTAGTTTGGATGTGGCTTATCGGCTTGGAAAGTACCACTCATCGGAAATCGTAGTGAGCGGACTCGCTCTTGGCATCGACACTGCTGCCCATCGCGGATGTCTTGACGGAGGCGGTCGGACTGTCGCCGTGGTCGGCACTGGTCTCGACCGTGTGCATCCCAAGGAGAATACCGACCTTCAAGCCGACATAATCGCTCACGGAGGTCTGATTGTAAGCGAACAACCTTCGGGCACAAAGGCCAGTCCCCGAACACTGATAGCCCGCACTCGCATACAGATGGCCATAGCCGACAAAGTCATCGTGGTGGAATGTGAACGCGAGAGTGGCACCATGCACGCCGTGGAATTTGCCCGCCGTCTCCGGCGCCCGATTTTTGCCCTCGACTGTGATTGGTCAGGCAACCGCTACCTGATTGACAACAATATCGCCAAATCTTTCAAAATATAACAGCCATGTTTTATATTTCTAATTCAATAGATGGATTCTATAACAATTTGCATAGAATCAGGCGGGATTTGAACGCTATTTTAAGTGGTGAAATCGAATGGGATAGTAACAACGTTGCTTCAACACCACTGGAGTGTGAGGACAATTTTATGGAATTAAACAATTTTCAGGCAGCATTATCTCCTGATGAATATACAATTGAAGATTATGACGCTCTTTGCACCCGAATTGAACAATTGCAGGATGAATTCTGCGAATTGAAGGAAGAAATTTGTATCGCATCTGTGAAGCATCCAAGTACCTACTGGTGGTCAATCTGTCTGGGACTTTGCCTCGATAATCTAACAGAAAAACTTCTGAATAATGTGCCTACCAACTTTATCGAAAAGAATCCTTATATTTATACTGGTGATATTACAGCCGATGAACTCATTGATGAATTTGAAAAATTAGAGTCCCGAGAATCTGTTTTAGGATTGGCTTGTCTTGCCCGCAACGGCTCTGAAAAGGCTCATGATTTTCTTTTACACAAACGTAACTTGAATGTCAAACCTATAGATTGATCGGTGTTATAGATATCACTGTTTATAGAATTACCCCAAAACAATACACTCTATATTATGGACGATTTCAAATCTGAGATTCAGAAGATTGAGACTGAGATTCTTGCTATCACCGGCACTGATATTGAAGAATACAACGAATGGGCCGAAAGCGAGAGCAACAGGAACTGCGTTGAGTCGCTTCTCAAGCGTCGGTGCAAGCTGCTTAACGATGCTTTTCAGCTAACGGCGGAAAATTTTGATCGGCTCCGTCAAATTAACTATCATCTCTCAGATTTGACCAAGCGGGCTTATAACCGCATTGGTGAAATAGAAGCAGTTGAATATTATATGGCTGACTGCGAAGATGACGGCTACGATGTTGAAAGCCGAGTAAGATTTATCTATCGCGGGGATGAATCTGTGCTCAAACTCGACGATGACGATTATTACGGATCAAACTTCACACAGATGATAAAGGCTCTTACTGAGCTTTATATAACCAAAGGTCAGGAAAATATCATCTATGCCCGCTTAGGGAAGGATAATCTCGACGACGGCGAAAGTTGGTTGGAAGGGCCATTCTGCAAATGGAAGGACCGGCTCCACGACATCATAATCTGCTATGCCGTCCACGACCTCACCAGCCATAAGGCATACTCCGTCCCCGACCTCCTCCGCCTCGACAGCTTTTTGTGTGAGTCCACCATCACATTCCAGTGCTTAACCCGTCAGAACGATACCCGATTCAAAGCGTAACGGAAAGCATAAACCCCTGAAAATGTTTTTTTTAAGAAAATACATTCACCATTCCAAATAAAATCATAAATTTGTAAAAAACTAAATCAATAATCATGGAACACGAATTCTTTTTCCCTCCATACATAGGAGAGCTTTATGGAAATACCGAAAGTGCTTTTAGTGGTATTCGAGTGATGGCACTTGGAAATAGTCACTATTGTGATAAAAGACATCCATCGTTACCATCTCAGCGGCATAATTATCCACAGAATTCCAACATCCGATGTGGCAAAAAATGCATACACTATTTAGAAAACGGAGTGTGCCCAAATGCAACCATAAATGACGAGATGGAATCTACTGGATGGACTGTCGATGGTGCCAGATCGCACATTGCATGGTGTTACGAAAAAGATTATAACTGCGCTCATCCTTACAATAACAGAGCTTTATCCAAATTTTCTAAAATTTTTGGTGCCAAAAACAAATTGGAAATAGCTAAGGTGGTTAAATCTATTGCTCATTACAATCTTCTACAAGCGGCCGTACCCACTAATTCAAGCCAAGGTGTTGATTCAGAGCTTGAGCCTTCAAAACGTCTTGTTATTAAGGCTATTCAAAAACTACGTCCGGATATCGTTTTGATATGGGGTTATGAAAATGTATTAAGACATATGTTGGATGAATTCAATCATACTTCAGAAAATATCACTTGGACACCTTTTGAGACTAATAATCAATGTGGTTACCTTTACATCAATGGCCATTGTATAAAACTACTATGTACATACCATCCGTCTAATTTGCACGATCCCAATAATCTCAAGGCTAAAGAAACCATAGCTCATTATGCGCCTGAATTATTCTCTAAGTTAAATTTAAAAGTTTAAGAAATATGAAACTGGAAGTAGAAGCAAAAGTCGGAGAGGCTCTCATGCAACTGTGGATGCCGATAGTGGATGATTTCACTATTGATGAGATTGACTTTGACGACATAGATGACAACGATGACCGGCGGAGGGTGTTGGAAGAGTATCCCCGCGTTGATGACACGCAATGGGAGATTTTTGTCGGATATATTATGCGCGAGTTCGGCGATGTCGCATCTGTAAGTTATGAGAACGGCAATATAAAAATCAGGATATCCGATGTGCTAGATTTCAACATTGAAATAAACCGAGAATCATCCGAAACCGTATTTGCGGACAAATTCAACGATTTCTGTACCGACGAAATCGATGGAATGTCGAAAGACGAAGTCCTCGAATATTTGGATGAGCTGACTGAATTGCAGGAGTCGCTGCCTTTTGACTTCGCTACAATAGCTATTTCCGTGCCTGGCAGGAGCACTTACCTTATACTTGATTGTGATGCGTTTTATGCTGCAACGGAAGATATTAAGAACGGCTTGCAAAAAACTCCGAAAGTATACAAAACGGCCCTTACGCATGCTCCAATCGAACTTCAGCAAGAGGCAGAAAAACGTCGTGAAGAAGAAAGACAAGAGGAGGAAAAGCAGCGCGAAATTGACAATAAAATCAAAGCAAAGAAGGAGGCAGAAGAATGCAAGCTTGCCGAGTTTACTGCAAAAGTAGAGCCGTATATTATAGAGAACGGATGGAACGGAGAGTATCGTGTAAGTATGAATTTTGGCAAATATGTGCTTTCGTTGAGACTTACCGACTATGACGAATGTCGCTATGGAGGCGACTCTCAGTCAGAAGTTGTCTCCAAAGTCGCTGAACTTGTCAATTTTGCCAAAACTTATCTGTCACTGAAGAATACAGGCGGTATTCCAATTCTGCATGGCAATCAGGTCAGAACCGCCGACTGGAAAGAAATCAAGAAACAATAAATCTGCAATAATATGTCATTCACACATCTGCATGTTCACTCGGTGCACTCGTTGTACCATTCTACGCTGACAGTCAAGGATGCCGTAGATAAAGCGGTTCGTATGGGTATGAACGCTTTAGCCATTACTGATTATGACAATATGTTTGCGGCACATGACTTCGTCCGTTATTCTAACGAAGTTGATCCATCGTTTAAGCCCATTATCGGCTGCGAATTGCATGTAAATCCTGTTGTATCCGTAGGAAAAAGTAAACTTCCAATCCAAAAGGCTCCTCACCTTACCGTTCTTTGCAAAAATGAGAAGGGTTATGAAAACCTCTGTAACCTGTTGGAAATAGCCTGGAACGAAGGCTTTCACATCTGTCCCACGGTATCCTTTGAACAACTATCTGAGTTTAAGGAGGGTCTGATTGTCCTTTCGAGCTGCCACGGATGTGAAATCGCCAAGCACTTTATGCACGGCTATCAGGAAGCTGCTGAAGAAACAATTCTGAAATATCGTGACCTCTTTGGCGAAGACTATTATGTTGAGCTTGTTCGCAACGGATCCGGTGAACAACTCGAATCTGCCTATTCAGATTTCCTACTCAATATGGGCAAGAAGCACGGCATAAAAGTTGTTGCCACCAATGATGTCCACTGTTGTGAAAAAGAGGACATTCAGAAAATGGAGTGCTTATTACGGGCCAATCTAGGAGATATGGCCAAATCAATTTCACTCCCAACCGATGACTGGCTGAAAAGTGAAGAAGAAATGCTGTCGAATTTCTCCGACTGTCCTGAAGCCATCTCCGCCACCGAAGAAATTGTGGCCAAAATCGAGACGTTCGAAATGCCGCAATGGAAAGTACCCTCTCCCCGTTGGAACGAACAAGAGTATCTCAAGGATCTGGACGATTGCCTGAGACTCATAAAATAGCCCTCTATTCGACATAACTACTAAAGCAGCGAAAGTTTCAAATAATTTCGCTGCTTTTTTCATTTTATTTTGAGGTGTATCGTGAAACAGGACACCTGAGGACTACCTTTGCAGAAAAATCAGAACTATGAATGATTATAACTTACCCAAAATCGACCTTCTGAACGATGAAGTTTGCGGCCCCGGAAATGAGCACGAAATTGATACGGAGAATAACTCTCGTTTAGTTAAACTGCTAAACGATCATGGAGTCCGCTATATTCAGATTCGTGCGCTCTTAGGTCCTGCGGTGACGTTTTACGAAGTGACACCTGACAAAGGTGTGTCAATAGCTGGTGTTAAACGTTTAGAGCAAAAATTTGCTGAACTCGGCATACGTGTTATCGCGCCTGTCGCTGGAAAAGGAACCATTGGTTTTGAGGTGTGCAAAGAACAATCAAGACTGGTTAATATTCGCACACTTCTCAGCTCGTCCAAATTTCGGGAAAGCGATTTGGAGCTACCGATAGCAATTGGGCGTACCATATCCAACGAAGCGCTTATTGCCGACCTGTGCAAAATGCGCCATCTGCTTGTGGCAGGTGCTACAGGCACCGGTAAATCGGTTTGCCTGCATACCATCATTACTTCCTTACTCTTCCAGAAACTGCCAACGCAGTTGAAGTTAGTGCTAATTGACCCCAAGCAGTGCGAGTTTGACGTCTATAAGAAACTTGAAGACCATTATCTTGCCAAATTGCCCGGAGATAATGAATCAATTATAACAGATGCAGACAACGCAGTGGGCATGTTATCTTCGCTATGCATCGAGATGGATAATCGAATCAATCGCCTCATGTCGGCAAAGGTACGCAACATCAAGGAGTTCAATAAAAAATGCTGTGATGATGGAAAACGCGAGATACCTTATATCGTCATTGTTATAGATGAGTATTCAGACCTCGTCGCTGCGAAAGGCAAAGCGGTAGAGGAATACATTATTCGGCTTGCGCAGAGGGCACATGCTGTCGGCATACACCTCATCTTAGCCACTCAGCGTATTTCATACGGTTTTATCACCGGAAAGCTTAAAGCCAACTTCCCTGCGCGAATAGCCTTTAGAGTCATCACAAGCGCGGATTCCAGAACTATACTCGATCGAGAAGGTGCTCAACTGCTCAAAGGCAACGGCGATATGCTATTCTCCGTCAACGGTCAGACCGACCGCGTGCAGGGTGCTTACATCGCTCCTTCCGAGACCGAACAGCTATGCGACTATATCCATCAGCAACCGGCGCCATCAGTTCCTTACCTTTTGCCAATCACAAACGATGAGGGTATTTGATTTTGAAGTACATCATTAACACGCTAACGTTTCTTGCATAGGAACGCAACATCTCACATGCTTAAAATGCTTTTTGAAGATTATCTCTCTCCGTTGGATAAAACTAAGACATTCGAGAACGTTGCCTTCTCAAAGGCTAATAAAGAGGCTGTTGACGCAGCCGAATCGTATATCAACCAATCTAACGAATCTCGATATTATCCGTTAATGATTGTGGGTAATAGCGGTTGTGGCAAAACACATCTGTCTAATGCGATTGCCAACCAGTTACTTGAGACTAACCCATCCGCGAAAATCGCTATTTTTCAAGTCGAAGAATTTAAGATACTTATGACGGAAGTCGAAAGGCAACATTTGTATTCTGAATTTGATACATGGTTGTCGAGCCATGACTTGATAATTTTTGAAGACGTCCACAAATTTCAGGAATATCCCCTCCTGGCAAAACAGATATTCTGGCATATAAACTCCCTGCTTCATGCCCACAAGAAATTGATATTCACCTCAATCTGTCCGCCTGATAAAATCAAAAATATAGAAGACAGACTGCGTTCTCGCCTGAATTGGAACCAAATTCTCAAATTGTCGTAGGTTTTTTAACGCATAGTTATGATACAGATATATACCTCTCTGAAAGAAGTGATTGACGCAACCACTAAATTTATTTCCGAGACTCGGGAGTCAAATATAAAGCGGAAATCAATTCAAGAGATACGGGTGACATCGAAATTGTTGGGTCCTATCTGGCCGCTGTTGAGTTCAATGTTGTATTTCAGGCGGAACTGAAATTTTATGTCATCAAGCGTGCGGGGAGCTGCCCAGTTGACGTATGGTTTATCATGCGACACCTCAGCCCACATGCCCGGCTCAACGCGCCTGCCGTTTTTATCCAACAGCAGGCGCTTGAGGCTGATTCTGAAGAATGGCATCAGGCTTTCGTCACGTCGAAGTTAACGGTTGAAACCTGTCCGGGGTCAACGTCGATGCCGTATTTGGCTTTGAGTTGCCCGGCGACTTCCAGACGATACTTTGTATCGCCAATGGGGAAGTTACTTCCGTTATAGGTTACTTCGGCTGTCATGCCGGGGTCGGCGAATTTGCCTTGGCGCACGTTGAATTTGCGCTTAACTGTCAGTTTGAATAGTGCCATAATTGTATTGGTTTAATGGTGATTAGTGTCTATTATGTAATTCCTCCATCTGACGGATGTCACCATCTACGAGTTCCATGATTTCATCGGATGTCATTCTGTCAAGGAAAATATATTCCTCGATTCTGTTTCGACGATAGAGGTATAGCATTGAATTACGGCGGAAATAGCTGATTTCCTCCTCCATTTTCTCACGGTCATAACGCACACCTTTGTTTTCGATGTATGCACAAAGCTCGTCGATTTCCTTGTCGCAGTTATCGATGATATACTCAGCGAGTTCGTCAAGTGTTTCTTGCGCCCCCCAAAGGAAGTTGCGCGGACGCAGATTGTCCTTGATGCGGACATTAATAAGACGACGTGCCTCGGCAGCCATCTCAATGTCAGCCGGATCACGGTAGACAGTTTTGAGTCGTTCAGCCCTATCGTTAGCGCGGGCCTGCTGTTCCTCGGCTTCCTGCTTCAGCATTTCACCGTACGTTTGCTGGTTGCTCGGCGTTCCCATGCCGGTGATTTCTGCAACCTGGTCTTGGAGGAATTGTTTCATATTGCCTCCCCGTGCCGAGTCGATAAGTTCTCCCACATCGGGATATTCCTTTTTGACCTGATCTATAAGTTTCTTAAAAAATCCTGCCATAGCATATTAGAATTAATTTGGTGCAAAATTATGACTCAGGTGTCTGAAAAACTCACCCACCTGAATTTTTTGAAAAAGTTTTTAGGTGTATCACTAAACAATACATCATTATTCGTATTTTTGCATCAAAATTCAATGATATGACAACTCTCGAAAAATATGTTTGGCTAATCAGCAAGTTGCACACTTGTAACCGACGCATGACTCTCGCAGAACTTAACGATGCTTTCAAGGACAAAGCAGGAGAAACAATCGATCGCCAGAAACTGAAAAAATGGCGAGACAATATAGAAAGTATATTCAATATCATCATCAAGTGTGATACTAAAGGTAGAGAATACAGATATTATATAGAAAATCCCGAAGATATTGACGGCAAAAGTGTTGAGAGCTGGGTACTAAATTCGGCCACCGTAAGCAATACCCTTAACACTTACAAGGACTTAGGAAACCGTATAGTCTGCGATACGGTGCCAAAGGGAACGAAATATCTTGAGCCCATACTGCAATCTATGTCCAGCGGAATTGCAGTTGATATTATTTACCGCGGGATTGGCGGCTCTGAATGGGCATTTAGGGCAGAACCCTACGCGGTCCGCCAACATCTTGGTCAATGGTATGTACTATGCAAAGTCAACAATCTTGATTCATTGATCGTCTATTCGCTTGGACAAATAATAGAAGTCCGCACACGTGAAAATGATGTTTTCAAAGTTGATGCGACTTTCAATGCTCAAAAGTATTTCGAGCCATACTTCGGTGTAGTGGTGAATAGCAACACAGAATGTTGCAGAACGGTTATCCGGGCATACGGTAATAAAATCGAATATTTGAGAGCAAATCCCTTGCACTCATCTCAAAAAGAAATTGGTGGCAAAGATCGAGTATATGCCGATTTTGAATACAATGTCATGCCAACTTACGATTTTGCAAATGCCGTGATAGGACTCGGCCCTATGGTCGAAGTCATGCCCTTCTCTCCTCTCAGAAATGAAATACTTGATAGCATTTGGGCCATCAAGGAGCGATATGAATCAGAGGATAGCGATATTGAAAACGCATCTCTCGATATTACTCCAACCCTTAACGGAAACTTCGCCGTAATCGAAGCGGCTGTAGCCAACGATCAGCCGTCAAGCCTCTGTTCGTTATCTGTGGTTATTGTAAGAGATGGGAATGTTGTCAAAAAATACCATCGATTTGTGAAACCTGCACCGCTATGTTTCGACGAGAGATATATGAAAATGAATGGTTTCACGGAAAAAGAAGTTATAGATGCTCCCGTATTTCCAGATGTATGGCGCGAAATAGAAAATGATATTTCTGGTCTGCCGTTGGTTGGATATAATTCGTGTTTTGTGGAGACTCATCTCCATGCGGCTTTCATAGCTTATGATATGGAATGGCAGGGGCTGAAATTTCACGATGCGTTAAAGGCTTCCCGGCACTTATATGACAAAGAACTGTCGACAAAACGACTGCAGACAGTAGCCGGTGCATTTGGCACCTCAGTCACAAAAGAAAAGCGCGACTCACTCAGCATAGCTGAGGAGATTGCTGCTATCGCGCTCCAAGTATTGTAACTCAAATCGTAATCTATATGGACTTTCAAGAAAAAATATACTATCAACAAGTTGACGCGGAGATAGAAAAGCTGAAAAATATTGCCGATAATTTCGGTAAAAGAGTAAGAACCGACTCAATGCGACCTCATCAATTGTCCGTATTTATCGACCTCGATAAATATTTCAGAGCGACTATCTATCTTAACTTTAGCTTAAGAGGCAAATTCCCTACGGCTTACTATCTTGCATTTCAGCAACGCCGTAGCGCCGATGGACTTTATGGCACCATATATCCCAAACGACATCTTGTGCCAGAACAAGTTCTCAATATCGGCGAGTACCACTTCGGTCATTACAGTATTTCTAAGGGCGATAGCATAAGTGATGCAGGAAATGTCATAATACAAATGGTTATCGATCTGACACCCATGCTACTCACAATGTGCAGAAAATCGACTCCATGGTACAACAAAGAACGTATGAATGAAACTTTACGGGAGTGGCATACGGAAGCCAGATTCTTCACCATCTCAAAAGAAATGCCAATACAGAGAATGGTTACGGGCATTAAAGCTCCATATCAAGCTACATACGATTCGTGCTATGGTTTGCATGGTTCCAACGGCACTTATGTCGAAAACGCCAATCCCGAATGGGTACTGAAATTTAGACTGCGTCGTCTCGACTTTGCGGTGAATGAATCAGTTTCTAATCAGATTAATATCCACCAATACATCACACAAAAACTGATGCCTCGCCTTGACTGGGGTAAAATCACAGCAGGGCGACTTGAACAGCTTAACGATGCCTTAAAGAGTCTCACACTAAAAGTAGTGACAAGAGAAATGACAGAAGCACCATGCTATCGAAGCTTCGTTCCGGTCGAATATGCAAGTTGGGATGATGCCCTCGATTCCATTTTCGCCAAAACGATATAAACAACTGTTAGTAATTCTCATAGTATCCCAAAGAGGTGAGTTTGTTGACTATAACTGGTAAGGTAAGTTTGCGAAAATGTATATAGAAGAATCAGCCAGCCAATCAACAATGTTTAAGAATCATTCATAATATTCCCAAACAGAAATTTACGCTTAACCTCAATGTATTAGAGGGAGGTTCTCTTATCGCCGACATTTGGATTTCGGCCTTTGATATTTGTCCTTGTCCTTATCGTTCCACGGCAAATCGGAAGATGAACCGCCTGCGCCGGTGCCGACATTCGGTGTCGGGATTCCTCCCGCTGCAGTCTGAAGGGCAACGGCAAGGAGGCTATGTTGTGATTCATCGACCTGCTCCCACGGCTCAAATAGTTCGTTGACCAATTCATGGAGAGTAATCGCACCGCTATCGTACTTGTCGAGAAGACTCTGTGGCAGATTGTAAGAGGCATTCTTGAACTCGTTGCCATGAAACAGCGTCGTGATTGACAGACTGGGATACATACGGTTGGGAATCCAGCCGCTGACAAGCTCCGCTCCTGATGACAGGCGGTAACGTTCGGGGTATGCCAGGCGATGCAGTTCCTTCGCCCGGTTGTGTTCTGCATTATAACGGCTCTCCCATTCGGAAGCTCGTTTGGTCGCCGCGTCAATTTCTTTCTGATAAGAGTTGTGTTCACGGAGCGAATCGGCTTTCAGACTGTCGTACCGCTTTTGCATTTCGGTGAGTTGCTTTTGCAATGCGGCAATCTGTCTGTCCTTGTCGGCAACTTCCTTCTCCAGTTTCGGCAGTTCCCCGGTGCCAAGCCATGAGAGGATCCGATTCTTCCCGTCCTTCGCTCCTTTCTCGACCTCCTTCTTTTCAGTTGCAAGTTTCTCAATTTCGGCTGTCAGTCTTTCAATGTCGGCCTGCAGTTCGAGTGCTTGCTGACGGTTGTATTGGTGCTGGGTCTGGTGTCTGGCACCACTCGCCACTACACCGCGCTTCAATCCGAATCCGGCCATTGCCTGTGCGTAAGAATCCTGATATTGCCGGAGCTTGCCGCGTGTCATCAGCTCATTGGCGCACAGCCTCGGTGCCGGAGTTTTCTCCTTATACTTCACATCGCCCTCGCGCTTACGGCGTGTGCGGGGTGCCGTTACAATGGGAACAACCGTTGCATGAAGGTGTGGTGTCTTCTCATCCATGTGGAGCACACATGACACAAGACTATCCTTGCCGAAGGTGTCATGCAGCCATTTGATGTTGGCCCGGCTCCAGTCATCAAGTCGGCCGTCGCTTGCAAGAGCCATCATCTGCTCATGCGAGCCGGTCAGAAGCACACGGATGGCTCGGGTCTGGTTCTTGCCGACTTTTCTTTGAAGTCCGGCGGTCTCAATACGGTGTTGAATCGCCTGAGTGCGGTTGTGAACACCGTCCGGGAAAGTGATAAGTTCACGGTTGAGGTATGTTCTGCTCTCGTCGGCGTTGTTGGGAATGTGCGGTTTACCCTCGGCGGTCTTGCGCTCGATGTGGCATGACATGCCCGAATCGTTGCCTGCGCCACGCTCCAGGTGGCACACTGCATATTGTGTTGTCATATAGTCTTGAATTAAATTGTTTATGATAAAATTCCGTATCAATCGCAAAGGAGAGCCGGTAGGAGGCTCGATGCCTGATGGCTTTTTCGGGAGAGGTCGGAGACTTCGGATGAAAATGCCATAATAAGCTACGGAATTTTATTACTAAAATCCTCCCTACATTCAGCAAGCTGATTGGCTCCGTCATCAGCTCATACAATGGGGTTATTCCGGGTTGCCGCATCCAAAAGGAAGTCGGCGATGTCGAGTTTGGCGGCTCTCTGCTCCGGTGTTGCCATGTCGGATATGGCAGTCACAATCCCGACAGTCGGAGTAATTGCGCGAAGCATTGTCAATTTGTCGCGCCAACGGTCTTCGGCGTCAAGGTCGGGTACGAGCCACACTTCCCTTCCTTTCAATACCTGCGAAGCCGTCTGATTGAGGCATCCGCAACATCCGCCACTCGCCAGCCAAAGGTACTGGGGATAATAGTGAGAAGCGATTATCGCTGACTTCTCGGATTCCACTATCATGACTTTTGAATCGGGATAGGCAGAAAGCAGATGCTCGCCGAAGAAGCATTGCACAAGATTGAAGTCTTCGGTATTGTCAACCATTGATTTCATACGGTGCGCCCACATGAAGTTTACCAATCCATCTTCCTTTATGCGGTGTCCGTCGTTGCCGTATCGCATTATCTTTCCTGTGCGGATACATCCGTTGATATCCACTTGCCAAAATACCGCCGCATCGTTCATCCGAGAGCTTGCTCCTACATTATATAATCGGAACAACAGCATGGTTTCATTCTCACCCCATAGTGAGCTGAGAAATCGGAACAGAGCCGATGACCGACAGCGGCTCATAGATTCAACCATTCGATTGCGCTCTATGAATGACGGATGAAATGTCCGCTCACTGATGCGCAAGCTCACCTGTCGATAGGGTGTAATATCGTTCAGCCAGGGATGGGTCCGAAAATAGTCGGATGGTGTGTAGTGGTATCCGCATTTGAATATCCGGTCACATTTGCCAACATGATCGGCAAGAAACATCCCGGTATGTGTGTCTACATAGCGCACCAATTTCCTCGGTCGTCCACAAGCCGGACAACTCACTTTGATGCGTGGACGGGAGTTGTCAAGCCGGTATCTGTACTCATTAGTCATTGTAAGGCGAATTTTGGTTGGGTGAGGTGTCGTGTATATATAGGCCCGCTTCATCCAACTAACTTTTCAATAGTAAAAATCCTGAAGGTAGCGATAAGGATTGCCTTTCTTCTTGCCCTTGTCCACCTGCTCGATCATCCGCTTGTTCTTCAGAAAGGTTATCAGAATCTTGAGCTTGTAGTCGCTGAGTTCGATGTCCTCGTCGGCGTATGCTTCCCGGAGCGCGTCCATCAGTTCTCCATGACGGAGCAAAGTATCGGGATTCGGAAACGCCGAATCGAGAGCACTGCGGTGAGTATCTTCGGCTATGTCATGGTACGGGTCCCATGCCTCGTTACCTTTGGCTTCGGGTGTCGGCACATAGTCCTTGATAAGTTCGGGCAAAGCCTCAGTGTTAATTCGAAAGGCAAACGAAGGGAAAGAGATATCCCGGATATAGACCGCCTCGACTGTGCTGATGGCATCATCGTTCTTGTCCTTCTCAACACGGAGAACGGTTTCGGACTTGTTGTTGATTTCGGTTCCGATATGTCCGCGTGCGTTCTCATCGCTCTTGTTCTGGTGAATGATGGTGTGGATGTGAAGATTGTATTCTTCCGTCCACTTCATCAGATAATTGACTATAAGGGTTGCTTCACGGGGATTGTTGATGTCAAGCATCAGGTCACGGATGCCGTCGATGATAACCAGTCCGACCGCCTGTGTATTGCGTATCTTATGGTCAATCATGCCTATGCGGTCTTCAACGGAATATTTACGGAGGGCGTAATATTTTATACGCTGTTTGATTTCCGCGTTGCTCCTGTGGGTCAATCGTGCGATACGCTTGAATACACGGAAGGCATGATATTTGCTCTGCTCGGTGTCGAAGTATAGGATACCGTTTTGGTCAGACGGCATGTTGCCACGATAATTCAGAATCGTGGAATTGGTCATTGCCGCTGCCGTCATAGCCGACACGTTGAAAGTCTTCTTGCCCTTCGGCTTGCCGATTGAGGCGCTGAAATTACCAAAGGTGCAAGCAGGAGAATCACCGATATAAATGGCAACCGGCGGCGGTGGCACCTCCTTGTCGATGTCGAGCTGTGCTTCATTGCATAACCTCTCATAGCGTACAGCCGCCGCATCAGGTGCCTGCAGCCCGGCTCCGCTCTCTACTTCAGCAATGAAACCGCCGAGCGGATCAGTCGTGCCGAAACGCTCGCGATTGTCGGAGTTGTATGATTTACTGATTTGTTCTTGTGCCATAATCTTACTTCCTCCCGCCGGTTTTGCGTCCAAACAGCTCAAGAGCCATTTCCGCATCAACGACTATTTTCCTTCCTTGCTGTTTAATTGCCGGGGCGAGCTTGCCCTCGTTCTTGATGCGTAGAGCCGTGGTCTTGCAACATCCAAGGAGGTCTGCCAGACCCTTGAGCCCGAAAACATATTTTTTGTTTGTGGTGTCGATGACGACATCCGGTTGTGACGCTCCCGGTTTGGAAGCGGCCTGTACGATGGTGAATAGTTCTTCTCCGGTCATTTGCCATAAAGGCTTATCGAATAAATTATTTAACATTGCAGTAATTGTATCTGGTTTGCTGCCTGACATGGGCGGATCCTTACCCATGTCTCGGCTTTGGGAGTGCAAAGGAAATGCAATTAATCAGGCAATGCAATTATTCGCTGATTTGCAGCCTTTTATTTAATTCTATTTTGGAAAATCACAAAATCGGCACTTAAAAATGGGACTGAAAGAGTATTTAGAACACATTTCCCATGCCAATGGAATGATCGTAAGGGAAAGCTGTCCCTATATAAAAATGCGAGAGCCGTTATAAACAGCCCTCGCATATTAGCTATGACACCAGCGGTTGTTAATCATACATCATCGAAGCGGCTCATATTGGAAGCTCGGATGTTGTCGGCAACGGCTATGTAAGGTTTCATCGCCTTATAATCGGAATGCCCGGTCCATTCCATTACGACATTGACCGGAATTCCAAGTGCGAGAGCCTTGCAAATGAAAGTCTTTCGTCCTGTATGGGTTGAAAGGAGCTGATACTTTTTATATATGGTGTCAACGCGGTCATTCCCGCGATACTGTGTTATCCTTACCGGAGTGTCGATTCCCGCCAATTCGCCCAACTCCTTTATATAATCGTTCATCTTCTGATTGCTTATTACAGGTAGCACACGACCGTTCTTAAACTCACAGTCCTTATACTTTTCAAGTATGGCTCGGCTGTGTTTGTTTAGTTCAACCGTGATAGTATCTGCGGTCTTCACGGTTGTGAACTCAATATGATTCTCGCGGACATCGCTCTTGCAGAGGTTGGTTACATCGGAATATCGCAGGCCCGTGTAACAACAGAAAATAAGTACATCACGCACCCTTTCAAGATAGGTCTTGTTTGGTGGAATGTGAAATGAAGTCACTTTCTCAAGATCTTCATCTGTCAGGAATATAACTTTGGCCTGAGTGGATTTGAGTTTGGGTTTAAAGGAGAGAAAAGTTCTGTTATCGTTATATCCTTTGTCATAAGCCCATCTAAGGAACCATTTCAGATAGCCCAACTCCTTTCCTATTGTGCTGTTAAGCATGTCACATTTATAACGGAAATGATCAACAAGGTCGTTCAATTCAGTTTCATTAAAGGTATCAAAGGATATTTTACCTCTCTTGAATTTCAAAAGATGATTTTTTAAGGCAGTAAATTTCTCATAGGTGGCACTCGTCCAATCATTCTTGCGACCACATTCTTTTGTGAACTCATCATAAATGTTCCAAAAGGTTTTCTGCGGCTCTGCCTCCTGTGTCGGAGCCTCAGGACGTGAGACGGCAATACGGGCATTGAATTGTTCTTTTATCTGTTCCGGAAGAGGCATGATTTCACTCAATTCAAATTCCTTGAAGATATTCTGGATTTCACCTTCGTAACGATTGAGGTCTGCATTGATTTCGGAAGATGTCTGCTTGAGCTTATTGGTGCAACCTTTTTTGACGCGCTGCTTACTTGCGTCCCATTTGGCTGCATCAATACGGTAACCTGTGGTGAACTCAATGCGCTTGCCATCGAAGACCACGCGCATTCTGATTGGCACGTTTTCAGTTACCAATACCCCGTCCTTTTTGCGTGCTTCAAGTTGAAAGGTGATATTCCGTTTGAGATTCATATCGGGCGTGTTAAAAGTTACACCCAAAATTACACCCAATTTCTGACATATCCAAATGGTATTTAATGTTACTTGTTAATTTAACAGTTATTATAATATTGTAAATCAGAGCATTTTGACTATCTAATAAATCAAACTGGCATTAGGGTGAGTTTCCCTCTCTCTCCGCTAACAACAAAGTTAATTCCGCTGCAAGTCAACAACTTGTGGCGGAATTTATTTTATATACATACAAAAATACATACAAATTGGAAGGCAATCCAAATCCCATACAGATGCGTCAGTATCATAGAAAATCAAAGGGAGGGAAGATAATAATATTGTGAATTATCATAGAGTCTAATAAAGGTTCTTAACGATAGGGCTTTCCAATACGGTAACCCTTTTTACATTGTCCTCCCTGTTTGAGATGGCAAGCGGTCAGCCTATATGACATCAATCCGCATGTGTGAGTGCCACTTTTAGGTGCCGATTGTCTGATTTTAACAATCTCTCTTAAAAGATTGGGGTATAGAGAGTAAGTATTCTTTGAATGAGGAAGTTGCGCGCTACTTTTGTGGCGTCGACAAAAATTATCACCCGGCTTCAGGTACCGGAAGCTACAACACTTCTCATCTCAATGAATATTTCAGATCTTTTACAGAAGCCCTTGTGGCAAATGACCGGCGAGGAATTCATGTTCCTCTCCAAAATCGCCTCCCATAATGATGAGGCGAAGAATCACGACACACCGTCTCAGTCAACCACTGAGAAGAAATATGTCTATGGAATTGACGGCATCGCTGAGATTTTCGGGTGCAGCCGTCCCACTGCCTCACGCATCAAGAAGAGCGGCAGAATCAATGCCGCAATCCGTCAGATCGGGCGTAAGATAGTGGTGGATGTCGAACTCGCCCTTTCTCTCGCCGGGCAGAAGAAGGAGGCACGCAGATGGGCACGATGAAGGGTAATCCGTACCGCTACCTTCAGGATTTTTACTATTGAAAAAGTTAGTTGGATGAAGCGGGCCTATATATACACGACACCTCAACCAACCAAATTTTGACAGTAAGCGAACAGCTCCCCCGATGTGGCAGGATGACAAGCTGGGCTTGCCCAGATATAGCCCACTATAACTACACGCTTCGCTTCCGTAGTTGTGGGCTCTCCCGAGGAGCTGGGCTTTGTCCCGTCCCACTTATGGCTCTGCCCTAAGAACCCGGTCGGAGGCTGTCAGCCCCCAACACCCCTGACCAAAGAGTGACCCTCTCTTTGGAAACTCCGCTCAGTGGTCTCGACCCCTGAGAACCCCGAGCAGGAAGTGACCCTCTCCCTGCACCCTCCGATTAAGGCTCCGCCCTAATAACCCATTCCCTATTGTAAATCTGTAAACATCATAATACCTATGGCACAGAAGACATCAGTCAACATCAAGCCCTGCAATATCGGAAGCAGCGAGGAACACAACAGACGGAAAACCGAATACCTCGCCCGTGTCAATAAGGAAAAGCTCTACATCCGTACCGAACTCATGACCCGAAACGAGGCATGGGTAGCACCTGAATTTGAAAACTCGACACTGACCGACCGCTACAATCAGATAGCCGTGATGGTAAAGGAAAAGACAGGTCGGGCGATGCAGACCAAAGACCGTGAACATGTGAACAAGAAGACCGGGAAGGTGACCGTCGTGCGCGGTAGCACTCCGCTCAAAGAGGGTGTCGTGGTAATCAAGGATGATACCACGTTGGAGCAGTTGCAACAATTCTGTGAGGTGTGTAAGGAGCGTTGGGGTATCACGGCCTTGCAAATCTTCATCCACCGTGATGAGGGGCATTACGGCATCCCCGGAGATATCGCCACATGGAAGCCAAACCTTCGTGCCCATATCGTATGGGACTGGATGAACCACGACACCGGGAAATCCTGCAAGCTGGACGAGAAAGCCATGAGCGACATGTAGACGCTTTTGGCTGAGTGTCTTGACATGGAAAGGGGCAGCTCAAAGGAGCTGACGGGAAAGGAGCATCTTGAACGCGCTGACTTCATCATCGCCGATATTCTCTACAAGGCAAGCGAGGTGTTCCGGCGAGCCATTGACGCGATTATCCATTTCGCCACGGAGCAGCACAAGTCAATCTTCTCTCCCTCAGAAGCCGCCGACATCAAGAGCGTGATGCAGAGCTACGGCGAGACCACCGATCAGCAGAAAGCGGTCGGCACATGGCTATGTGACTATGCGGAACACCGACAACCCTTTGATGAAATAAAACATCGCCACACACTCAACGAGGTTGACGATGTCGCGGAAGGTCGGTATGATTGGAAAATTGACAGAGGGCGAGGTGGAATAAGTTTGTAGTCCCGTTTTCAATGTTCACTGTTCCAAACAGTGTTGGAAATCGTATGTTTCGATTTTATAACAACCAACCCTTTTGACAGTTATGCATTGACTGGTTGCTTGAGGTTATTTTATTTTTGCCCTAATCCGGCTCAGGCTTGTTTGTGTAATACCTAAATATGTAGCTATGCTTCCGAGAGGTAAGCGTTGCAGCAAATCCGGATTATTCTTCAGCAATTCGCTGTAACGCTCCGAGGCGATGACAGAAAGCATGGAAATCAACCTTTCTTCGGCAGCAAGCAATTCCATCTCGGCATATCGCCGTCCCCAATTAGCAATATGTAAGTCCTGCAAAAATAAATCCTGTAATTTTTTTCGTGATAATACATACAAGATTGAGTCTTCCATCAGCTCCATGGTTTCATAGCCGGGTTCTTCGTTCACATATCCCTTCATGGAAACTATGGTTGCTCCTTCCTTACCAATCCAAAATGTAATGTCCTTCCCGTCCATTAAAGTAAAGGCACGGACAATTCCCTTCTTTATGAAAAAGATGTCTTTTTCAATTTTCCCATTCTCCAACACCCGGTATCCCTTAGGATATGAAACTTCCGACAGACATTCCTTTAATCGGCTTAGAGATGACTCAGGCATCGCATATCGTTGGGTGATTATCTGCTTTATATCCATAATTTATAGGTTCCGATTTATTTGCAAAATTACTAAATATCCGGCAGAATCAGGATGGCAGAACTGATTTTTACATATGATAAAACCGTTTTTGCCATATGTAAAAAGTTGCGCGCTATGTTTTAGCTAATTTTGCATCCGATTTAAAAAATACAGATATGAATTGGATAATATTATTATTGGCTGGATTATTTGAGGTAAGCCTGACATTCTGTTTAGGTAAAGCAAGGTCTGCCTCCGGTTTTGAATACTATCTGTGGGGAAGTGGATTTCTTGCTTCCACGGTCTTGAGTATGGCACTCCTTGCAAAAGCAGTCCGAACCTTACCCTTGGGCACGGCCTATGCCGTTTGGACCGGAATTGGGGCGGTAGGCACTGTCTTGGTCGGAATAATCTTTTTCAAGGAATCTACGGCTCCCATAAGAATTTTCTTTTTAGTCACCCTCATTTTGTCTTTGATTGGATTGAAGGCAGTCTCATCATAGTAACAATAGGCTCATGAGATATGAATTGAAACAAAATCAAGGTATTCCAACTCCCTTGCTCGCTCTTATGGCAATCGCCACCGGACTTTCGGTGGCGAATTGCTACTACAATCAGCCATTATTGGGAAGTATGGCAAGAGCTTTTAATGTGACTGACTTTTTAGCCAGTATTGTGGCGACATTGACCCAGATTGGATATATGGCAGGACTTCTGTTTGTCATTCCACTTGGTGACTTGCTGTCAAGAAAGAAACTTATATTGGCAAACTACATTATTTCGGCATCTGCATTGCTTTCAATAGCAGTTTCACCAAATATATATTGTATGTGGATAGCATCTTTTTTCGCAGGTGCATCGTCCGTTATGCCGCAATTCTTCATCCCTTTGGTATCATATAATTCTTCTCCCGTACACAAAGTCCGTAACGTGGGTATCATACAATCATGTCTTCTCATCGGTATCTTGGGGTCTCGTGTCGTCAGTGGATTATTGGCTGACACATATGGCTGGCGTTCTGTTTATTTCGTGGCAAGTTTCTTTATGCTTGGCTGTTTTGCAATGATTCATAGAATGTTGCCGTCATTACCGCCTCTCAAACAGGACACATATTTAAATCTTTTGAAATCATTACTGCGGTTGTTTGCAAAATACCCTTATCTTCGTGTCGCATCACTAAGGGCATCATTGGCATACGCTTCATTCTTTGCATTGTGGAGCTGCCTTGCATTCAGATTGAAACAGGCTCCGTTCTATGCAAGTGACAACATTATCGGCATACTCGGTCTATGCGGATTAGCGGGGGCCTCGACGGTGGTGTTCATTAGCGGCTATATCCCGAAATACGGGGTGAGATTCTTTTCAGTCATAGGAGCTTGCCTGATGTTATTGACATGGATAATTGCACTGTATGGAGATAACAGCTATTTGTGGATAATCATAGCTATTCTGTTGATTGATGCCGGGATGCAGTGTGTGCATCTGTCAAATCAAGCCAGCGTGGTTGCATTGGACGATTCAGCCATAAATAGGATAAACACAGTCTATATGACAGTCTATTTTCTTGGCGGTTCAGTCGGGACTTTTGTCGCAGGCTTGTCTTGGGAGCATTTCAGTTGGACGGGGGTAGTATGCACGGGAATATTTTTCATAGTGGCTTCCCTCCTTGTCAATTGCTCAAAACAAAAAGTTAATCCGGCGGGAATGTAACATATTCATTTTATAAATAAATCCGCTCCAATGAAGATTGTATTTGTGTGTACCGGTAATGCAAGCCGCTCGGCAGTTGCCGAGGTCATATTGAGAAAAATGATTCAGGAAACAAGCCTTGATGACATTGAGATTCTATCATGTGGAACAGATGTCCCATACGGGCAAGAACGTGAAGGAATCATGTGTCAAATAGCGGCGGAGCATGGATATTCGATGGGTGGTAAGGCAGTGATGATAACTGCGGAATTGGTTAATGCAGCCGACCGAATCATTGTTATGACAAGGCAACATAAGACCGAAGTGATGCGGTTATTGGATCCATCACACTGGAATCGTATCGCATTATTCAACGACATCTGTTTCGGAGAATCTTCAGACCTCCCGGATCCTCACTATCAGTCAGCACAGGTATATTACACCTGCTTCAAAGCCATCGAAAAGGGTTGCAGGGAGATAGTCAGAAAACTGAAATAATCGAACCCTTTTCACCATCTTTAAGTTGTTTTCTGGGAGTTATTGTACCCGGCTTGTTTCTTGGACTGTATATAATATTGATTTTCAGCAGTGGTAAGCAATTCCCTTGACAAACTCCATATAGCGTTAAATTCCTTTCATGATGATTTCGAGGACTTCATTGAGCTTGTCGGCGGGGAGGCGTTTGATGTACTCTGCGCGGGCATCGAGGTTGCCTCGGATGTGGGCGAGGACGGCGAGATGAGCATTGACCGAAGCGGTATCTCCTTCAAAGATTTCAAAGTATGCGTCGCGAGTAGGCAGACCGAGCCGAATACGCTCGTCATCAGTGATTGCATGGTCGAATACTGTCTCAACTCCTATCTGGGCGTCCTCGTTGAGGATGCTCATCTTCTCCCTTTTGCTTTCATCATCGAATTTCACATACTTCATCATCATGTCGGCGGTGGTATGACCTGTGACGGCACGAATGTCCTCAGGCGACATACCTTTGCGCAGACACATAGTTACGAATGTGCGCCGTGCCACATGTGAAGTCAACAGCTCATACTTCGGACGCACTTCCCGTGTTTTAGTACGACCACTCTGCTTCTCTGTAATCCAGTCTCCTGTCATACCCGCCAACTTGCCAACCTCTTTCAGATGAGAGTTGTATTTCTGATTGGATATAGTCGGGAAGATACGTGGATCATCTTCATCAGGTGACTTGGGATATTTCGCAAGTATGCGCAATGCTTCCGTTGCCAATGCAAATCTCTGGCGATGGTTGGTCTTTTTGGAGATGACATCCAGAATGTCACCGCTAACATTAGACCATCTCAGGGCTATGACATCGGAGAATCTAAGCCCAGTGTAACAGGCGAATACAAATATATCGCGTGTCCGGTCGATAGCTTTTCTTGATGTGGGGAACGTTTGAATGGAAGCAAGTTCCTCATCGCTCAATGCATAGAGGTTAATTGTGCTGTCAGATTTTGTTTCATCATGAAACCGCTGAGAGTAAGCCTGATATGCCACATTTCTGTTATATCCTTTCTTGGTAGCCCAATTGAAAAATCCTTTGATGGTCTTCATGGACTGATGCGTGTAATTGTTCGACAATCCTTTCCCGATAAGGAACAATTCAAAGCGGGCAAGCAAATCATCGTTTACATCCTCAAAATACAATCCGGTCTTAAAATCATTGAGGTGCCTCAACATCGTCTTATGCTTTGTGAGTGTACCCTTAGTCCATTGTGCCGTGGATGAAGACGATTTGAGTTCGTTTTCCCTTTCATCAATCAACAGTTGATAAACCTGCGCTACCGTAAGCCTTGTTGACTTCTCTTCATTAAGTATTCGTTTAAGCTCATCCCGGACGGTTGTTGGTGTAACTTCTTCCTCCCGTAGCTCAAGCTGGGCGAAAGCATCGTCAACTGCAGATGCAATCTTCACAAGTCGCTGATTAATGTCTGTCGCCGAAATGTCATCGGAATTGAAATTATTACGCTTTACTCTCTGAGCCTTTTCATCCCATTTTGCGATGGCGATACGGTACCCGGAATAATACCATATACGCTTGCCGCTAAAAGTTATGTCGGCGTTGATGGGCAGTTCTTCGGGAAGATTGCCGTTTTTATCCTTGCGCTTCTCCAATCGGAAGCTGACGCGATGCTTGTACTTATCCATGAGAGAGATTTTTTGTATGAGACGATGATACTCTGATTTTCACATACAAAATTACATACAAAAATTGAGCTAATCAAGAAATTCAAAGATATTTTATTTTGCGTTAAATCCGCATACTATACTAACTATTAGTCTATTATATTTGCCATTCCTGCTTATGTGATTATTAAATTTACAATAGTTTCATATCCCTCCCTCTCCGCCACCACAACCCCAAGTCCTTGCAAGCGACCCCTGCAAAGACTTCTTTTTTGCGGGTCGCCGCCCCACCCGGTAGGGACGCGATACATCGCGTCCGCATCAACAACACGTAACTTTTGCGCCCGAATAAACCGCGAATAACATTTTATGGATGCGTTGACTCTGAGGCAAATTACTTGCGGATATATCGACAATGGGAGCAAATTATTTGCGGATATGTCGATAATGGTAATTTATTATTTGCGGACGCGATGTATCGCGTCCCTACGTTTGCGGTGTCGGAGCAGCTTGTCGAGGGGGCTTCGGCCGGGTTTTGACGGGGGATTGGGTGCCGGAGTCGGGAGTTGGTTGCATGCGGAATGAACCGGCTGCGATGCTGATTGCGCGGCTTCAGGGGCAACAGATGCCGACTTTGCGGATTTCGGGCGAGGCAATGGAGCGGCCTTTGCTGCGGCTTTGCGGGCGCGGGCGAGGCGGCGCAATTCACGTGCGCGGTAGCGACGGCGAATCGTTGGCATAATTAACATGAATATGGCGCGTGGCACGCCGGGCGTCACCTCAACTACCGTCAAGTCGCGCTGATAGGCTTCGATTGCGGCGCATATTTCGTCACGATAGTGTTTCGGCAGGCGGTCGACGGCATCTTTCCACTCCTGATCAAATTTTAATCCCTTACCTTTTCGGCACTGTGCATTCATTGTTGTATTTTCCATAATTTTGTTTTTTCTGCAAATATAGTGCGCCGAAATCCCGAATTTCACCCCATAATGTCGCGAAGCGCATTTTAAATCGGTAAATTTTACTTTTGCTCTCGACTTATTCGATTGTTGGCTGCGCCCAAATAGGACATTTATCACACTTATGCTGCTTATTTTCCATATTACTTCTTACGAAAAAATGTTTTCAATTTTGCTATGCCTTCAACTCCGAGTATTGTAAGTCCACCGTACTGAAATGTTTTTGCCAGGCCGAAAAATACTACCCACAGTATGCTTTTTATTCCAGCACTGACAGGAAGAGCCATCTGGGCAAACGATATTATATAACACGGTATACACAATGAGAGGACGATGACACCTGTACGGAAAGACATCCTTGCAAGTAACTTTCTGATATTCATATCATCATTCTGATATTTAGGCACATATAATTATACTGTTTTCAAATATATCCACTTAAACAGACATTTTATGTCGGGGTTAAGAGTATGCAAATGTACACAAAATACTCCAAATTTCGTGTTTGATACTTATTTATAAACATCTGTGTAAATGTCAGCCAAGATTTGGCATTGCACTCGACTTATTCGATCGTTGGCTGCGCCCAAGATACTCTCGCTCGGCAAAATCAAAATAAATTTTGCTTTTGCGCTCGACTTATTCGTATCTTTGCACTAAACCAAAAATTAGGATTATGAACTACAGGATTTTAGGAAAGACCGGCTATAAGGTGAGCGAAATCTCACTCGGCACATGGCAACTCGGCAGCAAATGGGGCGATCCATTTGACGAAAAAGTTGCACGTAACACACTTGAAGCTGCTTATGAACAAGGCATCAACCTCTTTGACACAGCCGACATATATCAGGACGGCATGAGCGAAAAGGCTGTAGGCGAATTCGTAAGGAGCAAATCTGAAAAAATATACGTTGTCACAAAATGCGGACGAAAACTCAATCCGCACGTTGCCGAAGGCTACAACAAGGACAACATAACCCGCTTTGCACTAGATTCGCTCAAGAATCTCGGCGTGGAAAGCCTTGACATGCTGCTGCTTCATTGTCCGCCCACCGCTGTTTATCATAGCGACGAGGCATTCACAACCCTCGACAACCTGAAGTCGCAGGGCATAGTCCGCAACTACGGCGTAAGCGTGGAGCGCATCGACGAGGCCATCGCGGCAATGCAATACGGCATATCAACCATTGAGGTGATATTCAATATGTTCCGCCTCAGACCGGCCGACGAGCTCTTTGCTGCGGCTCACGAAAACAATGTCGGCATCATTGTCCGCGTTCCATTGGCTAGCGGTCTGCTTACGGGCAAATTTAACGAGAACTCCGTATTCGGCGAAAACGATCACCGCAACTACAATCGCGACGGAAAATTCTTTGACAAAGGCGAAACTTTCTCGGGAATCGACTATATGACCGGCGTAAAAGCGGCCAAGGAACTTAAAGAAGCCCTCGGCACCGATAATTTGGCCGAAACTGCATTGCGCTACATTCTCATGTACCCCGAAGTGAGCACCGTCATCCCCGGCGCAAGCTCTCCACAACAGATTGTCAACAATGCCAATGCCACACAATTGCCGCCGTTTACCCCCGAACAGATGGCAATCGTGCGTGACATCTACAATCGCTACATCCGTGAGCAAGTGCATGACAAATGGTGATTACAATTTGTCACCATTTATGGCACATTTGATTTCAATCAAATGAATGAGTAAGCAAACTTTGCATAAAAATAGAAATTTGCTACATTTTCACCCCTTATAAAATACACAAAAGCAAAATATTGTTAAAACAGCAACAATTTGTTCAAATATATTTTGCAGATACCATAAAAAGCCATACCTTTGTAACGTGTTTTTCATGGTATTAGATTTAAGGTTAACTAAGATTGGTTGTCGTGACGACAATCAATTTTTTTATGCCCTTACCTGACCTGCCTCGCCGATAAAAAGATCCAGCCAACAGTATAAAATCAAAGATAATCAATATGGATTATGATTATCATGGCGTCAGAAGGTTATTTGCAATATGAAAAAAGGGGGAAACGGGAGGCCGGGTCAAAGTCACGGTAATAAGGTGTTAGTGATAAGAAGTGCAAGTGTGCATCGTGCTGTGAATTACAATTAACAACGGGCCTTCACCTCAGCCCCCACATAAATGAAGCACAAAATCTTCTATTTTGACAATCGCCCCCGACGGTCCCGATTCCCCCTAAGGTCAAGTCGTTCAGTCCATTTCCAATGTCCAGTTCAACGACTGTATTTTTATTTCAAGTTCACGCAACTCCTTGGATAGTGCGTCGCACTTCTTGCGCAACTCGGCCACGTTGACAGTGCTTATGACCCTTATTTCGGTAAGAGTGTGTCGCGGAGTAAGATCGCTCGCCGCGTCAAGAAATCCGCGCATTATGTCGATGTGACGCTTCAATGTGTCACGCCGTGCAATAAGTGCAGTCATCGTAGTGCCGTCGTCGGCCACCACACGGCTGTTGGCGATGTTGATTTTCACTACGAGTTGCTCAAGTTGCTCAAGCAGTCGATTGAGTTCATCGAGCAGCTCCTGCGGATTCTCGCTTGGCGAGGAGCCCTCCTGAACCTTGGCGTTATTGTTAAGTCGCATCGGCATCTGTGCGATACGCTTCTGCAGGTCGGCTCTTATCTGTAAAGCTTCAGCTAATTTCATATAATGTAATCATTAAATTAGTATATTAATAACAAAAATAGAATGAAGTCGTTTACCGTCAACCGTAAATATTCGCACCTTTACGAAACATGTCCCTCATGCGGGTCACCGCCGACTTGGGCGACAACACCTTCACTCCGCCGCCGAAACTCATCATAACGGCATAAAATTCAGGGTTCAACACCACATCGACCTCAAATGTCATCGAACCGTCGTCATTGCTCCTATAAACACAACGCTGCGAGTCATGAACGGGCTTGGTGAGAATGTAGGAAGCCTGCAAACTGTCGGCCCAAAACCTCACAGTAGCCTTTGGCAACCGGGAATGCTTGGTAACGCCTATAACATCGTCAAAGAAATGATCGTCAAAGTCGGGGTCGTCACGATATGGGATGTCGGGACAAGGATTCACCTCCAGGATGCGGTCAAGCGCGAAATTAAACAGCTTCATGTCGCCGGCACGAGAGCCGAAGACAAACCATCGGTTGCGATACTCCTTCAGCAGATAGGGAAATATGAAATACTCACTCGGATGACGCGCGTTGAATGAATGGTACACCACCTTGATTGTAATGCGCGACGATATGAAATCATATATCACGTTGAGCCATTCAAGCCCCTTCAGCCGGCGGTTACGCTCAAAGTCAACGATAGGCCGCCGCTCGGTCAACGCCACCCTATCCTGCAACCGGCTTACCACATCGGCCATGTCGTGATAACGATCAAACTCGTCAAACCGGCGCAAGATGTCGATTGCACCGTTGAGCAGCTCAATGTCGTGGCTCGACAACGGCAACCGGCTTATCGAGTAATCAGGGTCGGAGTAACGATAGTATTTTCGCTCATACACCTCTATGGGAGCTTCGTAGCCGAGGCGGTCGGAACGCATCATCTGCAAGTCAAGCTGCACGGTGCGCACACTCACCTGATCGTCCTTCCCCTCATACTCATACAGCGCGTCGGAACATGCATCAACGAGATCCTTCAAAGTCCATCGCCTGGCTGTGTTGCGCAGACAACAGTCAATGGTGTGATAGCGTAAAAGAGCGTTCTTGTTTTGCGACATACCGGAATAAATTTTTTTACAAAAATATCATATTTTATTCATCTACGCAAAAACATTGCGCAGATGCCCCTGAACTTTGTCGCAGAAACTTAGACATATCAATCATGGAAGTAACAACAATCAACAACATCGTGGTAAAGAACTGGGCGACAGGCCTCGACCAACACGCCGTTCAGGAGGTGGAAAATCTGTGCAAACTGCCGTTTGTATTCAAGCACATAGCCCTGATGCCCGACGCCCACGGAGGAAAAGGGATGCCGATAGGCGGAGTGCTGGCAACGAAGGGCGTAGTCGTTCCCAACGCCGTGGGAGTCGACATAGGTTGCGGAATGTGTGCGGTAAAGACCAATGTAAAAGTCGCCGACATAACCCAGGAAGTGCTCCGCAAAAAGATACTGCGCGGCATACGCAAGCAGATTCCGCTCGGACGCGCCCACCACAAAATCGCTCAGCCCGAAGAGTTCATGCCCCAAGGCCACAATCTCGAAGCCACAGTAGTGGTGGCCCGACAGCAGATGTCGGCCATGAAGCAAATAGGCACTCTCGGCGGAGGCAACCACTTCATCGAGCTGCAGCGCGACGAGGAGGGCAACCTGTGGATAATGATCCACTCGGGCTCGCGCAATCTCGGCAAACAGGTGGGCGACTACTACAACGAGAAGGCCGAGGCACTGAACCGTCGATGGTTCTCATCGGTTCCCTCCGAAATACAATTGCCGTTTCTGCCCATGCGCACCGACGAGTTCCGCCAATACTGGGCCGAGATGAGCTACTGCATCGACTTCGCTCTCGCCAACCGCCGACTGATGATGCAGCGCATCCAGGAAGTGATAGGCGAAGTTATGCCCGGCACCGAATTTGAGCCGATGATAAACATAGCCCACAACTATGCCGCATTTGAGAACCACTTCGGCGAGGATGTCATCGTTCACCGCAAGGGAGCCACTCTCGCACGCGAAGGAGCCGTGGGCATCATTCCCGGTTCACAGGGCACATGCTCTTACATAACCGAAGGGCTTGGCAACCCGGAGTCGTTCATGTCGTGCTCACACGGCGCAGGACGACGGCTGTCGCGCTCCGAGGCGGTAAACACCCTGTCGATGGAGAGTGAGATAGCAATGCTTGAACGGCAGGGAATCGTTCACTCGATACGCACAAAAACCGACCTTGAAGAGGCGGCCGGCGCCTACAAAAACATCGACGAAGTGATGGAGGCTCAATCGGATCTCGTTAAGATACGCACCAAATTGATGCCGATAGCCGTAATAAAAGGATAAAAACAATGGGTAGAGGCCGACAATTAGCGATTTCAATTGTTTAAATATCGAACAATAATAAATTATAGGAATGAAAAAACTGATTATGGCCATATTACTTATTATGGCAACTGCAACTGCAGCCCATGCCGCTTTCGATAAATACACAATCGATCGCAGCAATCTGCCGCAAGCTGCACAGGACATGCTTCAGGAGTACTTCCCGAAAGCCAAAGTGAGCATGATAAAAATAGACAAGCATCTGCTTAAAAAGACCGACTACGACGTGAAGCTGGTAAACGGAACCAAAATAGAGTTCAACAACGCCGGCAAATGGACATCGGTCGACTGCAAGACTCGAGAAGTGCCTCAGGGACTTATCATGAAACCGATTCGCAATTACCTGAAGAAGAATTTCAATGACGAGAAGGTAGTGAAAATCGAGAAGAAGTCATGGGGATATGAACTCGAACTGTCGGACGGAGTGGAACTGAAGTTCAATCTCCTCGGACAATTCAAAAGCATGAACATGGATGACTGACAGTTTCCGGGGGCGACACAGGGTCGTCCCCGGTTTTTTATATATCAGTAATTTTCACATACTTTCATGAAGTTACAACACCGGGTGATGCCGCTTATATGGATAGTTTTGATTAAATTTGCAGTCAATTTCAACAAATCAGCATCTCCATTGCTATGTCACATAACAATACAGCCCACATAAACGGACTTGTTGCAATATCGCCCATCGCCGTATTCCTGCTCTTCTATCTCGCCGTGTCGCTAATCGTAGGCGACTTCTACAAAATGCCCATAGCCGTGGCATTGATGGTGGCATCGGCATGGGCAGTCGTCATAATGCGCGGAACGCCGCTGTCGAAGCGTGTCGAGATCTTCTCACGTGACGCGGGGTCGTCCAATGTCATGTATATGATATGGATATTTCTGCTTGCCGGCGCATTTGCCTCACTCGCCAAGGAGATCGGCGCGGTTGAAGCCACCGTAAATCTCGCGTTGAAGTATCTGCCGGCCGAGATGATAATCCCGGGGCTGTTCTTTGCCGCATGTTTCATATCGCTGTCGATAGGCACATCGGTGGGTACGGTAGTGGCACTCGCTCCCCTCACCGTCGAGCTGGCCCAGTCGGAAAGCGGTTCCATACCCTTCTTTGTGGCCACGGTGCTGAGCGGAGCCTTTTTCGGCGACAACCTTTCATTCATCTCCGACACCACCATAGCCGCCACACGCACCCAGGGATGCAAAATGAACGACAAGTTCAAGGCCAACCTGTGGATAGCGCTTCCGGCAGCAATAGCAACCCTCGTCCTGTACATATTCATAGGAGCCCGAGTATCACACGCCGAGCTAATCGCCGACACCAATCCATGGCTTATAATACCCTACATCGTGATCATAGCGACGGCATTGATGGGAATCAATGTCACGGTAGTGCTGTCGCTCGGAATAGTGACGGCAATAACAATGGGACTGCTAAGCGGATTCAAGATTCTGGATCTGTTCGGATTCATGGGAGCCGGAATCGACTCGGTGGGCAATCTGGTGATAATCACGCTGCTTGCCGCCGGAATGCTCGGACTTATAAAGGCTGCGGGAGGCATCAACTACATCCTGTCGCTGCTCACCGCCCGCATCAACGGACAGCGAGGCGCGCAGGCTTCGATAGCCATGCTCGTGAGCCTCGTGAACATGTGTACGGCCAACAACACCGTAGCCATCATAACAGTGGGCTCGCTGTCGAAGTCGATATCGCAACGATTCGGCATCGACCCGCGCAAAAGCGCATCGCTGCTCGACACATGCTCATGCATCGTGCAGAGCCTTATACCCTACGGGGCACAGACCCTGCTCGCCACGGCACTTGCGGGAATATCACCCGTGGCGCCGTGGCCCTACATGTACTACTCGTGGATGCTTATAGGGATGGTAGTGCTGTCGATTCTGTTCAAATTTCCGCGTCACCTCAACAAGAGGCCGTAGCGTGTCAATCCTTGCGCGCAGGCAGGTCCTGAGGAAGTTTGGGTGACTCCGACGGCGACTTTATGCCGTCACGTTCAAGAAGAGCGTCGATTGTTGGTTCCTGGCCGCGGAATCGCTTGTACAGCGTCATGGGATGCTCGGTGCCGCCTTTCATAAGCACATTGCGGCGGAACGAGTCGGCAGTGGCCTTGTCAAACAATCCGTTCTTCAGGAAAAGTGAGAATGCATCGGCATCCAGCACTTCGGCCCACTTATAGCTATAGTATCCGGCTGCGTATCCGCCCGAAAATATGTGACTGAACTGGGGCGAGAAGATGCATCCGTCAACATCGTCAAACATCGACACGCTTTCCAATGCCTTGCGCTCAAAACCGACAACATCCTCTACAGGGCTCTCGATAGTGTGCCATGCCATGTCGGTGAATCCGAATCCAAGCTGACGCAAGCACGCATAGGCGGCTCCATACTGCGACGACTGCACGATTTTATCGACAAGATTCTGCGGAATCGGCTCGCCTGTAACATAGTGGCGGGCAAATCCGTCAAGAAATTCCTTCTGTGTAAGATAGTTCTCATTGAACTGCGACGGGAGCTCCACGAAGTCACGGTAGACGCTCGTACCCGACAGCGACGCATATTTAGTGTCGGCCAACAAGCCGTGAAGAGCGTGTCCGAACTCATGCAGGAATGTTTCCACTTCGTAGGGAGTAAGCAATGCCGGCTTTGTGCCTGTGGGCTTTGTGAAGTTCATGACAATCGTCACGTGAGGACGCACCTGAGTGCCGTCGGCGGTGACGCACTCGTCCTTGAAACCGGTCATCCATGCTCCGGGGCGCTTGCTTTCGCGCGGGAAGAAGTCGGTATATATC
>CEAX01013831.1_pt1 | contig 114593 bp, 90 predicted proteins | sample 554721 | NCBI WGS metagenome assembly CEAX01 (sample SAMEA3182098, study PRJEB8094) | gut metagenome | biome: human; feature: gut; material: Stool; isolation source: human stools | place: Canada | collected 2012-05-30 | reverse complement strand
TTGCACTCGACTTATTCGTATCTTTGAATACTTCTTAGATACTCTCGCTCGGCAATGGCCAAATAAATTTGGCATTGCACTCGACTTATTCGTATCTTTGAATACTTCTTAGATACTCACGCTCGGCAATGGCCAAATAAATTTGGCATTGCACTCGACTTATTCGTATCTTTGTCAACATGAAATTAAACGATGTTACATATATGAGGCTGATATTGGCAGCGGTTGCAGCGTTTATCCTCGCCGCATGCGCTTCAATGGGCCGTCCTACCGGAGGCGAATACGATGTCGACCCGCCGGTTTACGTACAGAGCAACCCCGCTATCGGCTCTGTTAACTTCAAGAAGAATCACATCACCATCGACTTTAACGAGAATGTGCAAGTGGAGGATGTGATGAACAAGGTCGTAGTGTCGCCTCCTCAGAAGAACATCCCGTCGATTACGGCAAACGGCAAACGTGTCACGGCCGAATTGCGTGACTCTATGCTGGACAATACCACCTATACCATCGACTTTTCCGACGCGATAAAGGACCTGAACGAGGGCAACACGCTCGACGGATTTGCAATCGACTTCTCGACCGGCGACTCGATCGACTCGTTGCGAATAGCCGGTATGGTTTTCGAGGCTCGCACTCTTGAGCCTGCGCAGAATATGCTCGTGGGTGTCTACAGCAACCTCTCCGACACCGCAATAACTACACTGCCGCTTGAACGCATCGGACGCACCAACCAGCTCGGCCAGTTCATAATAAGAGGCCTTAAGCCCGGTGACTACCGCATTTATGCGCTCAACGACATCAACCGCGACTACCATTGGGATCGCTCCGAGGATGTGGCGTTCTACGATGTGACAGTGTCACCCTACGCCGAACCCACTACTGTCAGCGACACACTCATAACGCTCGACGGCCGCGACTCCATCGTCACCCATCCGGGCACCAACTACTTCCCCAACGACATCCTGCTCACATGGTTCAACGAAGGATATAAGGCGCAATACCTCAAGGACTACACCCGTCCCGACCGCCGTCGCCTTCTGCTCAACCTCGCGGCTCCGAGCGACACATTCCCCACTATCACTCTGCTCAACGGCCCGGCAGCAGGAAAGCGCATCGACGAGCTTGCGATACTAAACACGGGTATGACTCGCGACACACTCGAATACTTCATAACCGACACAGCCCTTATGGCCCAGGACACAATGATGCTTGCACTGCACTTCCTGCGCACCGACACACTGCAACAGCTGTCGTGGGGCGACGACACGATAAGGGTGATATATCGCGAACCCAAAGCCAACAAAACCAAGGAAAAGAAGGTAAAGAAGAAAAAAGACGACGAGGAGAACAGCGACTCCATCGTCGGCCCTCAGCTCACCTTCCTGAACATATCGGCAAAGACAAGCAACACCCAGGAGATATACCTGCCTATAATATTTGAGGTGAACCAGCCCCTCGACACCATCATTCCCGAAGGACTGCATCTTGAAATGATACGCGACACGATATTCGACACCCTTGCCGTGCCGGAACTCGTGAGGGTCGACCCATTCAACACCATGCGCTACAAAGTGGAGTACAAGTGGGAGCCCGGCGTAAAATACCGATTCTCAGCCGACTCGGCATCAATAGTAGGCATCTACAACGAGTGGAACAAGCCGTTTAAGCATGAGTTCACCGCCCGTGTCCTGGAGGACTACTCGCTGCTCGCATTCAATGTCACCGGTGTGCGTGACTCGGCAATTGTCGAGGTGCTCGGCTCCGACGACAATCCCGTTGCAATAGCTCCGCTGAAGGACGGTGTTGCGGAATTTCCCTATCTGCAACCCGGTACCTACTACGCCCGCCTGTATATCGACCGCAACGGCAACGGCGAGTATGACACCGGCAATCTTCTCGACTCCATACAGCCCGAGGAGGTATATTACTATCCCAAGAAGATAGTCCTGAAAAAGAACTGGGATGTCGAGCAAAGCTGGGACATATATGAAACTCCCATCGACCTTCAGAAGCCTCAGGAGATAAAGAAGAACAAGCCCAAGGAGAAGAAACGCCGTCGCAATCCCGACGGAACATTTGTCGAGGACGAGAACGACAACCGCAACCGCGATGAAGATGAGGACGGCTACTACGACGACACCAACTTCTTCGGTCCCGGCAACCCCAACGGCTCGAGCAACATAGGCAACATGAACAACCAGAACAATCTGCGCAATCTGCGCCGCTAACCGACTGTCAGATATGGGAATATGCGTTCTTGACAAGGAAACCATAAAAGAGCCCCGAAGCAGTCGGCTGGCCCTACGGCTCGGACACGACTCGCTTCATGCCCTCGCCTACAATCCCGATGACACAGCATCGGCAATCTACCGCCGCCTGCCGCTCGAATCGTCATCGGCATCGCTGATGAAATCGCTCGAGGAGGTGGTCTACGACAATCCCGTGCTGCTGAGCGACTTCCTGCAGATTGACATATTGATCGACACGCCTCGGTTTGCGATAGTACCCGACGACATCATCGCCGGCGACAGTGACATGACTCAGTCACTGCTCATAAAGGCCATAGGCGAGGAAGCCGCCTCGGGCGAAGTGATTGTAGACGACATGACGCATATAGGAGCTACAATTGTCATGTCGGTCGACAGCGACATAACGGCTTTTATGCGTCGCACGTTCAACAATCCCACGATAAGGCACAACCTGTCGCCGCAATGCCGCTACTTCTTCGACAAGAACCGCATTGACAACGCCGGCAAGATGTATGTCAACCTGCGCCGCGACGCGATGGACATCATTGTGCTGGGCAATGACTCGTTGCGCATGGCCAACACATTCCGGTTCCGTGACATCATGGATGCCGTCTACTACATCATGGCCTGTCGAGAAATGCTCGACCTCGACCCTGCCGGCAACGAGCTCCTTATAGCCGGCGATGAAGCGTTGCGCGATGAAATCACCCCCATTCTGCGCAAATTCCTCGGATATGTAATGCCGGTGGTTCCGCCCGCCTACGTGCCCAAGGACGACGAGCAATGGGAAAAAGCTCCGTTTGACTTAATAATACTGCCGCTATGCGAATAATAAGAGGAAAATTCGGCCGTCGCCGATTTGACGTGCCCACCAACATTTCAGCACGCCCCACCACCGACTTTGCGCGTGAAAACATATTCAACGTGCTTGAAAACATGGTCGACTTCGACGGATTGAAGGCTCTCGACCTGTTTGCCGGAACGGGCGCCATAACATTTGAGTTCCTTTCACGCGGATGCGCTGAAGTGACATCGGTTGAAAAAGCCGCCACTCAATACAAGTTCATCAAGCAGGTGGCGCAGCAGCTCAACTGCAAGAACCTCAACCTCATTAAAGGTGACGCATTCAAGTTTATCGAGAGTTGCGCAACCAAATTCGACATAATCTTCGCCGACCCCCCTTACGACCTGCCCAACTTCGGCGAAGTACCCACACGCATACTCGGCTCACGGATGCTGTCGCCCGACACCATCGTAATAGTCGAGCACTCCAAGGCCTACGACTTCTCGTCGCTTCCCGGATTCTTCGACCACCGCACCTACGGATCGGTAAATTTCTCGCTCTTCCGTCCGGGCGATAATGAAGCGACATCCGAAAAGGATGAAAATGAGTAAATAAGAGTGTCACAATTGTGAATATGGGGATTTTTGGCTAATTTTGCAACGAATAGGCCGGGGAGCACTATATGCCGGCATTCACAAGTACAACGATGGGATTGAATCAGCAACATGAAGCAACGCTTCGCGACACTGTCAGGCGACTGTCGGACACCGACAACCTGACCAACATCTGCCCCTCGCAGTGGCAGGGCCAACCGCTTCCCTCACAGCAGGCGGTCAAGGAAATCATCTACCTTTCGCGAGCCCTGATTTTTCCCGGATTCTTCGGCGACAGCGATGTAACGCGCAACAATGTGACTTACTTCACCGGATTGTGGGCCGAAAAGCTCTACCACCTGCTCGTTGAACAGATTCACGCCGGATTGTCGATGGATATATGCACCGACACAGCTCCCGATTACGACGAGATGGAGCACAAGGCAGCCGAAAAAGCGGCCGAATTCATCAAGCAGCTCCCCAATCTGCGCCGGCTCCTCAACACCGATGTCTACGCCACCCACCGAGGCGACCCTGCGGCAACTTCCACCCAGGAGGTGATATATTGCTATCCCGGCATACGCGCCATTTGCAACTACCGCATAGCCCATGAGCTGATAAAGCTCGATGTGCCTATAATACCCCGCATGATAAGCGAGCAGGCCCATAGCGAAACGGGTATCGACATACACCCCGCAGCCACCATTGGCGAAGGCTTCACCATCGACCACGGAACCGGCGTGGTAATCGGCGCTACCGCCATCCTCGGAAACAATGTCAAGCTGTATCAGGGTGTGACGCTCGGAGCTAAGAGCTTTGACATGGACCCCGACGGCAACCCCATCAAGGGAATACCGCGTCACCCCATCATAGGAAACAACGTAATCATATACTCCAACGCCTCCATCCTGGGACGCATAACAATAGGCGACAACGCCATCATAGGAGGTAACATCTGGGTAACCCAGAATGTAGCCCCGGGAGAACGACTCATTCAAGCAAAAGCCAACAACGTTTTAAGAATCAAGCAGTGATGAATACTGAAAAATTTGAAATGGTAGCAAAGACCTTCCAAGGACTGGAAGAGATCCTGGCCGACGAGCTTCGCGGAATCGGCGCCCTGAACGTACAGCCCGGACGCCGCATGGTAGCGTTTGAAGGCGACCTCGCCACTCTCTACAAGGCCAACCTGTGCTGCCGCACCGCCCTGCGCATCCTGAAGCCCATCTACAAATTCACGGCATCGGACCCCGACGCGCTCTATGAGATGACAAAGGAGTTTGACTGGACTTCGGTGCTATCAATCGACAAGACATTCTCCATTGATTCAGTTGTCAACTCCGAGCAGTTCACTCACTCGCGTTATGTCACCTACCGCGTCAAGGACGGCATCGTCGACTTCTTCAAGGACCGTTTCGGTGCCGACAAGCGTCCCGGCGTGCGCCTGCAGGATGCCGATGTGATGATAAACGTGCACATCGACGGCAACCGCGTCACGCTGTCGCTCGACTCATCGGGCGAGTCACTGCACAAGCGCGGCTATCGCGTGGCACAGACCGAGGCTCCCATCAACGAAGTGCTGGCCGCCGGCATTCTGCTCAAGAGCGGATGGAAAGGCGAGAGTCCGCTCGTCGACCCCATGTGCGGCTCGGGCACATTCCTTATCGAAGCCGCCCTCATCGCCGCCAACATCAATCCCGGAGTCTATCGCAAGCGCTTTGCATTCGAGCAGTGGAAGGACTTCGACGAAGAACTATTTGAAAGCCTCTACAACGACGATTCGCAGGAGCGCACATTCGACTACAAGATCTACGGAAGCGACATATCGCCCAAGGCAATCGCCATCGCCGAGCAAAACATCAAGCAGGCCGGCGTGGGACGCTACATCGACCTCAGCATAAAGCCCCTGTCGCAGTGGACCGAGGCTCCCGCCGACGGAGTGCTCGTAACCAATCCCCCCTACGGCGAGCGCATCTCGGTCAACGACATGGACGGCCTCTACGAGATGATAGGCAACAAGCTCAAAAATGTGTTCAAGGGCTACCACGCCTGGATTATCGGATATCAGGACGAGTATTTCCGTCGCATAGGACTGGCCCCCTCATTGAAGATGCCCCTGCTTAACGGTTCGCTCGAGTGTGAGCTCCGCGAATACATCATCTTCGAGGGCGACTACAAGAGCTTCCGTCGCGAAGGTCATTCGCTGAAGGATCCCGAGAGCAACCCCACGCCCAAGGAGAACAAGCCCAAACGCCGCCTCACCGACGACGAATGGCGCAACAACGCACGCCGCAAAGGATTCGGAGGCAAGAAGGGCGACCGTCCCGAAAAGCGCGGCGAGAAGCACAACGCACTCAAGGAAAAATATAAGCCGAAACCGCTCGGCCGCAATAAATATCCGTCAAACAAGCCCGAAGAGGAGCCGACTCAGGAACCTTCGGAAAACCCGCTGGCAATACGCCGCAACGAAAAGGCGCTGAAGTCAATCCTCGGACGCAAGCCCACCCTTCCCGTAATGCGCCGTCGCGGATGGAAGCGCAACGACGAAAACAACGACTCATCATCCAACGAAAACAAATAACGCAGTAACCCATTTAACAACCCGTGAATATGCAGCAACCCATCGACATTCTGCTTCTTGGTTCGGGAGGCCGTGAATCGGCTCTCGCATGGAAAATAAGCCAAAGCCCGCTTCTCGGCAAGTTATACATAGCCCCCGGAAACGGAGGCACTACCCAGTATGGTACCAATGTCGACATGTCGCCTACCGACTTCGACGCAATCGATAAATTTGTAACCGACAACGGCATCAAGATGATTGTCGTAGGCAACGAAGACCCGCTTGTAAAGGGCATCTACGACCGATTTGCCGACAGCGACATACTTGTCGTAGGCCCAAGCCGCGCAGGTGCCGCGCTTGAAGGCAGCAAGGACTTCGCAAAGCAGTTCATGGTGCGTCACAACATCCCCACCGCACGCTACCGCAGCTTCACTGCCGACAACATCGAGGAGGGATACCGCTTCCTTGAAGAGCTGAAGCCGCCCTACGTGCTCAAAGCCGACGGACTGGCCGCAGGAAAGGGCGTGCTCATACTCCCTACCATCGAGGAGGCCCGCGAGTCGCTTAAGGAGATGCTTTCGGGAATGTTCGGAGCATCATCGGCCACAGTGGTAATCGAGGAGTTCCTTTCGGGCATCGAATGTTCGGTATTCGTGCTCACCGACGGCAACGACTACCGCGTGCTCCCCGTAGCCAAGGACTATAAGCGCATAGGCGAAGGTGACACCGGACTCAACACCGGCGGAATGGGCGCAGTGAGCCCCGTACCGTTTGCCGACGACTCATTCATGGAGAAGGTGCGCACACGCATAATCGAGCCCACCGTCAAGGGACTTGCATCGGAAGGCATCACCTATCGCGGATTCATATTCCTCGGCCTCATCAACGTTGAGGGCGAACCTATGGTAATCGAGTACAACGTGCGCATGGGCGACCCCGAAACCGAAGCCGTAATGCTGCGCATCGACAGCGACCTCGTCGAGCTGATGCAGGCAGCCGCCCGAGGCAACCTCGGCGACCTTGAGCTCCGTCAGGACCCGCGCACGGCGGTGACCGTGATGATGGTGTCGGGCGGATACCCCGGAAGCTACGAAAAGGGCAAGCTCATCAGCGGCCTCGACAAGGTGACGCAAAGCACCGTGTTCCACGCCGGCACCAAGCGTGACGCCGAGGGCAATGTAGTGACATCGGGCGGACGAGTACTTTCGGTAAGCTCCTACGGCGACAGCATAGCTGACGCGCTTGCCAACAGCTACGCCTCAATCGCGCTCATCGACTTCGACGGCCGTTACTTCCGTCGCGACATAGGCCGCGACCTTATGGTCCTGCAACAGAAATAATCACTACAGGCTGTGAAGGAGCAGGAAATCACACGATATCTGCACTCACGCTATGGCATGATGCTGATGATGGCCGCAGCCGTCATCGGCACCATTATTGCCTATCGCAACGGCGACATCGTCTACATAACGGGTAACAACGGATTCGGACTTCCATCGGCCAACGAATGGATCACCGACCGTTACGCCTCGCTGTGGGCCGGAATCGCCGTCAATGTGCTGCTCGCCCTGCTCCTCTCCTACATGAACAGGCGATTCAACGTGCTGCGCACAATGTCACACCTGTTTGTGGGCATGTTCATGATAATGCAGGGGGGACTCCCCTCCATCATGGGACAGTTCTACGACGGCACCGTCATGTGTGCGATATTACTCTTTGCCATAATACCCCTCTTCTCAACCTTCCAGAATCCCGACCTCACGCGCCGCATATTCCTCACCTTCTTCCTCATCAGCATAGGTTCGCTGACAAGTTACGCCTATGCCATATACATTGTGGCCTTCCTGGTGGGATGCCTGCAGATGCGCTCGTTCACAATGCGCGGACTGATGGCGGCCGCTATCGGCATCGTAACGCCCTATTGGATTCTGTGGGGATTCGGCATCATATCGCCGTCCAACTTCACGCTACCCGAGTTTGTGAGTCTGTTCAACGCCCTTGAAGGACGCGAGCTTGCACAGATTATCGTCTACACGGGCGTGACGCTGTTCCTCGGATTCGGGTTCGGCACACTTAACCTTATGCGAATCTACCGTTACAACGCCCGCACACGCGCCTACAACGGTTTCTGGCTCGTAGTGTCGCTGATTACGGCTGTGCTCATTTTCGTCGACTACAACAATCTCATAATCTATCTGCCCATACTTAACTGCTGCTCGGCCCTGCAGATAGGCCACTTCTTCAGGTTTAACAACCAGCTGCGCAGTTACATTCCCATCCTCTGTATAATAGGAGCCTACACCGCGCTCTACATCTGGAGTATATCTATATGAAAGTCATAATCGAAAACAAGATACCCTTCATCAAGGGACTGCTTGAACCCATTGTCGACAACGTGACCTACCTGTCGCCCGACGAAATCACCAACGAAGCGTTACGTGACGCCGACGCGCTGATAACGCGCACACGCACACGATGTGACGCCCGGCTGCTCGACGGCACCGCGTGCAAGTTCATAGCCACCGCCACCATAGGCACCGACCACATCGACCTCGACTACTGCAAGGCCAACGGCATAACCGTGGCCAACGCTCCGGGATGTAACGCTCCCGCCGTAGCGCAATACGTGTTCGGCTCCATCGCAATATGGCGTAAGGCAGTCGACGACCGCCGCCCCCTGTCGTCGCTCACCATAGGCATAGTGGGCGTGGGCCACGTAGGCTCAATCGTGGAGCGATGGGCACGGCAGTTGGGAATGAAGGTTCTGCTCTGCGACCCTCCGAGAGCCGAGCGCGAAGGCGACGCGATGTTCACCGACATGGCATCCATAGCACGCCTGGCCGATGTGATAACATTTCACACACCCATGGCCCGACAGGGAGCGCACCCCACCTTCCACCTGCTCGACGGCTCCTTCACAGCTGAGCTTGGCCGCAAGCCGCTTGTCATAAACTCCTCGCGAGGTCCCGTGACCGATACCCAATCGCTGATCGACGCACTCGACAGCGGCGCGATAGGTGCCGCAGCCATCGACTGCTGGGAAAACGAGCCGACAATATCACGCCCTCTCCTTGAAAAAGCTCTCATAGCCACCCCCCACATAGCGGGATATTCACGCGAAGGCAAAATACGCGCTACCACCATGGCGGTAAACGCGCTCACTGCCCACTTCAACCTCCCCCAAGTTGTGATGCACGAAAAAGTCGCTCCCGGCGCAGCCGAGAGCGTTACATTGGAAGCCATAGCCGAGAGCTACACTCCGGCGGCCGACACTTTGTCGTTGAAGGAAAATCCCGAGAAGTTTGAGCAGCTGCGCAACACCTACGATTACCGTCACGAAGTGATGTGATCGCGGTAGTGCTTCACCACATCATCGATTGAGATTCCGAGTATATCCATTTCCCTGAACACATCGTCGAGCGTGTCATGGAAAAACTCGTCACGACGCTCCTCGGCGATTATGTCACGCGCGTCGGGCGACACAAAGTAACCCAAGCCGCGCTTCACATAGATTATCTCCTTCATCTGCATATACTCGTAAGCCTTTATAACAGTGCGGTTATTGACAGCAAGCTCAACCGAAAGTTCCTTTATCGAAGGAACTCGCCCGTCGACAGCCCACTCTCCCGACATGATGTTGCCGAAACAGTAGTCAATTATCTGCTTATATATCGGTTTGTTGTTCTTGAAGTCCATTGACTGTTATATTTGACGATTGCTTATCACCTTATGGGTGCGATATAGTACAAAGATACTACAAATAAGCAATATAACCCCAAGTACTATGAATAAAGATTCCATACCTTCTGTCACCAGCTTCACAACACTTTCGACATCGCTGCCGCTTTTTTCCCAGAATCGTCCATAGATGGCCATAACCATACCGTAGATGCCGCCTACGAAACTCATCGATATAAGTGCAACAACCGACCAAACCACACCAAGCAATATGCGGTTGGTCGTGCGCTTCATGACAACATAGAGGCACACCGATATCGGAAACAGGTTTTCGATAATTGTAAACCCGTAGGTGGAAGCGGAAAGATTGCTACGTAACGCCAAAACACGCGCTATGTCGGCATTATCCTTAAGCATGTCACACGGCAATCCCAAAATAACGGGAAGATACAGCAGGATAGGAACCACAATGCATACATAGCCTATGATGAATGTCGACTTTTCGGCACCGGTGGCAGGTAGCACGGTTTCAACATCAAGTCCGTTGCGTGACGCAAATATCGTGGGCGCAAACACAAGCATCATCGACAATGCCCCGTTAACAGCCAGGAACAATCCATAGCCCAGTCCTGCTACTCTTTCCGAAAGTATCACAATCACGATTCCCAAAATCGAAAAAGCGGGATAGATTATCAGCTGCTTCTTTATATAAGGGAAATAGAAGCGGGCCACGCGGCCTACCCTTCTCCATGAAAACGAATCCATGCAATCACATTTAGCGTCCATCTCGGTTAATCATTTAGAAATTTTACAATATTGTCGCGCGCGTCGGCGTTCATCAGCGCCGAGTAGAGCAGCACATAGTCGATGTCGGTATCGGTGTCGCCGTCATTTTTCACGATGGCGTTGAATCGTCCGGCAACACGCTCGATGTAGAGCGCACCCACCGGCGGCTCCGAAGCGCTCACAAAGGCAATGCGGACGAGAATCTCGTCGACAGTCGACGCCACGAGGAGTTGTCCGTGATTCAGCACCAAAAGCCCGTCAAATAGGTTCTTGAAATCCCACACAGTGTGGGTCGACACGATTATCGTCTGCTCCTCGGTGATGTTCTCTACGATTATCTCCTGCAACAGTTTCTTCGACGATATGTCAAGCCCGTTGGCCGGCTCGTCGAGCAAGAGCACCTGCGTGCGCAGCGAAAGAGCATAGGCAAGCTGTGCCTTCTTGCGCGTTCCGAGCGACATGCCGTCAAGGCGCTCCGCCGGGTTTATGCCAAAACGGCCAAGTATGTCGGCAAGCAGCTGAGGGTCAAAGGTCGGGAAAAATTGAGCGTGCATCTTCACAAACTCGTCGATCGTGCGCCCGGGAAACGGCATGTTGTCGCCAAGGAAAAATATCCGCTGCATGTCGGAAGGGCGACGCGCCGCTATCGGGTCGCCGTTGAGCAAGCACTCGCCACTGCCGGGATAGAGCAATCCGGCCATCAGGTGCAGCAATGTCGTCTTTCCGGCTCCGTTCTCTCCAAGGAGCAGATAGACACCTCCGCCAATCGAGGCCGAGGCGTTGGTCAACGCCTCGGCACCCTTGCGGTAAGCAAATTTAAGCCTTCTCAGTTCTAACATGTAATGTAATTTTTTAATTACAAGTGTAAGTATGAATTGTAAGTATGAAGCTGTAATGTCATTTATTTAACGGGAGTCACGGTGTAACCGGCATTCTGGAGCTGCTTGATGAGTCCGCGCTCGCCTACGAGATGACCTATACCCACGGCTACCATTATCGATTCGTGGCCAACGGCATCCTTGATGGTCTTGACCCAGTTGTCGTTGCGGTCATAGAGCATGTGCCTTGCAGTTTCCTCGTCCATGCCTATTTCAGGGGCAAACATCACCTTCTCTATCGCGGCGAGATCGCCTTCGGTGTAGGCGCGTGCCAATTCCTTAACATGGCCTATGGCCTCTTCATCGGTACGTGCGGCCTTGAGAAGTCCCTCGGCCTGGTCGGCGATGGGGTCGCCAAACAGCAGATTCATCTGGAACTCAAGTGTTTCAAAGTCCTTGATGGCCTTGCCAAGTTCCTTGGCCTTCAGCTGCACCGTCTGGTCGAGCTGCTGCGAAGCGTTGAAGCCGGGGAAAGCCACCATGTTTTGGAGCATTGCTATCTGAGTGGCAACCATCGACGGCTTAAGCATATTGAGTTGATCAAGCGTAGCCATACCGCCGGTATATTTCTTCAACACTGTATTTATCGAGTCATACTGCTCAGTGGTGTAAAGTTTGTTGATAGTGCTGTCGGCAGGAGCCATGGCCAGCGACAAGATCGACTGCTGTGCCTCAGGCGAGTTCATGATTGCCATGTCGATTTCACCGTAAACGGCATCGACACCCTTCAAAGCATCATTAAAACCGGGAGTCTTGTCGAGCATGTCGACGGGTGCCACGTGGTGAGTACCGAAGAGATAGGAATCGCCCTTTACTCCGTTGCCTGAAACTTTCCATAACAACTGTGCGTTGCAGCTCATCGATGCTACAATCACTGCTAATGTCAAAAATAACTTTTTCATATTGCTATATAATTAATGTTTATAAGTTCAACGCGATGCAGTAATGTAGTCATATACATCACTACCACACCGCAAAGGTATTTCCTTTATTTCACATCTCCAAATTTTTTCTAAACTTTTTTTAATACATCGCATGAGCGGGTGAGGTTATTGGGCAGCTAACCCAGAATATACCCAAACGTGTATCCACCACGCGAGAGGCCTAATTGTAAAAATCAAGCACTTATTCACGTTAATTTGGTTAATGTGTGTTAAAAAATTGGGGGGTATTTTTTTAACGTAAATTTGCATCGCTACAACCAATCAGCATTAAAGGCCTAATCAACCAGGTTCTAATGCCCCCAAAACAAACGAAAATTTAAGTTATCCTTAAATATCAGGTCAAATTAATTCCTTAAATTACCAAATGACATTCAACAGAATTCTTGTGGCCACATTGTTGGGAATGGCTCTCGTAACAGGAGCACCCCACGTAAATGCGGCGGGTCAGCCCCAAACGGCGACCGACACACAGCAATCCCTGGTAACAGCCACGGGCACAGTGTTTGATTCATTCGGCGATCCGGTACTCGGAGCCACTGTACGAGAAAAAGGCAATCCAAGCAATGCTTGCGCCACCGACCTCGACGGTAACTACACCTTAAAGGTGCGCCCCGGTGCGGAACTCGAAATCTCCTTCGTGGGATGTGAAACTGCAGTTTTCAAGGCCGGTGAAGGCGTTGAAACAACCCTCAAAGAGGACTCCCATGTACTTGACGATGTTGTCGTAGTGGGATTCGGTACTCAGAAGAAAGTAAACCTTACCGGTGCTGTGGGCGTAGCCACATCCAAGGACATCGCAGCCCGCCCGGTAAAGAACGCAACCGAAGCCCTGCAAGGTCTTATCCCCGGTCTTCAGCTCACACGTAATGCAGGTGATGTTGAAACCAACATGTCAATCAACATTCGTGGTGTCGGAACAATCGGCGAAGGTTCAAGCGGAGAGCCGCTCGTGCTCATCGACGGTATGGAAGGCGACATCAACACCGTCAATCCCCAGGACATCGAAACCATTTCGGTTCTTAAGGATGCGGCATCTTCTTCAATCTACGGTAGCCGCGCTGCCTTCGGTGTAATCATGATTACCACCAAGAAGGGTTCGGAAGGCAAAGTTGTCGTAAACTACAGCAACAGCTTCCGCTGGGCATCGCCCATCGGCATGCCGTCGAGCATGAACAGCTACGACTTTGCTGTGTACTATAACGAAGCCGCTGCCAACGCTAATTGGGGCGTTCAGTTTGACGACGCCACTCTTAAGAACATGATCGAGTTCCAGGAAAACGGCGGCAGCAACATGGGTGGTCTTCCCACCAACGGCGATGTATGGGGAAAGCCTGCCGGCGACCCCTTCACAAGAGCCTATGCCAACACCGACTGGTACTCTGAACTATACCGTGACAACGCCTTCTCGCAGGAGCACAATGCAAGCATAAGCGGCGGTAACGGCAATGTAAACTACTTCGCATCAATCGGCTACCTCGACTATAACGGTATGCTCCGTCACGGTCACGACGGGCAGAAGCGCTACAACGCGGCCGGTAAATTTTCGGCAAAGCTCACCTCTTGGGTGACATTCAACTACAGCGCACGCTTCGTTCGCACCGACCTCGACCGCCCAAGCCGATTTGACAACGGTCTATACGATAAAATCGGTCGCCAGACATGGCCTAACCTCCCCGTATACGACGAAAACGGCTACTACTTCAACTCCAACGCCGACACCCCCGCAATGTCACTTGCTCTCGGTGGAGTGCGCACCGTTCAACGCGACCAGCTCTATCAGCAGGCAGGAGTAGTTATCGAGCCCATCAAGAACTGGGTTACCCACGTTGAGTTCAACTACTCTACCGACAATGCCGAACGCCGTTCGACTTTCCTCCCCTACTACAACCACAAAGTCGATGGTTCGGTCGATGACACTCAGGGCGACTCCCGTCTTGAACAGTCACTTGCCAAGAACAACTATATGAACTGGAACATCTACACCGACTACAGCTGGACAATGAAAGAGAACCACAACTTCAAGGTTATGCTCGGTTTCCAGTCGGAAGAGATGCGTCAGACCAAATTTAACGCTACTGGTTACGGACTTCAGGAGGAAGACCTTCCCGAACTCGACCTCATCACCGGTCTTCGCGGCAACGGCAGCGAGCAGCAGCCTTCAGTAGGTGGTCAGCGCAATCAGTGGTCAATTATGGGCTTCTTCGGCCGTGTCAACTACGACTACAAGGGACGTTACCTTGTTGAAGGCAACATCCGCTACGATGGTTCATCACGCTTCCGCTCAGGCCGTCGCTGGACATGGGCTCCTTCATTCTCTCTCGGTTGGAACATCGCTCAAGAGGAGTTCTGGCGTGACTTCACTCCCTACTGCAACCTCCTGAAGCTCCGTGCATCCTACGGTAGCCTCGCCAACCAGAACACCAAGGTGTGGTATCCCACCTACCGCACAATGTCAATCGGCCAGGCCAACGGTTCATGGCTCATCAACGGCAAGCGTCCGGCTACCACTTGGGTAAACGGCCTTGTAAGCTCGGGCCTTACCTGGGAAAAGGTGCGCACATGGAACATAGCTCTTGACTGGGGCTTGTTCAACAACCGACTCACAGGTACATTCGACGCCTTCATCCGCTACACCGACGACATGGTGGGTAAAGCAGTACAGTTACCCGCAACTCTCGGTCTTGATCCTCCCTCGGCCAACAACTGCGACCTCAAGACCAACGGATGGGAACTTACCCTCGCATGGCGCGACCGCACTTCATTCGGCCTCAATTACGGAGTATCATTCAACCTCTCTGATGCACGCACCTATATCCGCCGTTATCCCGGCAATGCAACCCAGTCTATATGGAGTTACAATAACGGCCGCGAAATCAACGAAATATGGGGTTATGAAACCATCGGCATAGCCAAGAGCAAGGCTGAAATGGATGCTCACCTTGAAGCCGTTGGCGGACAGGAATCCCTCGGATGGGACTGGAACGAAGGCGACATCATGTACCGTGACCTCGACGGAAACCCCGGCATCAATTCAGGAGCTGAAACTCTTGACGACCACGGCGACTTGAGGGTTATTGGTAACTCAACTCCACGCCTGTTCTACGGTATCGACATTAACGCAAGCTACAAGGGATTTGACATCCGCGCATTCTTTCAGGGTGTAGGAAAGCGCGACTTCTTCTCCTACTCACCCATCTTCTGGGGTGTCACCAGCAACATGTGGTGGTCGGCAGCTCTCGGTGAGCATCAGGACTACTATCGCGGCAAGGATCTCGGTCTGCCCGATCGTATAATTCCGGCCAATACCGACGCTTACTATCCCCGTCCCGTATTTGCTCAGGACAAGAACCAGAAGGCACAGACCCGCTACCTCCAGGATGCATCCTACATCCGTCTGAAGAACCTCCAAGTAGGCTACACCATTCCTCAGGAGTTGAGCCGCAAGTTCTTCGTTCAGAATCTCCGTCTTTATGTATCGGTCGACAACCTTTGGACGCACACCAAGCTCTCCAAGGTATTTGATCCCGAAACAATCAACGGCGGTTACAACGGAAGCTACGGTAACGCATATCCCCTTTCTCGCACTTGGGCATTCGGATTATCACTTACTCTCTAATCATTAAATCACAGAAACAATCATGAAATACAATAAAATATCACATCTTTCGGCAGCATTGGCCGTGGGAGGATTGATGATGTTCTCATCTTGCTCCGACTTCCTTGAAAAGGAGCCGATGTCGCAGATTTCTCCCGAAAAATACTACTCGACTCTGGCTCAGATACGTGCCGTAGTGCTTGACGAGTATCCCAATACTCTCCCGAGCCACGGCAACTGGAGCTATGGATTGTTTGGAGGTGACTCAGGCACTGACAACCAGATATATGTCACTGCCGACAACAAATACACCACCGACCGCTGGCTCGTAGCCAACACCCACGGAACATGGAGCTTCACCCGCATCTACTACATCAACTTCATGCTCTCAAACGCGCTTGCACGTTACGGTGAGGACATCAACGGATCGGAGAACACCATCTACGGAAACCTCAGCGAAATAAAGCATGCGCTCGGCGAAGGCTACTTCCTCCGTGCCTATCAGTACTTCAACCGTCTGAAGACATTCGGCGACTTCCCCATCATCACCGAGCCGCTGCCCGACGACATGGCCACCCTTACCGAGGCCAGCAAGCGTGCACCCCGCAACATGGTGGCACGCTTCATCCTCGAGGACCTCGACAAGGCCGCCCTGTTGATGAGCGAAACCAACTACAGCTCTCAGTACATCAACCGTGACCTCGCTCTGCTCTTCAAGTCACGCGTGGCTCTCTACGAAGCCACATGGCTGAAATACTTCAAGGGCACTGCATTCGTGCCCGGCGGTGAAGGATGGCCCGGAGCAAGCTACAACCCCGACTTTGCTTATCCCTCAGGCTCAATCGACGAGGAAATCAAGTTCTTCTTCCAGCAGGCCATGGCGGCTGCCAAGGAGGTAGGCGACAAGTATGTAGGCAACCTCACCGCCAACACCGGTAAAGTTCAGCAGTCAGCCGACGAGCCCGTCAACCCCTACTACAACATGTTCTGCGACGAAGATTTGTCGGGCTATCCCGAAGTTCTTCTCTGGCGTCAATACGGCCGCGGACTTGTAACTCACAATGTCAATGCAGCTGCCGGTCGTGGCAACCAGCGCACAGGTCTTACACGTGGCTATGTCCAGAACTTCCTCATGGCCGACGGTACTCCCGTCTACACCCACGGAACCTATGCCGACGGCGACGGATACTACATGGGCGACAAGACAATTGCCGATGTACGCACCAACCGCGACTCTCGTCTTAGCGTATTCCTCAAGGAGCCCGGACAGAAGAACATCCTCTTTGAGCCCGACAACGGACAGGGTACCGAAGTGGTTCCCGTTGAGCCCTATCCCCTTATCACCCTCGGTGATGACGAGCGCGGCTACTCTACAGGCTATGCACTCCGCAAGGGCGGCAACTTCAACCGCAAGTACTATGCCAACGGTGGCGGCTACACCGCAGCTCCCTGTTTCCGTGCCGTTGAGGCTCTCCTCAACTACATGGAGGCTTCCTACGAGCTCAACCACACAATCGACGGCACAGCCGACTCTTACTGGCGCGCAATACGCACACGTGCCAATGTAGACCCCAATTACAACAAGACCATCTCGCTCACCGACATGAACAAGGAGGCCGAGAACGACTGGGGTGCCTACAGCGCAGGCGCACTGTTGACCGACCGTACGCTCTACAACATCCGTCGCGAGCGTCGTTGCGAGCTCCTCTCTGAAGGTTTCCGCGATGCCGACCTCAAGCGCTGGCGTTCTTACGATCAGCTCATCACCTCACCCGCTCACCTTGAAGGTATGCACCTCTGGAACACTCCGATGCAGGATTGGTACACCGATTTGGTTTGGAACAAAGCCAATGCCAACGTTTCGGCACCTGAAAAGAGCGAATACCTCCGTCCGTTTGAACGCACCGAAGGTCAGGCTGCCTACAACGGCTGCACATGGCGCATGGCTCACTACCTGAACCCGCTGCCCATCAACGAGCTTATGCTCACCTCACCCGACGGAGCAAGCCCCTCGGAATCGGTACTCTACCAGAATCCTTACTGGCCCCTCGTTGCAGGAAAGCCGGCTGAAAAGTAATCCTCAGGCAATTCCAAATATCAGAAAACAGGTAATTAAGATTAGTTTATAACAGGTATTCCCGGCAGGGGCGCGAACTTAGGTCCGCGCCCCTGACTTTTTCAGCCCGTTACAAACCAAAAAACGGCACAAAAACGGCTAAAACACATTTCATGAATTGCAAATTAGGAGGGCAAACGCTATCTTTGTGTCTTAGTAACAACAATAACCCCAATGATTATGGATTTTGCTGACAAGTGCTACCGCGTATTCGACGACACTACACGACTCTATCACGAGCATGACAATGTTGACGCCAAGGTAGACAACCCCTACGAGAACGGCTCTATCGAGCACACACTCTTCGCCAAGAACTGGATTGATGCCGTGCAATGGCATCTTGAGGATATCATACGCGACCCCGAAATCGACCCTGTGGCCGCCCTGGCCCTGAAGCGTCGCATCGACCGCTCCAATCAGGACCGCACCGACATGGTTGAGGAGCTCGACACCTACTTCCGCGAAACCTACAAGGATGTAAAGCCCCTCGACGGCGCGACAATCAACACCGAAAGCCCCGCGTGGGCTCTCGACCGCCTGTCGATTCTCGCCCTGAAGATTTATCACATGGAGGTGGAAGTGGCCCGCACCGACGCATCGCCCGAACACATAGCCAAGTGCCAAGCCAAGCTCAATGTGCTGCTTGAACAGCGCAGCGACCTCATCACGGCCATCAATCAGCTCCTCGACGACATTGCCGCCGGACGCAAGTACATGAAGGTCTACCGACAGATGAAGATGTACAACGACCCCGACACCAACCCGGTACTCTATGCCAGCAAGTAACGGGCTGCCCAGGAATCTGCTCGTGGCGCGTTTCTCGGCGCTCGGCGATGTGGCCATGACCATTCCGGTGGTCTACTCGGCATGTCGCTGCAACCCCGACACGCGCTTCATCTTCATAACCAAGCCGGTGCAGGAGTCGCTCTTCATCAATCCCCCCGAAAACCTCGTGGTGATAGGGGTCGATGTGAAAAACGAGTACAAGACACCGCGTGACCTGTGGCGACTCTTCAAGGAGCTTCGCGCACAATACTCGATCGACGCCTTTGCCGACCTTCACGGCGTGCTGCGTTCATTTTTCCTGCGCGCAGTGTGTACGCTGCACGGCATGAAGTGCCACTCGATACACAAGGGACGCATGCACAAGCGCGCACTCACCCGCTCGCGCAACAAGGTGATGCTGCCGCTCATCTCGTCACGCGCACGCTACCGCGAAGTATTCTATCGGTTCGGATTTGCCCTTGAGGATAAATTCACCAGCCTCTACGGCTCGGGCAAGGGCGACCCCGCAATGTTTGCCGACATAACGCCGCCTAAGGCCGAGGGTGAACGCTGGATAGGCATCGCCCCGTTTGCCAAGCACAAGGGCAAGATATATCCTCCCGAACTTATGGAGAAAGTGGTGGCCGAACTGGCTGCCATGCCTTCGACCAAGATATTCCTCTTCGGCGGAGGCGACTATGAGCGCAAGATTCTCGGCGAATGGGCGTCGCGCTACAACGGAGTGACATCGCTCGCCGAGTCCCGTCACGGATTTGCCGTCGAGCTCGCCCTGCTGAGCCATCTCGACACGATGGTGTCGATGGACTCGGCCAACATGCACCTCGCCTCGCTCGTCGGGGTGAGAGTGGTGAGCGTGTGGGGCGCAACCCATCCCTACTGCGGATTCAAGGGCTTCAGGCAGAAAGAGGCCGACATCGTGCAACTGCCCATGACCTGCCGCCCCTGCTCGGTGTTTGGCAACAAGCCATGCTCACGCGGCGACTACCACTGCCTTGCCGGCATACCCCCGCAAATGATAGTAAACAAAGTAAAATCAATAATTCCCCCGTCGACCCCAGATGAGTGAAGACTTTGACATACGCGCCTCGCAGAGCGGCAAGGACCGCGACTCCGACTTTGAAAAGGCGTTGCGTCCGTCGGAGTTTGACTCGTTCAGCGGTCAGGACAAGATAATCGAGAACCTGAGGGTGTTTGTGGCGGCCGCCCGCATGCGAGGCGAGTCGCTCGACCACGTGCTGCTGCACGGCCCTCCCGGCCTCGGCAAGACTACTTTGTCGCAGATTGTGGCCAACGAGCTCGGCGTGGGCATAAAAATCACGTCGGGCCCCGTGCTCGACAAGCCCGGCGACCTTGCCGGCATACTCACCTCGCTCGAAGAGAACGATGTGCTCTTCATCGACGAGATTCACCGCCTCAGCCCCGTAGTCGAGGAGTATCTCTACTCGGCCATGGAGGATTTCCGCATCGACATCATGATCGACAAGGGGCCGGGTGCGCGCTCGGTGCAGCTGAGCCTGTCGCCCTTCACGCTCATCGGAGCCACCACGCGAAGCGGACTGCTCACATCGCCCCTGCGTGCCCGATTCGGCATAAACTGTCACCTTGAGTACTACGACCACGAAGTGCTCGAGCGCATCGTGTTGCGTTCGGCGCGTCTGCTCGGGGTGAAGTGTACGGCCGAGGCGGCCCACGAGATTGCGTTACGCAGCCGCGGCACACCTCGTATTGCCAACGCGCTACTGCGCCGTGTGCGTGACTTCGCGCAGGTCAAGGGCAGCGGAGTGGTGGAACCCGATATAGCACGTTACGCGCTTGAGGCGCTGAACATCGACCGCTATGGCCTCGATGAAATCGACAACAAGATTCTCACAACTATAATAACCAAGTTCAAAGGCGGCCCCGTGGGACTCACCACAATAGCCACCGCACTGGGCGAGGATCCCGGAACCATCGAGGAGGTCTATGAGCCGTTCCTTATCAAGGAGGGATTCATCAAGCGCACTCCGCGCGGACGCGAGGTAACCGAACTTGCATGGATACATCTCGGACACTCGCCCGAGGGACGGGGCATGGGTTCGCTCTTCTGATCCGCGTCACCCGGGCAAGGCCCTGAAACCCTCTCTCCCCTACACGATTCACCAACGTATATAGTAAGCAATGGCAGGAATTAAAAGTTTGGTAAAGGATACGGCAATCTATGGATTGAGCAGCATAATCGGACGCTTTCTCAACTGGTGCCTTGTGCCGCTGTACACCTACATGTTTGTACCGGCCGAATATGGAATAGTCAGCTACCTCTACAACGCTGTGGCGGTGGTGCTGATAATAATCACCTACGGCATGGAAACGGGATTCTTCCGGTTTGCCAATCACGAGCGTTACTCCAATCCCGACGAGGTCTACTCCACATCGCTTGTGTCGCTCGGATTCACCTCGACGATGTTCTTCGCCGCCGTGATGATTTTCCTCTCGCCCATCTCCGAACTGCTGATGTGTGCCGGCCACAAGTCCTACGTGTGGACGCTTGCCCTCGCGGTGGCCATCGATGCCTACACATCGCTCCCCTTCGCCTACTTGCGTTACAAGAAACGCCCCCTCCGCTTCGCCACTATAAAGCTCATCAACATAGGGCTTAACATAGGTCTTAACCTATTCTTCCTGCTCCTGTGCCCCAAGATCATGAACGTTGCGCCGTGGCTCATCGACTGGTTCTATGCGCCCGACTACGGCATAGGCTACATCTTCACCGCCAACCTCATCGCATCGATTGCGACACTACTGCTCCTGCTGCCCGACACGGTAAATGTGCCGCTGCTCTTCAATGGGCGCCTGCTGCGTGAGATGCTCCGCTACTCGTGGCCGCTGCTCGTGCTGGGTGTGGCCGGAATAATGAATCAGACCATCTCCACGCTGCTGTTCCCCGATCTGTTTGACGACAAGGCCGAGGCTATGAGGCAGGTCGGCATCTACAGCGCCAACTACAAGATAGCGATAGTGATGGTGATGTTCATCCAGGCTTTCCGCTTCGCCTACGAGCCCTTCATATTCGCACAGAACCGCGAGAGCGGCGACAGCAAGCTGCAGGCCTACCGCGATGCCATGAAGTATTTCATCATATTCGCGCTCTTCATCTTCCTTGGCGTCATGTTCTATCTCGACATAATAAAGTACTTCATCGACAAGAACTACTTCTCGGGACTTAAAGTTGTGCCGGTGCTCATGATGGCCGAGCTCTTCTTCGGCATATTCTTCAATCTCTCGCTGTGGTACAAGCTCACCGACAAGACCGTGTGGGGCATGTGGTTCTCGCTGCTCGGATTGCTTGTGACGGTAGTGCTCAACGTGCTGTTTGTGCCGAGGTTCGGTTATATGGCTTGCGCCTGGGCCGCATTTGCAAGCTACGGCACAATGATGCTCACAAGCTACTTCATCGGACGGTCGAAATACCCCATAGGCTACGACATAAAAGGCATCTTCAGCTACTTCGTCATCGCAATCGTGCTCTATGTCACGGCCTCGCTTGTTAACATCGAACCCGAATGGGCCCGGCTGCTGTTCCGCACTGTGCTGCTCGCCGGCTATGTCTACATCGTGTGCCGACGCGAGTCAATCAATCCGCTTGCAATCCTGCGCCGCAACCGGCCCGTAAAAACACCGACAAATAAATGATGTAATATGACAAACTTCAATCTCCAAAAACTAAAGACAAGCCTTTTCGGCTACTTCGACCTGACGGGATTCCTCATTCCGCAGGAGGAGGCTGAAACCGAAATACGCGAAGGCGTGTCATTTCGCGGCATCAACATCATAATCCTGATTGTGGCCATATTCATAGCGTCACTTGGATTGAATGTCAACTCTACCGCTGTCATAATAGGCGCGATGCTCATCTCGCCGCTCATGGGGCCTATTATCGGCATGGGACTTGCCGTCGGCATTCAGGATTTCGAGCTGATGAAGCGTTCATTCCGCAACCTGTTCATGGCTACGATGTTCAGTATCGCCGCATCATGCATCTATTTCCTCATTTCGCCGGTAAACGAAGGTCACAGCGAGCTGCTTGCGCGCACATCCCCGACAATCTACGATGTATTCATAGGCTTCTTCGGCGGAACGGCTGGCATCCTCGCCATAGGCAGCCGCGTCAAGGGCAATGTGATTCCCGGTGTAGCCATAGCCACCGCTCTTATGCCGCCGTTGTGTACCGTGGGCTACGGACTCGCCACAATGCAGTGGACCTACTTCATCGGAGCATTCTACCTCTTCTTCATCAACTCGGTGTTCATCGCCTGTGCTACGACACTCGGCGTAAGGCTCATGAAATACAAGGTAAAGGACTTCGCCAATTCCGAGCGCGCCCGCAAAGTGCGCACTACAATCTACACAATAGCGTTCCTGACGATAATTCCGGCCGCCTACCTAACCTACAACATGTTTAAGGAGAACAACTTCATGTCCAACTGCAATAAGTTTGTCGACAACGAGTTCACCTTCCCCGACACTCAGGTGCTCAGCTTCAAGCCATCCTACCACAACGGCAACGGCACGCTCACCGTCAACCTCATCGGACGCACCATTCCCCACGACTCGCTCATGCTCGCCATGACCGACAAGCTGCCTCAGTATCATCTTGCCGGGACAAAGCTAAAAATAAGCCAGGGCTACAACAGCAACACTGAATTTGACGCCGCCCAGGCCACATCAACAATGCTGCGTGACATGTATCAGGTGACGCAGGCCACCATAACACGACAGCAGACGACAATCGACTCTCTGCGTAACATCAACGCGCAAATAGCACGTAACGACTCCATGGGTGCCGTAATAGCGCCCGAACTGAAAGTGCTATTCCCGCAAGTGCGTGACATTGCCGTGACGCGAGGCATCGTCAGCAACGTTTACGACGGAAAACTCGACACCGTAAACCTCGCCCTCGTCCAGTACAACGCCGCAATGTCGTCGGCTCAGGCCAAGAAATTCAAGGAGTATCTCGAAGCCCGACTGCAGATAAAGGACATCAACATCGTGTTGAACACCTCGCTCCCGTCGAAGAAAAGATAACGCGCAATGAAGGTCGTAATCGTCAACAACAGCGACTCGCTCGGAGGTGCCGCGATAGTGTCGCGACGGCTCATGCATGCCCTGCGTGACGCAGGAGTCGACACTCGCATGCTCGTGTTGAACAAGAGCACCGACGACCCCGCCGTGGCACAATGCTGCGGAAAGACTCGACGATTTATCGACTTCGTCCTTGAGCGACTGCGCATAATGGCAGGTAACGGTTTCAATCGCCGTGACCTTTTCAAGGTGTCGCTGGCCGACACGGGATGTGACATCTCCCGACATCCCTGGATACGCGAAGCCGACATCGTCGCACTCAACTGGATAAACCAGGGCATGCTCTCGCTCGCCGACATCAAGCGGCTGCACCGCGCCGGAAAAAAGATTGTGTGGACCATGCACGACATGTGGTGCCTCACCGGAGTGTGTCATCACGCCCACCGGTGCACCCGCTACACCGATCGCTGCGGACATTGCCCCTACCTGCATGACGGACGCCGCGACCGCGACCTGTCGCGCACGGTGTGGAAGCGCAAGTCACGCCTCTATGCGTCGGTCCCCATTCACTTTGTGCCGGTGAGCAACTGGCTCGCGGGAAAGTGCCGCGAAAGCTCACTGCTGCAATCGGCCGATGTGACGGTAATTCCCAACGCTTTCCCCACAGCCGACTTCAATGTCACGCCGTCACGCCCGGGCGACAAACTGCCCGTCACCCCCGGCCGGAATATCATACTGATGGGTGCCGCACGCCTCGACGATCCCATAAAGGGGCTTGACTACGCTATCGACGCGCTCAACATCATAGCCCGCGCCCATCCCGAGGTTGCAGCCGAGTGCGAAGCCGTGTTCTTCGGGGCGATACGCAACCCGCAACTGCTCGAACGCCTGGAATTCCCCTATCGCCACCTTGGCATGATAACCGACAGCAGGCTTGTCAGCGACCTCTATGCAGCGTCACGCATCATCCTGTCGACATCGCTCTACGAAACATTGCCCGGAACCCTCATCGAGGGCATGGCCGGAGGATGCATTCCCGTGTCATTCGCGCAAGGAGGACAAGCCGACATATTCACCCACCTCGACACCGGCTACATGGCGCAGTACAAGTCGCCGCAAAGCGTGGCCGAGGGCATCCTGTGGGCATTGAAGCACGACATAACGCGCAACCGTCTACATGACGAGGTGGTGACGCGCTTCTCGGCCGAGGCTGTCGCCCGACGCTACATCGCTCTTTTTAACCGAATACTTCAGCACTAATAGGCTCCCCGATTGTTATACAACAATAAGATATTCAATACATCATGGTAACCATACTTTTTCACTCAACCATATTCGGCCCCATACACAGTCGTCGCCTCGGCTCTTCGCTTGGAGTGAACCTGTCGCCCAACGACGGCAAGATATGTTCATTTGACTGCGTTTACTGCGAAGCCGGCTATAACTCACAAGGCCCCGGCACAACGGGATTCCCGGCACGTGACGATGTAAAGAAGCAGCTTGAAGAGAAGCTGAAATCCATGTCACAGGCCGGCGACCGACTTGATGTGATAACATTCTCGGGAAACGGCGAACCCACCCTGCACCCCTGCTTCGAGGATATAATAAACGACACCATCGCGGTGCGCGACCGTTACTACCCATCGGCCAAGGTGAGTGTGCTGTGCAACTCAACCCGCCTCGACCGTCCCGATGTAAACCGCGCCCTGAGGCGTGTCGACAACTGCATCCTCAAGCTCGACTCGGCGCTTACTCCCACAATGAGGCTCATCGACCAGCCCGGCTCGCCGCAGTTCACCTGCGAACGCCTCATACCCCAGCTTGCCCAATTCGGCGACCAATGCATAATACAGACCATGATGCTGCGCGGCAACCACAACGGAAAGCACATCGACAACACTACTCCCGAAGAGATCGACGCGCTTATCGAGGCCTACAAGACAATACGCCCCGCCGAGGTGATGCTCTACTCCATCGACCGCGCAACACCCGAAAGCGACCTGCAAAAGGTGGAGAAGGACGAACTTGAAAAAATTGCCGACCGCATGCGCGGCGAAGGAATAAAAGTACAGGTCAGCTGACATGAAGAGAGTCACATTTCCCGCACCCCTGCGCGAAGGCGACCGCATAGCAATCGTGTCGCCGGCAAGCAGCATCGACAACCGCCTCGTCGATGACGCAATACCCGTAATCATGTCGCAAGGATGGACTCCCGTAGTGATGCCATCGGCTCTCGGAAGTCACGGCAGCTACAGCGCCACACGCCGGGAGCGACTCAACGACCTGACCGAAGCGTTGTGCGACCCCACGATACGCGCCGTCATGTGCAGCCGCGGAGGTTACGGCGCGGTGCACCTGATCGACAGCCTCCCTGCCGATGCCGTAAAGGCCGATCCCAAATGGCTCATAGGCTTCAGCGACATCTCCGCTCTGCACTCATTCATGTCATCGCTCGGCATCGCAAGCCTGCACGCCTCGATGTGCAAGCATCTGGCCGAGTTCGGAGCTGACGACCCCGACAACATAACGCTCTTCAACATCCTGCGCGGCTCACTCCCCACCTACTCAATAGAGGCGCGACATGACGGCAACAAACCCGGCACTGCCACCGGGCAGCTATTCGGCGGCAACCTCGCCGTTTTAGGCGCACTCATAGGAACTCCCTACGACATGTTCGCTCACGATGACGCGATACTCTTTCTCGAAGATATAGCCGAACCCATCTACAAGGTGGAGCGACAGCTCTACCAACTCCGGCTCTCGGGAGTGCTCGACCGCATAAAAGGATTAATCGTGGGACAATTCACCGAATACCGCCCCGACCGCAACTATTCCGACATGCTCGACATGGTGCGTGACATGACCGCCGACCTGAACATCCCCGTGGCCTACAACTTCCCCATAGGACACATCGACCACAATCTCCCCGTGATAGAGAGCGCACCCGTTATGCTCGACATAACGCCCGACAAGGTTAATCTATCGTTCAATGTGCACTGATAAGCCCGCTCCGCAGCGTGAGATACAGATAACCGACGACGGCAGCGCGACACTCTACCTGCCGCAACTCGACGAACACTACCACTCGGTCAAGGGGGCGATCACCGAAAGCCGTCACATCTACCGCGACTGCGGCTACCTGTTCCGTGCGTCACAATCGCCGGGCCCTGTCACCATCCTCGAAATCGGGCTCGGTACCGGAATGAACGCCGCCGTCACCGCAATGGCCGCAAACGACCCGTCGCCGGTGCGTTACATAGCCCTGGAGCTCTATCCACTGTCGCTTGAAGAGGTCGACAGCATGCAACTCGACCGATTCGTCGACCCCCGACTGCTGCGTGACCTACATCAATGTCCATGGGACGAACCCCGGCAGCTGACGCCCGCTTTCACACTCGAAAAACGCCGTTGCGACTTCACGCAGTGTGACCTTCCCTCGGGAATCGATGTTGTCTACTTCGACGCATTCGCACCCGAAAAGCAACCCGAAATGTGGTCGCCCGAGCTGTTCAGGCGCATTTTCCATGCCATGAATCCCGGCGGAGTACTAACCACCTACTGCGCAAAGGGCAGCATACGGCGAATGCTCTCAGCCATCGGCTTTTCAGTAGAGCGACTCCCAGGCCCACCGGGAGGAAAACGTGAGATAATCAGGGCAATACGAAAATAAATCCTATTTAACATTTTTTACTAATAAAAAATTCTATATTTGGTAGCGTTTAAACGTTATTACTTTACAACTTAACTTAAATTTACCATTATGACCTACAAAGTTATTGACATCGAAGGTGTTGGTGAATCCTACGCACAGAAGCTTACCGAAGCCGGCGTTAACACCGTCGACCAACTTCTCGAACGTTGCGTTACACCCAAAGGCCGCAAGGAACTTGCCGAAACCACAGGCATCTCTCCCAAACTTATCCTGAAATGGGCCAACCACGCCGACCTGTTCCGCATCAACGGCATCGGTCCGCAATTTGCCGAACTTCTTGAGGCAGCCGGTGTCGACACCGTAAAGGAACTCCGCCATCGCAATGCCGAGAACCTCGCAGCAAAGATGGAAGAGGTCAACAACGAAAAGCACCTGACTCGTCGCGTGCCCAGCGTTACCGAACTTCAGAAAATGATTGAAGAGGCCGCTACCCTGCCTCCCACAATCACTTATTGATTCTCGTTCTCACAAAAATCAGTATCTATCCTAAAAATTACAGGGCGTGCCGATCGATTTCGGTACACCCTGCTTTTTTCATTTAAATGCGTATTATGCCTTCTTTGTCAGGTAAGGAACAACGGCACGCCATGCTACAACGGCGATAGCGGCACCTACAAGGGGACCTACGACCATAATCCAGAAGTCGCCGAATGCATCGGGCGAGAATACTGCGGGACCGAAGCTGCGGGCGGGATTAACCGAGCAGTTGTCGACAGGAATACCCACGATATTTACGAGTCCGAGAGCGATACCGATTGCAAGACCTGCAAACTTACTGAATCCGTGGTTCTCATCAGTAGCACCGAGAATGATGAATACAAAAAAGAATGTCAGCAAAATCTCGGTAAGAAGAGCCATACCGGAAGTAGCACCGGGCTGAAGCACATTGGTGGCAAGATTATTGGCACCTGTCACGCCTCCGAAGTTAAACTCGGGCGACATGTCGACAAACCAATAGAGGAAACCTGCACCAATCACGGCACCGATAAGCTGCGACACTACATAGCCTGCGAAATCCTTGCTGTTAAGCTTTCCGCTGATCCACATAGCAAACGACACTGCGGGATTGACATGACATCCCGAAATGTTGCCTATGCAATAGCAAAGACAAATGAGGACGAGTCCAAAACATACGCCTACACCGTAACCGCCTATCGACGGACCGGCAAGAACTGCGCTACCACAGGCGAGAAGAACGAGAAACATTGTTCCGATACCCTCTGCTAAATACTTCTTCATGTTAAATGTTGTTTTAGTTAAATAAATAGGAAATATTGATGTATTCTCATCTAAATCTCTTCATCGATTGAGTAGTTCAGGAAATCGACCATCGGCTTGAGAATCCTGAACCTCTCGGCAACTTTCGCAGGCCAATCGGGAGTATCGAAGAACTTCTCGTCGCAACGGCAGAACTTCCCGTAATCCTTCAGCCTGAGCAAATCTATGTCGGGATGATCCTTAGGCCACCCCTTGGGAGCGCTTTTAAGCGACTCGCTTATCCATCCCGGATAGTAACGCTTCATGTCGGGAGCATCGATTATCTCTCTGAATTCTTCGATATTGTCAACGATGGCGTTACGCAACTTGCGCAGAAGGGGGGCATCGGGGCACCACACGCCTCCATACAATCCGCTCTCGGCGTCACGCACATCCATCTGCATATAATATGCCGCACGGTGAGTCTTCCTTCCCCAGGGGCTGAACGCGGCCGAGAAATATACCTTATAAGGTGTCTTGTCGGTCGAAAAGCGCGTGTCGCGATATATGCGATACACGCAATCCTTGGCTTTCAGCGCCCTGAGCTGCGGCTCCCATTGGCTCATCAGTCCAATGAGGCGTTCAACATCGTCAAGCCACAGGCTCCGTAAACTGTCATACTCCTCCTTGTGGGCCGCAAACCACTCTCTATTGTTGTTGGCCTGCAGCTCCCTCAGAAAATCATACAGTCGGGAAATGTAATAACTCATAGCGTCACTATTTTATATCCTCCCACTCGGCATCGGTCACCTGTTGCTCTACGGTATATCGCTCCTCCCCATAGCCGTTTTTCTTGGTTTCGGTATAGGATGAAGCTGTGGTGACCTCCTCAAACTCAACATACTCACCGTCATTGCGACTGAATATCTTGCGCTTACCTTTGTGAGGCTGATTCTGTCGGGAGTTATTGTTCTGATTGTTAGCACCATAAGCCTGTCGAAAAGCCTCCTGCCTGTCGTAGAACTGACGGCGCGCCTTTGATATGGCTCCGGCTACACGCACTATGGGCCATATAATAAAGATGAACAGTAAAAATATTATGAATCCAAATATTGACATAACTATATATTAACGAAATAATAAGGATATTTGTTGGGCTTTGCCGACGCTGCCGGTTATGCGCTGTATTTGGTTCTTACAAGCGACAAAACCACATAGAAAAGTATCGCGTAGGCAAGTCCGGCGATTCCGTACATAACAACAAAGAATATCGCCGCAATGATTATTATATACCTGCGCAGATTCTCACGGATATCGAAATTCTTGAATTTCAATGAGAACATCTTCATGCGTGTCATCACCATCAGAAGCGACATTACCACTATCAGAACAGCCATAACAATGTCGCCGGGATAACCGTAACGATGAATCCACGCTGTAAATCCTATCCAGAAAATAGCATTGGCCGGAATAGGCATTCCGAGAAAAGAAGTGGTCTGACGGTCGTCGATATTGAATCGCGCGAGCCTCAGTTCGCCCATCACCGGAATAAGTATTGCAATATATGCTACCCAGTGACAGTCGGAAAAGGCCGAGATTGTGTTGTAGATCAGCATACCAGGTGCCACACCGAAGCTCACGAGATCGCTCAGCGAGTCAAGCTCCTTTCCGAGATTGGAGTAGGCATGGAGCAATCGCGCGGCGGCTCCGTCACAAAAATCAAACAGAGCGGCGATACCGATGAATATGAACGCCCATTGGTAACCGTAAAGACCTCCCGACATCACGTTGTAGTTGAACGACATGATACATGCCACACAACCGCACACAAGGCTCATGCACGTAATTGTGTTGGGGATGTTGGACTTTATTATCTTAAGCATTTTTCAATTCAGGATTTTTTCATTGACTCAGACTGCGAATTATCGGCAAGGCGTCCCACCGTGGTCACTCCGCCTATTGTCTTGTCGCCGAGCTTTACATAGATTTCAGTGCCGAGAGGGAGATAAAGGTCGACTCGCGAGCCAAACTTTATGAAACCCATGTGATCCTCAATCGATGCCGGCTCGCCAGGAGCGGCATAAGTGACAATGCGGCGTGCAAGAGCACCGGCCACCTGACGCATAACTATCGTCTGTCCGTTACGTGCCTCAATCGCTACGGTCGAACGCTCATTCTCGGTGCTCGACTTGGGCAGATAGGCCGACATGAATCGTCCGGAATGGTGCTTCACGTAGAGCACCTTGCCATCGACCGGAAACCAGTTGGCGTGAACGTTGAGAACGCTCATGAACACCGACAGCTGGATGCACCTGCAGTGCAGGAACTCATCCTCGTAGGTTTCCTCGAGCGCCACAACCTTGCCATCGGCCGAAGCAACCACCACATTGTCGCGGTTGCCCTTGAACGAGCGGCGGGGCGAACGGAAGAAGTTCAGTACAAGCAGATAAACGACAGCCGAAATAACGGTAAATGTAACGGGAATAGCCACAGGCCGCATGAACAGCCATGCCGGGATATTTATCACCAGCAGGATGAACAGCAATACGACCAATATATTCAGGCCTTCACGATGTATTTTTACTCTCATTTTTCCGCTTTAGGGTCAATTTTAGTTCTACAAAGTTATATTAATTTATAATATTAACAAAACTAATTCATTTCTTAGTGTGGCTCATAGCCGTTTCAAAGCATATATTTATAGAAAATTCACCCTTTTTTCACTATTTCATATCCCGCAGGCCAATTTAGAGCCGGTTCGACAATAAAAGTTAACGGCAGGACGGTCAATTGTTGAGTAATTTTCTTTAGCTCTTAAGGGAGCGATGGGGCTCCATCGTGACCGAAAGAGATTAAGAAAAGCGCCAACGAGTGGCCGAGGCGAAGGTATCCTTTATCAGCCTTGACCAGCGACGCGGAGGAACGATTCACTCCACTTGCGGAAATGGTAATATACCGTCCCGGGCGGCGGATAATATCGGGGCAGTATCTTCCACTGACATCCGGTGTAAACCAGATATGCAATAGCTGTGAATATCTTATAGAGGTCTGTCCGTTCCTTTCTATGGAAGCCTGACAAAAACCTACGGATGCGCTTCCGCCGGCAATGCTTAAACTTTATTTTCATGGAGTCAATGATTTATGTTACTGAGATATAACACAAATCAAACCTTTTTCCCTTTTGGTTGAACCGAAATTACCATCGCCTCGCATATTGCGGAGCGACCCTGCCGTTAATATTTATTGTCGAACCTGCTCTAATGCGCCGACATAAAAGGAAAATAATTAGTAACTTTGCAGAATTATGAAACGCAACGATTTCGAGATAATGGCTCCCGTAGGGAGCTATGAGTCGCTATATGCGGCCATTGACGCAGGAGCCGACGCCGTGTACTTCGGCATCGAGGGGCTCAACATGCGCGCCCGTTCATCCAACAACTTCACCATCGACGACCTCCACAACATAGCGCACACCTGTGCGTCACATGGGGTAAAGACATATCTCACTGTCAACACCATAATATTTGACACCGACATCGAGAAGTGTCATGCCATAATCGATGCGGCAAAGGAGGCATCGATCACCGCCATAATAGCAAGCGACATAGCCGCTATACTCTATGCACGCTCGATAGGGGTCGAGGTGCACATTTCGACACAGGTCAACATAACCAACATCGAGGCGGTGCGATTCTACTCGCAGTGGGCCGATGTCGTGGTACTCGCCCGCGAGCTCAATCTCGACCAGGTGAGTGCAATACATCAGGCGATTATCGCCGAAAACATCTGCGGCCCCCACGGGAAACCGGTGAGAATAGAGATGTTCTGCCACGGAGCGTTGTGCATGGCCGTTTCGGGCAAATGCTATCTGAGCCTGCACGAGATGAACTCAAGCGCCAACCGTGGCGCCTGCACCCAGATATGCCGCCGAGGCTACACCGTAACCGACCGCGAAACAGGCGACTCGCTCGACATCGAAAACCAGTACATCATGTCGCCCAAAGACCTCAAGACAATCCACTTCCTCAACAAGATGATCGATGCGGGAGTGAGAGTGTTCAAAATCGAGGGCCGCGCACGCGGTGCCGAATATGTGAAGATAGCCGTGCAGTGCTACGACGAGGCGATAAAGGCGGTGTGCGACGGCACATTCACCGAAGAGCGCATTGCCCGGTGGGACGACAGCCTCAACCGCATATTCAACCGCGGATTCTGGAACGGATATTACCTGGGACAACGGCTCGGAGAGTGGACATCGAAGTACGGCTCATCGGCCACACGCACCAAAGTGTATGCGGCCAAGGGTGTGCGTTACTTCTCCAACATAGGCGTGGCCGAGTTCCTGATGGAAAACGGAGAGCTGCACACCGGCGACGAAGTCGTGATAACCGGCCCCACAACGGGAGCCGTGATAATGACGGTCGATGAAATACGTGTCGACCTGAAGCCGGTTGATAAAGCTGTGAAAGGCGACCGATTCTCAATAAAGACCGACACGAAGATACGCCCGAGCGACAAGATGTTCAAATGGGAAAAGACCGCCGACCTCAAGGCGCGCAAAATGTGAATTTAACCAAAAACACGGTCGTCAACAGGCCCGCAATCCTAATAAACTCTAAATTCCGGGCAGGACTTGTGGTGATTAGCGATTTTTTAATAAATTTGTAATGACGATTTTTTTCTTAACCTTCATTCAATTACTGTTTCACATCACGCGATGACCTATATAATGCGTTTCCTGCTTGGGATTTTCATGCTTACGGCAATGGCCGTGCCTATGTCGGCAGCCGAGCCTCTAAAGCTGATGACCGCTCCCGAAACTCCAAAATATCTGGCTTACATAAACTCATGGAAGCCCGAGTTGCCCGTGCTTACTCCCGTTGAAGCCATCGAGGAGTACAAGACACCCCAGATGGTGCTCGACATGATAAGCCACGCCAAGGAGTTCATGGGTCTGCGCTACCGCCGGGGCGGCAAGACACCCAAAGGATTTGACTGCTCGGGATTCACCGGCTACATCTTCAAGCAATTCGGAATATCGCTGAAGGCATCGTCAAGCTCACAGTACACCCAGGGAACACCCGTAGTGACCGACGACCTGCGTCCCGGCGACCTGGTGTTTTTCAACGGACGCCGTGCAGGCACTTCAAGAGTAGGCCATGTGGGAATGGTGGTCGATGTCGACGCCGAGGCCGGAACATTCAAGTTCATCCATTCGGCCATCAGTTCGGGCATAACGATAAGCGACTCATCGGAGCCCTACTACTCGCGCCGTTACATAGGCGCACGCCGCGTAATCGATGAATCGTCGCTCAATTAATTATCAATATAAATTTCAGTACGTGACATCTCGTCGCCGGCATCATGCCTTGCCGGTGATTATCGAGCGTATGTCATTCAGCTTGTTCAACGCCGCCATAGGCGTGAGATTGTTTATGTCGATGTTGAGTATCTCGTCCCTTATCTGAGTCAGCACGGGATCATCGAGCTGGAAAAACGACAGCTGCACGCCGCTTCGATTATCGGCGACGCTGCTCAAGTCCTTGCCTATGGCCTCCTGGCGGTTATTGGTTTCAAGATGATGCAGCACCTCATCGGCACGCTTCACTATCGACTGCGGCATACCGGCCAGCTTGGCCACATGGATACCGAAACTGTGTTCGCTGCCTCCGCGTGCAAGCTTGCGCAGAAACACCACCTTGCCGTTGATCTCCTTCACCGACACATTGTAATTGGCCACACGCTTGAAGCTCGCCTCCATCTCATTCAATTCATGGTAATGGGTGGCAAAGAGAGTCTTGGGGTGCATGTTGCCATACTCATGTATATGCTCCACGATGGCCCATGCTATTGAGATGCCGTCGTAGGTCGATGTGCCTCGCCCCAACTCGTCAAACAGGATGAGGCTGCGCTCGCTCATGTTGTTGAGAATCGAAGCCGCCTCGTTCATCTCGACCATGAAGGTTGACTCGCCGAGCGAAATGTTGTCGCTTGCGCCTACACGCGTAAACACCTTGTCGACGATGCCCACACGAGCGCTGTCGGCGGCAACGAAACAGCCTATCTGCGCCATGATGACATTGAGGGCGGTTTGACGCAGCAGCGCCGACTTACCCGACATGTTGGGACCCGTTATCATCATCACCTGGGTCGACGCGTTGTCGAGATGCACGCTGTTGGTGATATATGGCTCGCCGGGAGGCAGCTGACGCTCGATGACAGGGTGACGCCCCTCCACAATGTCGATGCACAGCGAGTCGTCGACCACCGGACGATTGTAGTGATTCTCCTTTGCCACACGCGTAAATGCGGCCAGCACATCAAGACGCGCCACGAGCGCCGAGTCAAGCTGTATGGCCGGAATGTATTCGGCAAGACGCGCCACGAGGTCGTTGTAGAGCCGCGTTTCGATTATCGCAATCTTCTCCTGCGCTCCGAGTATCTTCTCCTCATAGTCCTTCAACTCCTGCGTTATATAACGCTCGGCGTTTACGAGGGTCTGCTTGCGTATCCAGTCGGCGGGCACTTTCGACTTATGCGTATTGGTCACTTCGATATAGTAACCGAACACGTTGTTATATCCTATCTTAAGGCTTGAAATTCCGGTGGCTTCAATCTCACGCGCCTGTATTTTCAGCAGGTAGTCCTTGCCCTTGAACGCTATTTCACGCAGTTCGTCGAGCTCGGCATCGACACCGTCCTTTATGACGGCTCCCCTGTTGAGAGCAATAGGAGCGTCATCGACAATCTCGCGGGCGATGCGGTCGCGAATCAATGAACATGGATTGAGCTGCTCGCCTATTGAACGTAACGCTTCAAGGTCGGCATCGCAACACAGCTTTTTGAGCGGCTCCATGACATTTAGCGCATTGCGCAGCTGCACCACCTCACGCGGCGATATGCGCCCCACGGCCACCTTGGAGATTATGCGCTCCATGTCGCCCACATGCTCAAGAAGCGATTTCACCTCATCGTGCTGCTCGGGATGACGGAAGAAATACTCCACGACATCGAGCCTGGCGTTTATCGCCTTCACATCCTTCAACGGAAACAACAGCCAGCGACGCAGCAGTCGTGCGCCCATCGGGCTTATAGTGCGGTCTATGACATCGAGCAGGCTCTTGCCTTCGTCGCCCATTCCCTCGACCAGCTCGAGATTGCGCACGGTAAACTTGTCAAGACGCACATAACTCTCCTCCTCGATGCGCGACAGGCGCGTTATGTGGCTCGTCATCGTGTGCTTGGTTATGTCGAGATAGTGCAGCACGGCACCCGAGGCAATGATGGCGGCATGGAGGGAGTGTATTCCAAAGCCCTTGAGGTTGCGTGTTTCAAACTGTTTCAACAGCTTGTCGTTGGCGGCCTCGTCGGTAAATATCCAGTCGTCGAGCTCGAAGACAAGATAACGCGATGAAAAGGTTTCGTCGACACGCTTGCGATTGCCCCTCTCGACAAGCACCTCCTTGGGAGCGAAGTTGTTAAGCAGCTTGTCGACATAGTCGGCATTTCCCTCGGCGGTGAGGAACTCACCGGTCGATATGTCAAGGAAAGCCACGCCTATGAGTCCGCTGCGGGTGAAGTGCAGAGCCGACACAAAGTTGTTTTCACGATGATTCAGTACCGCGTCATTTACCGAAACTCCGGGTGTGACAAGCTCCGTTATGCCTCGCTTCACAAGTTTCTTGGTGAGCTTGGGATCCTCAAGCTGCTCGCATATCGCCACACGCTTTCCGGCCCTTACGAGCTTGGGAAGATAGGAATCAAGGGCATGGTGAGGGAATCCGGCAAGCTCGACATACTGCGACACACCGTTGGCACGACGCGTCAGCGTTATGCCGAGTATCTCGGAAGCCACTATGGCATCATCGGAAAATGTTTCATAAAAGTCACCGACACGAAACAGCAATATGGCATCGGGATGCTTCTGCTTCATCTCGATGTACTGCTTCATCAGCGGAGTTTCTACTATTTTTGCGGCCACGTTTTGAGGGGTATCAATTGTGAGGGCATGACACCATTGTCACGCCCTCCATTTATAAGTTATAATGCTTTGACTTAGAACTGAATGCTGAATCCCGAGTTGTTGGATGCGGCATTGTTGGGGCGGGGTTCGTCGGCATTGGCCGATGAACTCTTACCCATCTCCTTTATCTCGTCGGAGGTCTTCTTGTCGCGGTTGTAGGTGGGGCTCTTCTCTATCGCCTCGATTGAACGCTCGTCGTCCATCTGCGAGGGCGTAAGCACGATATAACGCGCCTTTGCCTTGTCGCCCTGCATGCGCAGAACAGCCTCTTTGCCATACTCGTCGCCAAGACGCTGTGTTGCGTCATGCTCCTCTTCTTTCTTGTTGCGGTTGAAGTTGACCACACGGCTGCGGGTGCCGCGGCTCTTGCTCTCGTCAATCGTGACATCAAATCCGGCAGCAAGAATGGTGATTTTCACCTTGTCGCCGAGAGTGCGGTCGTAGGATGCACCCCATATAACATCGACATCCGAGTCGATGCTGCTGATGAACGATGTGAGCTCCTCGGTTTCCTCCATCTTGAACTCCTGCTCGGCCTCGGGCGAGAAGTAGATGTTGAAGAGCAGCTTCTTGGAGGTCAGGATGTCGCGGTTCTTCAACAGAGGCGAGTTAAGGGCATCGTCGATTGCCTTGGTGACGCGCTGCTCGCCCTCGCCGTATCCGGTAGAGATTATTGCGGCTCCACCGTCGCGCAAGGTAGTGTCGACATCGTTGAAGTCGAGGTTGATTTTTCCGTCGCAGGTTATAAGCTCCGATATCGAGCGGGCCGCGGTGGTGAGAGTGTCGTCGGCCTTACCGAATGCGTTAACGAAGTTGAGGTCGGGGTATATGTCGGTCAGTCGCTGGTTGTTGATTACGAGCAACGCATCGACATACTTGCTCATCTCGTCGGCTCCGTTCAGAGCCTTGAGAATCTTGCGCTCGCCCTCAAAGAGGAACGGTATAGTGACAATGCCTATGGTAAGCAATCCGTGCTCCTTGGCCAGACGAGCCACTACAGGAGCGGCTCCGGTGCCTGTGCCGCCACCCATTCCGGCTGTGATGAACACCATCTTGGTGTGGTCGTCAAAGAGCTGATTTATCTTGTCGACAGCCGCTTCGGCAGCCTCGCGGGCGATTTCGGGCTTGTTTCCGGCACCAAGGCCGTTTCCTATCTCCACACGGGTGGGCACAGGCGAATTTTTCAACGCCTGTCGGTCGGTGTTGCATATAACGAACGACACATTCTTGATGCCTTGCTCATACATGTGGGACACGGCATTGTTTCCGCCGCCGCCTACGCCGATTACTTTAATGATGTCATCGGTAGGTTCTCTATCGGTAAATCCTATCTCGTTGGGTGCGGGTATATCTTCGGGTGCCATATATCTTGTTATCGTTATTAAGTTTTCAATTTAAGTTACTCATCATTTTCGTCGGCCTCATTGAAAAGCATCGTCGCGAGTCGGTCCTTCCACTGTGAGAGCTTGCTCGGGCCCTTTGGCTCGCGCTTCTCCTCCACCTTGGGTTTCTTCTCTTTCTTCTCCTTCTTTTCCTTGCCCTTTATGGGACGGGGGCCGGGTTCGTCATCATCGTCCTCGTCATAGCTGTCATCGTCGTCATAGACTACATTAACCTGAACGGGCACTTCGGTACACTCCTGAGGATTGCGGCGGGCTGCGGCGTTCAACAGTGCTATGACATCGATAAAATCAAGCGACTGCAGCTTGGGATCGGAGATGCGTATAGTTCCGGGGATGTTTCCAAGACGCACGTTCAATCCACTCTGCGATGCAAGCTGGTCGGTAAATCCCTTCAGCTTGGCACCGGCTCCGACGATGATTATTCCGCCGGGCAAGTCGCTCGAAATCTTGTAGCCTGCATATTTGGGCTGCTCGATTATGTTGACGATTATCTCACCGGCACGTGCGCGCACGTAGTTGTTGACCTCGGTCGCATCGCCGTCGAAGTCGTGCTTGCGGTAGTTGGGCTCTACATTTACCACATCACCGAGCACCTTCTTGAGCTGTTCGGCATTCTCCTCGGTGTGATTGAGCGACATGATGTCACGCGTTATGTTGCGCGAGCCGAGCGGAAGGGTTTCAAAATAACGCAACGTTCCGTTCTTGTACATCGACACGGTTGTGGTTTCGGCACCGAAATCGACAAGCATGCAGCCGAGCTTCTTCTCATCGGAAGTTAGCACGAGGTCGGCAATGGCCGACTGACGCACAATCTCACCCTTTATATTGAGCTGCTGACGCTCGGTCACGGCACGCTGAATGTTGCTGTAGCCGATGACAGGCTTGCATGTCACGAGGTTTATCTCGGCCTTTATGTTTCGGCCCACGGTTCCCACGGGATTGGGACAGTCGAGATTGTCGACGGCAAATTCACGCGGAAGCACCTCGATAACCTTGCGGTCGGAAACCACCATCTGACGGGCTTCGTCCTTTATCTGCTGAATGATTTTATCGGTTATGTCAACCCCGTCGTCAAAGTGACGCACAATCTGGCGCGAAGTGGCCATAGTCGAGCGTCCGCCTATAGAAACATACACCGACTTGATTTTACGGGGAGAGATGCTCTGATAGTTTTCGAGCTTCTTGATGAGCTTGTTTATGCGGTTGCTCACCTCCTCGACATTCTGTATCCAGCCGTAACGCACTACATTTATTGCGTTTTCATCCTCTACGGCGAGTATGGTCAGCACTCCCGACTCATCGACTACGCCGACAGCAGCCCTGATGTGGGAACTGCCGATTTCCAAGGCAACTATGTATTTTTGTTCCATATTGTTTTGAACGAGGTATTTATTATGATCTTTTCAATTAATTACTCCTTTTCGCATTGGATGACACCACTCCTGCCGTATCGCCGGCAAGCATCGTGCCCAAATCGGGCTCCTCGTGCTCGGCTTCAAGATCGACCGCGCTCACGGTGTGATGAAGAGCCTTGGCGCGTCGCGTGGCAACAATCTGTCCTCCCCATTTAACAGAAATAGTGTCGTAATAGTTCCAGCCTTTCACCGGAAGAATGTCGGTATAGGCCATCCGTATACGATCAAACTTGCTGTCAAGGTGTTCCATGTCGCCTATATTTATGACATGGCCGTGAATTACGGGGACAAGTATTATATTGTTGGGGCCGTCGACTTTAATTTGCGTCACGAGCGCATTCCATGTCGAATCGGAGTTTATGTAACGCACAAGCGGCAGCAGCGACACGGCCCGGAATGTCGAGTCGAAATGTCCCGAAACGACAGGCAGGTCGGTGTGGTAACGCGCCGTGGCCGAAATGCGCTTTCCATCCTTGTTGATGTAGTAGGATTTATTGCGGTCAAACACTCGCAGCACCGGATGAAGCGGATCGATGTCGATGCGCACGGTGTTGTCGGTGTATATGCGACACTGGACGCTCTCGATCTTGTCGATGAGGCCGAGGCGTCGCTCAATGCTGTCGGTGTCGATATCGGTGAGCTTCATCGATGGAGCATCGTTGCTGAAATCACCGAGCTCGCGCGCTATCTCATGGGCGGTGACGAAGTTGGAATTCAAAGAGTCAAGCACTACAATAGCGACACCGCTGCACATCGCATCGCGTGCCTGTAATCGCGACCAAGCGACGGCACCGACGAGATAGCATAACAGCAATATCGAAATCAAGCACTTAAGAAACTTCTTCATCAACGGAGATTAACGTTTTTAACAATTTCGGGTAAATAGTTGCAAATGTCCCCTGCACCAACAGTCAGCAGGATTTCAAAGTTACGATTTTTTATTGTTTCTGTCAAATGTTGCTTATCAATCATGACTTTATCCTTGCATTTTATGTCATTAAATATGATTTCAGAAGTAACTCCGGGAATCGGTTCCTCGCGGGCGGGATATATGTCAAGCAGTATAACCTCGTCGGCAAGCGACAATGACGCGGCAAATTCAGGAGCGAAGTCACGTGTGCGCGAATATAGATGGGGCTGGAACGCCACCGTGAGCCTGCGGCCCGGATAGAGCGCCTTCACCGACTTTATCGATGCCTTCAACTCATCGGGATGATGGGCGTAGTCGTCGATTATGGCGCGACCCTCGGCCCCCGGCTCCTTAAGCCAGAACTCGAAGCGGCGCTTGGGACCCATGAAGGAGGCGATGGCATCGCGTGCGGCGTCGATCTCGATGTCGCCGGTAAGGTAACAGGCGGCAAATGCGGCGATGGCATTCTCGATGTTGATTTCGACAGGAACGCCGAGCGTTATGTCACGCACGGTTTCCGAAGGCGTCACGATGTCAAACGTTATCTCACCGTTGCCACGGCGCACGTTCTCGGCATGAAAATCGCCCTTGTCACGCGAATAGGTGTAGATCTTCACTCCTTCGGGCACTCTCGGCTTCAGCTTCAGGTCCTCGTGAACCACAAGCATGCCGCCCGGATTTATCAGCTCGGTGAAGTGGGCGAAGCTCTCCAGATAGGCCTCCTCGGTGCCGTATATGTCGAGATGGTCGGGATCGGTGGCGGTGATGACGGCGATGTAGGGGCGCAGATGGTGGAACGAGCGGTCGTATTCATCGGCCTCTATCACCGAATAGGGCGAAGTGGCGCTGAGCAGCAGATTGCTGTTGTAGTTGCGCAAGATGCCGCCGAGAAATGCGTTACATCCCACCTTGCAGGTGTTGAGGATGTGTGCGGCCATTGACGATGTGGTGGTCTTGCCGTGAGTACCCGCGAAACATAGTCCCTTAGTGTCACGCGTTATGTTGCCGAGCACCGCGGCGCGTTTCACAACCTCGTAACCGTTTTCACGGAAGTAGCTCAATCCCGGGTGCATGTCGGGCAACGCGGGAGTGTAGACGACAAGCACCTCCTCGGGGCAACCTTTAAAGTCGGCGGGAATAGCCTCGACCGACTCGTCAAACGTTATTTCAACCCCTTCGTCCTGCAGTGCGCGTGTAAGGTCGGTGGGAGTGCGGTCATAACCCGCAACCCGGCACCCCTTGGCAAGGAAGTAACGCTCAAGGGCGGCCATGCCTATACCTCCGGCACCTGCAAAGTATATCTTTTTATGTGACATCGTTATTTCGGATTATTCAATATCTTGTAGATAGTATCGACAATTACCTCGTCGGAGTCACGTAACGCCATGCGGCGCACGTTTTCGGCAAGGAGGTTGCAACGCTTCTCGTCGCCGAGCAGTGCCACCACCTCGTCGCCGAGTTTCTCACGGGCATCGGCATCGAGAATCATCACTGCGGCATCGCATTGCACGAGAGCCTCGGCATTCTTGCGCTGATGATCCTCGGCCACATTGGGCGACGGGATGAGCACAACGGGAAGTCCGATAAGCTGCAGCTCGGAGATGGTACCCGCTCCGGCACGCGACACCACAATGTCGGCGGCACGGTAGGCGAGCGCCATGTCGGAGATGAACGGCACAGCTTTCACCACTCCGGGGTGACGCTTTGCGATAGCCTGACACTCCTCATCGTAGAGTTTTCCAGTCTGCCACAGCACAAATGCACCTTCATTCTCAATCTTATCGAGCGCGGCGGCAATGCTTTCATTGATGGTGCGTGCGCCGAGGCTTCCACCCACCACAAGCACAAGCTTGCGGTCGACAGGCACGCCAAGGCTCTTTCTCGCCTCCTCCTTTGTCGCCGTGACATTAAGCAGATCGGCTCGCACGGGATTTCCGGTTAGGATTATCTTGTCGGCTGGAAAGAAACGCTCCATACCCGAATAGGCCACGCATATTGCATCGGCCTTCTTGGCAAGAAGCTTGTTGGTAACGCCCGCATAGGAGTTCTGCTCCTGCAACAGCGTGGGCACGCCGCACTTCTGAGCCTCCTTCAGCATGGGACCGCTGGCATATCCGCCTACCCCCACAGCAATGTCGGGCTCGAAATCCTTGAGCACGCGCTTGGCCTTCATCATGCTCTTCATGAGCTTGAAGAGCACCTTTACATTGCTCAACATGTTCTTGCGGTTGAATCCGCTGACGGGGAGTCCCACAATCTCATATCCGGCAGCCGGCACCCTCTCCATCTCCATGCGGCCTTCGGCTCCTACGAAAAGTATATTGGTGAGCTTATCCCTGCGCTTCAAGGCGTTGGCAATGGAGAGAGCCGGGAAGATGTGTCCTCCGGTGCCCCCTCCGCTTATAAGCACGTTATAATGTTTTTGTTCCATAACGGATAAAATATCTTGTTTTTTACAACTGAACCGGATTCTCGGCACGCAGCTCCTCGGGAAGCGCGTTCAGCTCCTCCTTTACCTCCTGACGGTTACCGTTCTGCACGGCGGTGCGACTCACGCTCAACATCGCGCCTATGGCTATCGATGTCACGATAATCGATGTACCGCCCTTGGATATAAGCGGCAACGGCTGCCCCGAAACCGGGAATGTGCCTGTAGTGATGGCCATGTGAAACAGCGCCTGGAGCACGATCATCACGGCCATTCCCATGACAAGCAGCACTGGGAAGGCGCGGTGACACTTCTTGGCTATGATTCCGGCACGCGCCAACAGCCACAGATAAAGAATGAGCAATCCCACCCCGCCCACAAATCCGAGGTCCTCGATTATAATCGAGAATATATAATCGGAGAAAGCAAGCGGCAAGCGGGCCGTTTCACGCGAATTACCGGGGAATACGCCGAATACGCCGCCGTTGGCCTGAGCCATGTAGGAGTACATCTCCTGACGGTTCTTTGCCGTAATCTCCTCCTCATACTTAGGCACATCCGAGAAGAATCGGTCAAGACGCGCCTGCCATGTGCCGTGTCGCTTATCGGTGGTAAGCGCCTGCTCGGTAGTGGCTATTTCATCGCCCTTTGCCTTGCTGTCGCCCTCCGACATGAACTTGGCGAACACTACGCCGCCGCCTATAACGGCATATACGAGGCCGACACACAGCATCTTCTTAAGCTCGGTACCTCCGATGGCAATCATGGCCATACTGATTGACATGAGCAGGATAGTATTGGTCAATCCCTGCTTGAACAGCAATCCGCCGAACAGCAGCACCATGATGGCCGACAGTACAACGCCCTGTGTGCGCACGCCGATGGCTTTGGGTCGCTGCGACTTCGACATTATCTGGGCGATAACAAGCACGGCCGACAACTTGATGAACTCCGACGGCTGAATCGTTATACCCATAAGACTGAAACTGCGCCGCGCACCGTTGACAATCTCTCCGAAAAGAGTGACATAGAGCATCATGCCCATACTCAAGAACGCGATGACCCATGCGCAGGCAAAAAATGCCTTGTAATGCAGCCTCTCAAGCAGCAGCACGATGCACACACCCATTCCCAACAGGAAACAGTGACGCATTATGGGGCCGTAGACTCCGGCTGCGGCAACCTCACGGCTCGATGCGCTGTAGAGCTCGATTACCGAGATGATACACAATGTTATGAATATACCCCATATCGACTTGTCGCCGTGTCGTTTATAGGTTATCGCAGGCTTTGCCTCGGCTACATGAGCACCTGCTGCGGGGGCTGATTCAGTGGCTTCCATTTTTAAGGTGTTAAGCGTGAGAGAGTCGGTTTTATAGTTTATTTGAGGCGTTTTACGGCATCCTTGAACTGACGGCCGCGGTCCTCGTAGCTGCTGAACAGGTCGAAGCTTGCACAGCATGGCGACAGCAGCACCGTGTCGCCCGATGCGGCTATGGCGGCACATGTGTCGACGGCATCCTGCAGTGAGTGGGTGTCGTATATGGCATCGACCTTGCCCGTGAAGAAATCGAGCAGCTTGGCATTGTCCTTGCCCATGCACACGATGGCCTTCACCTTCTCCTTTACGAGAGGCTCTATCTCGGTATAGTCGTTGCCCTTGTCCTTGCCTCCAAGGATGAGCACTACGCCCTTGGGCATGCTTTCAAGCGCATACCAGCAGGAGTTGACATTGGTAGCCTTGGAATCGTTGATGTAACGCACACCGTTGACGGTTGTCACATATTCAAGACGATGCTCAACGCCCTCAAAGTCCTCAAGGGCGCGGCGTATGTCCTCTTTGCGTATGTCGAGCAGACAGGCCGACAGACCTGCCGCCATGGAGTTGTAGAGATTGTGCAGTCCGTGCAAGGCAAGATGATTGCGAGGCATTTTCAACGAAGTGTGCGAGGTGTTGAGCACCAGTTCGTCGTCGGCATCGATATATGCGTCGACATCCTTTTCGAGATGTTCGCTAAAGGGATACATCCTGGCCTCGGTAGTCACCTGACGCAACTGAGCCTGAATCACGGGATCGTCCTGCCAGAATATGAAGGCATCCTCGGGAGTGAGGTTGCGGATTATACGGAACTTGGCGTTGACATAGTTCTGCATCTTATAGTCGTAGCGGTCGAGATGGTCGGGCGTTATGTTAAGCATCACGGCGATATTGGCCTTGAACTCATACATATTCTCAAGCTGGAAGCTGCTCAGCTCAATCACGTAGACATCATGATGCTCGCGGGCCACCTGAAGCGCGAGGCTGCGACCCACATTTCCGGCAAGGCCGACATTGATACCGGCGTTCTTGAGAATGTGGTAGGTGAGAAGCGTAGTGGTAGTCTTACCGTTACTTCCCGTTATGCACACCATCTTGGCATCGGTGTATCGTCCGGCAAACTCGATTTCCGAGATCACCGGTATGCCGCGCTCGGCAATCTTCACCATTATGGGAGCCGTGGGAGCGATTCCGGGGCTCTTTATCACCTCGTCGGCCGCAAGTATGCGCGACTCGTCATGACCGCCCTCTTCCCAGGCGATTCCCTCGTCGATCAACTGTTGCTTATAGTGAGGCGCGATTTTGCCGTAGTCCGACAAAAACACATCCATTCCTTTATCCTTGGCAAGAATTGCGGCTCCGACACCGCTTTCACCACCACCGAGAACTACAATCTTCTTATTCATAGTCTTGTATTAAAGTCCTTCTATCGTATTTTCAATGTCACAAAAGTTATAACGGCAAGCATTATGCCCACAATCCAGAATCGGGTTACAATCTTGGATTCGGGAATGGGAATGAAAGGCCGCTGAATCAGCGCCGGAACCGTATTACCGGCCTTCTGATAGTGATGATGCAGGGGCGTCATCTTGAACACCCTGCGACCTTCACCGTATTTGCGCTTGGTCAGCTTGAAGTAAGCCACCTGAATTATCACCGAGAGATCCTCGATGAAGAATATAGCGCAAAGGATGGGCAACAGCAGCTCCTTGCGAATGAGGATTGCAAAGACCGCTATTATACCTCCCAAAGTGAGGCTGCCCGTATCGCCCATGAATACCTGGGCGGGATAGGCGTTATACCATAGGAAACCTATCAAGGCTCCGATGAATGCGGCCATGTAGACCACAAGCTCCTCCGACCCCGGAATATACATTATATTAAGGTAAGAGGAGTAGATGATGTTACCGCCGAGATAGGCCATAATGGCAAGGGCCACACCGATGATTGCCGATGTACCTGTGGCAAGGCCGTCAAGGCCGTCGGTGAGGTTGGCACCGTTGGATGTCGCAGTGACAACAAATATCGTCACGAGCACAAAGAGAATCCAACCGCCCGTCACGGCATACTTGCCCATCCACTGCGTGAGATAGGCATAGTCGAAGTTGTTGTTCTTTACAAAGGGGATGGTCGTCTGCGCCGACTTCACATTCTCAGGCTCGTAGGTTATCACCACCTCGTGATTCTCCACATTCTCCACCTCGATGTTTTCGCGCATTACCACTTCGGGGCTGAACACCATCGTGAGGCCCACGATGAGTCCGAGGCCCACCTGTCCCACTATCTTGAATTTGCCTTTAAGGCCGTCCTTGTCGCGACGCGCCACCTTTATATAGTCGTCAAGGAATCCAAGAGTTCCGAGCCACAGCGTAGCGACAATCATCAATATCATGTAGACATTGGAGAGATTACCGATGAGCAGGCAGGGAATCAGAATCGACATTATTATGATGACACCTCCCATAGTGGGGGTTCCCGTCTTCTTCATCTGCCCTTCAAGGCCGAGGTCACGTATTATCTCGCCCACCTGCATCAGCTGCAGACGGTCGATTATGCGACGGCCGAAAACGATGGCAATAAACAACGACAATACAAGAGCGGCACCGGAGCGGAAGGTGATGTAGTCCATCAACCTTGCACCGGGAATGTCAAACTTTTCAAGATAGTCAAACAGATAGTAGAGCATCTCATTAAATTAAGTGAGGTTATGATTCGCAGGCAAACACCTCCTTGACAACTTCACGGTCGTCAAAGTGATGCTTCACCCCTTTTATTTCCTGATAGTCCTCATGGCCCTTTCCGGCAATAAGTATCACATCGCCCGGCTGAGCGAAAGCGGCTGCAGCGCGTATGGCCTCGCGACGGTCGACGATGCTGAGCGACTTCTTGCGACCCTCGATGTCGAGTCCCTCCTCCATGTCACGGAGTATGTCGCCAGGCTCCTCAAAACGGGGATTGTCGGAAGTGAGGATGAGCCGGTCGCTGCGCAATGCGGCCTCACGCGCCATTATGGGTCGCTTGCCCTTGTCACGGTTACCGCCGGCACCAACCACGGTGATGATGGAGCCTCGGTTGCCTATCACCTCGCGTATAGCCTGAAGCACGTTGACAACGGCATCGGGAGTGTGGGCATAGTCGACAATCGCTGTATAACCCTTGGGCGAGTGGAAAGCCTGGAAGCGTCCCGCCACGGGCACAAGGCGGCTCATGCCCACGAGCACCTCCTCAAGCGGCCATCCGAGAAGAATCGACACGCCGTAGACTGCCGTAAGGTTGTAGGCGTTGAACTTGCCGGTAAACAGCACCTCCACATCACGGCCGTTGAACGACATAGTGGTTCCGTCGAGTCGGCTCTCGATTATGCGTCCGGTAAAATCGGCGCGTGAGCGCAACGAGTAGGTGTACTTACGGGCCTTAGTGTTCTGCACCATTACCTCGCCCACCTTATCGTCGATGTTGGTGAGGGCGAAAGCCGTCGACGGCAGTCCGTCAAAGAACGACTTCTTGGCTGCAAGATAGGCCTCGACGGTCTTGTGATAGTCAAGGTGATCACGGGTGAGGTTGGAGAACACGCCGCCGGCGAAGTGCAGTCCGGCGATGCGATGCTGATGAGCGGCATGCGAGCTCACCTCCATCGAAGCGTAATCGCATCCGGCCTCCACCATGCGGTGCAGAAGCGCGTTTATCGTAAGCGGGTCGGGAGTTGTCTGATTGGTAGGTATGGCCTCGTCCTCGACATAGTTGCACACCGTCGAGAGCAGTCCGGCCTTATATCCCATGAGTCGTGCCATCTCATAGATAAGAGTGGCGGTGGTGGTCTTTCCGTTTGTACCCGTCACGCCTACGAGATTCAATTTGCGCGAAGGGTTGTCCCACCATTCCGAGGCAAGATATCCGAGAGCCACGGCGCTGTCGCTCACCTTGATATAGGTAATCGACGACTCGATGAACTCGGGAAACTCCTCACACACGATGGCGGCTACACCGCTGTACTGAAGCAAAGGAATGAACGAGTGTCCGTCGACGGTAGTACCGCGCACAGCCACAAACAGCGAGCCTGTGGTAACTTTGCGTGAGTCACTTACTAAATCGGTGATGATTTTGTCATCGCTGCCGATTATTTCTTCAACCATCAATGGTGAAAGGAGTTGTGAGAGGGATTTCATATTGCCTATGCGGTTTAATTAGGTTTCGTTGGATTATTGATTTAATGTGAGCCTTACACGTGAGCCGGGGCGTAACGTGCTGCCCGGTGAGAGCGATTGTGCCACGACATAGCCTGTGCCGTTGAAGTCGACTTCCAGCCCTGCGCTCTCAAGCACATTGATGGCATCGCGAAGATTGTAACCGAGTACGCTCGGGACGCCCGACTTATGGTTGCCCGGCTCGAAGTATTTCACGCTTCCCATGCCGAGATTGTCGCGCACGTTCTTTATGCGGCGCTGACCGCCCGATGCAAAGAAAGTGGGCTTGGTGGGAGCGTGCTCGCCTTCGCGGTAATCGGAACTGTTGTTCAACATTCCGCGCGAAAACATCTTGAGCGCGATGTTCTTCAACACCGTGCCGCTCGTACTTGCCGCTCCAAACATGTTCTGCTTGGGATAGCATGTGAGCACGATGCATGAGTATAGAGGTTTTTCGGCCGGGAAGAAGCCGCAGAATGCAAGACGCTTCTTGCCGGTGTTGTAGGCTCCGTTCTCGATGATGTAGCATGTACCGGTCTTTCCGGCAATGCGCACCTTGTCGTTGCGCAACAGCTTTCCGGTGCCGTGGTCACCCCACACCACGTTGGTGAGCATCATGCGCATAATCTCGGCAGTGCGCGGACTGCAGGCCATTGTGTCACGCACATAGCTTACAGGCAGCACCGAGTCGATGCCTTCGCCAAGCAGTCGCTCAACAAGGCGCGGACGCACATACTTGCCGTCGTTGGCTATGGCGTTATATATGGAGAGCGTGTAGAGTGGCGGAATTTCGGTAGAGTAACCGTAGCACATGCGTGACAAGGCTATTCGTCCGCCACGATTGCTGGCAACGCTGTCGATGCGCGGAGGGCGTTCACCGGCGATTCCGGTATTCATGGGGTCGAGGAATCCGAGCTTCTTAAGTCGGGTATAGAATGCGCCGGGATTGTCGCCGTAGCGTGACGTGATGATTTTAGCCATGCCGATGTTGGAGGAGCGCTCGATCACCTCGCGCACGGGCATCGACGCCACGCCGTGGGAGTCGGTAATGGGACGGCCTCCGGCGTAGGCAAATCCGTGACCGGTGGTTATCACCTCATCGACATCCTTAACGATTCCGTCCTCGACGGCTATCATCATCGATAGGGTCTTCACCACCGAACCCGGCTCATAACCGAGCACGGCACGGTTCATGCCCTCGATGTATTCATCGGACGACGGGCTCTTCTCAAGATTGGAGATGGCCTTGATGTTGCCGGTGCTCACCTCCATAAGCACGGCCACGCCCCAGTCGGCATTGCAGGTGGTGAGCACGTTGTTAAGCTCGTTCTCCACGATGTCCTGCATATTAATGTCGATGGTGGTCTTTATGTTGTAGCCGGGAACCGGCTCTACATCGGTCCAGTTGACGATGTCCTTGGTAAGCGGCACCTTCTTGGCGAGGCCGGGCTTTCCGTAAAGCAGGGAGTCAAGGGCGCGTTCGAGTCCCGATATTCCATGGGTTTCGCCGGTTATCGAGTCGATGCCCACACCGCCCACACTACGGCGCGCCATAGCTCCGTAAGGGTTGACACGACGCATCACCTTCTCCTTGGTCAGGCCGGTCTTGTTGGAGTTGCGGATGTTGAAGAATGGGAATGTGCGCAGCAGCTGATAATCGGCATAGGATATGTTGCCGAGAATCTTGAAGGCTCGCGGACGCTTGTCACGCGGCTTGTCGAGGGGCGAGAGAAGACGCTTCTTCCACCCTGCCCTGTCGCGTATGGGGAAGTGCAGCGCGAGGCTGTCGGCAAGGCTGTCAACGGCAAGAAGGTAACGGCCTTCCATAAAACGCTCGCTGCGGAAGTCGATGCGCACATTGTAGTAGCATAGGTTGGTGGCAAGTATCGAGCCGTTGCTGGCAAGGATGTTGCCGCGTTCGGGGCGTATCGTGTCGACGCGCGACAGCTCCTTCATCGCCTTCTCGTTCCATCGCGAGGCCGATATGACGGTAGTGTCAAATGCCTTATAGACGATAAACGAGGCGAAGACAAGGATGCAGCCTATCACTAGAGCGTAACGCAGCAGTATATGTGAACGATTCTCTTTTTTCATTTCAAGGACGAGAGGTTAATGTTTGCTTAATTTGTAGGGGGGCTTATCCTGAATGCGCAAGTTGAGGTGCATTGTGTCGACCATCTCCTGCATCGACGACTCGCGTATACGGCTCATGTAAGTGCTTCGGACGCGGATGCGCTCGGTTTCCACCACTTCAAGTTCCTGCTCGAGCCGGCGTATCTCCTCCATTCGGGTCAGGCACTGATAGCGGTTGGTGATGTATATAAGCACCATCAGAATGGCCAACAAAACCGACTTCCAGTGACGAGCGAAAAAGTCACTGGAAAGCAACCGTCCGTTGATGAGCTTCACCAACAGATTGTCGTCTTTTATTTTCTTGCTTTTGCCTGCGGCCTGTGCCATGTGTGATGATTATGATTTATTTTTTGATTTGACGCATAATGTGAATTGATAATCTCATGCCGGCTAATCGTCGGCCGGAAGCTTCTCGGCCACTCTCAGCTTGGCGCTTCGTGCTCGCGGATTCCGCTCGACCTCGGCCTCCGAGGGCACAATGGGTTTCGATGTCAGGAGCTTGAACGGCGACAGGTTGCGGCCGAAAAAGTCCTGGGCCGACTCTCCGTTAAGATTGCCGGTGCGCATGAAGTTCTTTACAAGTCGGTCCTCAAGCGAGTGATAGGTGATGACGACAAGTCGTCCGCCGGGCTTGAGCATCGTGAGGGCCTGCTGCAGGAAGTCGCTCAACGCCTCGATTTCGCCGTTGACGACTATGCGCAGAGCCTGAAACACTTGAGCCAGCTCCTTCTTCTCCTTGCGCGGATTTATGAACGGCTTCACTACGGCAAGGAGCTGCTCCACCGTGGTTATGGGCGACTCCTGACGCGCCTTGACTATTGCAGCGGCAATGCGGCGTGCCGTCTTCAGCTCGCCATAGAGATAGAAGGCATCGGCAAGCTCCTGTTCGGTATAATTGGCTACGTACCAAGCGGCTGTGCGTGTGGCGTTACGGTTCATACGCATGTCGAGCGGGCCGTCCCAACGGAATGAAAAGCCACGCTCGGGGTCATCAAAATGATGAAACGACACACCGAGGTCGCCAAGAATACCGTCGACACTCTCGACACCGTAATAGCGGAGGAAATTACGCAAAAAACGGAAGTTGCTGTATACAAATGTAAATCGACTGTCGTCGATTGCGTTGTTCATAGCATCGGCGTCCTGATCAAATCCATAAAGGCGACCATCCCCGTTAAGTCGCTGAATTATCGCACGAGAATGTCCGCCACCACCGAATGTGACATCCACATAGATGCCATCGAGCTTAATATCAAGCCCTTGCAGTGTTTCATCAAGCAATGCCGGTATGTGGTAAACTTCCTGTTCCATAGTGCGCGCCAATTAGGTTGTAAAGTTAGCGATTTTATCCAAAATTTACATCCACAAATTTAAACTTTTTTCAAGCAATTTTTAGCAAAGTTATCAACATTGGCCTAACAGTCAGCATTACAGCCTATTCCGGCAATACATAGCGGCAAAACGCAGAATTTACAATTGTAAATTAACTTTTAGGTTTTAACAGTTCGGCAAGCTTGGCCACGCCCTCGCTCGCCTTCATTTTAAGCACCGTAACACCCTGAGGCACAGCGGCCGGATTGGGGTCGATGTAGTAAACAGGCACGCCTTTCCTTACAAAATGGAGCAGACTTGCTGCCGGATAAACGTTAAGCGAGGTACCGATCACCACAAATACATCGGCCTCCTGTGCAAGCTCGATGGCAGGCTCGATATTGGGCACGGCCTCCTGAAAGAATACAATGTGGGGGCGCACACGGTGTCCGTCGATAACGGTGTCGGGAGTCGTTGCAAGTGCGTCAGGCTTAAGCTCATACACCTTTGTTTCATCGTCGATGGCACGCACTTTCATCAATTCGCCATGCAGATGCAGCACGTTTTTGCTTCCGGCACGCTCATGCAGGTTGTCGACATTCTGGGTGATTATGTAGGTGTCATACCACTGCTCAAGGTCGACCAGACCGAGATGTCCGGCATTAGGCTTGGCATTTACAAGTTCACGGCGACGCTGATTGTAGAATTCATGCACAAGCTTGGGGTTGCGGGCAAAGCCGTCGGCACTCGCCACCTCCATTACGGGATACTTGTCCCAAAGTCCGCCACTGTCGCGAAAAGTAGCAATTCCACTCTCGGCGCTCATGCCTGCACCTGTCGATATAACCAGTTTCTTTTTCATTGCGCAAAAACATTTAATAACAATAACAAGTGAATAGCGATTTTTATCGTCACGCACCTAAAATTAACAGCCCCGTACCGACTTGTAATCGGACAAGGGCTGTCAAGCAGGTTGTTGCATCGGCAATAACGATGATGTCCGACACTATTTCTTTACGGGAATCTTGGCGATGCGACGCTCGTGACGACCACCGTCGAAGGGTGTTGCAAGGAATGCGTCAACAATTGCGAGTGCGAGAGCGGGCTCGATGAAACGTGCGGGAAGCACAAGCACGTTGGCGTTATTGTGGGCGCGTGCAAGCTTGGCAAGCTCCACATTCCAGCAGAGAGCCGAGCGTATTCCCTGATGCTTGTTGAGCGTCATGTTGATGCCATTGCCGCTTCCGCATATACCGATTCCGGGGTAATCGCGTCCGCTTTCAACAGCCTCGGCACAAGGATGAGCATAGTCGGCATAGTCGCAGCTTGCATCGCTGTCGGTTCCAAAATCCTCATACTCGATGCCCTGCGACATCAGGTATCCCTCAACAATGCTTTTAAGTTCATATCCGGCGTGATCGCTGCAAATGGCAATTTTCTTGCCAGGTTCAAGTATTGACATAGTTTCTATAAATTTAGGTTTTTATCTAAGACGAATTCAAAGATACATAATTACCGTGAAATTCCTATCGTCACATTGCAAAAAAATTGCGTCACAACGCCTTCGGTGAGAATCAGAATTTCTGTATGTCGACAAGACGCTTGTAGAAGCCGTTCTTTTCGATAAGCTCGTCATGGGTACCGGCCTCAACAATGCTGCCTTCATGCATGACGCATATTATGTCGGCGTTCTTTATGGTCGACAGCCTGTGAGCAATAACCACGGTCGTGCGGTCGCGCATCAGTCGGTCAAGAGCCTCCTGCACAAGTTTTTCGCTCTCGCTGTCGAGTGCCGAGGTGGCCTCGTCGAGAATGAGTATGGGCGGATTCTTGAGAATGGCCCTGGCGATTGACACACGCTGACGCTGGCCTCCCGAAAGGCGGCATCCTCGGTCGCCGATGTTGGTGTCGTAACCGTTTTCCGACTCCATGATGAATTCATGCGCATTGGCAATCTTGGCCGCTTCAATAACCTGCTCGGGAGTCACATCCTTCACACCGAAGGTGATGTTGTTGTAGAAGGTGTCATTAAACAGGATGGCCTCCTGATTGACATTGCCCATCAATCCGCGCAAGTCGTGTACACGCAGGTCGCGAATGTCGATGCCGTCGACCTTGACGCTGCCCGAATCCACATCATAGAAACGCGGCAGCAGGTCGGCCAAAGTGGATTTGCCCGAACCGCTCTGCCCAACAAGAGCCACCGTCGCACCGGCCGGAACATGCAGCGTCACATCCTTTATGACGGGGTTGGTACCGTAGCTGAACGTAACGCCCTCATAGTCGATAGACCCCTTGAAGTCGACAAGCTCCTTGGGCTTCTCTGGATCCTGGATGGGATTGCGCGCATCGAGAATGCGGTCGACACGCTCCATCGAGGCAAGACCCTTCTGAATCGAGTAAGCGGCCTTCGACAGGTCCTTGGCGGGATTTATGATGCTGTAGAATATTATCATGTAGTAGATGAACTTGGGGGCGGTGATTGACGCGTTGCCACTGAGAATCAACGTGCCGCCAAACCACAGGACGATGGCAATCGTGAGCGTACCGAGGAACTCGCTCATGGGATGTGCGAGCGACTGACGGCGCGCGATGCGGTTGCTGATGCGGTAAAACACCTGATTTTCACGATGGAAGCGCGACTGCACCTTCTCTTCGGCGTTAAATGCCTTGATTATGCGCAGGCCGCCGAGAGTTTCCTCGATATTGGACATGAGCACGCCCCACTGGGTCTGTCCCTCAAACGACTGTCGCTTCAGCCTCTTGCCCACTCGGCCCATGACCAGTCCTGCGATAGGGAGCAGGATGAGCACGAATATGGTCAGCTGCCACGATATGGCCACCATCATGACAAGACACACAATGATCATCACGGGGTTCTTGAACATCATGTCGAGCGACGCCATCACGGAGTTCTCGATCTCGGCGACATCGCCTGTCATTCGCGCCATCACATCACCCTTGCGGGAGTCGGTGAAGAACGACATGGGGAGCCTCACAATCTTGTCGTACATGTAGTTGCGTATGTCACGCACGATTCCCGAGCGCAACGGCACGATGAAGTAGGAGCTGAGATAGGCCGTACCCGTCTTCAGGGCGGTCATCACCACAAGAATTGCGGCAAGTCCGGCAAGAGCCACCGACTGTCCCCAACGCGCAATCATCACCTGCACATAGTAGTAGAAGTTGTTGATCAGGATATCGTTGATGTGCTCGAAATCGTTGAAAGGCATGTACTCATAGTGTCCCTCATTGATGCCGAAGAGCATCTCAAGGATTGGAATAACTATGGCAAACGAGAACAGCGTCAGGAAAGCCGTGAGTATATTGAACAGTATGTTGAGCGCAAGGTATTTCTTATAGGGAGGTACGAAGCGCCTTATAATAGCAAAAAACTCTTTCATAGTACAAAGTTAATGATTTTCTTCACAACGCCGACAAACACCCTTGTTACAAAATCATTTATGGACAATAAAAACACATTTTAGGATAAAAGCGGTGTTTAATTATGGGATTTTTGTAATTTTGTCACAGCCCAGTGCGACTCACAGATGAAGAACAGAACTCTGAAAATATGCCGCGTTGTAGTGTCGGTTATCATCATGGCGATGGTAACGCTGCTGTGGGTTGAGTACAGCGCACTGCTTCTCAACGCATTAGGATGGATCGAACGGATACAGATAATCCCTGTGTCGATAGGATTCTCATTCGGCATTCTCGTATTTTGGTGGCTGTTCACATCGCTGTTCGGACGCATATACTGCTCATCGATATGTCCGCTCGGCACCTTGCAGGACATCGTTGCAAGAGTAGGACGAAGCAGCCGGCAGGGGTCGCGACGCGACTACCACTACTCCCCGCCGCTCACCACGCTACGCTACACAAGCCTCGCCATAGTCATAGCCTGCCTCATAGGCGGACTGACGCTGCTCCCCACCGTAGTCGACCCCTACAGCATATACACCCGCAGCGTGGTCGACCTGCTGAAGCCGGTGTGGGGATGCATCAACAACCTGCTCGCCAAGGCTGGCACCGCCACCGGACTGTGGGATGTAACCTATGTCCACGTGTTCACCGCATCGGCTTTCGGCGTTATATTGTCGATAGTGTCGATAACGGCCATCACGATTCCCGCATGGTTCTACGGACGCACATTCTGCAACACCATCTGCCCCGTGGGTACAACGCTCGGACTGATAAGCAAGCAGTCGCTGTGGCACATCGACATCGACACCGACCTGTGTACCAACTGCCGTCGATGCGAACACGCGTGCAAGGCGTCATGTATAAACATGGACGACCACACAGTCGACGGCTCGAGATGCGTAAACTGCTTCAACTGCCTCACGGCATGCCGTGACAACGCCATATTCTACCGCCCGACGCGCAAGCAGCTTTCAATACCGATGCTGCAACGCACCGATGCCAAGGCCGCACCGCCAGCGGCACAGGGACAGGCGGCACCGATGGCCGAATGCTCAACCGATAATACAACTAATACAACCGACCAACCAACCGACCGATGAAACAATATCTCGACCTGCTCCGTCACGTGAAGGAGAACGGAGTATCAAAAAGCGACCGCACCGGAACAGGCACACGCAGTGTGTTTGGCTATCAGATGCGCTTCAACCTCGAAGAGGGATTCCCCTTACTTACAACCAAGAAACTTCACCTGAAATCCATAATATACGAGCTGTTGTGGTTTCTGAAAGGCGATACTAACGTAAAGTACCTGCAGGACAACGGAGTGAGAATATGGAACGAATGGGCCGACCCTGACGGATCGCTTGGACACATATACGGCTTCCAGTGGCGCTCATGGCCCGACTACAAGGGCGGATCGATCGACCAGATAACCGAAGCGGTGGAAACAATCAAGAACAATCCCGACTCCCGACGCATAATAGTGAGCGCATGGAATGTTGCCGACCTTGAAAACATGAACCTGCCGCCATGTCACGCATTCTTCCAGTTCTATGTGGCCGACGGACGACTGAGCCTGCAGCTCTACCAGCGTTCGGCCGACATTTTCCTCGGCGTGCCGTTCAACATCGCCTCCTACGCGCTGCTGCTAATGATGATGGCGCAGGTGACGGGGCTCAAGGCAGGCGACTTCGTGCACACTCTTGGTGACGCACACATCTACAACGACCACCTCGAGCAGGTCGACCTGCAGCTGACGCGCGAACCGCGAAAATTGCCGCGCATGGTCATAAATCCCGATGTGAAGAGCATATTTGACTTCACCTACGATGACTTCAAGCTCGAAGACTATGACCCGCATCCCCACATAAAGGCAAAAGTATCGGTATGACGACAAGCATTTCAATAATAGCCGCCGTGACACGCGACGGCGGCCTCGGCCACAAGGGCAAACTGCTCTACCGCATAAGCGACGACATGAAGCATTTCAAAGCCGTCACGATGGGCAAGCCCATCATCATGGGACGCAAGACATTCGAGTCATTTCCAAAAGGAGCGTTACCCGGCCGACGCAACATCGTGGTGACACGCAATGCGTCATATAACGCTCCCGGAATCGAAATAGCCACGTCGCTCGACGAGGCTATCAACATGACGGCGGCAAGCGACGAGGCAATGATAATAGGCGGCGGTGAAATCTACCGTCAGGCCATGCCACATGCGTCACGCATCTACCTGACGCAAATCGATGCCGATTCTCCCGACGCCGACACGCGCTTCCCCGAAATCGACGCAACCCGATGGGATGTCACACAACAAAGCGAAGCGGCAACCGATCCCCGCTCGGGAGTCAATTACCGCTTCGTAACTCTTGATCGCAAATAGCCCGATCAGCCAAGAAGCATGCCGGCACCTACCGAAGCCGACACATCCTCGCCGAGTGTTTCCGACACGATGGCGAGAGCAAAGAAGAGAGCCGACGACGGACCGTTGGAGGTAATGAGATTACCGCTTATGACTACACGGTCGTCGATATAATTGGCACCGCCCTTCATAAGATCATCCTTGAACGAGGGATAGCAGGTGGCGTTCTGTCCGCGTACAATTCCAAGCGGAGCGAGCACCACGGCAGGTGACGCGCATATAGATGCGATGCGTCCGTCCTTACGATACTGGTTGGTCAACATGTCGCTGAGCTTGCCCGATGCGGCAAGATTTGTGGCTCCCGGCATTCCGCCCGGTGTTATCAGCCACTCGGCATCGTCGGCATCTATTTCATCAATCGTCTTGTCGGCCAACACCGTCACTCCGTGGGCGCCCTTGACCTCACGATTCTTTGTTATCGATACTGTATATACCTCCATACCGGCACGGCGCATAACATCGACCGGAGTCATTGCCTCGACTTCCTCAAAGCCTTCGGCAAGAAAAAGATAGGATGTTTTCATAATCTTAATCGTTATATATTCTTGAATTTTGATTCAGGCGGCTCAATCATTGCCGTCATTTGTAAAGATAGGCATTTGACCTCACAAATCATAATGATGACAGCGTTTTTATCTCATAATGATATTATTTAACAATTTGTCAGCTAACGGATAAAAAAGTACGGGGCATGTCGCATGACATGCCCCGTAAATCATATAGTAAAGTCAATAAGACTATTTCTTTACCACTGTGCAAGAGTAAGGATACTTGCTGAGGTCAAGGGTTACAGTGTAGTCACCTTCCTCGCCCTCGAAGTTGAGGTCACCGCCTCCGAATGTAAGATTGTTTACATCGCCTCCGAGATTAGGCTTCGCCCATGAATGGTCGGTCATGAACTTGAAGCTGCCGGGCACCAAATGAACATCAAGTGTCCATATCTCATAGTCTTCGTTAGGCGTCAGCTCTACTGCATCGGCTTCCGACCATCCGTTGGGAGTAGCGCTGCCGATAAGGGCAAGACTGCTGATATACTCCTGAGTGAATGTCATGTCGGGCATATTAACGGTGAGATAGTACAGACCAACCTTTGTGAGCACGCCCTCAAGGATGTTGCCGCCCGAAGTTGACAGAGTGCCTTCGGTTTTGCCGGCTCCTATCCACTGACCGTCGCCGGTCATGAACTTGAATCCGTAGATGGGGTCGATACCGGCAAGACCCTGGAAGTTCTCATAGTCGGTTGAGTAGAGAATACCGTGCTCGTTCCATCCAAACTGGTTGGGCACATACATCACAGCCGGAGTCTTGGAGATTGTGTAGGTGAGGTCCTCCATATTGATTGTAATGTCGTAGTGACCTGCCACCTTGATTACACCTGCCTGAGCGTCAACGCCCACGAGCTTGCCTTCCATAGCCTCATCACCGTTGGTGGCAGGGCCATATTGAGTGTTGTCACCGGGAACCCAGTCGCCTGCCTCGAATGTCGATGCCGGAATTATCTTCCACCACCAGCCTGCAGCAGCCTGCTCGGCGGTAACCTCAATGTTTATAAGCTTGAACACGGGATCGTCGTAGGGGCTCTTGTCGGAGTGAGTGAATGCGATAGCCTGAGGTATCTTCCAGTCACATGCAGTACCTACGAGATAGTAATTATCCTCGATTACGAAGTCGGCGGGAAGCGGAGTCACCACGAGCGACTGCTTGGCACCGATGGCACCGAGCAGCACCGAAGAGGTGCCGTTAACAGCATAAGCCGTATAGTCGACATAGATTGTGCGAGCCTTGGGCGACTTGCCAAACATCTTGCGGAATACTTCGTTGAGCTTCACTGAAGCTACCGAAGCAGTCTTATTGTCGTCAGCAACATTGAGCACCATAGCCTCGGGGTTGCTCATGTCGGCCGATTCCGACACGCGCATAACCACGCTGAGGTCGTCGGTTGCGGGGAAGTCCTCGAGCTTTGTAATGTTGACCATCGAGAATGTTTCGGCACTCGAAAGGTCGATGGCTCCTCCATCGGGCAACACATCGGTAGCCTCGATTCCGTCGGCCGGCATTACCGGTTCCTGCGGAGTCACCTGCGGAATACCGCGATATACATCGTCGCTACAAGCGGCAAGGCCGAGGGCGAAAGCCGCAAAAAGCGCAATATTAAGTTTTAATTTCATTGTATCGTCAGATTTATTTGTTCATACCTTATTTGTCATCACTCAACGGGGTCGACAATTTCAAAGTCAACGCTACCGGCCTTGAGGTTAACGGTAAACTTAACCCAGTTGGCAGTCCATCCGGGAACGTTATAAGAACCCTTGTAACCGGGGCCGCCAATCTTGCCTGAGTACTTGCCGCCGTCAAACTCGATGTCTACAGCATTGTCATCCTTCTGTGAACCGTAGGAATCGGCATCCCATCCGGTCAACTCCTTGTAGAATCGCATCGTAAACTGTCCGTCGGGGATAAAGAATGTTCCGACATAAATCTGAGTACCGATACCGTTGTCGGGCTCATAGAGCATCCAGTCTTCGTAAATTGCAGCATTGGATTCGCTCGGCTCGTTCCAACCGTTGGGCGCACCTACGAGATAGATCCATCCCGGCTGACGAACCGAAGGATAGCTTATCACATTGGGAAGAGTCACTACGTTGGACTCGATTGAGTATAGGTTGGCCAAATCGCCGGTCAACGAGGGGAAGAACGAACGTACACGCACATACACGGGACCTGAATAGGCTTCGCGTCCGGCATACTGGCTGATGTCGGTGTAACCGAGACATGCGCTGATACCGTCGGCTATGTCACGTGCGGGAACATCAAGAGTGGTGTGAGTGGTGGTGGTGTAAGCCACTTCCGAATAAGGGAGAGCGTCTTCGGCGCTGTAGAGATACTTGGAGTCGCTGATCACCTTGCTGAACTCGGGGTCGAGCGACACCTGAACAGCATAGGTGGGAGGAGTTGCGACATCGTAGTCGGGCTGAGAGCAGGTAAACTGAACGCTACCTGCTGTTTCAAGAACATAAGTCTGATTGGCCAACGGAGGAGTATTGAGAAAGTCCTTGTTGACGGGTTGTTTCGCCTTCGGGTCGGTATTATCCTCACAGCTCACGAAGGATACTGCAGCCAATAATACAGCACAAAGCAAAAATATTTTTTTCATAACTGTAAGCTATTCTGTTAAAGGTTAACTAAATCAATATCCTTCATTCTGTCCAAGAGTATTTACATACTGCGTAGGAATTGCATAGAGGTTGCGGGTAGCGGCAATCGACTGTCCCGATTCTATACCGCCCTTCCAGCTCCAAAGGTAGGAACCGCCGGTGAACTTTCCGAAGCGAATAAGGTCGCTGCGGCGATGTCCTTCCCAGTAAAGCTCACGCATACGCTCGTCGAGAAGATTCTGCTCGTTGAGCGGCAGTGACTCCATTCCGGCACGGTCACGCACCTTGTCGAAGTAGGCCTGACCGTCGCATGACACACCGTGAAGCTGGCACTCGGCGAGCATCAGGAATGTATCGGCAAGACGGAACAAGGGGAAGTCGGCGTTATTGAACGTATTCATCTTTATAGCACCCGAAGTGTTGTAGTAGTCGTTCTCGTTGGTATAGGTGAACTTCATGCTCATGTAGCCGCTGCCACCAGGCATTTCCCAGTCACCGATATTGGAGAGGTCGTTGGAAAGGCCCTCGGTCCAGAACAGGTAACGCTCCTCGTCACGTGCGCTGATGACATTGGGCACTTCGGGGCGAACACGCGGGCCACCCCATCCTGTACCTTCTATGCCAAGACGCTGCTGGAGGTTCTTGTCGATGTTTGCGTTATAGGCACCGAGTCCGAGGTAGGTAGTACCACCGTAGGTCTGTGTGTTGGAGTTGTCCTGAGGAATACCCCAAAGAATTTCCATCGGGCCGCCGGCCGACTGTGAAGCTACATACTTGTCGTTGCTACCGCAGAAGAGGTAACGGTAGGTGGGAGCAAGGTCGGGAATGGTCTTTACGATTTCCTGACAGGCAGTGGCACACTGCTGCCACATTGCAGTTCCGGTGTAGACCTCGGCATTGAGGTAGAGCTTGGCGAGAAGCATCAGGGCTCCTTCTCGTGACACACGACCGTAAATGGTCTGCGACGCGGGCTTAAGACCCTTGATGGCATCCTCAAGATCGGCAACTACGAGAGGGAACATCTCGGCACGAGTCATGGTTTCGGGAGTGGTACCTATCGAATGCTCCTCGGTAACCCAAGGTCCTTTTCCGAAGAGGTCCATCATGTGATAGTAAGAGAGAGCGCGTAGAGTGCGGGCCTCACACTTCATGAGGGCGATTTCGTCGGCTGAAATGGGGTTGGCTACAACAGCGGCCTCATCGATGATGCGGAGGAACTCGTTGCAAAGGTTGATCTGGAATGTGAAACGTGACATTGCCTCATAGAGCCAGTGGTTGTCGGGCGACCAAGTGGCGTAGTCGAGCTCGTCAAGACCCGCATCGTTCCAGTTCTTTCCTACGAAAGCCTCATCGGTGCAAAGTTCCTGAAGATTCCACAACTGACGGGTGTAGACACCGGCACCGCCGTCGTCGACAGTGATGTCGGAGCCTCCGTTAACGCCTGAAAGCACAAGGCCGCCATAAACCTGGGCCAGTACCTGATAGTATTGTTCACCGCTGGTAAGTGTAGTGAGCTGACTCGGGTTCTTGGGGTCGACGTTGAGGTCGTCGACACACGAAGAAAGTCCCATGCCTAAAGCCACACAAGCGATAGCTGTATATTTAAGTTTGTTGATAATCATTTTTAATAATCGTTTTAATGGATTAGAATTGAGCTACTATACCGAATGATACGGTGACAGGACGAGGATATACGGCATTGTCGATACCGCCGAATACCTCGGGATCAAGGCCGTTGTACTTGGTGATCACGAAGGGATTCTGAACCGCTCCGTAGAGGCGCAGACGAAGTGCGTCGTTGAGCAGGTTGGGCCAAGTGTAACCAATGGTGATGTTGTCGCAACGGAGGAAGCTTGCATTGCGCACGAAGTAGTCGCTCTGCACGCCGCGCACTCCAAGGTCGTTGAAGAGGAAGCGATTGCTCATGAGGTTGCTCAACGGTGCCGATGAGGTCGATGAGATAGAGGTGTTGGCTGCTTCAAAGTCGTTGTACACCCAGTTGCCTATATTGGCACGAAGTACCATACCGAAGTCCCAGTTCTTATAGTTGAACGTGTTGTTCCAGGTGAACACCACCTTCGGGTCGCGACTGTGATAGATGTACTTGTCGGCTTCGGTTATCTGGCCGTCACCGTTACGGTCGACAAACTGACCTTCGATGGGGTCGCCGTTAACATCGTAAACCTGCTGGTAAACGTAGAAGCTGTAAGCGGGGTGTCCCACCATGTGGGCCTGGATGTTGGTACCTGTACCGGCCGAGATGCCACCGGTAGCAATGAAGTAACCGGGATCGTCACCGTCGGTAAGCTTGGTGATCTTGTTCTTGTTCCAGGAGATGTTGAAGTCGGATGTCCATGTGAAGTCACGTGTCACGACAGGACGAGTGTTGATGTTGAACTCGATACCGGTGTTCTCAAGGTCACCGATGTTGGTGTTCATTGCATTGGTCAGGTTAGATCCTGCGGGAACGGTGGCCCAGGTCAACAGGTCCTTGGTCTTGCGCTTGTAGACCTCAAGGTTACCTGCGATGCGGTTGTTGAGGAATCCGAAGTCGATACCGAAGTTCCATGTGGTTGTTTCCTCCCACTTGATGTCGGAGTTGTAACCGTTAGGCTTGATAACATTGATGAATCCGCCCTTTCCGTCGGGGATGATGTTGGGATAGGCAGTGGTGTTGGGAGCCGAGTTACCGTTGTTACCTATTGTATAGATAGGCATGTAGGGGAAGAAGTCGTCGCCTATATCCTGCTGACCGGTGATACCCCAGCTGGCACGGATCTTAAGGTCGCTGAGCACGCTGCGTGTGGGTTCCATGAAGGCTTCGTCGATTATACGCCATGCAAGAGAAACCGACGGGAATGTACCCCAGCGATGATTCTTGGAGAAACGTGAAGTACCGTCCTGACGCAATGTCACGGTGGCGAGATAGCGGTCCATGAATGTGTAGTTGATACGACCGAAGAACGAAACGAGCTTAAGGTCGTTGCGGTAGTAGTTGGTGGGATAAGCCTGGAAGCCCTTGTGCTCACCGGTGTTTACCTGAGTGAAGCTGTTGCCCTGCCAACGGAATGACTGCCAAGAGTAACCTGCAGTAGCGTCAAGGTTGGATGAGATTGCGTCAAAATCCTTCTTGTAGTTGAGGTAGAAGTCGAGAAGGAGGTTGGCCTTCACCTGGTGTTCGTGGAAGTAACGGCCTTCACCGTCCTTTACATTCTGAATCTTCATAACCGCAGGATTGTCGGGATCGGGGAGGAGCAGGTCGCTACCGTTTTTCCACGACATAGGAGAGTTGGCTGCCCAGATGTTGTTGACATTGGAGCGGCTCAAGTCGTAACCGAGGTTGAGGTTGGCGTGGAGTTCGCGGAGGAACGGCATTGCCAGGTCGAGCTGAAGGTTACCTATGCTCTGATATACCTTTGATGAAGAGTTGTATTCGTTAATCAATGACACGGGGTTGAGTGTCTGGATGGTGTTGATGCTTGAACCTGCATCGGTGGGACGGGCAACACGAGTTCCCACATAGGTGGTGTAGTTGTTAAACACATTGCCTTCGGGAGCATAAACGGGCAGCGTGGGGTTGAAGCTTACCGACGCGCCAAGGGCACTACCGTCGAAGAAACGGTTGTTGATGTAAGCGCCGCGCACGTTGGCGTTAACTGAAAGGAGGCCGTCGAAGAACTTGGGCGAAAGATTGATACCCACTGTTGCACGGTCCATCTTGGTGGTATTCACGATACCGTTGTTGTTGGTGTAGCTTACCGACACACGATAAGGGAGCACCTTATAAGTACCGCCTACGCTCAGGTTGTAGTCGCTTGACACTGTGGTGCGGAGCACTTCCTTCTGCCAGTCGGTGCTTGCATTACCGAGCGCATTGGCCTGGCTTGAGCCTTCACCGTAACGGTTGAGGATGAATGAGCTGAACTCCGACGCGTTCATCATGTCGACATAGTTGCGCGGGGTGTTGATGTACATATTTGCGGCAAAGTTAACTACGGGAGCGCCCGACGAGCCCTTCTTGGTGGTGATGATGATCACACCGTTGGATGCACGGCTACCGAAGATGGCAGTTGCCGAGGCATCCTTAAGGATTGTCATCGACTCGATGTTCTCGGGGTTTACGAGTGACATTGGGTTAGAAGAACCCAATGTGCCCTTGGTGTCCATGGGCACGCCGTCGATAACGATCAACGGCTCGTTGCTTGCGCTGAGTGATGCACCACCACGAATCTGGATGCTTGCACCGCCTTCAGGCTGACCGCCGTTGGTGGTAACGACAACACCGGGGCTGCGGCCTACGAGAAGGTCCTGAGCCGATGTTGCAAGACCGGCCTGAACCTCACTGGGCTTGATGGCCGAAACCGCACCTGTGGCATCGCTCTTCTTAACGCTACCGTAACCGATGGCCACAACTTCGTTAAGCATTACCGAGTTCTCCTTGAGGACAACATTGATGTTGGTGCGGCCGTCAACAGGTATTTCTTGTGTATCATAGCCGACATACGACACAATCAACGTGGCTTTAGGGTCGACCGAAAGGGAATAGTTACCGTCGAAGTCGGTAGCAGCGCCCACTGAGGTGCCTTTAGCTATCACACTGGCTCCGATAAGAGGTTCTCCGGTAGCATCGGTCACAGTACCCGTTACTGTAATCGTCTGTGCCAGAGCCGGGAAGGAGAAACACAGGACCATCACGGCGACAATCCAGGCCTTCCGAGTCATTTGAAAACAAATGTTCTTCATGCAAGAGTTTGTTTAGTTTTACATTAATTAAATTTATTTATCTCAATTTCTTTAAATCGCTAATTGAACACAATCAACCGGCAAATACACATAGAGTAGACAGGCGTCCCACACACCAATGCACAAAAAACAAGGTAGCATCGGCAAGCCGCTATTAAAATCAATACATAAAATAGCTGATTTTCTATCTTTAGTATTACCTATTGAAGTCGTGCTTCAATTTGAACAATTATTGCTATAAGAATCGCTGCAAAAATACGCAGAATAAGTAATATGTAATGTAAAAGCATATAAAATAAGCATAAAATTAACATAATTTAGCTCATTTAACACAACATTTAACGCCGTTTTTTGTCTTAGCCCGACGCTTCGGACAAAGCATTGCGAATGCCGCAAAAAAAGCCGGTGCGAAATTGAATCCGCACCGGCGATATCATGTCAAAACAAAGCCTTGTTTTAGAACTCGGCGTTGTTGGGTGTACGCGGGAAAGGAATGACGTCGCGAATGTTGGTCATACCGGTCACGAAGAGCACAAGACGCTCAAATCCGAGTCCGAATCCTGCATGAGGAACGGTGCCGAAACGACGGGTGTCAAGATACCACCACATGTCCTTCATGGGTATGTCGAGCTCCTCGATGCGTCCCAGAAGCTTGTCGTAGTTCTCCTCGCGCTCCGAGCCGCCGATAATCTCTCCGATCTTCGGGAAGAGGACATCCATGGCCCTTACGGTCTTTCCGTCGTCGTTGAGCTTCATGTAGAAGGCCTTTATCTCCTTGGGATAGTCGGTAAGTATCACCGGACGCTTGAAATGCTCCTCGACGAGATAACGCTCATGCTCGCTCTGGAGGTCGGCGCCCCAATATACGGGGAACTCAAACTTGTGACCCGACTCTTCAAGAATCTTCACGCCCTCGGAATAGGAGAGGCGCACAAACTCGTTGTCGAGCACGAAGCGCAGACGCTCTACAAGCTCGGGGTCATAGTGCTCGGCCAGGAACTGGATGTCGTCGAGCGAGTGTTCGAGAGCATAGTTGATACAGTATTTTATAAACTCCTCGGCAAGGTCCATGTTGTCGGTGATGTCGTAGAACGCCATTTCAGGCTCAATCATCCAGAATTCCGACAGGTGACGCGGAGTGTTGGAGTTTTCGGCACGGAATGTGGGACCGAAAGTGTATATGGCACCAAGTGCGGTAGCTCCAAGCTCACCCTCAAGCTGTCCCGAAACGGTAAGCGCGGTGGGCTTTCCGAAGAAGTCGAGCGAGTAGTCAACCTGTCCCTCCTCGGTCTTGGGGAGGTTGTTGAGATTGAGCGTGGTCACCTGGAACATAGCGCCGGCACCCTCGCAGTCGCTCGCCGTGATGAGCGGAGTGTTGAGATAGAAGAATCCCTTTCCCTGGAAGAACTTGTGAATGGCAAAGGCCAATGCGCTGCGCACTCGCAGGATGGCTCCGAAGGTGTTGGTGCGCGGACGCAGATGCGCCTTTTCACGCAGGAACTCCAATGTGTGGCCCTTCTTCTGCAGCGGGTAAGCCTCGGGGTCGGCGGTACCGAACACCTCAAGCTCACGAGCCTGAATCTCGACCGACTGTCCCTTGCCCATCGACTCGACCAGCACACCGTCGACCTTAATCGACGATCCTGTGGTGATGGGCTTGAGCTGCTCATCGGTAAACTGCGACATGTCGAAGACTATCTGCACGTTCTTGACTGTCGAACCGTCGTTCAACGCCACAAACTGAACATGCTTGTTGCCTCGGCGGGTGCGCACCCAACCCATGACACACACTTCCTGACCTATCAGTTCGGGTCGAAACAGGTCAATTATCTTTGTACGTTTCATTGCAAGCTATATTATATATAATAATGTAGATTATTCAAATGATCCCATCTTGAGGAAGTTGACCTCCTCCTGGGTGAGGTAACGCCAGCGACCGCGGGGAAGATTCTTCTTGGTGAGTCCGGCAAAGTAAACGCGGTCGAGCTTGGTCACGTGATAGCCGAGGCTCTCGAAGATGCGGCGCACGATGCGGTTGCGTCCCGAGTGAATCTCGATACCGGCCTGATTGCGGTCGTTCTCGGTGGCGTAGCTTATTGCGTCGGCATGGATGGGGCCGTCCTCAAGCTCGATTCCGTCGGCGATTGCCTGCATGTCATCTTCCGAGATGTCCTTGTCGGTCCACACGTGATAGATTTTTTTCTTCACATATTTAGGATGTGTGAGCTTCGAGGCAAGGTCGCCGTCGTTGGTGAGAAGAAGCACACCGGTTGTGTTGCGGTCAAGACGGCCTACGGGATAGATGCGCTCGTTGCATGCACCCTTTACGAGGTCCATCACTGTTGTGCGGCCGTTGGGGTCGTCGCTTGTGGTCACGCAATCCTTGGGCTTGTTGAGCAGGATGTAGCACTTGCTCTCCAGAGTCACCACCTTTTCATCATATTCAACGACATCGCTGTGCGAAATCTTGGTTCCGAGTTCGGTTACCACCTCTCCGTTCACCTTTACAAGACCCTGCTGGATGAATTCGTCAGCCTCGCGACGCGAGCATATTCCGGCGTTTGCCATGAACTTGTTAAGACGAATCTGTTCATTGGGATCGGGTATCGGCATTTCATACTCTATGCGCTTTGGACGCGGAGTGAAGCTCTTGCCTTGACGGGGAGCGTTGAATCCCTGACGGTTGGGGCCCTGTTGACGACGGTTGTTGTTATAGCCGCCCTGACGGTTGGGACCCTGCTGGCGATTGTTGTTGTAACCGCCCTGCTGACGGTTGTTATAGCCGCCCTGCTGACGGTTGTTGTAACCTCCCTGCTGGCGGTTGTTGTAGCCACCCTGACGGTTGTTGTTGTAGCCGCCCTGACGGTTGTTGTTATAGCCACCTTGACGGTTATTGTTGTAACCACCCTGACGGTTGTTGTTATAGCCGCCCTGACGGTTGTTGTAGCCACCCTGGCGATTGTTGTTATAGCCGCCCTGACGGTTGTTGTAACCGCCCTGCTGACGATAGTTGTTGTAACCGCCCTCCTGCTGAGTCGAAGGAGTGTAGCCTTCGCTCATCGAAGAGCCTTCGGCGGGTGTAGTGCTTTCGGCGCCCTCTGAAGCCGCAGGCGACTGATATTGTTGACGAGGCTGATAGCCTCCCTGATTGTATCGGTTGTTGTAGTTGTTGCCCTGACGATATCCACCCTGGTTGTAACGATTGTTGCCGTAACCACCCTGCTGACGATTGTTGTAGGGACGAGGTTGATAGTTGCGTTCTCGCTGGTAATCTCCCTGAGTATGCTCGCCCGATGACTGATAGTCGCTCGATTGGTCATAGTTTACTTTACCGTAATGTTGTGCATCTCCGTCCGATGATGCTGCGATGCGATTTTCGCCGATTCTCGGTCGTTTGGGTTTCTTTTCTTCACTGTCCATAATTCAGTCACTTTTAAATTGGTTGAGTAATGCTTGTTGTCTGCCTCGCGGCGTCGTTTTAGTTGTTTTGTTTGATTTCCCGGACAAACCGGATAATTGTTATTAATAAAATGTTAATAAAATTGTTGACTCATTCATTATAAGCATTTTGGAATCGTAAATCAGTCACTACTATTATTACGCCCTCACACTTTTCTCGTGCAATAGGACCCGCGACTGCGTGTCATAGTGCATTAAGTTGTGCAAAATTAATTTTTTTATTTGACTGCGCCAACATTTACATAACGTTAATTGAATCAAAAAGCACGACAAAATCACAACACCCAAGCATTTTTAACCTTTTTTAATCTTTCCCACACCCCAATATTTATCCCTCATAAAATAAACAATACGACCGCCCCGTTAGGGGTTTACCTGACGGGGCGGCGTAAATCAGTAGCATCTATAACCTGTCGGCGGGGCGATTGCGAACGGGCCGAGGGGTTGCTACATTATTATTAATATCCTGTATAGGAGTGGGGCGAAAGGCGCTTAAGCTCCTCCTTGACCGCGTCGCTCACATTAAGAGTGTCGATGAACGATGCGATGCTCTCGGCGGTAACCGTGGTGTTGACGCGGGTAAGCTCCTTCAAGGTTTCGTAGGGCTTCGGATAGCCTTCGCGACGAAGTATCGTCTGGATTCCCTCGGCTACCACGTTCCACATGTTGTCAAGGTCGCGAGCTATAGCGGCTTCATTAAGAAGCAGCTTGTTTAGGCCCTTGAGAGTAGAGCTCAGAGCGATCATCATGTGGCCCAGAGGCACACCTATGTTGCGCAATACGGTTGAGTCGGTGAGGTCACGCTGCAGACGCGATACAGGCAGCTTCATTGCCAGGTGGTCAAGCACCGCATTGGCTATGCCGAGATTTCCCTCGGAGTTTTCAAAGTCGATGGGATTGACCTTATGGGGCATTGCCGACGAACCGACCTCGCCTGCCTTTATCTTCTGCTTGAAATATTCCATTGATATGTACTGCCACATGTCCTTGTCAAGGTCGAGGATGATAGTGTTGATGCGGCGCAGAGCGTCGAAAATGGCAGCCATGTTGTCATAGTTGGAAATCTGGGTGGTGTACTCCTCACGCTCAATGCCGAGGCGGTCGTTGAGGAAACGTGCCGCAAAGTCACGCCAGTCAATCGAAGGATAGGCGGTGATGTGCGCGTTGAAATTTCCGGTGGCACCGCCAAACTTTCCGCTCACGGGAACAGCGTCGAGCAGCGCTATCTGACGGCGCAGACGGTAGCTGAACACCTTTATCTCCTTACCAAGACGAGTGGGCGAAGCCGGCTGGCCGTGAGTCTTGGCGAGCATGGGCAGATCCTTCCACTCCTCGGCACGCGCCTCAAGGTGCTCCACAAGCTCCATAAGAAGCGGACGATACACATGTTCAAGAGCCTCCTTGATCGACAGGGGCACCGAAGTGTTGTTGATGTCCTGCGAGGTGAGGCCGAAATGGATGAACTCCTTGAAGCTCTCCAGTCCAAGAGCGTCCCAACGCTCCTTAAGGAAGTATTCTACAGCCTTGACATCGTGGTTAGTCACCGATTCTATCGACTTGATGCGCTCGGCATCGGCCAAGGTGAAGTTTTTATATATGCTGCGCAGCTCGGGGAATATGTCGGGATTGACAGCCGCGAGCTGAGGCAAGGGGATTTCGCAAAGGGCGATGAAATACTCGATTTCCACACGCACTCGATAACGAATGAGCGCAAACTCCGAAAAATACTCGTCAAGACGCTCGCATTTGCCGCGATAACGGCCGTCAATGGGCGAAATAGCTGTAAGTTGAGTCAGTTGCATATCAAAATAATATATGTATAATGATTGATAGGCACAAAGTTACGCAATAAATTTGATTTTTTACGAGAATTTTATGCCGTTTTTATTTGTCAATTCAGAAAATCGTTGTAACTTTGCATCGCTTTAACGAAGAAAGGGCGCTTAGCTCAGCTGGTTCAGAGCATCTGCCTTACAAGCAGAGGGTCGGGGGTTCGAATCCCTCAGCGCCCACAATCTTAACTCCATTCTTCGTTGAAGTTATCCGAAAAAAAGTTTTCGGGCGCTTAGCTCAGCTGGTTCAGAGCATCTGCCTTACAAGCAGAGGGTCGGGGGTTCGAATCCCTCAGCGCCCACAATCTTAACTCCATTCTTCGTTGAAGTTATCCGAAAAAAAGTTTTCGGGCGCTTAGCTCAGCTGGTTCAGAGCATCTGCCTTACAAGCAGAGGGTCGGGGGTTCGAATCCCTCAGCGCCCACTCCACAAGTCCTCGGCAAAATTGCCGGGGACTTTCTTTTTGTCATAGGTTTGCGACACTTATATAACACATTTGAGATAAATGTCACAATAAAGTTAAATTACCACACTGCATTCATCCCCTTTGAACCGATTCAACCTATATTTGCACACCGAAAGCATCACCCCGACACAATCGGGAGCTTACAGATACAATGAAATCAAAAATTACAATAACACTAATCGCAATATTGCTTTGTGCCGTCATTTCCTACGGATTTGTCTTGTCGCGTACATCACAAAATGACATCAGCTACGACAACCCCGATGGAATAGTGGGCACCATGTCGCTTAGCGGCCCGCAATTAGTGGCCGAGATAGCCCCGGGACTGGTGTTCAAAATCGACACCGGAAGCGACCTCAGCACAATAACCGCCGAGGGCCTGGCCATCCTGGAGAAGATGGGCTACAATCCGCGCAAGGAGATATACCCCGTATTGGGTCGCGACGGCGTGGGCGACATTCAGCTGTCGGCAACACGCTATAAAATCGATCTACCATTCCACCACAAGGTCTACGAAAACGACTCCACGACCTACAATGAGATAATAAACGTAATACACAACGTGGATTTCGCACCTTCAAAGAACGGATTATCGGTTCTCGGCATAGACTTCCTGCAGAAATTCAAAATTGAGTATCAATATCACAATAAAGCCCTCAACCTATATGTAAAACTACCTGCGGGCTATGTCCAATGCGTCGATCTAAGCTATTCAAAAGCATTGATGACAAGCATTTGGCTCGGCAAAAGATACTACATACCCATATCAATTGAATCGGATGAAAACAACTACTTCATAGATACCGGATTGCAAAAGGTGGGAATAAAACTTCCTTACCATGAAGTAAAGCGCACATTGAGGCCTCTGTACACCGATACCGTCCTGTCGGCACGCGGGCAATACAGTGCATTAATCGACCATTCGGCCATATTGTCGTGCGGCGATCGAGGCGGCGCGTACACAGCCTACTACTACGACAACGACGAGGAAGAATTTGCGATGAACCCCTTCAACCTGTTCACTCAGGATGTGCTCATCGACTTCATCGACCTGAAACTATATCTCAGGCCCACCTACAACATCCCAAAGCGAAAATCGCCCGAATCGGCACCCACATCACAGCATCGCGATAGCCCGTTCCTGGTGAATAAGCCAAAATGACCCCGCTCCGATTAAAATTTTATCGGTTTTGGGATGCGGAATTAAATAATTATAACTAATTTCGCACATTGACAAAATAAATTCAACTATGACCGAGGAATTAGATTGGGGAAAGCTCTCTTTCGGCTACATCCCCACCGATTACAACGTACGTTGCTACTATCGTGACGGCAAATGGGGCGATATCGAAGTTTCACAATCCGAAACAATCAATCTCCACATTGCCGCCACCGCATTACATTATGGACAAGAGATATTTGAAGGTCTGAAGGCCTTCCGTGGTAAGGACGGCAAAGTGCGCATATTCCGCCTTGAGGAAAACGCCAAGCGCATAATCGAGTCGGCCAAAGGAATCATGATGGCTCCCATCCCTGTAGAGCTCTTCACCGAAATGGTAAAGAAAGTAGTGAAGCTCAACGAGCGCTTCGTGCCACCCTACGGAAGCGGAGCATCGCTCTACATCCGTCCGCTTGAGATAGGCATTTCGGCACAAGTAGGCGTAAAACCCGCTACCGAATACCTTTTCCTGATTCTCGTAACACCTGTAGGCCCGTATTTCAAGGAAGGGTTCAAGCCGACCAATATATGCATCATGCGCGAGTTTGACCGCGTCGCACCCAAAGGGACCGGACGCTGGAAAGTCGGAGGAAACTATGCCGCAAGCCTCGAAGCCGGCGAACGAGCCCACTCTCTCGGCTACTCGGCCGTGCTCTATCTCGACCCCAAGGAGAAGAAATATCTCGACGAATGCGGCCCCGCCAACTTCTTCGCGATAAAGGACGGCAAATATATAACTCCCGCATCGGAATCGATTCTGCCCTCGATAACCAACAAGAGCCTCATGCAGCTTGCCGAGGACATGGGCATTACCGTTGAACGACGCCACATCCCACTTGAGGAGCTTGCCGAAATCCAGGAGGCGGCAGCCTGCGGAACAGCAGCCGTGGCTTCACCCGTCGCCGAAATCGACGACCTCGACACCGGCGTGAAATATGTAGTCAGCAAGGACGGCCAGCCCGGCCCCGTAGTGACAGCCCTCTACAACAAGCTGCGCGCAATACAACTCGGCGAGGAAGAGGACATACACGGATGGAACACCGTCATCGACTAATCCCGACGACCCACAACCGAAACATCATACCCGAAAGGCGCTTCCCGATCACGGGTAAGCGCCTTTCGGCTTTTTAATCACAGCAATGACCTACCAGGAAATTATCGACAAATACTACCCCGACGACAACGAACTGCGACATATATATATGAAGCACGCACGACAGGTGGCCGACCTCGCACTCGCCATAAACCGCGAGCGCAGCCTCAACCTCGACCCCGTGGAGGTGGAGAGCGCGGCAATGTTGCACGACATAGGCATCTTCGCCACCAACGCTCCCGGCATACACTGCCATGGCGACGCCCACTATATGCGGCACGGCGTGATCGGCGCCCGGCTACTTCGCAATGAAGGCGCTCCCGAGTCATGGGCGCTTGTCGCCGAGCGACACACCGGAACAGGCATCACGATGGAGGACATCCTGCAGCAACAACTCGACCTGCCCCTCGGCGACTACTGCCCCGAGTCGATGCTCGAAAAACTGATTTGCTACGCCGACAAGTTCTACTCCAAAAGCGGCGACATGGCCAAGAAGCCGCTGTCGCGTGTGCGCAACTCCATCGCGCGTCACGGAAGCGACTCCCTGTCACGATTCGACCGGCTCCACGAAATATTCGCAATCCCTGACACCGAAGCCTGACCCCCTCACCCGCATAATCAAAATCAATCTTATCACCTATATTTAATTATGACACCTAAAAACATCACACACTTAAAAGCGTTATCGTCACTTGTCATCGCACTGACGATAGGGCTATCGGCGACCGCAGCTGAAAAAGTTCATCCACTTTTCACGCGCCAATCAACATGACATAGAGCTTACCAACAGCAATGACACGGTAAAGTACGATCCCTCCGACTGGGAAGGAGTCATAATTGCGGTAAACAACCGGCGAAACGACCTGAAGGCCGTAACAGGAAGCGACAAGGCATCGATTGTCGTCGGCACGGCCGGCAAAAGCAAGGCCGTCGACAAGTACACCGACATCGCCAACCGGCTGAAAGGGAAATGGGAACAGTACATCATGAACCTATGATGCGCTCCCACAGGGAATACCTGAACCGCAAAAACGACATCGGCGCATGGGACTACACCACCAACAGCAAAAACCTTGACCGATTCTTCTATGACGGAATGAAACGCAACAAGGATTACGACAACATAGTTACAATAGGAATGCGCGGCGATGGCGATGTCGCCATGGGAAAAGGCGACGACGCCGAAAACATGAAGACCCTTTCACGCGTAATTGACGGCCAGCGCCGCATCATAAAGGACATATACGGAACCGAGGATGCCGTCCCTCAGCTGTGGGCCATATTCACCGAGGTACAGCGTTATTACGATGCCGGATTCACTGTCCCCGACGATGTCACCCTACTCTTTTGCGACAATAACTGGGGATACATCCGAAGAATCGGAACCGACAATGAGCGCAAACGCAAAGGCGGCTTGGGAATGTACTACCACATCGACATGAACGGAGGCCCGTGGAATGACCGATGGGTAAATACCACCACAATTCCAAAACTCAGGGAGCAGCTCAACCTTGCCTACCGTACCGGCATCGACCGCATCTGGATTATAAATGTAGGCGATTTGAAACCTAAAGAAGTCCCTATCGATTTCATAATGAACTATGCATGGAACCCCTATGCCGTAAAGCCGGGTGACGAAAAGACTTATCTCGAAAATTTTGCCCGAAGCATATTCGGCGAAGCAAATGCCGCCGACATTGCCGACATAATTGCAAAATACAGCAAATACAACCTCATACGCAAACCCGAAATACAAGTTCCCGGCATATTCAACCATGACGAGATGCTCCACATGGACTCCCTTTGGACCGATTTGGTTGAAAAAACCGAGCGCATAAAGAGCCAGATAAGCCCCGAAGCAAGAGATGCTTATTACCAACTTGTCTACTATCCCGCCGTAGCAAGTGCTACAGTAGCCAAAATATACAATTATGCAACTATGGGCGACTCATTGGCAATCGATTCACTGATGGAAAAGGACGCGGAACTGTCCGATTACTACAACACAGTGATGTCCAATGGCAAATGGAACGGAATGATGCAGGACAACCACATCGGCTACACAAAATGGTCAATCCCCGATAAGAACACCAATCCATTAGCCCTGGGCTTCAAAGTCGAAAACGACATAAATCCTCAAAACGACACCGATGAGTACTCCATTCCTGCTCACCGTTATTCAAAAAACATATCGGGTGAACACGCTAAATGGATATTCCTTCCCGACCTTAGAAGAGGGGAAGGATGCATGGGAAGCGACAATGTGCTGTTTGCCTCAGCCGACAACCCGGCCAAGAACGCCGCTCTTGAATATGATGTCGACCTGTCGGAAAATGGCGAGATAGCTCTCGGCATCCTGCCCACTCAGGATGTAAATCCCGCAAGAGGATTGCGCATAGCCCTGCAGCTCGACGATGCCGATATCAAAGTCATCGACGCCCGTCAGGGACTGCATGATGAGTTTGGAGAGTACACGCCCGGGAATCTTGCCATGAGCAAATCATTAAAGGCTCTCCCCGAGCCTTCGGGACTGCTGCTCAGCGGATGGATGAACGGAAGACGGCTTATTCGCCGGGATGAAGTGTTTGACAACATGCGCTGGCTCAAAGCAAAGTTTGACACAACCCCGGGCCGACACAAGCTGCGCGTAATAATGGTCGACCCCGAAATCGTGCTGCAGCAAATCGTTGTAAATCCCGACAACAACCACTACAGCTACTTTGGCGCAAACAAGTCGACAAAATAACGACACATAAACTCGCGGGGCATAAGCTTGATTACCGCCACGGCTTATGCCCCGTTATCCCCGTTATCGTAACACATCAATTGTTAATTGATGCAATACATTGCAGTTATATCAATAAAATGTATTATCTTTGCACCGTCCTTTAGTGACAACCTTATTCGGGTGGAAAAATTTGGCTGCTTGCAACCACCGTAAAAAATGCTAAAACCGCAAAATGCTCTAAAATCATAAAAACGGCTTAGTGTTTTTTACTCCGTCCCGACCAAGGTCGATACGGGGATTTTTATTTTTTGACCAAATTAAACTGCAATACTAAGCTATGACCAATTATCTTTTCACTTCGGAATCGGTGTCGGAAGGACACCCCGACAAAGTCGCCGACCAAATCTCCGACGCAATACTCGACGAATTTCTCGCTCATGACCCCGACTCAAAGGTGGCCTGCGAAACTCTTGTAACCACCGGACAGGTAGTCGTTGCCGGCGAAGTCAAGAGCAAAGCCTACATCGATCTGATGGATGTGACTCGACGCGTGATTAACGAAATAGGCTACGACCGCAGCGAGCTGAAGTTTGACGGCAACGCTTGCGGAGTATTCTCGGCCCTCCACGAGCAGAGCGCCGACATCAACCGAGGTGTGGAACGCGCCGACGAGCAGGAGCAGGGAGCCGGCGACCAAGGCATGATGTTCGGCTACGCCTGCAACGAAACCCCCAACTATATGCCCTTGTCGCTCGACCTCAGCCACACACTGCTGCGCGAGCTCTCGGCAATACGCCGCGAAGGCGAGCTGATGCCCTACCTCCGTCCCGACTCAAAGAGCCAGGTGACAATCGAATACTCGCCCGACGGCACTCCGGTGCGCATCCACACTATCGTCATCTCCACTCAGCACGACGAGTTCATCCCGGCCGAAGATGCCGAGTCGCAGGAAAAAGCCGATGAAATGATGCTCGAGAAGATACGCACCGATGTCCGCGACATACTTCTCCCCCGCGTGAAAGCCAAGCTCCCCGACAGCGTCAAGGCTCTTTTCGACGACAAGCTGATACTCCATGTCAACCCCACCGGCAAATTCGTAATCGGAGGCCCCCACGGCGACACCGGACTCACCGGACGCAAGATAATCGTCGACACCTACGGCGGACGCGGAGCCCACGGAGGCGGTGCCTTCTCGGGCAAGGACCCCTCCAAGGTCGACCGTTCGGCAGCCTATGCGGCCCGTCACATCGCCAAGAATCTCGTTGCCGCCGGCGTGGCTCGCGAAGCCCTCGTCCAGGTTGCCTACGCCATCGGTGTGGCACAGCCCGTAAGCCTCTATGTCAACACCCGCGGAACCGCCAATGTCGACATGACCGACGCCGAAATATCGCAGCACGTGTCCAAGCTGTTTGACATGCGTCCCCACGCCATCGAAAAGCGCCTGAAACTGCGCAACCCCATCTATCAGGAAACCGCCTCGTTCGGCCACATGGGACGCGAACCCCGCACCGTGACCAAAACGTTCATTTCAAAGTATGAACCCACCAAAACCATAGAGGTGGAGCTCTTCACATGGGAAAAACTCGATGCTGTTGACGCAATACGCAACGAATTTGGCCTATAATCATCCTCGACATTGCATAAAATGTTGACTTAGTGACGATGCTATTGAATTATTTTAGTATCTTTGTGCGATTTTACCCTATTCGGCGAGAGCCGGGGCGTAAAATCGCTCAGTCATTATCATTGAAAAATTAAAATAACGTAAAACAATAAATGGCAACACTTGAAAAAATCCGCAGTAAATCAACACTGCTACTCATCGTCGTCGGAGCCGCTTTGCTCGCGTTCATCATCGGTGACTTCTTCACTTCGGGACGCACACTCTTCGGCACCGGCACCACTATCGCAAAGGTAGGTAATGAAAAAATCGACATTCAGGAATTTCAGCGCCGCTACGAGGAAGTAAACCAGCAGTACCAGCAGCAGAACACTAAGATGGACCCTGCCGCACTGCAGCAATATGTCCTCAACCAGATGATTCAGGAGCGACTGATCAACAAGGAAATCGAAGATCTCGGCATCGAGGTTACCGACAATGAGCTGTCAAAGGCTATGCTCGGTCCCAACGCCCACTATGCAATGATTCAGTTTGCACAGCAGATGGGATTCCAGTCGCCCGACCAGCTTTACGATGTAGCGTTCAACCCCACAAAATACAATGTTCCCGCCGATCAGGCTCAGCAGATTCAGGCTCTTTGGCTCAATCAGGAACATCAGATGGCCGAAATGCTCAAGCAGCAGAAGTTGCAGTATCTCCTTGCTTCGTCAATCGTTGCCAACGACCTCGACGCAAAGGCATTCTACGACAGCAACGCTTCGACAAGCCACATAATCTACGCTCACAAGAACTACGCCGATGTCCCCAACGACCAGTATGAGGTGACAAGCGCCGACATCCGTGACGAGTACAACAAGGAGAAAAACAGCTTCAAGGTGAACGACGAAACCCGTCGCGCTCACTTCATCGCCGTAAACATCGCTCCTTCACAGGCCGACATCAATCAGGGACGAGTGCTCGTCGACACCACAATCTCACGCCTCAGCGCAACTCCCGCCGTTGACGCAGTTAACGGTGACTCCAACTTCGGCGTTGACCGCAACTCGGCTGCCGCATCGTCAATCACCAACCCGCAGCTCCGTGAGTTCGTCACCACTGCAGCTCCCGGCGATGTAAAGATGCTCTCGTTCATCAACGACGAATTCACTATCGTGAAGCTCATCGGTTCAAAGAACGCCATTGACTCGATCAACGTCGATGTAATAGCATTCCAGGGCGATGCCGCATCACGCGACTCTCTGCTCACAGCCCTCAACTCGGGCCTCGCTTTCGAAGAAGCCCTCAAGCGTCCCGGCGTGGCAGGCGGACAGGCCGATATCTGGCAAACCCTCGCTTCAGCCCCCGACAATGAAGTCAAGGATCGCCTCCTCAATGCAGGAAGCAACTACTTCATCGCCGACTCGATGGGAACCGACGCTCGCATCATCCGCGTTAACACCAAGCGCGCTCCCGTCAACATCTACGACTTCGCAACAGTAACCTATAAGGTATATCCCTCCGACGAAACAATCGCAAAGCTCAACTCCGATCTTGAAAACTTCATGGCCGGTGTAACCAGCGCCGATTCACTCACCGTAACAAGAGCTCTCTCGGCAGGCTATACCCTCCAGCCCGCAATGGTCACCGCCAACAGCTCAATGCTCGGCAACGTGCCCTACACCCGCAACGCTGTGAAGTGGGTTATGGATGCAAAGGAAGGACAGATTTCTCCCATCCTCGAGGACGGACAGAACGACAAGCTCATCGTTGTCGCACTTAACGACATCATCAAGCCCGGTTATCTGCCTGCCGACGACGAGGACATCCGCCTCGCTCTTGCCGAGCGCGCACGCAACAACAAGAAGGCTGCCGGACTCATTGCCGAGTATGCAGGCAAGGCCAACGATGTTGCCGGCTACGCAGCACTCATGAACTCATCGGTTGATTCTACCGATGTCACATTCGGTCAGATGTTCATCCCCGGCATCGGTGTTACCGAGTCGGAGCTTCTCGGTCAGGTTCCCGTCAGCAAGGAAGGTGCTGTCGTAGGTCCCGTAAAGGGCACCAACGGTGTGTACGTTTACCAGGTTTACGGTGTTGACAACGAATCACGCCCCTACAACTACGAGGAGAATGCAGCCCGCTACAGCCAGCAGCTCGGCGCACAGGCCGTGCTCGGCAACGTAATCGGCATCTTGATGAACAACAACCCCGTCGAGAACAACACCCTCAAGTTCTACACTGAATAATCGGATAATCTGATAAATTATTCCCACCTTTTTCGGGCCGCCGATGAATCATTACGATTCGGCGGCCCTGTTTTTATGTTTTGTGGCAGGTTATTTAACAATATACCACATCACAACCGTTTATGTCACTTTTTTTGACTATATTTGTGAAAATATATCCAATTATTATTAACAGATTATTCCACCAATGAAAAAAATCACAGCTACGTGCCTTTTCGCTGCGGTTGCTCTCGCGGCGGGAGCAAAAACGCCTGAATGGCTCGACCCTGAAGTCAATGCCGTGAATCGTGCTCCGATGCATTCATCCTACTTTGCGTTTGAATCGGTCGAGGATTCCAACGGTGACAAAGCATCAAGCGACAACTACGTGTCGCTCAACGGCAAATGGAAATTCAACTGGGTAGCCGATGCCGACAAGCGCCCTACCGATTTCTGGAAAGTCAACTACGACGATTCATCATGGGGACAAATCAATGTACCCGGAATGTGGGAGCTTAACGGATACGGCGATCCCATCTATGTGAACACCGGATATGCCTGGCGCAATCATTTCAAGAACAATCCCCCTCAGGTACCTGAAAAGGACAACCATGTGGGAACCTACCGTAAGGAGATCGAAATCCCCGCCGACTGGAAAGGCAAGGATGTAATCGCCCACTTCGGCTCGGCAACTTCCAACATCTCGCTTTGGGTAAACGGAAAGTATGTAGGCTATGGCGAGGACAGCAAGCTTGAAAATGAATTTGACATAACACCCTATATCCGTCCCGGACAGAAGAACCTCATCACATTCCAGATTTTCCGCTGGTGCGACGGGACCTACCTTGAGGACCAGGACTTCTTCCGTTTCAGCGGACTCGCCCGCGACAGCTATCTCTATGCACGTTCCAAGAACCGCATTCAGGACATCCGCGTGAATGCCGACCTCACCGACGACTATCGCGACGGTAAACTCGGTGTCGACATCGATGTGAAGGGCAGCGGCAACATAACCCTCGAGCTCCTCAATGCCGACAACAAGGTTATCAAGGCCGAAACAATCAACAACGCCAAGGGAAATGTTAAGCGCACTCTCGACATCCCCAATCCGCTGAAGTGGAGTGCCGAAATTCCCAACCTCTATACTTTGCGCGCCACATTCTCCAAAAACGGCAAGACCCTTGAGGTCATTCCCGTAAATGTAGGTTTCCGCAAGATTGAAATCAAGAACTCACAGCTCCTTGTCAACGGACAGCCCGTTCTCTTCAAGGGTGCCGACCGTCACGAACTCGACCCCGACGGAGGTTATGTTGTGTCGCTCGACCGCATGCTTCAGGACATCCAGCTCATGAAGGAGCTCAACATCAACGCAGTGCGCACATGTCACTACCCCGACGACGCATTGTGGTATGACCTCTGCGACAAGTACGGTATATACGTAGTATCCGAGGCCAATATCGAGTCCCACGGAATGGGCTACGATAAAGAAACGCTCGCCAAGAACCCCGCCTACGCAAAGGCTCACCTTGAGCGCAACCAGCGTCACGTACAGCGCAACTTCAACCACCCGAGCATCATCGTGTGGTCGCTTGGCAACGAGGCAGGTTACGGCCCCAACTTTGAAGCCGCCTACGACATGGTTAAAGCCATGGACAACAGCCGCCCCGTTCAGTATGAGCAGGCCCGCATCGACGGCAAGACCGACATCTTCTGCCCCATGTACTACCCCTACGAGCACTCCGAGAGATACTCCCAAAACGACAACTACAATAAGCCGCTCATCCAGTGCGAATATGCTCACGCAATGGGTAACTCGCAGGGCGGATTCAAGGAATATTGGGATCTCATCCGCAAATATCCCAAATATCAGGGCGGTTACATCTGGGACTTCGTTGACCAGTCAATCCGTTGGAAGGACAAGAACGGAACTACCATCTGGGCCTATGGAGGCGACTTCAACGACTACGATGCCAGCGACCAGAATTTCTGCGACAACGGTCTTATAAGCCCCGACCGCATTCCCAATCCTCACGCCTACGAAGTGGCACGCATCCAGCAGAGCATCCTCACCTCAGCTGCAGGCGAGGGCAAGGTAAGCATATTCAACGAAAACTTCTTCCGCGACCTCAGCTACGTTACCCTCAACTGGACACTCCTCCACAACGGCGTGCCCGTTAAGACAGGCGTTATCGAGAATCTCGATGTAGCTCCCCAGAAGTCACGCGAATATGCCATCAACTACGGCCCCATCGGCTCTACCGGCGAGTGGCTGCTCAATATCGACTACTCGACCAAGGAACGCGAGGGACTTCTCCCCGCCGGATTTGTTGTGGCACAGGAGCAGATTGTTCTTCGCCCCTACGCATCTTCAATAGTAAGGGCATCGGCTCCCGCCGTCACCAAAATCGACGACAACGCCAAGAGCCTCGTCGTTAACGGACTCGACTTCTCGCTGGCCGTAGACAAAGCCACCGGTTACATCAACCGTTATGAAGTGGGCGGAACATCGATGTTGAAGGACGGTGCCTCAATCACTCCCAACTTCTGGCGCGCACCCACCGACAACGACTACGGTGCAGGCCTTCAGCGCAGATACCGCGCATGGCTCAACCCCGAAATCAAGCTCACCGCTCTCAACTCTGAAATCAAGGACGGTTGCGCCGTGATTACAGCCGACTACGACATGCCTTCGGTTAAAGCAACGCTGAAGCTCGTCTACACAGTCGACGGAAACGGTGTCGTAACAGTCAATGAGGACATGACGGCCACGAAGGATGCCAAGGTTGCCAACCTCTTCCGCTTCGGTATGCAGATGCCTATGCCTGCTTCATTTGAAACCGTTGAATACTACGGACGCGGCCCCGGCGAGAACTACATCGACCGCAATAACTGCTCCAACCTCGGCATATACCGCCAGACCGTTACCGAGCAGCCCTACAATTATATCCGTCCGCAGGAAACAGGAACACGCACCGACCTCCGTTGGTGGCGCGTGCTCAATCCCGCAGGCAACGGCATCGAGGTGACGGCGGCCGAGCCCTTCTCGGCATCGGCTCTCCACTACACCATCGAGTCGCTCGATGAAGGCGAGAACAAGATGCAGGGTCACATGCCTCAGGTTCCCGTAGCCGACCTCACCAACCTCTGCATTGACCTCAAGCAGATGGGTCTTGGTTGCGTCAACAGCTGGGGTGCTCTCCCCCGTGCCGAGTACATGCTGCCCTACGGTGACTACAAGTTCACCTACACCATCACCCCGGTTAAAGGCAACGTAGCACTCGATTGATTGAATTGAATCGCATCGACGCTCCGTGCGTCACGCTCTAAATAACGGAGGCTCCCTCACCGGGGGCCTCCGCTTTTATTAAGTTTTCATTAAGTTTGTGCGTTATCGAAATTTATCCCGCAATTTGATGTATATTTGTCGTATGAACGCTAAACGAGCAAGAATACTGATAGTTGACGATGAAGAAACTCTTTGCGAGTGTCTGCGCACCTATCTTGAGTTTGAGGGTTACGATGTCACCACCGCATCAAGTGCTGAGGAGGCGTTGCGGCTCGACCTGTCATCATTCAATCTGCTGCTGCTCGACATCATGATGGACGGCATGAGCGGTCTTGAGTTGGCCGATTTGCTTAAACGCAACCCTTCGACAACCGATATTCCGATAATATTCCTAACCGCCCGCGACTCCGTTGACGACATGGTCGACGGCCTGAGCATAGGCGACGACTACATCGCCAAGCCCTACTCCATACGCAACGTGATAGCCCGCATTCAGGCCGTGCTCCGCCGCACCATGCCCAAGTCAGGTCACGGAGTGGTGTGCGACAGAGCCTCTTTGGTCTGCACCGTCGACGGCGTGCCGGTGAAGCTGCCGCGCAAGGAGTTTGAGATTCTCGCCCTGTTTTTAGAAAATCCCGGCCGCATATTCTCGCGCGAAGAGATCCTGAAGAAAGTGTGGCCCGAGCAGGTCATTGTCGTCGACCGCTCAATCGATGTCCATGTCACGCGCATTCGCGGCAAGATAGCCCCCTACGGAGGCAACATAATCACACGCTCAGGCTACGGATATGGCTGGAAACAGGATTAGATTCTCGTTCCATTCACGCGTGCTGTTGCTTGTACTCACCATGAGCTGGCTGCTTGTGGGCACGTTCATGGTGTTTCAGTACCGCCGTGAAAAAGCCTTCAAGGAGCAACTGCTCGACTGCGAGTTGCAGATGCACAATCGCCGCATTCTCGACGACATAGCCCGCGGAATGCCTGTCGACAGTATAATCGATCACATCGGGTCGCCGCTCGACAATCTGCGCATATCATTAATCGACAACGACGGAAATGTCATCTTTGACAACAACGACAGCACTCCCTTCCCGTCGGGCGATCACAACAGCCGTCCTGAAGTTATCGAGGCCCGCAAGTCGGGAATCGGACATTCGGTGTCACGCTATTCGGTCAGCGACAACTGCAGCTACTTCTACTCGGCGATGCGGGGCGACGACGGCATCGTCATACGCTCGGCCGCTCCCTACACCCATTCTCTTCAGGAAGTGCTTAAAGCCGACAGCTCCATCCTGTGGATAATGATTGCCTTTGCAATAGTGCTAAGCCTCGCAAGCTATGTAGCGTCACACAAGATATCGCTGAGCATACGCCGCCTCAACCTGTTTGCCGAGAAAGCTGAAAAAGGTGAGCGCATATACAATGACGAAGCATTTCCTCACGACGAGCTTGGCAGCATTGCAAGTCACATCGTGCGACTATATATCCAGCGTGACGAGCAGCATCGCGAAGCATTGCGGCAGGAAAAGGACAAGATACGCCTTAAGAAGCAGCTTACCAACAACATCAACCATGAACTGAAGACTCCCGTCGCCTCGATTCTCGTGTGCCTTGAACTGCTGCGCGACCATCCCGAAATGTTGCCGGAGGAGAAAAAGCGCAAACTGAACGACCGCATCTTCGCCAACGCACAGCGGCTCAACTCACTGCTGAAGGATGTCGCCGCCATAACGCGCATGGACGAGGGCGAGGAGATGATTGAGAAAGCACCCGTCGACCTCGCCGAACTTGTCAACGATGTAGTGGCCGAGGAGCGACTGCGCACATCGATGAACATAACCGTCGACATGCCTCAGCTGAAAATCAGCGGCAACCGTCAGCTGCTTGAATCGATATTCCGCAACCTCATCGACAACGCAATCTCCTACAGCGGCGGCAGTGAAATCGTCATCAAGGCCGACTCCGAAGGCAATTTTACCGTCAGCGACAACGGATGCGGAGTGCCCGACGAGCATCTGCCCCACATCTTCGAGCGATTCTACCGCATCGACAAGGGCAGGTCACGCGCAGCCGGAGGCACCGGATTAGGACTGTCGATCGTGCGTAACGCAGTAGGAATCCACGGCTCCGACATAAGCGTCACCAATAACGGCGGATTGCAGTTCCGTTTTCGCTTACATTAGCATTCGGTTAACAAAAACTCAACAATTCGGACATATTTATGCAACATGATTTCTTGAATTTTGTGTGTCAATCACAAAATGCACATTATAAATTCAAGAAATTATGGATCTGCTATTTTTAGGTGTCGTAATCTTCCTGTTCTTACTTGCCGTATTTGACCTTTCGGTAGGTGTAAGCAACGATGCTGTCAATTTTCTCACCTCATCAATCGGCTCAAAAGCCGCAAGCTTCAAGACAGTAATGATCGTCGCCGCATCGGGTGTGTTCATCGGAGCCGCCATGAGCAACGGCATGATGGATGTAGCCCGTCACGGCATATTCCGGCCTGAGAATCTCTCATTCTACGATGTCATAACCATATTCATGGCCGTGATGGTAACCGACATAATATTGCTCGACATATTCAACTCCCTCGGGATGCCCACATCGACCACCGTATCGATGGTGTTTGAGCTGCTTGGAGCTACATTTGTCGTCGCACTATTTAAAATCATGGCTCCCGAAAGTACTCTCGCTATGGGCGACCTGCTCAACACCGAGAAAGCTCTGTCGGTAATCATCGGTATATTCCTGTCGGTTGCCATAGCCTTCATTTTCGGCACGATAGTCCAGTTCTTGACTCGATTGGTATTCACGTTTGAGTATAAGAGTCGTCTTAAATGGAAAATCGCCCTGTTTGGCGGCCTCGCCTGCACTGCCATCGTCTACTTCATGCTCCTGAAGGGCATCAAGGATCTATCGTTCATGACTCCTGAGCTTAAGACATGGATCGACTCCAACACCGCATTGATTCTTCTGATTTCATTCTCGGCCTTCACCGTTATAATGCAGATTCTGCACTGGTGTCATGTCAACGTGCTTAAAGTGGTGGTGTTGCTGGGAACATTCTCTCTTGCAATGGCATTTGCCGGCAACGACCTTGTCAACTTCATAGGCATACCGCTCACCTCGCTCGACTCCTACAATGACTACATGAGCTCGGGAGGCGGCAATCTCCACGGATTCATGATGGACAGCCTCAACAGCTCGGCCAATACACCGCTCTACTTCCTCGTGGGTGCAGGAATGATAATGGTAGTATCGCTTACCACCTCCAAGAAGGCCCGTCAGGTGACGCAGACAACCGTCGGATTAAGCTCACAAAGCCAAGGCGACGAGATGTTTGGCTCGTCACGCCTCGGACGCTCGCTTGTGCGCGGTGCCATAAACACATTCTCATGGATTGACGACCGCCTGCCTCAAGGCCTGAAGCGCGTCATGAGCCGCCGTCTTGACTCGTCAAAGGCCCAGCCCGAGGAGGGTGCGGCATTCGACCTCGTGCGCGGTGCCGTAAACCTGATGCTCGCCGGAATGCTGATTGCCTGGGGTACATCGATGAAGCTTCCACTCTCTACCACATTCGTTACGTTCATGGTGGCAATGGGCACATCGCTCGCCGACAAGGCCTGGGGACGCGAGAGCGCGGTGTTCCGCATAACGGGTGTCATCTCGGTAATCGGCGGTTGGTTCATAACCGCAGGTGTCGCATTCATCGGAGCCGGAATCGTAGTGTGCCTCATGCACCTCGGAGGCGTACCCGTAATGATTGCCGGAGGCATCATATCGCTCGTGCTTCTCGTGCGCAGCAACATTCGATTCCGCAACAAAGCCAAGGAGTGCAAGGACGACACCCTTTTCCAGACGATACTGAACACAACCGACCGCAACGAGGTGTGGCGACTGCTGCGCATCTACATCAACGACAAGCAGAAGTCGTTTCTGCAATTTGCTTCGGAAGCCTACAGCGACATAACATCGGGATTTGTCAACGACAATGCAAAGCTTCTGTCACGCACCTCCAAGTCACTGTCCACTGAAAAGGATGTCTTGAAGTCGACGCGTCGCAAAATGACGCTGTGCCTGCGTAACGTTGCTCCCGACACCGCTATCGAGAAGAGTACATGGTTTCACCTGTCCAACAACATGGAGATGGCCATCCTCTACAACCTGCTTCACATAACTGAAGTGTGCAAGGAGCATGTCGACAACAACTTCCGTCCGCTGCCCGACTCTTTCCGTGACCGTTTCAACCCGTTGTGTAAGCAGATTATAGAAGTGTTCAATGACTCCATTGCGGCAATCGACAACGATGATCCCGAGGCAATCGACCGCATACGCCGCCGCTGCGACCGGATAAAGGATGAGCTGTCACTGCGCTCCAAGGATGTCTACCTGCATCTGCGCGAAGGCGATGCCGCCAACCTCACGGTGGCCTATGTCTACCTTAACGTCCTGCAGGAGTCGCGTGAAATCATCTCGTCACTGCGCAAGCTGCTGAGAGCATCGGGCAAGCTGAATCTGCCCCTCGCCCACTACCGCAGCTTCACCCACCCCCAATCATTGGAGCCTCAACGCTCCTGATAACGGGGCTTAGAACCGGCTCTTAGAGTACCGGCGTATGTCGCGCAGTCGGCATCGCCGGTCTACTATTACCGCTATTATGAAGTAAGCCACCGTAAGCGCCCACAGCATAAGGTAAATCGTGGGTATATCGCCCAGCTTACAGCCGTTCACATCGATGGCAAGGAATCCCTGGACTCCCCATGACGACGGCACGAGGCTGCTTATCGTGAGCCATAAGTCGTTCATTGCGTAACGCGGCCAAGTAAGTCCCGAAACAAATAGGAACAGAACCGATGTGAACACCCACACAAGCATCGAGCTTTCACGCTCGGTGACAAGCGGCTGCATGATGTCGGCCAGGAATATCGAGGCAAGCAACATCGGCAACATGAGCGCGAGATAGTCGATCATGCTGCCTATATGAGGCAGTTCAAACATCAACGGGATATAATGAAGCACATACACGCTCATGGGAATGTAGATGGTCATCAGGCAAATGGCGCGGCCTATAAGGCGTGCCGATGTGGGAGCCTCGATTGTCAGCGGGTCATATCCGCCGTTACGCCTGCGACGCTCACTGGCACCGCCGTTAAGCATCAGCACACCCAGTATAAGACTCTGCTGGATAATCAGTATTATGACACCGGGCATGATGAACGATGCAAAGCCCTGCGATGTATCGCCCTCGAAAAATGCATCGGTTCCCACAGTCGTCCCCACGGCATCGGCCATGAAAGCGACAGGCGAGTCGTTTATATCCTCGGTGCGTATGTCACTGCCAAGCTGGAGCGATATATCGGTCATTGCAAACATTATGCTCCTGTAGCGCAGCATAAGGCTCATGTCGCAATATATAGGCAGCACAGCCTGCTCGTTGCGACCCAGACGGCGAGCATAATCTTCGGGAATCACAAGTATTCCGTAACACTTGCGCTCCTTCATCATCGTCCGGGCTTCATTAAGGTCGATGGCATAGTCCACCACCTCGGTGTATTGCGATGCGTTTATCATTCTCACGAGTTGGCGGCTCTCGGCGGTGCGGCTGTTGTCGACAACCACCATGGCCACATTCTCAACCACCTCGGGATTGTAAATGAGTGTGTAAACTATCGGATACATCAATGGCAATGCAAAGAAAAACAACATCACGCCCAAGTCCTTGCCAACAAGCTTGTACTCGTTGACCCAGACTTTGAACAGACTCCTGAACCAATATTTTATGTCACTAATCATTTTCATAACACTAAGGAACATATACGGGATTCAACGAGTTCTTCTTAAGCTTCCACAAAAGGCCCATCGGGGCAAGCGCGAAAAGTATCAGCACGATATAGTCCCATCGGCAATAGTACACCTCATAGCCGTTAAGCGCCACATTTATATATATGAGGAAGTAATAACGTATAGGAACTATGTAGGAGAATATGCCCACCGCCGGATACATGCTCTCGACAGGGAATGAGAAGGCAGCTATCGAGAACGACAGGATGCCCACAAGCGACAGAATCGACAATGCGAACCTCAGGTTGGGTATCAGGCTTGTTATCATCAGCGCAAACGCCTGTGAAGCAATCACCAGCAGCACCATGGCCCATATCATGCTCCACACATTCCCGTTCAGCGGGAATCCCCAGTAGAAATAAATGAGCGACTGCATGGCAAGACCCACCGAAGTGAATATGATGAACTGCGGCATCAGCTTGCCGAAGAGAGCTATGACAATCGATTGTCCTGCATCGTTCACCCACTTTATTGATGTACCGAGCTTGATCTCCTGTAGTATGGAGAACGCCGTTATCTGGAATATTATAAGCTGAAGAAGGCACGGCAGGAATGAGTTGCTCAGATATATCGAATAGTTAAGCCATGGATTGCCTATGGGGTGTTCCTGCGTCACCACCGGCTGCAACAGATTGTTGACCAGCTCGCCGTCGACACCTGCACTCACGAGCGTGGTCATGGCAATGGCTCCCGATGTTGACACGGCCGTTGTCTTGAATCCCTTGAACGACAGTGTGCCCGGAATGAAATAGGCCATGTTGCAGTAGTAGGTTATGGTCGTCGGGCGACCACCCTCGGCATCGGTCTGGAAATTGCGCGGAATCATGAAGAATCCGTAGACCGTACCCTCCTTCAGTAGCTTCATCGCATCGCCGTAGCTCGAAGGACGGTATTGGATATCGACAAGCTCCGAAGTGTCGAGATTACGCACAACCCGGCGCGACAACGGAGTGTTGTCGAGGTCCACAACCGCCGTCGGCGACTGCAAAGGCAACCCTTTGTTCATCAAGTCAAGGAAAAAGAAGCTCATGCCTATAGGCACCAACACCATTACTATGATGTAGATGGGCCTCCGCGCAAGCTGACGCACTCCTTCGGCTAACGCTCTCTTCACTATCGACCATGAACCTGACATCTTCTTTTACTTATTAAAGGGTTGACAATTATATTGCTTTTTCTACTTCTCAGGCTGAAGATATATTATCGACATGCCGGGACGAAGTTCGGGAATATCCTCGACCGGACGGGCCTTGATCTGGAATGTACGGCTGTCCCAGTCACCGGTAGCCTTGGTCGAACGCCACACGGCGTAGGTGCCCATGTCACGCACGTAGTAAACCTTAGCCTTTGTCTTCTTATTGTCGAGCGCGGGTATCATGATGTCGATCTCCTTGCCTATGGGAAGATTTTTGAGCATCTCCTCACGCACATTGAACGTAACCCACTTGTCCGACAACTTCAACAGGTTCATCACCGGAGCGCCGAGGGCCACAAGCTCACCTTCGTGAGGATAGATTATATCTATCTGTCCGTTGGCGGGAGCGGTCAGATACTGGTCCTGAAGCAACGCCTCAACCTCCATTATCCCTCCCTTGGCAACATCTACCATGGCCGATGCGCTCTCCTTGTCCTCGCGCTGGGCGCCTTCCTTGGCCATCTGATACTGGCTCCGGGCAGCGTTTTCGCCTGCAACGGCTGCCTTGTAGGCGGCTTCGGCCTCATCGCGTTTCTGAGCCGACACCACATCCTGCTTAAACAGCGATTCCATGCGATTGTAGGTCTTTTCCGCAATATTGCGTGCGGCTATCGCCTGCTGCCACAGGTCATAGGCGCTCTGGATTATCTGCGAGCGTGTACCGGCGTCTATCTTGCGGTTCTGGGCCGATGCGGCATCCTTCAATGCCTCGGCTTGATAGAGCTTGGCTTCGGCGAGCGACGAGTGGATGTGCACCAGCGTGTCACCGGCTTTAACATCCTGACCCTCCTGCACATAAAACTCAAGGACACGGCCCGGGAGCTTGCCCGATATACGCACCGAGGTAGCCTCGGCCTGACCTTCGATTATTTCCGATTTGGGCTTCAGGAATAAGAATCCTATCAAAGCCAATAATGCAACTGCGACGACAACGACTATAAGCGTACCCACAAGAGCGCCCTCTTTCTTCGTCTGCAATTGAGTGGTTGGTTGTTGTTCTACGTTTGCCATATTGAGTTGCTATTTTTCAGTATCGTAATATTGTTGATAATCCATTGTTCCGAGCACCTTCGACAGATACACTCTGCACAGGTTCACATCTATTTCAGCGTCCACGTTCTCGGAGTTGGCCTTCAGCCAAGCGGTCTGGGCCTCCATCACATTGTCGACGGTGAGCATTCCCTCCTTAAAGCCAAGCTCGGCCTGACGAAGATTCTCATTGGCTTTTTCAAGATTGGAGCTCGTCATTGTGTAGGTCTTCATGGCTTCACGGGCCTTGAAAGCGGCCTGGCTCACCTGAAGTTCTATCATCTCCTTGGCATCCTCAAGCTGAAGCTTCATCACATTGACCTCACTTTTTGCCGCCTTATATTTATTGTAATTCCCGCCCCAGTGCCATATAGGTATAGTCACTACGGCTCCAATGGAGAATGCTCCGTTGAAATTTTTCTTGAATCCGTCGTACATGTTGGGGTTGGAAAATGAATAGGCTCCGATCAAAGCCACATTTGGAAGCATCGACGACAGCGCCACCTTGCTTTGCTGCTCCTTTATCTTAACACCGAGTTCAAGGGCGTGAAGATCCTGACGGCGGGCATATACCTCGCCCATGTCATACATCGTGGCTATAGGCTCAACATCGGGACGCTCCTTGTTCTCGTCCTCGAGGGTCATCACGGTGTTCACCGGAAGTCCGCACAACTGTGCGAGAGCCATGCGCGACAGCACCAGGCCGTTATCCACCTTTACAAGATCGACATTGGCGGCATTGAGCTTCACATCAACCGTCAGCAAGTCGCTCTTGGTGGCCACACCGGCATCCACCATCGCCTTGACATTGCGGTGAAGCGTGTCAAGCAACGCTACATAGCTTGTGGCCAGTTCATACTTCGACTTCAGCGACACCACCTGCCAGTATGCAGCGTCGACGGCATATATGATGTCCTCGGCTCCGCTGTCATGAAGCGAGCGGGCAAACTCCTCGGCATACTTCGTAATCTTGTTCATGGCCACTATCTTGCCACCCATATACACAGGCTGCGTCAATGTCACGGCTCCGAAAAACACATTGTGTATGTCGTAAGTCATGGCCTCCTTGGGAAGATAAGCCACCGATGAAGGCACATACTGTCCGTCGGGGCCCTTTATGGGCATTCCCGTTTCAGGATTGGTCACAAGACTGTACTCATACTGCTGGGTGGTCATGTCGAAATTCTTTACGGGGAGAAACTGGTCGGAATCAAAAATCGATATGTCCTTCTGGTTATAGGTATATCCCCCGGCAAAGTCTATCGATGGAAGATAAGCGGCAAAAGCCTCTTTCTTCTGATACCCGGCGGCCTTGATGCGCTCGGCCTGAATGCGCATCTGCTTGTTGTTGGCCACCGCCATTGCACGACATGAGTCAAGCGTCACCACCGATGAACTTGACGGCGGCTCCTGAGCACTTGCCGATAGCGCGGGAAGTGCAATGATTGTGGAGCATAGAATGTATCTAAAAATAGATAGTCGCATAAATATACCCTCGTTTTTTATTTTAAATTCATTTTTAAGGAGAAATCCCGTTGCAAATATAACCTAATTTGTCAGTAAAAAGTTTGTATCAATTTCTCAAAATTCCGTCCATTTTCATTAATAATTGGTCAATTTCCCCGATTGAAACTTCATGTTGCAATATATTATTACCGCATAAGGCATTGTACGGGCTTAACACTCTTTTATTTTCAACTTTTTTACTATTTTTGTATCAAGTGTTATTCTAAATAGTTGCAATATATAGCATAATTAATTCATTTTTATTCATTCACAAGGATATGAACCGATTATACCCGATTCTTATTGCCTTGGCTTCGATGCCGTGTGTCAATGCCAAGGAAGTATTGTCATCGCCCGATGGAAACACAGTAGTGACATTTGACATTAACGCCACGCAGCAACCCGTCTACTCAATGACCTATAAAGGAGAGGTGATTGTGGCTCCATCGACAATGGGATTTGAGCTTAAGGATGCCGCACCATTGACCACAGGATTCACAGTCGACAAGGTCGACCGCTCGTCAAGCAACACAACCTGGACTCCCGTATGGGGCGAGAACGACAGGATTAGCGACAACTACAACTCGATGACCGTCGACATGACGCAGCACATCGACGGCGAGTCACGCAAAATGAACATAGTGTTCCGTGCCTACAACGACGGCATCGGATTCCGTTACGTATTCCCCGAACAGGCATCGCTGAAGCATTTCACCATTAAGGACGAAAAAACCGATATGGCAATGGGTGGTGACTACACCGCATGGTGGATTCCTGGTGACTACGACACTCAGGAATACGAATATATAAAATCACGCCTTAGCGAAATACGCGCACACTCCGAGGACAATCACATGGGCAACGTGTCGCAGTCGATATTCTCTCCTACCGGCGTGCAGACATCGCTCATGCTCAAGAGCGACTCGGGAACCTACATCAACATCCACGAGGCAGCTCTTGTCGACTATCCCGCAATGCACCTCAACCTCGACGAAGCATCCCTCACGTTCACTTCATGGCTTACTCCTGACCGTAACGGCGACAAGGGTGTAATCAACACTCCGTTCAGCACTCCGTGGCGCGTAATCATGGTGTCGGACAAAGCTACCGACATACTCGCCTCCAACATCATTTACAACCTCAACGAGCCCTGCGCTCTCGACGACACATCGTGGATAAAGCCCGTAAAATACATGGGAGTGTGGTGGGAGATGATCACCGGCAAGAGCTCGTGGGCCTACTGTAACGCCGAAAACTTCGATCTCGCGACATTTGACTACTCAAAGGCAAATCCCAACGGACATCACGGTGCCAACAACGAGAATGTAAGACGATATATCGATTTCGCCGCCGACAACGGCATGGATCAGCTCCTCATCGAAGGTTGGAACATCGGTTGGGAGGACTGGCTCGGAAAGGAAAAGGACTTCGTGTTTGACTTCGTGACCCCCTACCCCGACTTCGACATAGCCGCCCTTAACGACTACGCCCACTCCAAGGGCATAAAGCTGATGATGCACCACGAAACATCAGGCTCCATACCCAACTACGAGCGTCACCTCGACAAAGCCTACGACCTCATGAACAGGTATGGCTACAACTCGGTGAAGAGCGGATATGTGGGCAATATACTTCCAAAAGGTGAAACCCACTACAGCCAGTCGTCGGTCAACCACTACCTCAACGCCGTGAAGAAAGCCGCCGACAAGCACATCATGGTCAACGCACACGAAGCCGTGCGTCCCACCGGACTTGCCCGCACCTATCCCAACCTAATCGGAAATGAAAGCGCAATGGGCACCGAGTACCGCAACATGTCACCGGGACACGTGACGATTCTGCCGTTCACACGACTTAAAGGCGGTCCTATGGACTTCACTCCCGGTATATTCCGCATGGACATAGGCTCATTTGTTCCCGGCAGCAAGGAGCACAAACGCGCCACCGTGGCCAATCAGCTCGCACTCTATGTCACGATGTACTCTCCGCTACAGATGGCGGCCGACCTTCCCGAGCACTATGCCGAGAAGATGGATGCCTTCCAATTCATAAAGGATGTGCCCGTCGACTGGAGCGAAAGCCGATACATCGACGCCGAGCCCGGCGAATTCATAATCGCCGCACGCAAGGACAAGAACAGCGGCAATTGGTTTGTAGGCGGCGTTACCAACGAGCAGTCGCGCACATTCGACCTTAAACTCGACTTCCTCACTCCCGGAAAGCAGTACAAGGCAACAATATATGCCGATGCTCCCGATGCCGACTGCGTGACCAACCCTGAAGCCTACGTGATAACATCACGCACCGTGACATCAAGCGACATCCTGCCCGTGATGATGGCCTCGGGCGGAGGTTTTGCCATCTCGCTCATGGAACTGTAAACAGCAACAGTTACTATAATCCACACATAGGGGCTGTGTCGTAATCAGTTTACGCCGCAGCCCCTGCTGTTACATTCCATCCACCTTGCACTTTACTAAATTTATTTTTATTTTTTTAGAAATGTGTTAAACCTTTTGAACATGCATCGGTCTAACTAATGTCATGTTTGGCTTAAAAAAGCCTTTTATCCATGCCTAAAAATAACCCTTAATATTTAAATCAATCATTAACAACTACTTACCAATGAAACGAACATGCTTATCGGTTCTGCTTGCTGTATTCATGGCAGGATCAGCGTTTGCTCAATTTGGCAGACAAGTGGACAATGGCCCCAAGAGCCTCAAGGATGCTTACGATGGTTATTTCACCATCGGTGTGGCTGTAAACCAGCGCAACGTATCCGACCCCGCACAAATGGAGCTTATCAAAAAGGAGTTCAACAGCATCACTGCTGAGAACGACATGAAATCGGGTGAATTGCATCCGAAAGAAGGTGTATGGAACTGGGAACGCGCCGACAAGATTGCCGACTTCTGCCGCAAGAACGGAATCAAGCTGCGCGGACACTGCCTCGTATGGCACGCACAGTTCTGCGACTGGATGATGAATGATGAAAAAGGCAACCCCGTGCCCAAGGAAGTGTTCTACGCTCGCCTGCGTGACCACATCCACACAGTGGTTAACCGATATAAGGATGTTGTATATGCATGGGATGTTGTAAACGAAGCAATGTCCGATGCCGGCCGCGGATTCCGAGGTCGTGAACCCAACCCCTACCGCGAGAGCAAGCTCTACAAGCTCTACGGCGACGAGTTCATTGCCAAGGCATTTGAATTTGCCCACGAGGCCGACCCCAACGCCCTTCTTTTCTATAACGACTACAATGCAGCCGTTCCCGCAAAGCGCGACCGCATCTACAACATGGTAAAGAAGATGCAGGCTGCAGGTGTTCCCATCACCGGTATCGGCATGCAGGGCCACTACAACATCTACGGTCCCACACCCGAGGACATCGACTCAGCCCTCACCAAGTATTCGGAACTCGTAAAGCACATCCACATCACCGAGCTTGATGTACGTTGCAACGAGGAGATGGGCGGAAATCTTCAGTTCTCTCGTGGCGAAAACAAAGCCATGGCTCCCTACCTTTCAACTCTTCAGGAGGATCAGTATGCACGCATTTTCCGTGTATTCCGCAAGCACAAAGATGTTATTGACAACGTAACACTCTGGAACCTCTGCGACGGCGACTCTTGGCTGGGTGTAAACAATCATCCCCTTCTCTACGATGAAAACCTCAAGCCCAAGAAAGCTTACTATGCAGTAAAGAACTTCAATCCTGCTCTTGACAACAACGTTCCCAAGGAAGACTTCAAGCCGAGCGAATTGAATCAGCCCGGACAGCAGTATCCCATGGTCAACTCGGAAGGATATGCCCGTTTCCGCATCGACGCTCCCGACGCCAAGTCGGTTATCGTAAGCCTCGGACTCGGTGGACGCGGTGGAACAGTTCTGCATAAGGACAAGGACGGTGTATGGACCGGAACTACCGAAGGCCCCATGGACGAAGGATTCCACTACTACCACTTCACTATCGACGGTGCTACAGTTAACGATCCCGGTGCCAACAACTACTACGGCTCAACCCGTTGGGAGAGCGGTATCGAGATTCCCGCACACGACCGCGACTTCTATGCTGCCAAGAATGTACCTCACGGCAACGTTCAGCAGGTGCTTTTCAACTCTCCCAGCACAGGATTGCAGAAGAGAGCTTTCGTTTACACTCCCGCCGAATACAACAAGAACACCAAGAAGAAATATCCCGTGCTCTATCTGCAGCATGGCTGGGGTGAGGACGAAACAGCATGGTCCAACCAGGGTCACGCCAACCTCATCATGGATAACCTCATTGCCGAAGGCAAGTGCGAGCCGTTTATCATCGTTATGACCTACGGTATGACCAACGAAGCCCGTCACGGAACAATCGGTTCGTTCAATCCCAAGAACTTTGAAACAGTATTGGTTGACGAGTTGATTCCCTACATTGACAGCAACTTCCGCACTATCCCCAACAAGAAAAACCGCGCTATGGCCGGCCTCTCGATGGGTGGTATGGAAACCAAGAACATCACCCTCGCTCGTCCCGAAGTATTTGACTACTACGGACTTTTCAGCGGCGGCACATACTCACCCTCCGACCTCAAGGATGTAAAGCCCCGACTGATATTCACCTCTTGCGGCTCAAAGGAGAATCCCGAAGGCGTCAAGAAGTCGGTTGAGGATCTGAAGGCTGCCGGTTTCAACGCCGTATCTTACGTTTCTGACGGAACAGCTCACGAATTCCTTACATGGCGTCGCAGCCTCAAGGAAATGGCTCCCCTGCTCTTCAAGAAATAAACGAACCCCACCACCACTTTATAGAATGGGACTGTGCCAACTTTGGCACAGCCCCATTTCTTTATACTATCAGCTCTCCTCCATCGACAGCTCAGCGTCAGCGCAAAAGCAGCGTATCGATTCGGGTAAGCGCAAGGACACTGTTATGCGTCCGCAGCCCGACAGCCTATCAGTGTACAAGATGCTTCTGGATGTCAACCGTAGTCTTCTTGCCGTTGACGGTTACTGTAACCTTGCAACCACTGAAAACCGTGAGCCGCTTGAACTGCAGCCTATACACCGCCACACCGGCCACAACATTGCATCTTATGTTCTTGGCACGGTACTCCTTGCCGTTACAGTATAAGACGGCATCGGTTATTTTTGCGTCATCGGGAGCATCGGTATCGGTGAGCACAACATTTGTCGCGCCCTTGTTGTCGATACTCTGAAACTTAATCTCAGCCGAAGCTGCGAGTGTGCTCATTACGAGCAATGATAGCATAATTAATTTTTTCATATTGCGAACTGTTTTGTGTTTGATGCTGCAAAATTAAATGTCATCAACAGTTCTAAGCAATAATCGGAGGCCGGAAATTGTCCTCAATCCACAGCATAAACGACTGATAATCAACAAGAGGACAAAAGCCCGATTCCTCATTCTATAAATCAACGGGTTATGGTCTACATTTTAGACACGAAAAGCAACCTGTCGGGTGCTCCGGAGTTAAGGATACGCTCCTTCAACCGGCTACGCCTGTTATAAAAGTTCTTTATCTTTATGTCAGTGAATATGCACACCGCACGAGGCGAAAATCCGGCATAGAGATAGGTGAGGAATTTTATGTCACTCGCACTGAGCGACGGTATCTGTTCCCTGACCTTCAATACTATTCCGTCAAGATATGTGTTGACAATATCTTCCAGTTGGGTCACGCTTTTGGAGTCACGTAACGCAAGAATGTGTTTCTCGACTTCATTGTAAAGCGACAGTTTTACTCTATCCGATTCGTTTTTTTCAAAGTATTCGTTACAAAGCATATTTAGAGTATCGAGGCGGCTACCGTAGAGCGCATCTATTTTTGCCTGCAGCTCGCGATTGCGGTCGGAGCGCTCAACGACAAGCAACGACAGCTCCTCAATCTCCTTTCGCTTCCTGACAAACCGTCGGCGCACTACTATACCGACAATCACGCCTGCAACAACGGCCATGCACACGACAATGCCGAGTATTGCCCATGCGTTACGTGAACTGCGCTTTGTGCTGTCAAGCTCCTTCTCGTAGTCATAACGCAACAGGTCTATAGTTCGCTGCAACTGACCGGCCCTGGATGTGGGACAATATATGACACCGCGATCGGTGGTCAGCAACAGCACATCTTCTTCGTGAAAAGCGTTACTAAAGGGAAAGTCAAGCGAAATGTGCCAGCGTGAACTTTTACCCTCAATCTCATCGCCTTGAGCTATCAGCGAAAACGGTTCCAATGGCTCGTTGAGAACACCACCGTTGGTCCACTCCACTTTATAGATCGTGAATGAGGAGTTTGACGATGTTAGGTCAAACAGGATGTTGGTGCGGTCGTTCTCGTTGCATATCCTCCTGAATGTCATTATCAGCTCATCGGCGGTTGTCGTCACACTGTCAAGAAGGGTGTAGGTGACGATATTGGTCGCTCCGGCCGACAATGTCCCGATAACGGCCGACAACGCCGCCGCGACAACCATCACATGACGGATATTTTGCAATATTATATGTCGGCAATCGGAAAACCGCATAATTCCTTGTGAGTGTTATAACAGATCGCTGTCGTAGACGGTGGTGTCGACAATTCCGGCATCGGCAAGTGCTTCACGACGCTCGACGCATGTGCCGCACTTTCCGCAATGGTGTTCCCGTCCCTTATAGCAGGAGTAGGTGGTCGAATAGTCAATGCCAAGCTCCTTACCGCGACGCGCAATGTCGCTCTTTGTGAGTAACGTATAGGGAGCTCTAAGCTCAAGTCGGTCAAATGTGCCTTCGGCGATTGCCTTGCCCATGGCGTCGATAAAACCGGCTCGGCAGTCGGGATATATGGCATGGTCGCCGGCGTGATTGGCAATCATCACCGCTTTCAGGCCTCGGCTCTCGGCAAGTCCGGCGGCCACGGCAAGCATTATGCCGTTGCGAAACGGCACCACCGTCGACTTCATGTTGTCGGCCGTATAATGGCCTTCGGGAATGGCATCGGCTCCACTTAACAGCGAGCTTTCAAAGTAACGCCCCATGAAAGCGAGGTCGATCTCAATCAGTTCTATACCCGTCAGCTTACAATGCAACCGGGCACACTCGGCTTCGCGCGCGTTGTGGTTGGAGCCGTAACCGAATGTTACGGCAAGAGCTATGTCGTCGGCATAGTCATGCAGCATCGTCACCGAGTCCATGCCTCCCGACAGCACCATTACAGCATCTTTTTTCATATTTGTTTCAATCTAAAAATCGTTACGAAACGATGCAAGCATACGTGCCTTCACCATATCCTGATGCTCCTCGTCGCCATAGTTGGCAAAGGGATATATCGATATTCCGCCACGGGGAGTGAAGAGCCCTATCACCTCCAGGTAACGCGGATTCATCAGCGCCACGAGATCCTTCATTATTATATTGATGCAATCCTCATGAAAGTCGCCGTGGTTGCGGAAACTGAACAGATAGAGCTTCAGGCTCTTGCTCTCGACCATCTTTTCGCGCGGAATGTAGTTGATGATTATGCGCGCAAAGTCGGGCTGACCGGTCTTGGGGCACAATGAAGTAAACTCGGGGCAGGTGAATGTCACAAGATACTCATTGTCGGGATGCTTGTTGATGAACGTTTCAAGAACTTCGGGAGCATACTCCGAAGGATATTTCGTAGCCTGATTACCGAGAAGAGTAACTCCCGGCATCTCATTATCAGTGCGTGACATATTATTTGCCTGCCTTTATATCAATGACTTTCAATCGTTCACCGGCATCCTTGGCCACTGCTCGGTAGTAGTCCTCGGAATATCCGCCATATTCAGGCGATGCACACATTCCCTCGGGAGTGCGCTTGAACACACCCGGCTCGGTTTCGCGCTTGATGTTTCCGTCGATATATTTCACAAGCAGATAATCGCCGAGCTTCTTGAACTCCTTGGTTGAGTGATTGGCCCAAAAATCGGAGAAATTGGACAGCTCCTCACGCTGACGCACATCGGGCAATGTCATCACCTCGGCCTCAACGACCTTGACAGCCGAAGCAATCGAATCCTCAAGACCGTTCTGCACGCGGCGTATGTCGGGTATCATCTGCGAGTAACGGTTATAGGCCTGATTTGCCACGTAGTTATGCACCCAGAATGCGGCATCCCACGACAGGGTGAGCATGTCGCCGTTGCCATGGGCATAGCAGTAAGGCACTTTGGTGACGCAGCAATATATGGGCACATATACGCAAGTGTTGGCATCGTCCACGCCAAACCACAGCACACCCTTCATTGCATCGGGAACATTGTCACGCAGTTGAGCCACGAATGAGAATCCGGTCTGCTGCGTAGCTATAGCGCGCTCATTGGTGTATTCAACATCGTCGACCTTGAATGTCATCGGACGCCAGCGGTAAGGCACCTTGTAGGGACCCGCGCCCACATCCTTAGTCATGTCAAAGGGAGTGTCCTCAAAATGGTCGCGCATAGCCCACTGCATGTTGCGCACATCGACCACCGAGTCGGGCTTCACCCACAGGGGCATCGGCTCGCCCTCGCCGTTCATTATCCAGGGGAGGTACTTGTCCATGCCCTTGGCGTGCTTGTCGAAGAACGACCACACTCGAGCGTCACATCCGCGCAACGCGCCGAAGTCGGTTATGGCGTAGGCCTTGGAGAAGTCGAAGTCCTCGTCCTTGCCGTCGAAGTAACCCTGACTGCGGGCAAAGTCGATGACATCGGGCGAATATAGAGTTTCCTTGTCCTTCAGTGGGAAGGTGTGTATGCGTGCATGATTGGCGTGTCCCGAAATCATTCCGTCGGGGATGCGGCGTGCAACCCACACTGCACCTTTGCTCTTGCCGCCCTTGCCTATCATCTCCATTATCCAGGCCTCCTTGCCGTCGGCTATCGAGAATGACTCGCCGCTGCTGTAGTAACCGTAGTCACGCACAAGGTCGGTCATCACCTTTATGGCCTCGCGTGCGGTCTTGGCACGCTGAAGCGTTATGTATATGAGCGAACCGTAGTCGACGATTCCGGTAGTGTCGACAAGCTCCTCGCGGCCGCCCCATGTGCTTTCGCTTATGGCAAGGCCGTGCTCGTTCATGTTGCCTATGGTTGCATAGGTGTGAGCCACCTCGGGTATTTCGCCAAGATAACGGCCGGTGTCCCACTCGTAGACCTTGCGCATGGCACCCTTGGGGTGATCCTTGGCCGGCTGTGAATACAATTCACCGTATAATGTGTGGGAATCGGCGGCGTAAGTTATCATGACACTGTTGTCGGCTGTCGCGCCTTTGGAGGCGATAAGACTTGTACATGCAAGTGCCGAGCCGATGGCGGCCGCTGCAACCGCCGCTGTTGCTATTACTCTTTTAAGCATAATTCAATTATCGTTTTACATAATCCTCCCTTGCGGGCTATATGCAAAGATAACTCTTTTATGCCTAACAGCCAAACGACAAGCGCCTGCAAAGTGTCAATATTTGATGCCGGCCGAGTCAAGACGGGTGTAGTCGCCGGTATTCAATCCCGCGTCACGCAGCAGCACACCATGATTGCGGTCGTTCAGGAACACCCGCTGAGGCAGAGTGTAGCGCGTGTTAACCACCGACAGCGCGGGATTGAACCACGGAGTGCGTATGTCGGCAAGTTCAAGCGCGGTGTGGAAAAACGACGCGCTCGACGACACGTTTTTGTCGCGGTTTTCAAGAGCTCTCGCCAATACATGGGGATAGGCTTCGATGTAACGACTCGACAGCCACACGATAAACGGCACGTGAAGCTGATAATAGGATGGACGCGGCGACGCATGGAGGAATTTGTTGCTGCCGTCGTCAAACAGGTCCTCGCCGTGGTCGGCCGTATAGAGCAACGCCCCGCGATAGCCCGACCCCTCAATTTCATTCATCAGCATTGTGAGCAAGTCGGCCGTATAGGCTATGGTGTTGTCGTAGGAGTTCAACAGTCTCTGACGCCCTTCGGGGCCTACCTCCTTGATGCGGTCGGGCTTGAAACGCGCATAGTAACGCGGATACCTTTCATTGTATTTGAAGTGCGAGCCGTAGGTGTGCAGCACTATCATCAGTCGTCGTCGGCCCCGTTGCATCTCTTCGGTGACATAGGAGAGCATCTCCATGTCGGGGGTAGAGTCGTCATTTGTTATTTCCTTTACGAATATACAGGTATCGGCCTCACTTCCAAAGAAGTCGATGAAGGAGTGGTTGCGCCTGTGATTGGATATGAACGCGGTGTGAAATCCGGCTTCCTTGAATGCGGTTATCACGCTTTTTACGAAATAGATCGAGTCGCCGAACGACTCCGACGATACGGGCGAAAGGAGCAACGGCACGCTCTTATGCGTGACATTGGACTCGCTCATCGCTTTTCTGAAACCTACAAGGCCATTGGCATCCATGATCCCCGGAGTGGTTTTCCGCTCATATCCGAACAGCTGCCAGTTGTCGGCTCGTGATGTTTCCCCCACAACGAGCACATACACCTCAGGGGCTATGTCGCAGTGCCAGCTTTCGGCGCGGTACTCGAAGTTGCCCGAACTCTTGTCGTAGTTCATCGTGGCCACGGCACGCTGCGTGGCAATCCATGAATTGTAAAGCGCATTGATCGGAAACACCTGATTGTGGGGTACGACAGGCGATCCCGCAAAATATCCCACCCCACACAAAACCGCACCGGTTGAAGCAATCATCAACCCTATGCGTCGGTTGACACAAAGAAATGTTCCCGACACACGCCACTTCTTCACAAGCGCAATGACACCTATAGCAACCAACGGCAGGCTCAACACACACATTACGCCTATAATCGGCCAGAGCCCGTTAAGCAGCTCACCGGCCTCCGATGAGTTGGTCGTAAACAGATTCATCCACATGTCGACCGAAATCACCGAATTACCGTAAAGATAGAGAAGCACTATCTCAAATGCGGCAAGCAGCAGCACTATGGTAAACCACACGGCACATCGCCCGATCCGGATGGCCGACGACATGATGAGCCAATATAATCCGAAAGGCAACAGCACACTTGCCAATCCCTGAATAAGATCAAGCCCCTCGGTATACCACAATATAAGATTTGGTATGATGGCTATTGCCGGCATACCGAAAAACAGCAGTTTGCTTAATATTGTAGCTGAACGTGTCATAATCGATCCCTCTTTACAGCTCGTTACAATTGTTTTACGAGCCTTTCGATTATGTAACACACAACCCGCCTAAATCGTTCTATGACATCATCAGTAAAGCGTTACCGACAATAGTTTCGAGCCTGTTTCCCGATTTTTAATTCAATATCACAGCAAAGATGCAAAAATATCGTAACTTTGAGCCAAACTAATCCTACAGCTATGAATCGACGGAATTTCCTGAAAGCGGCCGGGCTCGGACTTGTTGCCGCTTCATCCCCTATATCATTGTCGGCATTTGGCTCTCCGACACGCCACACTGCGCGCAGCGGAAAGCTCAACCTTTCATTCAAGCCTTACGAGCTACAGCTGCGTCACTCTTTCAATCTGGCCAAATCGAGCCGCACCACAACCCCCGATGTGCAGGTGCAGATAGAGTATGACGGGCTTATAGGCTACGGTGAAGCGTCGATGCCTCCCTATCTCGGCGAAAGCATCGAGAGCGTAACCAAGTTCCTCGGACGGCTCGACCTGTCGCAATTTTCCGACCCGTTCCGAATCGAGGAGATACATGAATACATGGACTCCGTGGCTCCCGACAATCGCGCGGCAAAGGCTTCGGTCGATATAGCTCTGCACGACCTTACGGGCAAAATAATGCAGCAGCCGTGGTATAAGGTATGGGGACTCAACCCCGACAAGGCTCCCGACACCTCATTCACTATCGGCATCGACACCGCCGAGGTTGTACGCCAAAAGGTGGATGAAGCCTCGCCCTACAATGTGCTTAAGGTAAAAATGGGACTTGACAACGACCGCGAACTTGTTGATGTGATTCGTTCAAAGACCGACCGTCCGATATGCGTCGACGCAAATCAGGGGTGGGACGACAAGTACCGGGCACTTGAAATGTGCAACTGGCTCGCCGAGCGCAACTGTCTTTTCGTAGAGCAGCCCATGCCTAAGGAGATGATCGATGAAACCGCATGGCTGCGCGAGCGAAGCCCGCTGCCAATCATTGCCGACGAGTTTCTGCAGCGCCTACCCGATGTGGCTCGCGCGGCAGGTGCCTACGACGGCATAAATATAAAGCTGATGAAGAGCACGGGAATGCACGAAGCCTACAAAATGGCCGTTCTGGCTCGCGCAATGGGAATGAAGGTGATGCTCGGGTGCATGACCGAAACTTCGTGTGGAGTATCGGCGGCCTCACAGCTGGCACCGATGGTCGACTGGGCCGACCTTGACGGTAACCTGCTCATAACCAACGACTGCTTCGACGGAATGAAAATCGTCGAAGGTAAAGTCACAATACCCCGTGACCGTCCCGGCATCGGTGTGCTTCCCAAAATGCAAGGGTAGCAATCCATCGGCAATATCCGAGATACACAAGCGATTTACAAGGCTCAAAACAAACTTGTAAAATCGCTTGTTTTCATTTAAAAACGTAATTGTTATGGATATTGTGATATATGCCGGCCTGGCCATCGATATAATAGGAGCCATATTGCTGATGATATGGTCGATGAAGTACCGCAATGCATTCAAGTCAGCCGAAATAATGCCCATGGTGAAGGAGGAGCTTAAAGCTGAGTGGCTGAAGAAGAGGGCAATCGGCTTCGGCATGATAATCGCCGGCACAATCATCACCGTAATCGGCTGCTACATCTAATAATGCGAGGTTATTGGGCAGCTAACGCAGCCCTCCTTTTTATTGCGCGATACCCCATACACTATACCCGTGCTGCGGACGCCTAACAGCGTCCTTGCGCGGGCCTAACATTATTAAGCGGCTCTGCAGCTTTGCGCTAACGCGGGGATTTGCGGGTGTTGGATTAGCGACGGTGCTTATGGCGGTTGCGGCGGCGCGACCGGTGAGCGATGAGCTTTTCAAGCGTGCTTTTGCCCGGTTGGCCGCTTGGCACCGTTGCCGGGGCAGGAGATGCCGATTCCGGTTGCTTAACCACTTTCACAGGGTCAGACTGCACTGCGGTCTGAGGTTGCATTGCGGGCTTGGGCTGCGCCGAAATGTTGCGGACTATCGAGGGCCTTTGCTCGGTCACTTGGCGGCGGGATTGTGACGCGGCCTTGCGCTCGCGGGCGAGGCGGCGAAGCTCACGAGCACGATAGCGGCGGCGTATCGTGGGCATGATGAGCATGAATATGGCGCGGGGAACGCCCTCCGAAACTTCAATTACCGTCAAGTCGCGCTGATAGGCCTCGATTGCGGCGCATATCTCGTCGCGGTAATGCTTGGGAAGGCGGTCGACTGCATCCTTCCACTCCTGATCAAACTTTAATCCCCGGCCTCGGCGGCTCTGTACTTTCGATGTATTTTCCATAGTTACTTTTTTCCTGCAAATATAGTGCGCCGAAACCCCCGATTTCACCCCATAATGTCGCGAAGCGATTTCGCACATGCAATGCCCGTCGGCATATCCCTCTGCCGACAAAGCCCCGCGTTAGCGTGAGAGCGGCGTAGCTGCCCAATAAGGTTAGCCTCACGCTCTTCAATTCTACAACATATTAAAGAGCGTGAGAAGTGTGTCATTCATCATCAGATTCGTTGATTTCGTCATCGTCATCTTGCTCTGAGGATATTGACAGCTCGAGCATCAGGGACTTTTGGCGGAGATATGCAATCTGGATTACGGCGGGGACTATTACACGATAGGCGGGGCCGGCGATGTCGTAGGCAGTCCATGCCGCTGTCAGCGCCCATCCTATGGGACCGGCAAGCACCGACAGGCTTCGTGAGAGTACGGAACCTGAAGCGAAGGCTGCTATACCTCGCCCGACGGCCTGGCGCGCGACTGCGTTTGCAACGTTCATCGACCATGCCAGCCCATAGATGCCGCCATGACGGATTGAAATCTGCAATGCCGCCACAATTGCCTGTCGGGAATAACGCAACGGCTTTACTCCGAATTCACGGGCCATTGTGCGGAGTTCCTCATCGGTGAGCCGTTCCGACATGTCGTCAAAGAGCTTCTGAAGCATATAGCCTTCGATTACTTCGTCGGACTGCGTGTCGCGGAAGCTCACTTTGAGCCGTCGGGCGACTTTGCGGAGTATTGCGGAATAATCGGCTCCTTCACCCTTGAACAAGCTGACAAAAGTGTTGCTGCCATACAAGCCGAGTTCTTTCACTATGCCCGGAATAAGCGATTTCATGCGATGGGGATAGTTGCGGCGGTAACCCTCCGTTTTGGTGAGGCTGTCGCTGATTCGTGGTGTGCCGTCCTTGCGGAGTGTTATTATGTCGCACAAGGTCTTGAGGTCTTCGTTGTCGGCGCGTTCGAGAACGCTGATTAGGTTGTCGTTCATAACTTCACTGTTTTTAAGTTTATGCGGCAAAGTTATTGAGCCGGTCGCCGGTGTTTTTGGCGACCTATGAAGAAATCCAGAAATTTATTCGCTCGCCAAGAATATCGGCGAGGCATTTGCTTACTTTGCATTATAAATTAATAACCACCTTGTAAAATCATGGATATGGGATTTGAACGATTGCAAAGAAGAATGGAAAGACTGTTGGTCGATAATGAAGTAAATGTAGAGGGAACTCAATTGGATGTAATGATGAATGCTGTCGTCCGATGGCTGTTTTGCTATTTATGTCCGATACTTATCGTTACGCTGATAATCAATGTCACACTGATATTTGTGACTCCGATTGAAATAGTTATGTCAGGATGGTTCCGTCTTAAAGACCCGTTATCGATTGTGGCCGGCTATGTCGTTGTCAAAATATTCCGCAGCCTGTTCTTGCATTATAGATCCAATTTATAATCAACAGTTAGCCTGCATTTATAAAGAATTTTATTTAACTTTGAATCGGGCTGTGACTGTGTAACCGGCATAACAGCTTTCTGCCCTAAAATTACTTACAATGGCTAAGAACCAAATGAAAAAGTGCCTTTGGGTACTCGATACGATATATCGCACCGGCGGGATAAGCTATAAGGATATAGCCGCCCGCTGGGAACGAGAGCATGGGCATGATGAGATGGGGAAGTTGGGCAACTCGACTTTTCGCTATTACATCGACCTGCTACAAGACATGTTTGACATCAATATAGAATGCATAGCGAGCGATGGCTACAAATACCGGATAACGAGCGAGCACGACCTTGACGGACGGAATGCCAAGAACTGGCTCTTGAGTGCTTTTGCCGTGAATAACATCATCAACGGCAACCGGGCGCTTGAAGGGAGGGTGATGTATGAGGACATACCCTCGGGGGAGAAATTTCTCTTGCCGATACTTGATGCCATGCGTCAGTGGCGAGAGCTTGACATAATTTACACACCTTTCTATCGTGAGGAGCCGAAATTGCATCATGTGCAACCCTACGCAGTGAGGGTGAATCAACGGCGGTGGTATCTCCTTGCCAGGAATCCCAAAGGCGGCAAGCCGTTTCATCTCGCACTTGACCGTATGGATAAAGTTGAAATTACAGATGAGCAATTTACCATCGGCCCGACATTTGACATCGACGCATACTATGATGCAGCGTTTGGCGTGATTACCGGCGTGGAGGATGAGCTCGACATAGAGAAAATCAGAGTCAAGGTATATAACGACTACCATAGCAGCGACTATCTGCGCACACTGCCGCTCCATAAGTCACAAATTGTAATCGAATCAACGCCGGAATACGCCGTAGTTGAATACCGCCTTAGACCTACCGACGATTTCCTCACGGCCATACTTGCCCTCGGCGGAAATGCGGAAGTGCTGTCGCCGGAGTGGTACAGAAATTACGTGATTGATGAAGCGCGCAGGATGATAGGCCGATACATAAAGGATTAATAACGATGAGAATACTACATTTATCAGATACACATAACTTTCACACCCGACTTCGGAATTTGCCGGAAGCCGACATAGTTGTACATTCAGGCGACTTCTGCATGGCAGGCAGCGATCAGGAAGCATTGGATTTTCTTAATTGGTTTTGCGACTTGCCTTATCGTCACAAGATTTTCATCTGCGGTAATCATGACGAGTGCCTGTATGGCAACGACATAAACGGGCTTGACAGTAACGTACATTATATGTGCAATTCAGGCATTGAAATAGAGGGAGTGAAATTTTATGGCGTGCCGATGTTTTTTGTCGACTGTCTTACCGACCAACAGAAGCTAAACTATGAAAGGATTCCGCCGGACACCGATGTGCTTATCACCCACGCACCCGCCCATGGCATACTTGATCGAGATGGCAGCATACACCTGGGCTCGCAAGATCTTCTTAAAAAGCTGTCGGCCCTCGACCTTAAGGCGCATCTTTTCGGCCACGTACACGCACAGCACGGTGTGGAAGAGCGACTTTCGCCGACAGGCAAGAAAACAATCTTCTCAAACGGTGCAATCATGAACGCTGACTATACCGAACTGTCAACGCCTAATGTGATTGAGATATAAACAGTTGGCTACAATAGCAGCGACTATCTGCGCACACTGCCGCTCCACAAGTCGCTGCTTGCCATCGATTCAACGCCGGAATACACCGCCGTTGAATATCGCCTTCGTCCTACCGATGATTTCCTCACAGCCATACTTGCCCTCGGCGGAATGGTATAGAGAGAAGGCTAGGGAGGAACTCAAATGAGTAGAAAGCCGATACATTAGAACCGAGTAGAAGCAAAAACTGTCCTTATATTATCCGAATTATATTTAAAGTTTTTTCCTCGTTTTTAATATAAATCAGAAATCCACAAACCAAAAGATTTATCGAATTGCGAACCAATTAAATCTGTTCATAATAAGGTTTTTTATAATTCTCAAAATCATTAGGTATAAGTTTTATGCCAGATTCAACAGCGCAACTAACATTAAATGATTCACATAACTTCTCAATAGTACGGTCTCTCCATTCCGTTGCCTTTTGATCATTTTCTATGGAATCTTCCATTTCATAATAGACGCTATCATCCCAGTAAGCCTTTTCCTCGATGGCCAATTTTTTGACTTTCAATGTCAAAAGATAACCTTGGTGTGATTCCGTCAGGTAATATCTTTTAATACTCATAATTATCCAGTTAAATATAGAGTAAGAATCTATTATTTATCGTTTATTGAAAGACAGCTTTAAAGCTTGGATAAGCGATACAGAATCTTGCCACTTATCCAAGCATACGATTTCGATTATTTTATACTTATCAGCACTCGGCGGTTATCTTCATTTTTAGGAAGGTTGAACTCGGCGTTCTTAGATTTACCATACCATTGGGTGGTGATTTTGCTTGCATCAACACCGTTTTCGATGAAAGCACTTTTGACTGCTTCTGCGCGTTGCTGGGAAATGTAGTCGTTAGGTGCATCTTCGCCGATATTGCAAGCGTACCCTTCGATCACAATGCCATTCTCCTTGGAAGTCTGGTTATAAAGACTTACGATTTCTCGAATGAGATTGTAGGCATCACCACTAAGAGCTGAAGACTTAAAGCCGAACTGGATTGAAGAAACAGGGATGTTCAGAATGTTGGTTTTCTCAGATTTAGCTGTTTCCACGTTCCGAGCGACAATGCGTTTGAAGTCATCAATGTTGGCTACTGGTGCTTGTGTGGCGACAGGGCTACTTGATATAGTGGCGGTTGCAAGATTGAATTCCATATTAATGGAATCCACATTGACATTAATAGAGTCATTAATTTCTGTTACACCATCGAAACCTGTCGCTGTTATCTTCTTGTCAGATCCTGCTATATAGAACCAGATAAGAGCAGCGGCTATGCAGCAGGCAAGAAAAATAACCCCAGCGATGATACGATTTCGCTTGGTTTTGATAAGACACTCGTTACAGATGAATTTATCATCTTTCTGTTGTCCGTTTTCTGGAGCCACTTGTTTGTGACACTTTGCACACTCAACACCGTTTTGAGCTTGAGCTTGCGAGGATTTTTTAGATTCTTCCATTTATTTATCTAATATGAATACTGTTTTAAAAATTTCATTAAATTCCTCATATGCTTGCGGAGCAAGTTCTCGCTTAGCAAATTCTCTCACTCTAATTAAAAGTTCTTCCTTAGAGGAACAAGAATCTATAACTTTTGCTAATCGTTGGTGAAACATCGCTGATTCAGAGCTATTTGACGCTATAGAACTTGGATGGCGGCCACCATTTCTAAAAATTACACGTTCTGTACTTTGCACCAACTTTGTTAAAGCTAAAGCGAGAAAAGGTCCATCATCACCCCATTTATTATCCGTAAGGAAACTCTTAAAATTCTTAGTCATAAGCCATTCGTGCACTCCGCCAGCGCCTGACTGTCGAATACTTCGGTCGATATATTTCCTAATATATGGATTTTCGAGGATTTCTTTCACTTGTTTCTTATTACCCATAGCCAGCCTAATAAAAAACTCTTGAAAGTTTTTATGATCGCCAGCATAGGTTTTAATATATGCTCTTATATATTTTGGATTATCTAATAATTCTTTTAATTCTTTCTCGCTAAGCGTAATAGCACCCTTAGCCATTATTGCCTTAAGATTCTTATAAAGTTTTGTCCTTTTAATTAGTCGCTCTAACAACAACGATTTGAATTTCTGCTTCCCTTTTTCTACTGTAGATTTGATGACTTTCCTGCTGGACTTTACCAATCTTTTTTCGTATATGCCATTATTTCCCTTTACAATGGTAATGATTTTCCCGAAAGACCTGCTCTTGGTTATAGTAACCATGGTCTTTTTACCAATAGTTCTTGCAGTTTTGCTTAATGCAACTTTAGCTGCGCGACCGGCTGAGGATTTGGCTACTTTTGGAGCGACCAACAACATAGCATCTACAGCTAAATTTGTGGCGGTATTCCTGACAATTGCCGATTTTTCTGTTTCATCATCAGAATTCCTATAATCTTGAACAGCAGATGCTGTAGATGCAACAATTGCTCCTGCGTAAAGAGTCGTATTTGTATAGGTTAGAACGGTAGCAGCAGTTCCCAAGACTTTACCTGTTACTACAAGAGCAGCAGGAGCAGCTGCTCCTCCAGTCGAGATGACAGCAAGAGTTGTGCTTGTTATAGTGGCAGCCACAGCTACCCCGATAGCAACATAAGTTACTGTTGTTGAGATCTTATCAAACTCTTCTTTATGGTTTTTATAGAATTCATTAGCTTTATCTGCCCAACTTTCATTGTTTGCAATAGCTGTTTCTGTCGTCCATTTACCATTTTGGGTCGGAACGCCATTTATTAGTTCGCCCTCGTATATATCTCCATTAGAAAAGAGGATACTTCCTTTGCTTGGAAAGCTATTGTCCCCTGGCCAATTGGCTGTTATTGTAATAGGTTTCCCATTTTCATAAATAGTCAGCGTCCCATCTCCATAGATTTTGCCATCCTTAAATTCGCCAATATATGTGTCTCCTTTAGCAAAATAGAATGAACCTAATCCATTGAATTTACCTTCTATGAATTCGCCCTCATATTTATTCCCATTAGAGAATAGATAAGTTCCGTTTCCGTAAAACTTGTTTTCAACAAAATGACCAATGTACTGATCTTTGTTTGAAAAAACCATTTTTCCATATCCATTTATCCAGCCTTCTTCCCATTCTCCACGAAATGCGAACTTAGGACTCTGATAGTATCCTATTCCATCCTGCAAGCCTTGGCTCCATTGACCATCATATTTAGCATGTTCTTTTGAATAAATGTAGATGCCGTCACCATCAAATAAATCGTTCTCCCAATCACCTTTATAAATATCGCCATTTGACAAAATCAATTCTCCATAACCGGATTTCGCCCCATCATTCATATAACCTACGAAAGAATAGGCATTCGGTATTTCTATTTTACACAAACCATGAGGATAGCCCTCCATATATCCACCTTCATACGAAAGGGCTTTATTGGTTATTATTGTGTGATCATCAAGCAATCCATCAACCCAAACTGAAGATATTGTATCAGAACTGCTGATATATGAACCGGGGCCATTCCAGCTTCCATTCTTCCACTTGCCGGAATAGACTGAGCCATCCGCATACTCCATTTTGCCGATGCCATCAGGTTTGTTGTCTTTAACGTAACCGTTATAATGACCGTTCTTCAATTGCACATCGACAAGGGTCTGAGTGAGATTGCCATTTTCCCACTCGCCACTTTTTATTGTGCCGTCTTCTTTATATAAGGTGCCTTCTCCGTGGAATTTGCCATCGGTCCACATACCGACATAATAAGGCTTTCCTCCTTTATACCAGCTTAAAAATCCATTGGGCTTGCTATCTTTGAAATGCCCTATGTAAATTTCGTCACCTTTGTGGTACACTCCATAGCCGTGAAGCTTGTCATCTCCGTTTAATTCTCCTACATAGTCTTCCTTGTCATCAACATTTACTATATCTGTTTCAGTTAATGCGCCGTAATAAGCCCGAACCGACTTTTTATCTATAACAGAATCGTTTGATATTATGCGTAAAATCCCTTCACCATGAGCAACAGAATCAAAAGTTTCCCCCTCCCATTGGTACGTTAAAGTTGAATCCACATCTGAAAGCCATACACGGATACTATTTCCCTTTGACTCAACCCATGCCCCTTTATTCGAGGACATACAGCCAGTCATAAAGAAAATACCAATTAATAATAGGACGAGTATGTAATAATGTTGTTTCATTAAGCTGATTGGTAATAAAAAACGCAGACAATCTCCATTTGTCCTAACGGTGGGGCTCTGGAATTGCCTTGTATCAGGATAAAAGAAGGAAAGTCTGCGCCGTATTGGCACAATACACTTTCCGACCTTTATTTGTGATACAAAGGGCTCGCTGTAGCGAGCGCGGTTAAATTTTCCAGATTTACGCATTATATGTATAGAATGAAAACAACATCCAATAAATTGATAACAAATATCCTGTAAATCAAAGTTTTATAATCTTATTTTTATTTTCGGTTGTTTTCAGTACTTTCAGTAGATTGGCTCTTGTTTGGTGCAATTTTGTTTCTCATTTGTTTCTCAAATTCGATACTTATTCGTATATTTGCAGTAGAAAAAATGAGAAAGGAATCCCTATGGCACGAGTTAAGAATCATACAAAAGTCAAAGAGCCAATTCGTCTTCGGATGAAGTCGCTGAGCAATGGCAGCAAGAGCCTGTATCTGGATATATACCGCGACGGAAAGCGGACATATGAATACCTCAAGATGTATATTATCCCGGAAACGGATAGCAACTC